>Ga0134126_10004138_pt1 | contig 18164 bp, 13 predicted proteins | sample KB31752_FD_96881 | JGI IMG/M metagenome (GOLD analysis project Ga0134126, IMG submission 96881) | Terrestrial soil microbial communities with excess Nitrogen fertilizer from Kellogg Biological Station, Michigan, USA - KB3-175-2 | ecosystem: Environmental > Terrestrial > Soil > Unclassified ...
CCGGCATATCTGTCCCCTGTCGCGCACGCCTCGACCGCGTCGGCGCCGTTCCCGGCGATCCTGTTCGCTTCGCCCGACGGCTCCGGCTCGTCCTGCGCTTTATGGCACCCCTGCTCGATCACCGGCGCCCAGGCCCGAGTGCGCTCCCTTACCCAGGACATGCGCTCGGATATCAGGGTTGAGTTGTTCAGCGGCACCTATCGGCTGTCCGCGCCGCTGCAATTGGACGCGCGCGACTCCGGCACCAACGGGCACAGCGTCGTGTGGGCGGCGCTGCCCGGGGCCAAGCCAGTGCTCAGCGGTGCCGAGCAGATCACCGGTTGGCACCAGTCCGACCCTGCGAAGAACATCTGGTCCGCGCCCACTCCGGCCGGGCTGCAGACGCGTCAGCTGTACGTCGACGGCGTGCGCGCCGATCGAGCGAGCGGGCCGCTACCGGTGCGGCTGAAGAAGACCAGCACCGGTTACACCGCCGACTCGGATGTGATGGCCGGCTGGCGCAACCCGAGCGACATCGAGTTCGTATACAGCGGCGGTGCGCCGTACTGGTCGCTGAAGACGGGCGGCGAGGGCGCATGGACCGAGCCGCGCTGTCCGGTCGGATCGATCTCCGGCACCACGATCACGATGGCGCAGCCTTGCTGGGACAACTCGACCCTGCGCCCCCAGCGCACCGACGGCTCCGGCCGCAGCTACAACCTCGTGCACAACGGCAACTTGGGCAACGGCTCGATCCCCGCCTACGTCGACAACGCCTACGAGCTGCTGGACCAGCCGGGCGAGTGGTATCTGGATCAGAGTGCGAACACGATCTACTACATCCCGCGCGCGGGCGAGAATCTGCGGTGGGCCGACGTCGAGGCGCCGGTGCTGCAGCAGCTCGTGACCGGTCAGGGCACTGCGACGGCTGCGGTGCACGACGTAACCTTCTCCGGCATCCAGTTCTCCTACGCGACCTGGCTGACGCCGAGCACAGGCGAGGGCTTCAACGAGATCCAAGCCAACTACACCCTCACCGGTCCGCACGGTTACGACCAGGAGGGTCTGTGCCAGTTCATCGCCGGCGGCACCTGCCCTTACGGCGCCTGGACCAAGGAACCGGGCAACGTCAGCTTCGGCTATGACAGCGACATCCGGTTCGAGGACGACGCGTTCGTGCACCTGGGCGCCGCCGGCCTCGACCTCGGCGACGGCTCGCAGAACGACACCGTCGAAGGGTCCGTGTTCACCGATATCTCGGGCAACGGGCTGGAGATCGGCGGCGTGGACATGCCCGAGCCCACGACGCAGGCCGACCACACCTCCGGCGTGCAGGTGCTCGACAACCACCTCTACAGCCTGCCGGTGGAGTACCGCGGCGGTGTCGCGATCGACGTCGGGTATGCCGAGCACACGCTGATCAGCCATAACCAGCTCGACCACACCGCGTACACCGCGATCTCGCTCGGCTGGGGCGGCTGGCCGGACAAGATCAAGGTCCAGGCGACGCCGAACTACTCCAACAACAACACTGTCTCAGACAACTACATCAACGACGCGATGCAATTTCTCGCGGATGGCGGCGGCATCTACACGCAGGGCATCACCGGCAGTTCGATGGACACCGGCGAGCATCTGACCGGCAATGTGATCACCAACACGCTGGACAACGGCCACGCGATGTACTGCGACAACGGCTGCACGTTCTGGACAGCCAGCGGCAATGTGCTGACCGGCAACGTGTCCAACGACTGGGGCGCCAGGCACACCGACTACCGCCCCGGCGCCAGCGGCCCCGACCCCCTTCTGGTCAGCGGCAATTACTGGTGGCAGGGCGACCACGATTCCGTGGACGGCAACGAGGTCGTCTCAGGCAACCACGTGATCGCGAGCGTTTCGCAGGCTCCTGTGTCGATCGTGCGTAACGCGGGGCTCGAACCGCGCTACCGCTGGATCCTGGCCGACCGTTTCGGGGCGAGCGTCCCCGAGGCTCCGGGGCAGGTAGCGGCGTTCGCAGCGGACGGCACGGCGCATGTCGGCTGGAACCCGACCTTCGTGGACAACGGGAGTCCCGTCACGTCCTACACGGTCACGGCCTACCCCGGCGGAGCAAGCGCGACCATCTCGCCGGCGGACCTTGCCAAGACCGGGTACACCACCATCAGCGGTCTGACAAACGGTACGGCGTACACGTTCACGGTCACCGCGCACAACCGGATCGGCGAAAGTGCCGCTTCGCTGCCCAGCGCCGCGATAACGCCAACAGCGACGACGACGGCCGTGCCCGGAACGCCGACCTCCGTCAGCGCCGATCCCGGCGATGGCACAGTCAGCATCCACTTCACGCCGCCGGCCGCCACCGGAGCGACCCCGATCATCGGCTATACGATCACCGCTCCCGGCATCGCGCCCGTGCACGTCACAGGGCACGATTATGTGTGGGCGACCAGCGGGAACGGCTTATACACAGTGGTCAGTGGCCTGACGAATGGTACTGCGTACACGTTCCAGATCACCGCGGACAACGCCGTCGGTTCCAGCGCCCCGGCGTCGGTCACGGCGACCCCTGGCCCGGCGCCGGTTCCAACACCGTGAAGCCGCGGCGTTCGTCAATACTCTCCAGGGCACCGGTGTGGTCTACGTCCACTCCTGAAACGGCCAGCAGGATCTGACCAGCGCGACTGTCCAGCTCTCCGGCACCCCGCAGACCCTGACCGTGCAGGGTCTGGTGCCGTCAGCCGCCGATACGCACGTGCAGATCCGCACCGCTGACCCGGGCCCGGTCGATTTATACGCCTCCGCGGCGACACTCCAAATGCTCACCGCGCAGCAGGGCGGGTAACGCAAGCAGTTGACGCCACGTCAGGCCGGGCCAAGCAACACGGCAGCGGCAACGCACATGCCGGTCAACACCTCGGCCTGACGCATCGCGGCGGCTTCCAGCGCGCGCAGCCGCTCCCGGTCCAAGCGTGGATCGCGTTCCGCCACGACGGATAGCGAGCGCCAGCCCTGGAGTTTGCCGAGCACACCGAGCCGCAACGCCTCGAGTTCGACGAGGGTGCTCAGCTCAGAGCCGCGTACCAGCCGGCCATTGAGCTTGAGCCGCCCGAGCCGTTCACCTACTCGGCCGAGCCAGGCGAAGGTGCGGCGCGGCGTCACGCCGACCGAGCGCATGATCTCGACCAACGCCGCGTAATCGGCGCTTATCTGCGCGGCGATCGCGTCCAACTCGCGGCCGAGCGGTGTACCGCGTTGTGAGCCCGCGGTACGCAGCGCCAATTGCACGTTAGCCGCAGCGCCCACGAGGTGGTCGTTGAGATAGACGCGCAATGCTTTCTGCACTGCACTCCACTACACGTGCAAGACACTCCTTAAACTCGCGAGCGCGAACTCCCGGTTCTCGACGCCCAGGCGCGGCAGGGCGGATTCGTGCAGATCCGCCGCCTGAGCGATTGATTTCGCCGCGATGTGGTATTTCGAGGCGCATGGCCCAAGACGTCCTCGAGCCCACACACGCCCCGGACCACCTGCTTAAGCGGCATCTCGGCCTGTGGCACCTGACCGCGGCCGGATTCAGCGGCGTCATCGGTTCCGGCTGGCTGGTCGGAGCCCTCTACGCCTCCCAGGCCGCCGGCCCCGCAGCCGTGCTCACCTGGGGCATCGGCGGCGTCGCCTTCCTGGTGATCGCGGTAGTCATGGCCGACCTCGGCTCGACGCACCCCGAGTCCGGCGCGCTGGTGCGCTGGCCACTGCACACCAACGGCCGGCTCGCGGCCACCATCGTCGGCTGGGGCATCTGGATCGCGTACTGCACGAACCCGCCGAGCGAGTCGGCGGTCGTGATCCAGTACGCCTCGCAGCACGTCTCCGGCCTGTACTCGAACAAGCGGCTGACGTGGGCGGGCATCCTCGTCGCGCTCGCGCTGATGGCCGTGTTCATGATGGTCAACTGGTACGGGATCCTGCTGCTCGGCCGGGTGAACGGCGCGCTCTCGGTGATCAAATGGCTGGTCCCGATGCTGACCATGGTCGTGCTGCTGGCGACCTCGTGGCACGGCGGGAACTTCACCAAGCACGGCGGCTTCGCGCCTTACGGCTATTCGACGGCGCTTTCCGCGATCTCGACCGCGGGTGTGATTTACGCCTATACGGGTTTCCAAGCCCCGCTCGATCTCTCCGGCGAGGCGCGCAACGCCAAACGCGACGTGCCACGCGCCATCATCATCGGATTGCTGCTCGCGATGCTGCTCTACATCGGCCTGCAGATCGCGTTCATCGCCGCGATTCCCGGTTCGCATCTGGCGCACGGCTGGGGCGGCATCGACTTCACCTCGCCGTTCGCGCAGCTCGCGGTGGTACTCAACCTCGGCTGGATGTCCTGGGTGCTGTACGGGGACGCGATCGTCTCGCCCTCGGGCTCCGCGCTGGTCTTCACCGCCGCGATCAGCCGCGAGGCGCGGGCGATGGGGAAGAACGAATCCATCCCGCGCTGGTTCGCGCACGTGCACCGCGGCTCGGGGGTGCCGCGCCGGGCGCTGCTGCTGAACTTCGTGCTCGGCGCGATTTTCCTGCTGCTGCTGCCCAGCTGGCACTCCATCATCGCGGCGACCAGCGAGCTGGGCTTGTTCGTGTACTCGATCACCATGGTCTGCCAGGCGGCGTTCCGGGTGGTCGAGCCAGCCCGGGAGAACGCGTGGTTCCGCGGGACCTCGGCGCTCGCGCCGATCGGCTTCGTCTTGGCGACGCTGATCCTCTACTGGGCGAAGTGGACCAATCTGCGGATCGCGCTGCCGCTGCTGGCCGTCGCGATCGCGGTGTATGTCTGGAACACGCGCAGCAACCGGCACACGCCGGGGCAGGTGCGCGTTGACGTGCGCGCGGGTGCGTGGCTGGTGCTTTACGTGTGCGCGATCCTGCTGATGTCCTGGGTCGGCAGCTTCGGCGGGAGCGACTGGATCCGGGCGCCGTGGGACTCGATCGTGGTCGGGGTCATCGGCGCGGGTGGGTACGTGTGGGGCCTGACTGAAGCCGTGCGCTTTCTGCGTTCACGGCCGACTGGCTACGAGCCGCAGGAAGCGGGGCCGGGCGCGGAGCCTGACCTGGGAAACGGCGCCGGGCCGCTCATGGACCCCGTATAAGACCTCTGAGAAAGGAACCGACATGTACGATCCGTTCACGGCCAGCGACCCGCCGGTGCTCGTCCACGAGGTGGACGGACCCGACTTCGAGCGCGCCTGGCACGGCTTCGACCGCGAGGACGAGGGCTGGAAGTGCCCGGTGTGCGGCGAGGGCAAGCAGCGCGACCGCGGCGTGTCCGAGCACAAGCAGCGCCCGTGGATCCGTTACTCCTGCGGCGATGTGGTCGCGCAGGAGATCACCGCGGGCTGACTCCACGGCGCGCCGCTGTGATCAAGTCCTAAGCCAGCCTTAACAGAACACTGTTATTCCAGGCGCGTCTATTCGGATGGTCACGGTTGTCTAATGGCCTGTACGAACTCGCCCGGGTTGGGGCTAGGGTGTGCGCATGCGGCTGAGCGCTGTTGGATACCGCTACGGATGGCGAGCACCCTGGGTGCTGGGCCGAGTCGACCTCGACCTGCAGCCGGGCGATTTGGTGCGCATCGGCGGATACAACGGCTCCGGTAAATCCACGCTCATGCGGATCATCGCCGGGGCACACCGGCCTGGCCGCGGCGCCATCACCGGGCGCCCGCAGAACGTCGCGTACGTGCCGGGCCAGTTGCCGCCGCTGCCGTTCAAGGCGCACGACTACCTGCGGCACTTCGGCCGCATCAACGGCTTGTCCGGCGAGGAGGCCGAGGAGCGGGCGCTGAGCTGGCTGGAGCGCTTCGAGGCGCTCAGCTATCGCAAGCACCGGATCGGCGACCTGTCCCGGGGCACCGCCCAGAAGGTCGCGATCATTCAGGCGCTGCTCGCGGAGCCGGAGCTGCTGATCCTGGATGAGGCGTGGACCAGCCTGGACGCCTTCGGGCAGCAGACGCTCGACGAGGTGGCCCGCGAGACGACGCGGCGCGGCGGCCGAGTGGTGTTCGTCGATCACGACCCGGAGCGGTTGGCCGACGACGCGACAGCGGCGTATGTATTGCGCGACGGGCTACTACATCAGGCTTCTGCGGTCGATTTCGAAATGCCGCTGGTGCTCATCGACCTGGAGAACGCACCGGATCCGTGGCCCGGACCCGGACGCGGCCGGATGCTCGCCGACGAGGTGATGCGCATCGAGGTCGAGCCGGACGGCTCGGACCAGTTGCTGCACGAGATCCTTTCGCTGCACCGCGGTATTCACGTGTTGTCGGTGCGCACGGTGGACGGCCGCGCGATCGAAGCGGGTAAGCAGCAGCAAGCCGGCAAGCAACAGCAGGGCGCGAAGCCAGGACAGGGGCAGCAGCAGTCCGTACCCAAGCAGAGCGAGCGGGGCCGCGAAGAGCAGGGCCGCGGCGAACGGGGCCGAGCCGAGCATCAGCAGTCTGCTATCGCGCGCGCCTCGGTGCCGCAGCAGTCCAGGAGGCAGCCGTGACGACTCGTGACGCCGCCGTCGCGCGCTACTACGTCGTCCTGCTGGCCCGCTCGCAACGCTGGCTGCCGCCAGTGCTGTTCTACGCGATCGCGCTGGCGATCGACTCGGCGGCCGGCGACAGCGCGGCCGACGCGTTCGCCTACAGTGCGGCGTTTCTTCTCCCGGTCAGCGCCTGGCTCACCCGCGCGATGCTGACCACCGAACCCGCCGAGGCCGCCGCGATCACCGCCACCGTGACCGGCCCGGTTCGTGCCCGCCTCGCCGCGCTCAGTGCCGCGACCGGCTATGGACTGCTGTGCGCACTGGTCGGCGCCATCGTCGCGGGCGCGACCGGTGCACTGCCCGGCGGCAGCGCGACCCTGCTGACCGGACTGAGCACGGAACTGGTCTGCGTGCTGCTCGGCACCGCAGCCGGCGCGCTCTCCGCTCCGCCGTTGGTCCCGGCCGCCGGATGGGGCGTATTGCTCGCCGGCCTGCTCGCGCTCGGCTTACTGGTCGCGCGCTTCTCCCCTGCCGCGATGGGCATTCGTGCCCTGACGACGGCGAACGGCGCCGCGCCGCACTATCCGCTCGCCGCGCTGCCGAGCGCGCTGGTCGTTGTGGCTGTGGCTTGGTCCATCTCGACCGCTGCGGCCATACGTCGCCAATGAAACATCCGATGTAAACGATCGTGCGCGCAGGCTTAGGCTTTTGCGGTAGATCGCAGTAGTGGCCTGCGGAAATGCGAGTCAGTTCAATGATCCACCTGTCCCGGCGGCGACGTTTTCGTGGACAACAGATCCGATCTCACTTTAAGTGGTCTGCGCATTAAGCGGTACCGATCAGCACCGCGCAGACCACCGAAGGGAGACTTCATGTCCATCCCGGTCAGCCGTCGCCGGCTCGTCGCGTTCGGCGCGGCGGGCGCGACCGGAGCGGCCCTGCCTCTAGCCGGAGCGGGGGGTGCCCGCGCGGCCACCGCCCCGGCTCCAGCGCCCGGCTTAAGCGATGTCTTCGACGTGACCGCCTTCGGCGCGACCGGAGACGGGACCACTATCGACAGCGACGCGATCAATCAAGCGATCGCGGCCGCCGCGGCCCGCGACAACGGCGCGGGCGGTACCGTCTACTTCCCGGCCGGAACCTACGCCAGCTATTCGATCCGCTTGGCCAGCAACGTCGCGCTCTATCTCGCCAACGGCTCACGGATCCTGGCGGCCAAGCCCACCGCGACGCAGGGCTACGATCCCGCCGAGCCCGGCGCGGGCAATCCGTATCAGGACTATGGACACAGCCACTGGCACAACAGCCTGATCTGGGGCGAAAACCTGCAGAACGTCACCATCCACGGCCCCGGCACGATCGACGGCCAGGGCCTGGTCAGTGGCGGCAGCAAGGAGTCCGCCCCGCTACAGGGCAACAAGGCGATCGCGCTCAAACTGTGCCGCAACGTCGGGATCTACGACGTCACGATCGTCAACGGCGGCCACTTCTGCATCCTGCCGACCGGCGTGGACAACTTCCGCATCGACGGGCTGGTCATCGACACCAACCGGGACGGCATCGACATCGACTGCTGCAAGAACGTGCGGATCTCCAACACCGTGGTCAATTCGCCGAACGACGACGCGATCGTGCTCAAGAGCTCGTACGCGCTGAACGAGGCGCGCGCCACCGAGAACGTGTACATCGACAACTGCATGGTCAGCGGCTATGACCTGGGCACCTACGTGGACGGCACGTTCAAGACCGGGCCGTACGGGCGCACCGGCCGGCTCAAGTTCGGCACCGAGTCCAACGGCGGATTCCAGAACATCGCGATCTCCAACATCATCTTCGAGCATTGCCGCGGCCTCGCGCTGGAGACCGTGGACGGCGCGCTGCTCCAGGACGTGACGATCAGCAACCTGACCATGCGCGGCGTGCAGACCCCGATCTTCATACGGCTCGGCGCGCGCATGCGCGGTCCGGCCGGCCTGGCGATCGGCAGGCTGCGGCGAGTGAGCATCAGCGACGTGACCGTCATCGACGCCGATCCGCGTTACCCGTCCACGATCGCCGGCATTCCGGACCACCCGATCGAGGACGTGCGTATCAGTGGGCTGCGTCACATCATGGTCGGCGGCTTGACCCCGGCGGCCGCGGTGAGCCCGGTTCCGGAACTGGCCGACGCGTACCCGGAGAACTACATGTTCGGCACGCTGCCGGCATACGGGTTCTACATCAGGCACGTCTCGAACATCGCCTTCGACGACGTCACGATGGCTTTCGAGCAGCAGGACACCCGCCCGGCGTTCTCGCTCACGGATGTGGACGGCGCCGACTTCCATCACGTCCGTGCCGAGCGAGTGCGCGGTGTGCCCACCTTCTCCCTCACCGAGGTCGAGAGCCTGCGCATCAGCGACAGCTGGCCGGTCGAGGACGAGAGATTCGAGATGAAGATCCAAAAGCGCACCCTCTGATGCGAATCGGACGAAACGCCTGTACGTAGCGCCACTGCGGGGTTACTCTCGGAATCAGGCGGCGTTCGGGGCCCGCGCGGGGGTGGGGAGATCCCCCGCGGTGGACCGGCCGAGCAGTGGGGCCCGGCGCACCAGGGCGCGCCGCCTTTCCGAATGGGGGGAGCCATTCATGGGACGAACCGTTTCCCGCTACGGCTGGGTGCCGGACCTGCCGGACGCGCGCGACCACGTCTATTCGGCGCCGCATCTCGGCCTGGTCAATCCGCCGCCGCGGGTCGATCTGCGCCCGCAGCTGCCCGCGGTCTACGACCAGGGCAAGATCGGCAGCTGCACCGCGAACTCGATCGCCGCCGCGGTCGAGTTCGAGCTGTTGCGCCAGCAGTTGGCGGACTTCGTGCCGTCGCGGCTGTTCATCTACTACAACGAGCGGGCGACCGAGGGGCACGTGGAGTACGACTCCGGGGCGCAGATCCGCGACGGAATCAAGTCGATCGCCTCGCTCGGGGTGTGTCCGGAGACCGAGTGGCCTTACGACGACACGCCGCCGGCGACGGATGGCGGGGCATGGCCGCCGCAGGCCCGCGCCGGTCAGCGGCCGTCGCAGAACTGCTACGAGGACGCGCTCAAGACCAAGGCGCTCTCGTACCGCCGGGTGCTGCGAACCATTGAGCAGCTCAAGGGTTGCCTGGCCGAGGGCTTCCCGTTCGTGTTCGGGTTCACGGTCTATGAGAGCTTCGAAAGCCAGGCGGTGGCGCAGAGTGGCGACGCGCCGATGCCCAGCGCGGGCGAGCAGGCCCTCGGCGGGCACGCGGTGCTCGCGGTCGGGTACGACGACGACACCAAGCGGTTCCTGGTGCGCAACTCGTGGGGACCGGAGTGGGGTAAGGGCGGCTACTTCACGCTGCCGTACGCGTATCTGACCGAGCCCGGCCTCGCCTCGGACTTCTGGACCGTGCGCCTCGTCTCGTAGGCGGAACGCCGGCCTGACAGGCCGTTGAATCAACCGCTGACAAACCCGAATACTGACACACCGGCGTCCGCCGGCGGCCTCGCCCGGGGCCGCCGGCGGACCCGTTCTGTTCCGGAACTGTGCGAGACCCTTGACACGCGGGAAACCCCGGCGCGACCATCCCTCTCGGAGAGCGCTCTCCAAACATCCGCCTTCCGAACACCCACACTCCCGGTAAAGCTGGAGACGCCAATGAAGGCACGCTCCTCCGCTGCGTTAACGCCTCGGAGACCTCTACCGCGCTGGGCAAGGGCCGCCGCCGCTGTGGTCGCCGCCCTGAGCCTGACCGTGTACGCGCTGGTCGCGTCCACCACTGCGGCGCATGCCGCGCCGACCCTGCTGTCTCAGGGCCAGCCGACCACCGCGTCGTCGCTGGAGAGCGCCGCCTATCCGGCCTCGAACGCCACCGACGGCAACACCGGCACCCGCTGGTCCTCGGCATTCAGCGACCCGCAATGGCTGCAAGTCGACCTCGGTCAGAGCGCCTCGATCAGCCAGGTGGTCCTCCAGTGGGAGGCCGCGTACGCGACCGGGTTCCAGATCCAGACCTCGAACGACGCGAACACCTGGACCTCGATCTACTCCACCACCACCGGAACCGGCGGCACCCAAACCCTCAACGTGACCGGCTCGGGCCGATACATCCGCATGTACGGCACCACCCGCGCGACTCCGTACGGCTACTCGCTGTGGGAGTTCGGCGTTTTCATCGGCGGTGGCACCGGAAGCCCGTCACCCTCCCCTTCGGCGAGCAGCACCGGCGGCCCGCCGCCCGGATGCACCGGCCAGTCCAACACTCCGAACTTCGGCCCGAACGTGGACATCTTCGACCCCAGCATGTCCTCGGCCAGCATCCAGTCCACGCTCGACTCGGTGTTCAACACCCAGAAGCTCAACCAGTTCGGGACCCAGCGCTATGCCCTGCTGTTCAAGCCGGGTACCTACAGCGCCGAAGCGAACATCGGCTACTACACCTCGATCCAGGGCCTCGGCCAGAACCCCGATGACGTGACCATCAACGGCGACGTCACCGTGGACGCCTTCGACGGCACCGGCAACGCCACGCAGAACTTCTGGCGCTCGGCGGAGAATCTGGCCATCAACCCCTCGTCCGGCAGCGACCGCTGGGCGGTGGCGCAGGCCGGCCCCTTCCGCCGCGTCGACGTGCACGGCGGCCTCGAAATGTACCCGGCCAGCTACGGCTACGCCAGCGGCGGCTACGTCGCCGACAGTAAGATCTCCGGCCAGGCCTCCAGCGTGTCGCAGCAGCAGTGGTACACCCAGGACAGCAATCTGGGCAGCTGGAGCGGCTCGGTGTGGAACATGGTGTTCTCCGGCGTGAACGGCGCTCCGGCGCAGAGCTTCCCGAGCCCGCCGATGACCACCCTGGCCACCACGCCGGTCTCCCGCGACGTGCCGTACCTGTACGTCGACTCGGTCGGCAACTACCACGTGTTCCTGCCCTCGCTGCGTACCAACGCCTCCGGTCCGAGCTGGAACAGCGGCTCGACCCCGGGTACCTCGGTGCCGATGAGCCAGTTCTTCGTGGCGACCCCGTCGAACACCGCGGCGCAGATCAACACGGCGCTCGCTCAGGGCTGCGACCTCTTCTTCACGCCGGGCGTGTACAACATCGACCAGACGCTCAACGTCACCAACCCGAACACCGTGGTCCTCGGCATCGGCTTCCCGACGCTGATCCCGGTCAACGGCGTGAACACGATGCAGGTGGCTGACGTCGACGGCGTACGTATCAGTGGTCTGCTGCTGGACGCCGGCACCACCAACTCGCAGGCGTTGCTGACCATGGGTCCACAGGGCGCGTCGGCGAATCATGGGGCCAACCCCGATTCGATCCAGGACGTGTTCTTCCGGATCGGCGGCGACATCGCGGGCAAGGCCACCGACAGCCTCGTGGTGAACAACAACAACACCCTGATCAACGACATCTGGGCCTGGCGGGCCGACCACGGCAACGGCGGCACGGTCGGCTGGGGCACGAACACGGCGGACACCGGTCTGATCGTCAACGGCGGCAACGTCCTGGCGACCGGCCTGTTCATCGAGCACTACCAGAAGTACGAGGTGCAGTGGAACGGCAACGGCGGCGAGACGATCTTCTTCCAGAACGAGAACCCGTACGATCCGCCGAACCAGGCCGCCTGGATGAACGGCTCCACCAACGGTTACCCGGCCTATGAGGTCGCGCCGAACGTGACCAGCCATCAGGCGTACGGAATGGGCAGCTACTGCTACTTCAACGTCAACAACTCGGTGGTCAACGATCACGCCTTCGAGGCGCCCACGACCTCCGGCGTGCAGTTCCACGACCTGCTCACCGTCTCGCTCGGCGGCGTCGGCGTGATCGAACACGTCATCAACGGAACTGGAGGTGCCACCCCGTCCAACACCACTCCGGTGAACGTGACTAACTATCCGTAATCCCGTTGCCCGCGGTTGACCCCGATTTGGCATAGCCCTGCCGCGTTCCCCGCCTTGGGGAACGCGGCAGCGCTAGCATCAGGGTCCACAGCAGAGCGAGCGAATAAGTGAACGGAGGACCGTCATGTCCGAGCGGGGCCTGACGGCCGATCAGATCGACACCAGCGTCGCCCACCCGGCGCGGATGTACGACTACTACCTCGGCGGCCGGGACAACTACGAGGTCGACCGGGACGCCGCGGAGCGCATCATCAGCGCCCTGCCGTCAATCGTCGACGGCGCGCGCGCCAACCGCGCCTTTCTGCACCGAGCGGTGCACACGCTGGTCACCGAGCACGGCATCCGACAGATCCTCGACATCGGCACCGGTATCCCCACCTCCCCCAACACGCACGAGGTCGCGCAGTCCGTCGAACCGACCACGCGCGTCGTCTACGTCGACAACGACCCGATCGTGGCCGTACACGCGCAGGCGCGGCTCACGAGCGTCGGGCACACCGCCTTCATCCCGGGTGATGTGCGGCAGCTCGACGAGATCCTCACGCGCGTGGACGAAGACGGCCTGATCGACTTCTCCCAGCCGGTCGGCGTGCTGATGCTCGCACTCCTGCATTTCCTCAACGACCAGGAGGACCCGGCCGCGGTGGTCGGCCGGCTGCGCGACGCGCTTCCAGCCGGCAGCTACCTGGTGATCAGCCACGGGACCAGGGACCGGGCGACCATGGAGAGCTTCGAACCGCTCGCCGAACTGATGGATGTCTACCGGCACGCCACCGCGGCGCTCAACCTGCGCACCTACCAGCAGGTACTCAGCTTCTTCGAGGGCTTCGAACTGCTCGACCCGGGCCTGGTCTCGGTCTCAGCCTGGCGACCGGCGCCGGGCTCGACCGAGCCGCCGTGGATCGGGATCTACGGCGGGCTCGGGCGCAAGCTCTAGGCATCGCGCGCCATTACTCCGAACGGGCGATAAGGCCGTGATCAGGCACGATCACGGTTTGTTAACACTGGGTTAGGGGACCATCACAGAAGGGAGTTTCGTCCGGGCTGCCATCAAGGGGGGCCGCCATGACACCGGATCAAGACGTCAAAACCGTACAGCGGCTGCGTTTCGGCATCGGCGCGATCGGGCTGCTGCTGCCGCTCGTGCTGCCGTTCGGAAATTGGATCTTCGTACAGTTCGGCCATGAGACCGAGATCCTGCCGAGCTCGATGAGCAGCTCGTACTACACCAGCACCCGCAACATCTTCGTCGGCGGCCTGTGCGCGCTCGGCGTATTCCTGGTCGGATACCGCTTCAACGCGCGCGACGACAAGTGGAGCACCGTCGCCGGGATCTTCGCGATCGCGGTCGCACTGTGCCCGACGGCGCCGAAGGTCCCGACCCCGTATCAGACCGCGATCGGTCTCGCGCACCTGAGCTTCGCCGGCATTCTGCTCACGGCGCTGGCGATGTTCTGCATCTGGTCGTTCCGCGATCCGGCCGTCGAGGAGCGGCGCAGGGTCAATCACGCCTACCTGACCGCCGGGATCCTCATCCTGGCCTTCCTCGCGGTCGCGGTGATCGCCGGCGCGGTGCACTGGGGCGATCACTGGACCCTGACACCGCTCTACATATGCGAAAGCCTTTCGGTCTGGGCCTTCGGCGGGGCCTGGATCGCGGCAGCGCTCGAACTCGGCGCGTTCCAGCCGAAAGCGCCGCCGGCCACGCCGCCGGTGCCGACGACCGGCGCCCTCCAGCCCTGACCGCGATCAGTCGAGGTTCGGTCCGGCGTCGCGCACGTCTTCCACCGCGCGCATCGCGTCGCGCAGGTCGGTCAGCCAGCTCTCGGCGCGCTGACCGACCTGCCGCACGCACCAGGCCAGCGCGTCGCTGCGGCTGCGCGCCACGCCCGCGTCCACGAGTGTGTCGAGCAGTTGCCGGTCGGTCTGCTTGAGCCGGGTCATCACCGGCACGGACAGCGTGGTGAACGGCTGGGTGGTCTCGCCGCAGCGCACCCACCAGGACACCTTGCGCCGGAATTCGTGCTCCGCCTCCCGGGCGACCCGCATCCGCGCGGACCGGGTCCGCTCGCGGAACTCCTTGATCCGCCCGGTGACCGCGGCCGCCTTCTCCGCCGCCGAAGCGCCCTCGGCCGTTTCCGGCTCGGGGATGCGGCCGATCACGGTGATCTCCTCGCGGTCGACGGTCACCTCGGGCGGCCCGTCGAACAATCCTTCCGGCAGCCGGCCGGTGAACCAGCCGCGCAGTGTCTCGGTCGTTTCCTGTGAAGTAGCCATACAACGATGATTACATGATTACGCAGTTACAGAAGGGTGCGGCCGTACGCCGTCAGCGAACGCGAAACTGCCTGGCACAAGCCGGGAAGGGCTTGTGCCAGGCAGGCGGTCGGACGGGCTGGACGCGCTAGGTCCGGCCCGCCGGTGCAACAGTGCACACGACCATCAACCACTTGTGGTTCGGTGGACTTCAGCCGGAGGTGGCGCAGCCGCCGGCGTTGTTGCTCCAGGTCGGCTGGATCGCGTAGCTGCCGGTGGACAGGTTCAGCGCGGTCAACCCCTGCCAGGCGCACAGGTCGCCGTTCTCCTCACCGTCAGAGGCCACCCAGCCGCTGGCCGGCTCGGGGTCGGTGACCGCCTCGGCGTATTCGTGCCCGCCGACGATGCTGAAGCCGTCGAGCTGGTTCTGCACCGAGTCCGCACCACAGCCGGAGCCGGCGTCCAGGACGTACGGCATGTTCGTGTACGCCGTCGTGCCGTTCCAGTCGTGCCAGGCGCAGAAGCCGGAGTTCGGGAAGCCGTCCGGACTGGTGCCGCTCGGGCTGACCACGAACACGTCCGCGTCCGGTCCCGAGACGCCGAAGTGCTGGGCGCCGACCTCGGCCTCGGCCGCGATGTCGGACTGCGAGGCGCTGTCCGGCGCGGCGGAGGAGTCGTCGACCCAGGTGCCGCCGAGTACGGAGCCGTTGAAGGACGGGCCCGCTCCGCTGCTGTCGGTGTACTGCGTCATGATCGTCGACCAGTCGTCGCCGGAGCCGCCCAGGCCGCCGAAGAAGCCCTGGAGGTACTGCTGCACGCCGTTGCCGTCGCTGTCCCACTGGGAGCCCCAGAAGACCAGGTAGACGGTCGGGTTGTGCTCGACGGGGCCGCCGTTGTAGATCAGGCCGCCGCTGTCCAGGGGTCGGGCGTGGCCGCGCGCGCCGTGCGGCACCGCAACGCCGAAGCGCCCGTGGGTCTCGACCCGGACGGTGCGGCCGTGCGTGTGCACGTAGTGGACGGTGCCGCTCGACGCGGTGGAGGTGGTATTGGTGCCGGTGGCGTTGCCGGCGCCATCGGCGACGACGTGTGCGGAAGCGGCGCTCGCCGACAGCGAGGCGCCGAAGGCGATCAGGGCTATGGTGCAGAGTCCGGCCACGGACCGGCGCGACCGCGGCGTGATGCGTCCGGCCCGGATGTTTCCCGAGCCGCTGTGGTTCAGCATGGGATTGTTCTCCTCGCGCAGTTTCCCGGTGCGGCCGGTTCGGCCGCTGTGGGTTTTTCCGGGTTGTCGCAGGATGCAGACATGCATGTCCGAGCCGAGCGCCTGCCCTCGGATCACGACGAGCTGTAGCCGGCCCGAACGGTCTGCAACCCGTACGCATTGGACACCGGATCGCGGCGGTTGTCCGTAAAGCAGCGGGCAAAACTACCCAAAGGGTCCATCACGGAAAGGGAAAACCGCAGGCGAACGGTTGTAGAACTCGGATTCGCTGAAACGGATAAGCGATCCGGAACGTACTCTTACGTCGGCCACGCGTGCAGACGGCCGGTCCGTTGCCGGACCGGCCGTCTCCCCGTGCCCCGTGATCCCGGGCAGCGGCTGTGGCTCAGGAGGCTGCGACTCAGGAGCAGGCGACTCCGTTGAGCGTGAAGTTGCTCGGGGCGGCGTTGCTGGAGGCCCATGTGCCCTGCATGCCCACGCCGGTAACCGTTCCGCCGGGTGCGATCGACCCGTCGTAGGACGCGTTCGTGAGAGTCACGGTCGCGCCGCTCTGCGACGCGGAGGCGCCCCAGGCGTTGGTGACCTTCTGATCACCGTTGTAGCGGAACGTCACCGTCCAGCCGTTGATGGACGAGCTGCCGGTGTTGGTGATCGAGACGTTCGCGGTGAAGCCGCCGGACCAGGAGCTCTGAACGGCGTATGTGACGAGGCACGATCCTGATCTAGCGCTCGCGGACGGCGAACTCGACGGGCTCGCGCTGTGCGACGGCGAAGCCGACGGGGAGGCGGAGGGCGAGCTGCTCGGCGACGCGGACGGGCTGGCGCTCGTCGCTGAGGCCGAGGGAGTCGGCGAGTAGCTGTGGATCGGGCCGTTGATGACCAGCGCGTAGGCGAGCGCGGGGTCGAAGGTGCCCGCGGCGTCAGCGCAGCCGTCTGATTCACCCGGCGGCTTGACCCACAGATACGCGTCCACGGCGGAGTCGCCGGTGTTCGCGGTCGGCGCCTGGCCGACCGCGCGTCCGCTCGGGTCGCACCACGGGTTGCCGGGCGCGGGGCCGTTGCCGTTGCGGCTGGTGTCGACCACGATGTGCAGGTTCGACGGGTTGCCGAGCGCGGCCAGCACCTGCTTGTCGTAGTTGACCTCGTCGGAGGTCGTCATGAAGTTCGAGACGTTGGAGAAGATGCCGTCGGCGCTGGTCTTCACGCCGGCGGCGTTGAGTGCCGCGGCCTGGGCCGAGGGCGAGTTCCATGCCGAGTGCCCGGCGTCCATGTACACCTTCGCCGCGGGGTCGGCGCTGTGGATCGCCTGGCCGGCGAAGGCGAGGGCTGAGTCGCGGTCGGCGGCCTGCTGCGCGGAAAGGCAGGTCTGCAGGGCCAGGGAGTCCGGCTCGAGGATCACGATGACCTGGTGCGTGCCGAGGCCGTTGGCGAAGCTCTGCACGTAGTTCTTGTAACTGGTGATATCGGGCGCGCCACCGGCCGAAGCCCCGCCGCAGTCCCGGTTCGGGATGTTGTACATCACCAGCACCGGCGTCTTGCCCGCCGCAGCAGCCGCGCTGGTGATCGCCGAGGCGTCGGACTGCACCGTGGACGGGGTGTAGTTGGCGAACCAGATGCCCTGCGGCTGCGAGGCGATCTGCGAGGCGATGAGGGGTTCGCGCGAGTCGCCGGGATTGGCGGCGTCCCACTTCATCACGGCCGAGTTCGGGTAGACGTAGAACTGCGTGCCGCCCGAGATGCTGCCGGCGGCCGCGACCCCGGTCAGCTGGGTGAGGCCGGCGAGTCCCACCATGGCCACGGCCGACACGCCGATGGCGGCGGCCCCTCGGCGGCGGCGGGCGCGATCGGGGCGCGCCGAATCGCGGCTCCGATCGAAGAGGTCTGTTGCGCGCATTCCGATGCGGTCCTTTCCCGGTAAGCGGCCCCCGGCAGCGCCGGAAAACTAGCGGGCAGCAGCGGTAGCGGTAAATGGCGGGTAACCAAGCACGAGCGGGACCGGTCCGCGCCTGCGGGCGCCTTGCCATGGCGGCGGCACGTTCAGCAGCGGCTTTACTCCGCGATCCTGGGTCCGGGCGCCTGCCGGGTGAAGGAAGCAGACAAGGAAAGATCCTGAAACTTGCACCCGCGTCCCAGGCCCAGCCGGACCTCGACGCGGCGTCGAACAACGGCCGCGACATGTGTCGAACGCCGCATCGACAGCGGGCAGGCAACGCCGAAACTTTCTTTGTCCGGGCGCCGTGATCTAGGCCGTGGGTAAGAAGTAGCGTCGGACAAGGC
>Ga0134126_10004139_pt1 | contig 18164 bp, 34 predicted proteins | sample KB31752_FD_96881 | JGI IMG/M metagenome (GOLD analysis project Ga0134126, IMG submission 96881) | Terrestrial soil microbial communities with excess Nitrogen fertilizer from Kellogg Biological Station, Michigan, USA - KB3-175-2 | ecosystem: Environmental > Terrestrial > Soil > Unclassified ...
AATACATTCCCTCCTGGTTTGTTTTTATTATCCGGTTGTCATGTATGGATATATGATTAATAGTCCAGCCATTAGGATTTGTAGGTGTAATAGCATTTAAGCTATCGTAGCATGTTTGCTCCTCTTTCACCCAAAAGCCATAGGTTTTATGATAAATATCAATGTTAGATACTTCAATACCTGCAGAACGCCCGAATATTGTTATTGCCGTCCCATTGCTATTAGGGTCTTGAATGTGAAAACCGAAATTATCTTTAGCACCAATACCTAATACTTTCACATAAGTGCAGTTCTCAATAGCAAATCCATCAATCATTTGTACTTGCCCACCGCTGTTCATAAAAACGATAGGCTGTAAGGATGTGCCGTGTTGGTTTGTGAGGCTGATGTAAGACATTGTCTTACTATTAAGTATTAAAACCGTGTCCCCAGGTAAAAAGCTGTTCGGATTATTAGTGGCGTAACCTGCACCCTGATTTGGTACTAAGGTTACCTTTCGTGCTTCAGTCAATAGTGAAGCCAGTAGTAGTGTAATTGTGAGTAGTGTATATTTCATTTATTTACATTTTGCTTGGTAATTGTTAAAAGTTTTCTGATAATGAATCCATTTTTTAGCTTCTGCTAATCTTAAGCATGCTATTGAATCTAACGTCGATGAATCAGCACCATCATACCAAGACTTTGGAATGGTATTGCCGGAAGGTTCTCTATCCCAAATTTGTGTTATAATGAGAATGGGTTTGCCATTAGATAGCAAAGGCGTATCGCTTCCGTCGGCTAAGGCGACTTTTTGGTCTATATCATATCCACACCCATTAAATGTGAATAATACTGTTATTAGTAGCGTTGTTAAGAGTAAGATTTGTTTCATTGCTATGATTGTTTTTTAATGTGTGAATAACTACCATCCCCATTATATTTCCATTCTCTTCCTTTGTTGATTATTATCTTAGCTTCAAAGCAATCCTTAACCATATGGTAGACACCTGCTCTTTTTGCGGCATCAATTATGCAGCCTATCAAGTCTCAAAATTCTTCTGCCTGTCTTTCTTTGGGTTCATTATTGGATATAGATTCCATTACCTCTTCGAGCTCTTTTTTAGCATGAAGCAAAACGCCATGCCAAGTGGCTTAGTAAATTTGCCTGTTGTAAAATCAAGATGTTCTGCAAATAATTCGTCAAATGTTTTCATTTTTTATTTTTTAAGTCGTTAATAATTTCCTGTGAGCGGAATTCGATGGCGTGAAGGGCGGAAATGGCTTTTTGTCGAAATTCTTCAAAATATTTATTGTATAAATACAAGCGCATGTCACAAATTGCATTATAAAAAGAAGAGCCTAAATCATCTAAGGCTGCATCGATTGGCGCACCATCCAAGTCTCTTGGTATAATGTCGCATTGATTACCGCAAGCGCATGTCACCCAACTACTTGCTCTATTTCTGGCATCCGTCAATTGATCATAGGTGTAACTCTCCTTCGCCAAAAAAGCATTCCAGTCTAACGGAGCCTTACCTTGTGTTTCTGCGTATGTTTTCATAATATATATTGTTTATCGATACCATTAACTTCAAATGACATTTGATTTATCATTTTTACAACAATTGGAAATGAAAGAATGTAATCCTTTAATTGTTGTTCGTCCATATTACCAGCTATAAAAAATATAGACCTACTTTTTGGACGTTTATCTGTACAACTTCCTTCTATTGCAAATATCGACCATCCAATATATTGTGAATATTGAGTATCTCCATTTTTACTTCCAAAAGGTAAAAATCGTAGCGATTCAGGATTAAATGGAACATTTTTAAAATCAATTGTATAAGTCCTTAATATAGAATTTTGATAAACATCATGAAAATAATGCCCATGGCTATCTAATGATGTACCGTAATAATATAAATGTGGTTTCATTTTCTTGTGATTGTGAAATTGTTTCTTAAAATATTTAAATAGTCTATTACCTCATTCGGATGCCAATACTTTTCACAGGCTTCAGTTATTAGACTATCCCACATATCCTCTTGGCTCTCATGTTTGGGAATGGCGTGTAGATTATTATTCTTTAAATACTCGCTATTTGCACCTACTTCTCTTGTTTCAAACTCACCCTCCTCAATTACTTTCATTTTTTATTTTATTTAAATTGTTATCAATACATTTTATCATACTCCTCCATTTCCTTGCAAGTCTCAATAAGTAACCGCCAGTTGTAACCGATGATAAAGAATACTACAGCAGTACCCAGTATCGAGATCGTCAAGATTAAATGTTGAGTAGTCATTTTGGTTTAGTTTTTAAAAGCCATAACAAAGCATTGCTGCGTCCCTGCCGTGATTACTTGTAACTCCTATATATCCAGTCATCTTCTGAAACTGCTCTTTATTAATTTTAGTTAAACGTTTATTCGGCCTAACCATTTCAAAAGATATTTGATTATCTGTAAGAAAGTCCTCCCATATAGAGCAGTCTCGTTTTATGCTACCTGCGCCTTGTAATTTCGCATTATTAGTTTTTGCGTGGTAAATACAAAGGCGGGCATCTTCAAAACGGACAAATAGTTTTTTATTAAGTTCTTTATATCTCAATAACTGCCTCATTGCCTCTAATATTGGATAAGTCCCAATCATTAGCGATTTTGTTCCTTTATCCCAAACTGCCATTCCTGTTTTTGTGCCAGGGTCTATTCCGATTATAATTGTTGCATCACTTATCATATTATTTTGTGGTTGAAAGGTCATTGGTTAGTTGATAGTTTTCATAAATGCCATCCAAATAGTACGTCCATGTTTACCAGTAGTGTGTCCAAAAAGTGGTTTATAATCTAAAATTGCAAGCACCTTGTTTAAAGTAATTTGTGCTTCATTCCATTTAAAAATGACTATTCCATTAGGTTCAACGACACGCATACATTCATTTAATCCAGTTTTTATGTCTAATTCCCAGCTGGGTAATAAAACGCCATATTTCTTAGCCATCCATGTATTAAGTCCCAACTTATTAAGATGTGGAGGGTCAAAGACAACTAACTTAAAATGATTATCAGGGAATGGAATATTTCTAAAGTCCATTTCAACGTCTGGCGTTATAGACAACTTCCTTCCATCGCAAAGAGTATGTTCTTCTTTTCTTATATCGCCAAAAACAACGTCAGGATTTTGCTTATCAAACCAAAACATTCTACTACCGCAACAAGCATCTAATATTTTCTTATCAGCTTTCATTTTTCTTCTTCTTTTGGTAAAAATTGTTGGAGTGCGGAGATGAGTTCTTTCAAGTGTATTTGTTCTACAACCTGCGTTTCTATTACTCCATCTTTATTTCTTTGGGAAGTATAGATAAATGCGCCTGACGCATATTCTGATGATCTAACTATGATATCGTGCATATCATATTGCCTTATTATTACTTCTTTCATATTAACTTTTTTTAATGTACTTGTAAATGATGTGATCTGCTGGTAAGTAATTTGTGTCGAGCATGTTTTGAACAGCTTGGCAGTTGTATAAAACCGTAGTATGATCCATCGACAACGCCTTTGCTATTTCAGTTGACTTATGCCTGTATTGAATGTTAAGAATATACATGATAATCTGCCGTGCTTCACGTAATGGATGAGTGCGTCTTTTTATGTTAATATTTTCAGTCGGCATACTATAATATTCGCATACTTCTGAAATGATTTTTTCCCGCTCTAAACTTTTTCGCACTTTCACTTTATCTAATAGCATCTTTTCAGTTTTTAAAATGGGTTATTGTTAAAATGGTACATTGTCGATTGGGTCTTTTTCTTTTGGTAATGGAGAGCGATAATTTTCAAATCCCGCATAAGAATTACTGTAATTATCTTTTTTCACTCCAGGGGGCTTATAGTTATAAATTGGCTTATTAAAAGAAAGGTCATTGTCTCTTAATATATCTGCCATGTAATCATGCCCATCGACCTCAAATCGCCTCTTTCTTCTATTGTAGTCAAGCTCTATAAAACCTCTTTTGCCTACTACTTTTTGCCTACGTACTTTCTTTGAGTGAAATTCGCAAAGCGGGTTTTCTGGAGACGTTTGCATCATCGGCCGATGGTAAACAAGTATATTGTCCATCTTATTGTTCCACATAGCGCCATCGTTAAGGTCGTAAACGTCGGGGCATGGATAATTTCCGTCTTTATTTTTTATCAATTGCTTAGGATGTGCGAGTATCCAGAAGTAAATGTTATTTACTTGTGCAAATCTTGCCATGTCCCCTAAAACAGTTTCCAGGTATTTATCGCTACGGCCGCCTGATGATTTGTAATCATGCGCCAACTGGTTAAAGGGGTCTATATCTACTCCGTCTATCTTCTGCTTAATCACCAATTCAAAAAAACTCTCTTTTATGTATTCTGGAGTTGGCGTTAAATCTTTTGGATAGAAATAGAAAATGTGTGAACTGATGAAATCATAAGCATTGTCATAGCATTCTATTGATGGCTGTTCAAGATTTGATGGTGTGCAATTGCATCCTAATAATATCTCAACAAAATCATGGTAGTATTCCTCTGGTGGATTGTCCTCTGGAGCGAAAGAGGCAAATTTTTCGCCAAACAGCAAAATCCTCATTAAATAATACCACTTTTTAAATGTTGATTTTCCGTAGTTCCCTATTCCGGTAAGGCAAGTAATTTCACCTCTCTTAGGCTTGAAAAGATCATCAAGCTTTTTTATACCCACTCCATTTACCGAACCATATCCTTTTTTGTAAATATTAATTGCGTTACTCTTTACATCTGCTCCGTAAACAACGTCTTTTGGCCTTATACTATCATCAAGCGTGGTGTCACTTAAAGCAATCTCCCTTCTTGTAATCTTATCTACAACTATATCTTTTTCAAAGGCAGCGGTACCAAATAGGTTTTTATTTGATTTATATGCGCTTTGAACTGTGCGGCATGTTTCTTTTTGTGTAAAATCATTGCTTGCAGGGCACTCTGAAAGGATTAAACTTTTTGCAGCATCTTCATTAAGCCCGTATCGACAACACGATCCGGCGAGCTTATAAACAAATGCGTTTCTTTCCCCTTTTACAAAAGCATCACCTTTGTTCGAGAGCCATTTTAAAAGCTTATCGAATATTGATTTTTCATCTGAAACAATCTCTTTTGTGTTCACCCTTTCTTCTGCCTTAACTTTTTTAAATATTTCAGCCTCCGTGTTTATGTAGATGTCTGGGTCGTAACTTTCATAACATACCCTGCTTTCATTAACGCCGCTCTTATCCGCTTCTGGGAATATCTCTCTAAGTGCGGCAAAATGTTCCCTATGTTTTTTTCCATCCGCGAGGCGAATTAAAGCCTTTAATCCGTTACCCCTGGGCGAAAGCCATAAAGCGTAAATAAATGCATTACCGAGTATCTCGGCAGCCTTTACGTCTATTTCAGAAACGTTGTCAAAGTCGAGGACTAAAAACCCGCTATGCTCAATTAAAAACTGGTCTTCACGTTTTGAAAATTTACCCGAAAAGCAAATGGATGGGAGCGACCTTTTCAATAAATCTGATTTCTCTTTATCTATCGTCGCGCGTATTTCTTCAATTCTTTCCCTACTTCTCCCGTTTTTTATTCTTTGCAAGGCCGCATCAACTGAAATATAATTTGGTTCAGTAGCGTATATGTTTTCAAATATCGTGCAGGTCATAGGGGTTGGATTTTGAAGTGAACGTTATTCGCGATCATACAACCTTTACTAAGTTCGTCTGCCAATCCGTTTTCCTCTCGTGGCACCCACTCGAGGGTTATAAAAATATTTTTCTTAATTTCTTCTAACAGTTGCTTAGCCCTAACTGCATATTGGATATACATCCCCTTTTTCATACCCCACTCTCCTTTCATTTGGCAAATAACAAGTTTACTATCTCCGCGAACAACAACTTTGCTTCCAACAGGCAGTAATTGTGATATGCGTTTTAAAACCCATCCGAACCCCTGATATTCTGCAACATTGTTAGAATTATTTTCACTTGGCTTCACAAAGTGCGAAAGCTTGTCTAAAACAGTTCCTTCTCGGTCTGTTATTATCGCCCCTATTCCCATATTTCCGCCGGGGTTCTTAGGTTCGCATGCTCCGTCAAAATAACATATGTAATCGTATTGCTCCATTAGTATTGGTCGTTTTCTGTAGGTATATAATCAGTTTTTATTTTACCAGGCGCAACTTTATTTTCCGGTTTAAACCATACAGACAACATCTTTTGCTTCCAGTTTTTTACTTTTTTATTGTTACTGTCATGCCAATCTGAAGTACTGTAGTATTCATGCGCCCTTTGCGCTGATTCCTTTGTGTATCCTTTTTCATAGAAATAACTTACAACCTCATCAACAGAAGGGGGCGTGAACTCTCTACTCTTACTCTTATTCTCTTTCTTATTCTTCTCAAGGAGTGATTCATCAGTGATGTTTCCATGATTATTCAGTGATTCATCAGTGAATTGTTCTAAAAGATTATCCAGTACTGATTTAGATATACATACAGCATTAAAATTTGGTCTATTTATTACCTGATGGCGAGAAAACTTAGGTAGATAATAAAATTCCACATTATTATATGTGAACAGATTAATAAATCCATTTCTTTCAAGATCAGTTAACCAGGATTTAAATTGTTGTATTTGTATTTGATCGTAAGGAAAAACTTTTGATTTAATATATAACGGATCTGCCTGAATAACTCCCAAATCATCTGAAAAATTCCACGTTCCTATATAGAGCAACCTAACATCTCTCGATAGTTTTGCTAATTTAACATCGTCCCAAAATTCAGGTTTGATTGTCCTATATCTCGCCATTTACTTCTATTTTCTCTTGTGTGTAAAAATTGTTTTCTCCGCTAATAAGTGGTGCTATGATGTGTCGTTGAGCATGGTTGATGTTTTATACTATTACCTTTTGTCTCCTTGTTTCAAAAAATGCTGCTCGTTCGGGGTACTGTTCCTGATACTTGCGGGCAAAGAATGCGGAGTAGTTATTGTTAATTTTGTAGTTGTCCATGTCCTCACCACTTATGGTAGTATGAAAACGTAACACATGGCATATGCCGTCTGCGCTATAATGTCTTATTCCTCTTGCCCATAATTGGTCAACTCTTTTACAGAACTCAACCCATGCCTCGGGATGCGCTTCTAAGAACTGATTGAATTGGTCTCGGTGGCTCATATAAAAAGTTTGTGTTGAATTTTATTGAGTATTTGTTCGTTAGCATCCTTGACAAAATTTTTCTTTATCTCAAATCCGTAGGCTTTTCTTTCCATTTGAATAGCAGCCAATAATGTAGAACCACTTCCGGCACATGGATCTATAACTACATCATCTTTATCTGTGAATATTCTTATCAGATCCTCTAAAAGTGGAACAGGTTTTTGTGTAGGGTGGATTTTAGGCGTACTGTTATCTTTTTTATATTCCATGCAATTAAAAACCATCTTACCATTGTTGTTGAATTTTGGAAGTTTATCACGATATAGTAAAATCCCATATTCGCAATTACCCACTATTCTCATCTTGGCTTTTAAAACTTGCGCCGAAAAGTTCTTTCTAAAAACAAGATTTATATAATTATTAAGTCCATATTGTTTTGCTTTCTGTATTAATTCAAATTGCTGCTCAAATTCACAGAAGATAATCATACAAGGAGCTTTGCCTGTTTCCTTTGGTTCCTTAATAAGCATTGTAGAACAGAAATGTAGAAATTCAGTTATTCTAAAATCCTTGTCAGTATCAAAAAACTCTTTACCAGCTAAATCGCTTTCTCCATTTGCATTGTCCCCATCTATATACCAACTCGGACTTGAACCATATGCATTTTTACCAATATTATATGGTATATCTGCAATAATTAATTGCGCTTTAGGTATATTATACCTTTTGTAATTCTGAAAGTGATCGTTAATTAATATTGGCTTGTATGGCATTTTTAACTCAATTCAACAATTAAAAATTCCGTGTCGTTTACTTTGTCGGAGGTGATGAGAATGATGTCCATAGATTACATTTGATAGTTACTATATTGTTGTTCAATTTTCAGAGCTGAAATACAAGTCCTCAACGCATCAATAGTGTGCGTAATTGTCCTGCTACATCGTTCACAAACATCATAATCAAACATCTCCTTACTAACTTTTGCATTTATATAATCCCTTGCTAACATTGGCGACATATCCCAGCCTATAGCTCTTTGTGATGCAATAAGGTTTGTGTATTCCCGTGTCTTAGCTTCGTTCAACATCCGTTTAGCTACCGCCATTTGATTATTCACAAAAGCGAGTGATTTTACAAGTGTTCCCAAGTCCTCAATAAGTACAGTAAGGCTTTGTATCGTCTCATATTTATCTCCATTGGTTTCAAGCCATTCTAAACAATGTTCAACCCGATCTACTTGTAAATCCATGCTATGCCTCAACTTTATTCAGTACATTATCTAAATAATTAGGGTCGTTTCTGCTGATAATAAAATCAAGCAATTCACCAATATGCTTCATATCGGGCTTTTGTTCGCCGTCAAGGCATATTTGCATGTATTCATTATACTTTTCAGAAAACTCCTGGATTGTTTCTAAGCCAGATTGTAGATTATTCGAGGCCACATCTTCTAACTTATCAATAGATGTATGGGAATAAACCTTTTTAAGAATAGCAGCCTTTAATGACTTGTCCGCTACTGATGTACCTAATTTCATTAGGTTAAACGTTCCCTCTATCTCTGCAATTATTTTACCTTTCTTAATCCTTTGTTGAGAAAATCTATTTTCCCAATCGTCAAAAGTATCCGGTATGCTATCCCCAGCGTATTCACGTATAATGCCATCCAATAATTGTTTAATGGCAGGAAAGAAATCTTCAAATGTTGGGTTCGTGAAAGTTTTGCCATCTATATTTGTCGTCCTGTCCTTGATTATGGTAGCTTCACGGCTAATCGTTTTCTTGTCAGCCAGTAAATCCATTTTCTTTTCCATCAAAACCAAAATGTCAGGCTCAAAGGCTGTTTCGCTTTCAGCCTTCATTTTTATGCCGCTTTTGAATATCTCTCTTTTGTTGGTTTCCTTATTAACTTCATTTTCATATTCATAGCCTGCACGACCAGTAAATATTATATGTATTTTTGCCTGTACGAACGGAGTGCTAAACTTATCCTTCCACATTGGTTTGATTACTCCCCAATCCTCAAATTGTAAGCGTGTCCTATTTTTTTGTTTCATATAGGATTGTACAAACGATTCCCATACATGAGTAATACTATCAATTATGAGAATGTCTGCGTTACCGTCTTCGCACCACTTTATGGCCTGATTAAGACCTTCAAGGCTCCTTTCTTCATCATTTACAACTGCTTCTATTCCCGTGCTATCGAATTCAGGCTTTAGAGCTTTAAATGCCTTTTCTGTATCAAATATTGCTATTGGCTTTTGAGATTGGATAAGCTTATGTATGCCAATGGCAACTTGCGTAGCCGTATAAGACTTACCGTCCCCAGCAAAGCCCTCAAAGGCTATTTTGGCAAATGGTCGATTATTTTCCAATTTTTTGAACATGATTTTCTTTTTTACTTTTTAAACAATATATTTATATTTTTCACCTTCAAGTGGTATAAGAAGGTTATGAGTAATGAGTGTTTTGCGTGTCGTGTCATATATTTTCTTCTTTTTCTACCCACCCACCTTTCTCTCCTTTACTACCCCATTTGCAATTAAGCGTTAACTCAATTCTAAAAAGTGTAATTCCAAATACGTTTACTTTAGATTCAGTTGTGAGTTTGAAATGTTTCATTTAAATAATTTTTTAAGCTGTTACTTTTTCTTCTAACAATTCAGATAAGTCGAGAGGTGGTTGCAGTTCACGGAAACTATCTATATCAAAAGCAGCTTCATAAAGCCCTTCCCTATATGTCTTAACGGGATTTACTATTTCTTCAAGCCAAACAACAACTGGTTCTGAAAAATCAATAGCTCTTATTGTATACGTCTCTCCTAAAATGGGAAATATTATTTTGTCGTCTTGTTGTTGATATTTGTCATCAACACATTCAACTAATGATCCTACTTTCATTTTTAATTAAGAGTTAATTGTGAACAATCAATATGTATTCCTTTAGCGATAAGCGTCTCTTTGCGGGTTATGCGATTACGAAGGCATATGGCGTGCATACTCATAGCTATTTGTAAATCCAGGTACTTAGCTTCAAAGTCTTTTATCATGTGCTCACAGGCAGCTAATTCATCGAAGGAGTAACTTTTAGCTATCTCTATCTTTATTGCTCTATCGTCTTGCAGTAATGACCTGTAGTTTGTTTGTGGTTCGTCCTGAGCGATAGCTTTGCCGATTTTGTAGATTAGGCGGTTGAAGATGTTCATAATTGATGTTTTTAAGCAGTACAAGAACAACTAAATTTTGAAGTCATTTCCGTTAAATCAAATATTCGTCCCTTGTTAATAAATTCTTGCGCCTTGTCTTTAAGTTGGCGCATTGTTGCATTATCGAAGTAGGTATAATGATTAGGATTTAAAACTTCATCCTCTTCATCATCAATCCATTTATCAGCTAATGAAATGTCGTTGGTGAATATGGCAATTACTTTATCTATGCCTTTCATAAAACAAGCATCACAATTGCTTAGTATTTTAGGTATTTCAAGATGGTAGGGCTTTCTTTTCCAATACAGTTCCTTTATTTCAGAATTAATATATTCGTCAGCTAATGGGAATTGTGTAACGACTTTCTTCCAAAAATGTTTGTAGTCCTTAATTCTGTTTTGTTCGTCCCATCTAAAGCCTATGAATTGTATGTAAGAGATTAAACCCAATGACCTCAAATAGCGTCTGGCAGTTTTTATCTTCATTTCTAATGTACATCTACGCTTTGCCCTGTTTGGTATGCCGTGCATCTTCTTTAGCAAACCTTTCCAACCACCTTCCATTTGCAGCCTGATAACTGGTATGTTTTCAAAAGCCTCAAAGTCATTAATGAACTTATAAGTTTTAGGATGCTCCCTACCTGTATCACAAAAGATTACAATATCGCCTTGTCTAAAGTTTCTTATAACCATCAGTGCTGATGTAGTACCCCCGCTAAAATGAAAAACCCTTTGCAATTCATCTATAGTTTTCATCCTTCAACTATTTTAGCGTCAATTAATTTGTTGTCGTGAATTGAGACCTCTACAGTGCCAATATTTCCAAAATGTATATAAACATTAGAGCATGTGCCTTTCACTTTCGGCGTGAGAAAGAGGTCTCTAATGTCATTAACATTTGGGCTTATGGAATAGAAAGAAGGCTTTTCATTTCCTTTCCATATAATAGCTATGCCAGAACTAAACATGTGATATTCTTGGGCTACTCTATTAGAAGTATCATATCTATGAACAATATCCCACTTCTCAAAGTCTGCGTTTATGTCAAAAGGTATTAGTTCCATTTTGTGAGGTTTTAGTTTTCGTTTGATTCTTTTTCAGCCATTTCTTCGATATATGCCAATGCCCAACTTTGTGGAATTCCGCCAAAATTTTGAACAGGATAATTAGGATGAGATTTAAGATGTAAAAGTGTAGCAGCGTCTTTCCATCCGTATTTTTCTTTTAATTTCCAGCCCATAGCGCCTGCCATATTTACAAGGTGCCCGGCTGTACACATTGCAGTTCCGCAAACATTATTTTCAGAAACGCATTCTTCGGGGCCAAAAGTTGATTGTTGGTGAATGCGCTTTTTATTATTAATGTCATTTAAAAGAGAGGTATAAGGCTTATTTAATAAGGGTATTGAGTTCCATTCTTCAAGATCGTATTCGCTAACGCCTGCGTTTATGAGGTCTGCTACTGTGTAACCTGCGTTTATGAGGTCTGCTACTGTGTAACCTGCTCTTACGAGGTCTGCTACTGTGTAACCTTCGCTTATGAGGCGTGCTACTGTGTAACCTGCGCTTATGAGGCGTGCTACTGTGTAACCTGCGCTTATGAGGCGTGCTACTGTGTAACCTTCGCTTATGAGGTCTGCTACTGTGTAACCTTCGCTTATGAGGTCTGCTACTGTGTAACCTTCGCTTATGAGGTCTGCTACTGTGTAACCTTCGCTTATGAGGCGTGCTACTGTGTAACCTGCGCTTATGAGGCGTGCTACTGTGTAACCTTCGCTTATGAGGCGTGCTACTGTGTAACCTGCGCTTATGAGGCGTGCTACTGTGTAACCTGCGCTTATGAGGCGTGCTACTGTGTAACCTTCGCTTACCGCATTAGGCTTACTTTTATCAATTGCCAAGATGGCTAAAGCTTTTCTATCTTTCTTAGTGTTTTGCATCCGAAATATTTTTATTGTGTTTATGACCGAGATATTTTATTGCCGGTAGTCCGATTCCGAGGATAATAGCAATCTCTTTTGCGAGGAGGATGAAGGTTGACATTATGCGTGCGGTTTAACTAAAGAAGCAATAGAGTTAAAAATATCGGGTAGTTGCTTGTTGTCAGTTGTTAGGTCTCGTTCATCTTCACGTTTTCTATAAATTCTATTTGTAGCACTATAAGGTGTGGTATCCCTTGACATTCCCATCAATCGCCACATAGCATCGTTAGCTACGGCATCCTGAATGCTATCGCAATCAAATTCACCTTCATTAATAAACTTAAATACCGGATGTAAGTCCCCTGATTGTATTTTATTACCTAATGTATCTTTTGTGATATAGTAGATACCCACAATTGACGTTTCGGGTTTTTCATAACCGGGTTTCCATTCCCAGTAATATTCAACCTTTAATTCGCCGTGCCTATGCTTTCCTTCGTTGACAGGCATTGTAAAATCAAATTCTTTTGTTACTTTCCGATTTTCTGTTTTACTTTGCATAACATTTACTTTTTAGAGTTATTAGCCTCGTTTGTGCGGGGCTTTTTTTATTTGGATTTAGTTTCGTCAGGATAAGGTCCCCATTCGTTAGGGTCATAGTTGCCAGCTTCAAACCATTCTTCAAATGTTTCATTTCCACCATTTTCTTTAATGTCCCATTTGTATTGCTTTTGAGCGTTTTCTTTATCTAATTTATTAGACATGGCACGATCTAAATCAAAGAATCGTTCACCATATTGACTTTCAGTTAAACTCATAATGCTGTTTTTATTTGTTGAGGTAAATAATGTTTCTTTCGTTTGATGACATAAGAGCCGTGAGTGTCGCTGCCAGTATCGTAAGGAGGGCAACAAGCATTAGGATGCTTCTTTAGCCAGAATGCCATTTTCCATTGCTCCCAATCTATTGAATCAATCTCTCTAATTGCTGGGTTAGTTTCAGCTAAGTATAATGCCTTACGATCTGCTATAGCCTGTTTAAAACATCTTCTGCTTTGCCCTGAGCATTTAGCCATGCCAACAACTAAGCACATTGCAAAAGCGAGTATGATTTTTGAGAGGGAGAGTGTCATGAGTTATAAGGATTGAATTTTAAATGGTAGTCTCCCAAACTCAAACCTTACCAAATCAATAACATGACTTACGTGATTAAACCCATGTTTATCACAACAAGATTCTATATACATTGTTTTAGTATGTCCAGAATATTTGGTGTAACAATGATTTTTTCTAAAGAATTTCGATACTTCGTTTTTCATAACTTTTATTTTTTGAATCCGAAAAAATCTGATTTAAGGTATTTGTTTGGTCTGCCTGTATCAGCAGGATATATTTTGTGACGCTTCCTAAATGCGATAAAACCCTTTGCTGATTCGATATGCAATAGTTCCATTGCCTGTTCTGTAGTTATGTATTCTTCCTCTATTCTATTCTTCGCAGGCGTCAATAGCTTGTCACCTATCAACTTCAAACTATCACGCATATCACTAATGGCGCTTTTCAGTTCGTTGTATTCGCTTGCTTCGATCAATACTAATTCCGCCATTTTGTTATCGATTTACTAATAAGCTGTTAATGCCTGATGCTATTATAACTGCTCCTAATCCCGCTAAAATCACAATAACGAATGCCAGGTCAATAAGTAATTCCCTGTCTAAATTGTTAATGAACTTGCGCATTGGAATATGGTTTGATAATTAAGCAGTGAATTGATTTAAATTCTTTTCACGAGCAATGACACAGCTTCTTAAAAAATCATATAGCAACTTTCCAAAAGCCGGATTCATAACATTTCCTGCTAAGTATCTTGCGATCTGCCTGTCGCTCTTTGCAAACTTTAAACAAGCACGAGCCCTATCCTCTTTTATTATACTACCGTTCAACTCTTGGAATGCAACTCCCAGGCGCTCTTTTTCTTTTTCAGTATATTCTTCCTTTGTCATTATTGAATTTTTATCTTTGTTTGATATTGACGTTGTGTCTGTCATAACGGATGTAAAGTTTGTAAACTTTTTTGAAACTACCAAACTTTTTGTAAACTTTTTTGAAACATTTTTAAATATTTATTTTAATAATGAATAAAAAGCGCGACATATACCTATTAAATTCAAAGCTGGAAAGGTTTTTGGCGGCTATTGAATACTTAAATCTTGAATTTCCTGTAGCGGAAATATCTAATAAAACTAAATATAGTGCACCTTCAGTAAGCCAAATGATTGCTGGGAATAGAAATGTATCAACTAAATTTCTTGAAACTTTTTGTAAAATATATGATTTTGATGTCGAGAAATTGAAATATGGATTAGTTCCAAAAGAAAATTTGGAACTTCTTACAAATAATATTGATTCTCATACAGTTAATAAAAAATTACCACAAAGTCAAGTGCAAAAAGTTAAAAATCAATCATTAGATTTACCTACAGAGGATTACAGAAATATTTTTTCTACCCTGCTGCCCACACCAAACCATAGAAACAACTGGATACCGTCTTATCCTAATGTATCATTCATTAGGGATAATTACCCGGCGATTATTAACGACCTTCAAGACGGAGGTGAAAACATTTTGATGATGACAGAGGATAAACCCAATCAGCTATACAGAATACCAGATACTATAGTTGACAACCAGACAATAATAGTAACTGTGCGCGAAGAAAATTGTAGTCCAGAATATAAACCAGGGGAAAATATTTTAATAACAAAGATAGACATTGACGATATAGATTTTGGTAGATCATATTACGTAGTGTTTAAAAGCAAATCCGAACGAATTTATGTTGTTGAGAAGATAGAAGGGGATTATGTTACCTTATCAAATAGTAATCCCGATGAACGCTATAGGGGTAAGAAAGTCATTAAAATTGAAAAAATAGATATGATATTTGTAATCACTTATGGATTGAGAAAAAAAATACAATGAGATGAGAGAAAAATTAATTATCGACAAAGAAAAATATTCCAAAAAAGTTGGTCTTTTTATCTCTTTTATATTTTTAATTTTTATTGTAATAATCGGGTTCACCTGTGTTTTTGACAACAAAACATCAAAGCCCATCAGGATTTATCCTTCTAATGATGAAATTATTGCTGTTAGCGAAACAATTGTGAGTAACTATTTAAAAGCGCCTTCGACAGCAGAATATCCGATAGAGTCAGTAAAAATAATTGGGAATAATAGAGATTCATTTTTTGTATCAGGATATGTAGATGCGCAAAATTCTTTTGGTGCTAAGCTTAGAAATGTTTGGGTTTGTTTATTGAAATATAATAAAGGAGACTTTTTAGACGATAGCAGCTATATTATACGAGAAGTTACTATTAATGGAAAAGATGTATATATAGACAAATAACCTATGTGGCTATTAAAAGACTTATCAATTATAAATACTTTTCAATAATTCATCCATACCTTTTCGGTCTTTTCCCAGGTATATCTCAGTAGTGGCAACTTTATCATGCCCCATAAGGCTGGCGGTCATATAGATATTCTTACCAATAGCCTGTGCATGGTTGGAGAACGCCCTGCGCATATCGTGAAATGACAAGTTTTTATTGATCCCGCATTCACGAAATATCACTTTTAAGGATTTATTTATCTGCGCCTGAACCTTCGATATTTTTGCATGCAGTTTTACAGGCTGCAAATTGATGTTAACTAATCCTGTTAATGTAGCGCCGTTATTGTCCAATTGTTTAATAATATGCTGCAGCCGGTGAGATACCGGTATATCTATAATTTCCCCTGTTGTATGCATTGTCTTATTTGCCGTCCATCTTATGCGTTGCGTTCCATCTTCGTCATATAATGCTGATTTGTGCATTAATAGCACATCTTTGAACCTGGCACCCACACAATAATAACTAAACAATGCTGTTAGTTTGGCTATTCGCTTCCAATCATTTGTAGTGGTGTATTTATAAAGCCTGTCAATTTCCTGCATGGTCAATGTCTGTTTTTGCGGCGGCTTATACGACCCTTTCTTTGCAGTGGCCATCGGATTATAGGGGTAAAGACTATCGGCAACTGCTTTATTAATAATAGCATTCACAAACCTCAAACGCGAGACGATAGTATTAGGCGCATAAGTCTTTTCAAGATTCTTTTTAAAAGATATTACCCACGCATTATTCATCTCTCCGATCTTTATGACCGGGTAAGACTTTTCAATAAGCCTAATATTAGTTTTATACCTGTTAGCGGTACCTATTTGGCCATTATCGCGAAATACGGCCTCATATTGTTCAGCAATGGCCTTAAATGTATCTCCCAGCATTATAGCATTGGAAATGGCCTTTACCGTAGGCCGCGAAGTTTTATCAAGATTGCTGTATAATGATTTTACTTCGCTTAGTTTTTGTTCGAGTGCACTATTCCATTCTACACAGTTCGGGTGTGATGGTTTAATGCGTTGTTTTGAAGCATCCCAATACTTAGAGCCTATAGAATACCCCGTTGATTTATAGCTAACCTTTCGATCAATAATAACCACAAGGCATATAGGCTGTTCACCGCGCTTGTTTACATATTTACGAAGGTCGAAATAGAAGGAGGCCATTATAAAGTATCTATAGCTTTTTGAATAGAACCGAATAATTTTATCAGTCTTTGTTCCTGCGATTCGTATAGGCGTATTGTAACTGTTTTTTTCTTTTCCAAGCCTACATCTTCAGATTTCGGTCGGCCAGCACCCTTGCGAGCGCCTCCGTGAGTTGATTTTGGTTTTAGCATATTCTTTAGTCAAGTAATAAATTGAGTATAACCTGATTTTGTTTTTCAAAAATAGAAAAAGCTTTGGGAGTCATATAATATTTATGCCAACCGGCTAATTTATTAGGCATATTGTTTGCTCCTGTTTTACTTATTACACCGTTATATTTAATGCCTCTTTTGATAGTTATTTCATTTAAGCTCCTAATTATATATCTGTCTGTAATACCACTATATTCAGCCTGAATATTATCCGACGTAGTTCCCCACATTTCAGGATAATTAATTGTAGTAGTCTTTGCCGGTAATGTTGTGTTTGCCATAATGTTTGTTTTTATAAATTAAATGGGCAATCTATTGTTTGTGAGCCGTAATTAGTCCAGTAATTAATATTATTAGCTAATAAGAAATCAGATATTTTGTTAGATAAAATCCATTTTGAATTATATCCAACCCTTACTTTATCTATATCGTTGCAGTTTAATAAAGCCTTTTGTATTCTTTTATAATGGGCAGTACAATCTTCAGAGATAGCAACGTATTGCGCTTTCAGATATTCTATTGTTACGGTGTTCATTTCTATACAATTGATTTGTTATTAGGAATTACGTACTATTATATTTTCATAATTATTTGCTGCATTGTTTAGCGCATTTTTCATATCGCGTTCTATTTCATAAGTGCTTACTAATACAAACTCTCCTTCAATAATACAGGCAGTCATTATACCGTAGTATTTAGCGTCTTTTACTGAAGCGATTACGTTTTCGGTAATTTGATCTATTCTCTTGTCGATAGCTTGTTGTGTCATAATGCTTGTTTTTAATTATGATGTAAAGATACAACTACTTTTGAATAATGCAAATACTTTTTTCAAATAATAATATAGAGTTTGATGATACTGGAATGTTTAACAATTTTACCCAATATACAAAATGTCGAACATTTGTTAAACAAAACGGTAATTCTAATACACTTTAAGTAATCATAAGTAACTATTGCAAATAAGATAAAGTGCTGAAAAGCATTGTTTATAGTGCATTTAAATGAAATAGGGTAACTTACTGTTACCCTATTAAGTGATCCGGATTGGA
>Ga0134126_10004140_pt1 | contig 18163 bp, 15 predicted proteins | sample KB31752_FD_96881 | JGI IMG/M metagenome (GOLD analysis project Ga0134126, IMG submission 96881) | Terrestrial soil microbial communities with excess Nitrogen fertilizer from Kellogg Biological Station, Michigan, USA - KB3-175-2 | ecosystem: Environmental > Terrestrial > Soil > Unclassified ...
CCGGCCAGGCCGGAGCCGGCCAGGCAGGCGGCGGCCAGGGTCAGCAAAAGCGAGGGCTTGCCTAGTCTCATGCCCGTCCCCCGAGTGGTGAGGCGGTGGCGCCCGCGTGACAGGTGGTGACGATCTGTAATGACACGACCACCAAGAGTAGCTCTATTGGAGCGAGATTAACGCAGGCCCGCCCATCACCCGGCCGGCGGGTCGTGCCGGACGGCCCCGTCGGCGTGCCCCTCCGCCTCCGCCGGGTCGGGCTGGAAGCGGTAGCCCATCCCCGGCTCGGTCAGCAGCCAGCGCGGCCGGGCCGGGTCCGGCTCCAGCTTGCGGCGCAGCTGCGCCATGTACAGCCGCAGGTTGCCGGTGGCGTCGGCGTAGCCGGGCCCCCACACCTCCGACAGCAGCTGCTGCTGGCTGATCAGCTTGCCCGCGTGCCGCAGCAGCACCTCAAGCAGGTGCCACTCGGTCGGCGTCAGCCGGACGTCCGGCCCGGCCTGGCCGTCCGCGCCGCCCTCGGGCTGGAGGATCACCCGCTTGGCGGCCAGGTCGACGACCACGTCGCCGATACGGACCCGTGGCACGTCGTTCTCGGCCGGCACCCGGCGGATAACGGCCCGCATCCGGGCCAGCAGCTCCTCCATGTTGAACGGCTTGGTGACGTAGTCGTCGGCGCCCGCGTCCAGCGCCTCCACCTTGTCGGTGCTGTCGGCCCGGCCGGACAGCACGATGATCGGCGCGTCGGTCCAGCCGCGCAGGCCCTGGATGACCTCCACGCCGTCCAGGTCGGGCAGCCCGAGGTCCAGCACGACCAGGTCCGGCGGGTGCTTGGCCGCCACCTCGAGGGCCTGGGCGCCGGTCCCGGCCACCTGCACGTCGTAATGGCGCACCCGCAGGTTGATTCGCAGGGCGCGCAGGATCTGGGGCTCGTCGTCGACGACGAGCACGGTGGTCATGGGATCAGAGCCTAGCTAGGGCCGGGGCTGGGGAGTCGTCCGTCCGGGACCGCGGGCAGCTCGGAGGTGAACGTCTCGGCCGGGCCGGGTGCGGCTGGCAGCGAGAGCGTCATGGTCAGCCCGCCGCCTGGGGTCTCCTCCGGCTCCAGGGTGCCGCCCGTGGCCTCGGCCAGGCCGCGGGACAGGGCCAGGCCCAGGCCGACCCCGGTGGTGTTGTCGGTGTCGCCGAGCCGCTGGAACGGCACGAACATCCGGCTCCAGTCCTCCTCGGGGATGCCCGGCCCGCGGTCGATCACCCGCAGCTCGACCCGGTCAAGCAGCGCGCTGCCGCTGAGCGTGGGCGGGGTGCCCGCCGGGGAGTAGCGCAGCGCGTTCGCGGTCAGGTTGGCGATGATCCGCTCGGCGATGCCGGGGTCCACCGCGACCTCGGGCAGGTCCTCGGGGATGGCCACCGCCACCGCGCGGCCGGCCGGGCCCAGATCGTCCAGGGACCGGGCCACGATCTCGGCCAGGTCGGCCGGCCGCGGGAACACGGCCAGCGCGCCGGCCTGGAGCCGGCTCAAGTCCAGCAGGTTGTCGACCAGGTGGGCCAGCCGGTCCAGCGACTCGTCGGCCGTGGCCAGCAGCTCGTCGCGGTCGGCCGGGGCCCACTGCACGTCGGTCGCGCGCAGGCTGGTCACCGCGGCCTTGGCCGCGGCCAGCGGGGTGCGCAGATCGTGGCTGACCGCGGCCAGCAGCGCGGTCCGCATCCGGTCGGCGGCGGCGATCGGCCGGGCCGCCTCGGCCGCGGCGGCCAGCCGCTCCTGTTCCAGGGCGGTCGCCGCGTAGGCGGCGAACGCGCCCAGCACCCGGCGGTCGGTGGCCGCCAGCGGCCGACCGCGCAGCGCCAGCACCAGGCGGTCGGTCACCGGCACCTCGGCGTCGGCGCCCTCCGGCGACTGCAGCGGGGGCTCCCCGGCCGAGGCCACCGGCACCCAGCGGCGGGCCGCGGCCCGCCGGTCCTCGGGCTGGTCGGCGTCGCGCTCCAGCAGGGTCACCGAGTCCATGCCGAAAGCCTCCCTGACCCGGTTCAGCACGGCGGCCAGGGCCTGCTGCCCGCGCAGCACGCTGCCGGCCGTGGTGACCAGCAGCTCGGACTCGGCGCTGGCCCTGGCCGCCTGCTTGGAGCGCCGGGCCGCGCTGTCCACCACCGAGCTGACCACGATGGCCACGGCGATGAAGATGATCAGTGCCAGGACGTTGTTGCCCTCGGAGATCGTGAACAGGTGGATGGGCGGCGTGAAGTAGTAGTTCAGCAGCAGCGAGCCCAGGATCGCCGCCACCACGGCCGGGATGAACCCGCCGACCAGCGCGACCGAGATCACCGCGACCAGAAACAGCAGTACATCGCTGGTCAGGTTGACCTGGTGGCGCAGCCAGGCCAAGCCGACGGTGAGCATCGGCATCAGCGCCACGGCCAGCACGTAGCCGGCCAGCTGGCGGCGCAGCGGCAGGCCGCCCTGGGTGCGGGGCAGCCCCCGCCCGCGGCCCATCTCGGCGTGGGTCACGATATGCACGTCGATGTCGCCCGAGTCCCTGATCGTGCGCATGCTCACCCCGGGCCCGGTCAGCAGCGCGGACAGCCACTTGCGGCGGCTGGCGCCCAGCACCAGCTGGGTCGCGTTCTCGGCCCTGGCGAAGGTCAGCAGGGCCTCGGGCACGTTCTCGCCCACCACCTGGTGGTAGGTCCCGCCCAGGGCCTCGGCCAGCCGGCGCTGGGCCGCCAGCGCGGCCGGATCGGCCCCGGTCAGGCCGTCGGAGCGGGTCACGTGCACGGCCAGCAGGTCGCCCCCGGTGGACCGGGCCGCGATCCGGGCCGCCCGGCGGATCAGCGTCTCGCCCTCCGGTCCGCCGGTCAGCGCGACGACCACCCGCTCCCGCGCCTCCCAGGTGCCGTGGATGTCGTGCGCCGCCCGGTAGCGCTGGAGCCCCTCGTCGACCTTGTCGGCCAGCCAGAGCAGGGCCAGCTCGCGCAGCGCGGACAGATTCCCGACCCGGAAGTAGTGGGTCAGCGCCGCGTCGATCTTCTCCGGCTGGTAGATGTTGCCGTGGGCCATCCGGCGGCGCAGCGCCTCCGGGGTCATGTCGACCAGCTCGACCTGGCTGGCGGCCCGCACCACGGCGTCCGGCACGGTCTCCCGCTGCGGCACGCCGGTGATCTTCTGGACCACGTCGTTGAGCGACTCCAGGTGCTGGATGTTGACGTTGGAGATCACGTCGATACCGGCCGCGAGCAATTGCTCCACGTCCTGCCAGCGCTTCTCGTTGGCGCTGCCGGGCACGTTGGTATGGGCGAACTCGTCGACCAGCGCCACCTCGGGCCGGCGGGCCAACACCGCGGCCAGGTCCAGCTCCTCGAAGGTGGTGCCGCGGTAGGGCAGCCGGGCCCGTTGGACGACCTCCAGGTCGCCGATCTGCGCCTCGGTCTGCGGCCGGCCATGCGTTTCCACGAAGGCCACGACGACCTCGGTGCCGCGCTCGGCCCGGCGGTGGCCCTCGTTGAGCATGGCGTAGGTCTTGCCGACTCCGGCCGCCGAGCCAAGATAGATCCGCAGCTCGCCGCGCCCGCACGGCGGCCGGCGGTCCGGATCGCCCATGACACTCATGCCCATGACACCCGTTTCCTGTTAACCCGACGATAAGTTACGGCTGATAGCGGTAGCCCATGCCGGGCTCGGTCAGCAGATGCCGTGGTCGCGGTCCGGCGGCCAGCGTTCCGCCTGGTCCAGGGCCTCCTGGCCGCGGCCCGCGGCGTGCACCTCGTTGCCGCGGGCCCGCAGGTCGATGCGCAGCGCCCGGAGCAGGGCGGGCTCGTCCTCCACGATCAGCACCCGCACTGCTCCGTCGCCCTGCCCGCCGTCAGACCGGGTACTTCGCATCGAGCGCGATGTTCAGCTGGAGCACGTTCACCACCGGTTCGCCCAGGAAGCCCAGGTCCCGGCCCTTGGTGTACGTCTGCACCAGGGCCCTGACCGCGGCCGGGCTGATGTTCCTGGCCGCCGCCACCCGGTCCACCTGGATGGCCGCGTTCTGCGGCGAGATGTCCGGGTCCAGGCCCGAGCCCGAGCCGGTCACCGCGTCGGCCGGGATCTGCGAGATCTTCACGTGGTCGAACGCGGCGATCTGCCGCTGCCGCTGCTTGATCGCCTTGATCAGCACCGGGTTGTTGGGCCCTAGGTTGGACGCGGCCGAGTAGCGCGGGTCGCAGCCGTAGTTATCCTTGGCGCCAGCCAGAATCGCGTACGACGGCCGGGGCTGGAAGTACTGGGCAAGCGGATTGCCTTTTTTATCGGAAAATTCTTGGCACAGCAGGCTGGAGCCGACCGTGCGGCCGTGATAGCTGATCAGCGAGCCGTTGGCCTGGTTGCGGAAGACCGCCTGGCCGATCCCCCACACGACCACCGGGTAGATGACCCCGAGGACCACCGTGAGGACCAGCAGTGCGCGCAGGCCGGCGATGTGCTGCCGGACGAAGCTGGGTAGACGATTCATGATCAGATCACCGGAATCCTGGAATGAACTGGATGATGAGGTCGATGAGCTTGATCCCGATGAACGGGATGATCAGTCCGCCGAAGCCGTAGATCCACAGGTTGCGGCGCAGCATCGCGCTGGCCGAGGCCGGCCGGTACCGCACGCCGCGCAGGGCCAGCGGGATCAGCGCGACGATGATCAGCGCGTTGAAGATGATCGCCGAGGTGATCGCCGACTGCGGGCTGTGCAGGTGCAGGATGTTCAGCTTGGCCAGGCCGGGGATCACGCCCTCGAACATGGCCGGAATGATCGCGAAGAACTTGGCCACGTCGTTGGTGATCGAGAACGTGGTCAGCGCCCCGCGGGTGATGAGCAGCTGCTTGCCGATCTCCACGATCTCGATGAGCTTGGTTGGGTTGGAGTCCAGGTCGACCATGTTCCCGGCCTCCTTGGCCGCCGAGGTGCCGGTGTTCATGGCTACCCCGACGTCGGCCTGGGCTAGCGCCGGGGCGTCGTTGGTGCCGTCCCCGGTCATGGCGACCAGCTTGCCGCCCTCCTGCTCCTTGCGGATCAGGGCCATCTTGTCCTCGGGCGTGGCCTCGGCCAGGAAGTCGTCCACCCCGGACTCGTCGGCGATGGCCTTGGCCGTGAGCGGGTTGTCGCCGGTGATCATGACGGTCCTGATGCCCATCCGGCGCATCTCCTCGAATCGCTCGGAGATGCCCTCCTTGACAATGTCCTTGAGGTAGATGACGCCCAGGGCCCTGGCGCTGCCGTTGGCCGCGTCGGCCACGACCAGCGGGGTGCCGCCGACCCCCGAGATGCCGTCCACCATGCCGCCCAGTTCGTCGGGCGGGGTGCCGCCGTTGTCGCGGATCCACTGGGCCACCGACGCGGCGGCGCCCTTGCGGACTTGCTTGCCGTCGGCCAGATCGACGCCGCTCATCCGGGTCTGCGCGGTGAACTCCACGAACTCCGCGCCCCGCATATATCCCTGGAGCTCGCCCTCGGGCCTCTCGCGCAGGCCGTACCGGTCCTTGGCCAGGACCACGATGGAGCGGCCCTCCGGCGTGTAGTCGGCCATCGACGACAGCTGGGCCGCATCGGCGAGCTCGCTCGCGCCCACCCCGCTGACCGGCAGGAACTCGGTCGCCTGCCGGTTGCCGATGGTGATCGTGCCGGTCTTGTCCAGCAGCAGCGTGTTCACGTCGCCCGCGGCCTCCACCGCGCGCCCGGACATGGCCAGCACGTTGCGCTGTACCAGGCGGTCCATGCCCGCGATGCCGATCGCCGACAGCAGTGCCCCGATGGTGGTCGGGATCAGCGCGACCAGCAGCGCGGTCAGGATGACCAGGCTCTGCGGCGCGTGGGAGTAGAACGCCATCGGCTGGAGGGTGATCACGGCCAGCATGAAGATGATCGTCAGCGAGGCGAGCAGGATGTTCAGCGCGATCTCGTTCGGCGTCTTCTGCCGGCTGGCGCCTTCGACCAGCGCGATCATGCGGTCGATGAAGGTCTCGCCCGGCTTGGACGTGATCTTCACGACGATCCGGTCGGACAGCACCCTGGTGCCGCCGGTGACGGCGGACCGGTCGCCGCCCGACTCCCTGATGACCGGGGCCGACTCGCCGGTGATGGCCGACTCGTCGACCGAGGCGATGCCCTCCACCACGTCGCCGTCACCGGGGATGATCTCCCCGGCCTCGACCACCACGTGGTCGCCCAGCGTGAGCTGGGTGCCGGGTATCACCTCCTCACGGCCGCCGCTCTGGCCGGGGTGCCAGTCGGCCAGCCGCCGGGCTACGGCGTCGCGCTTGGTCTTGCGCAGCGTCTCGGCCTGGGCCTTGCCGCGGCCCTCGGCCACCGCCTCGGCCAGGTTGGCGAAGACGACCGTCAGCCACAGCCAGACCACGATGGTCCAGTTGAAGATGGACGAGTGGGTGATCGCCGTGTACAAGGTCAGCACCGCGCCGACCTCGACCACGAACATGACCGGGTTCTTGACCTGAACCCGCGGGTCCAGCTTCTTGATCGCGCCCGGCAGCGAATGCCAGAGCATCTTGGGGTCGAGCAGGCCCCCGCCGATGCCGCCCTTGGCGACGTCGGCGGACGTGCCGCTCTTGCCCGCCGGAGCTTCCGGCATGGTTGTCAATGCCATCTCAGTGCAGTCCTTCGGCGAACGGCCCCAGGGCCAGCGCGGGGAAGTAGGTCAGGCCGACGAGCACGAGGGTTACGCCGACGACCATGCCGACGAACAGAGGCGTCCTGGTGTCGAGCGTGCCCGTGCTCGCTGGCACCGGTTGCTGCCTGGCCAGCGACCCGGCCAGGGCCAGCGCGAAGATCTCCGGTGCGAACCGGCTCAGCAGCATGACGATGCCGCCGAGTGTCTGGTACCAGCCCGCGGCCGAGCCCAGCCCGGCGAAGGCCGAGCCGTTGTTGTTGCCCATGGAGGCGAACGCGTAGATGACCTCGGTGAGGCCGTGCGGACCGGGATTGAAGATCGCGGCCTGCCCGGCGTGGGTGCCGACGGACAGGCCGGCCGCGGCCAGGACCAGCACGGGAGTGGCCAGGAAGTACAGCGCGGCGTACTTCATCTCCACCGGCCGGATCTTCTTACCCAGGTACTCGGGGGTCCGGCCGACCATCAGGCCGGCTACGAACACGGTCACGATGGCCAGGATGAGCAGGCCGTACATGCCGGCCCCGATGCCGCCGGGCGCGACCTCGCCCAGCGCCATGTCGAACACCGCGATGCCGCCCCCGAACGGGGTCAGCGAATCATGAAAGCAGTTCACCGCCCCGGTGGAGGTCGTCGTGGTCGACGCGGCGAAAACCGAGCAGGCCGGACCCCCGAATCTGGTTTCCACGCCCTCGTAGGCGCCGTGGGCCAGATGCGCGGCGGTGGCGTTGCCGATGGCCGGGTGGGCCTCGAAGAAGCTGATGCCGCCCACCGCCGCGGCCCAGATGATCACCATGACCACGACCAGGGCGTAGCCCTGCTTGTTGTCGCCGGCCATCTTGCCGAACGCCCGCGGCGTGGCGAACGGGATGAGCAGGATGATGAAGATCTCGAACAGGTCGGTGAACCCGTTCGGGTTCTCGAACGGGTGGGCCGAGTTGGTGTTGAAGAACCCGCCTCCGTTGTTGCCCATCTCCTTGATGACTTCCATCGAGCCCACCGGCCCGCCAGGGATGGTCTGGTGCGCGTGGGTCAGCGTCTGCACGGTCTGGTAGGCGTGGAAGTTGTCGATGACGCCGCCCGCGACCAGGACCACCGCGCCGATGACGGCCAGCGGCAGGAGCAGCCGGAACACGGCCCGGGTCACGTCGACCCAGAAGTTGCCCAGCTTGTTGGTCCGGGACCGGGTGAACCCGCGGATCATCGCGATGGCCACCACCAGGCCGACCGCGGCCGACATGAACTGCTGCACGGTCAGGCCGGTCATCTGGGTCAGGTAGCCCATCGTGGACTCGCCCGCGTAGTTCTGCCAGTTGGTGTTGGTCACGAACGACGCCGCGGTGTTCCACGCCGTGGCCGACGGAACGTTGGGCATGCCCTCGCTGAGCAGCAGGAAGTGCTGGAGCCGCTCGAAGCCGTACAGGAACAGCACGCTCACGGCCGAGAAGGCCAGGATGCTGCGCACATAGGTGCTCCACCGCTGATCGGCCTTGGAGTCGATGCCCATGAGCCGGAACACGAAGCGCTCGACGCGCCAGTCCTGGTCGGTAGTGAAGATGTGCGCGATGTAGTTGCCGAGTGGCACGTAGCACGCGGCCAGGGCGGCGACCAGCAGCGCGAACTGCAGCCAGCCCGCGGCGGTGCTACTCATCAGAACCTCTCCGGCAGGACAAGGGCCACGAACAGGTACACAGTCAGCAGAAAGCCGCCGATAAGACCGATCCAGTTCTCAGCGCTCAAAGTTTTCGATCCCCTTCACGATGAGCCAGAGGACGCCGAAGACGACGATCGTCAGGGCGACGTAGAACAGGTCCTCCATGAAGTCCTCCTCGTGCGAATACGCATTACCGGCCCAGTACAACGGCTGCTGACCAGGGGCGATACCGGCCCTTGCGTGATCCATGCGGGGCGGCTGGGAGTCCTAACAGCCCCCATGCGCGGCGCCGGGCCAACCCGGTCCGGGCCGGTCTGACGACGTGGTTGTTGCAGCCACGTCGCTAGAACGACGTGAGAGCAACAACCACGTCGTTGGAGGCTGGCACCGGCCGCAGGCGGCGGTGTCAGTGGTGCTGGCGGTGCTGCTGGGGTTCGCCGGGTGGGCGGAGGGCCGGGTTAGCTGGGGCTGGCGGCGTGGGGGTCGGAGATGTTGCGGATCGGGAGGCCGCGGATGCCCAGCTCGTCGGCGCGTGACAGGAGGTCAGCCGGGTCGGAGTAGACCCGGTAGGCCCCGGCCCGCTCCAGCTCCTCGCGGCCGTAGCCGCCCGACATCAGGCCGATGCCGATGGACTGGGCCCGGCGGGCCGCGAGCAGGTCCCAGACGCTGTCGCCGACCACGTAGGCGTGCTCCGGCTCGACCCCGAGCATGGCCGCGGCGGCCAGGAACAGGTCCGGGTCCGGCTTGGCGTGACCGACCATGTCCCTGGTCACCATCGGGGTGTCGGCCGGCAGGCCGAGCATCGGCAGGGCCCGCTCCGCGGTCACCTGGCGGCTGCTGGTGGCGATGGCCCAGCGCACGTTGCTGGCGGTCAGGTCGGCCAGCAGCTCAGGCGCGCCGGGCAGCGGCAGGACCGAGTCTGCCAGCTTGAGGTACTCGCGGGCGTGGGCCTGCTGGAGGGAGTCAATGTCCTGCTCGGACAGCCGGACGCCGGTCTCGCGCATCAGCGCGGACACGAACAGGCCGCCGCTCATCCCGATCCGCCGGTGGATCCGCCACACCGACAGGTCGATGCCGGCCTGGGTCAGCGCCTCCCGCCACGCGATCACGTGCTGGTACACGCTGTCGATCAGCGTGCCGTCCAGGTCGAAAAGGAACGCCGGCGTGGGTGGCTCGGTGTAGCTGGCCTGGCCGCTCATGGCGCCCACTCTAGGGGAGCTCAAGGCGGGGCCCAGAGTAGGGCGGCCGCCCGGCCCCGTCAGGGCCAGGATCCAGCCGAGCTGGTCGATGACCGGCGTCATCGCCGAGCAGGCGGATAATGGGCGCCAGCTCGACTATTTGGCCGGACCCTTCAACTATGTCGGCAATTCCGGATTTCCCACTCTGGTCATTTGTGGCCAGCGCTGAACGCCTTCGTTAATCGAATCTTTAATGACTCTATAAGCGGCTTTCCCGACCCGCCGGATGGGTCTGGATGGCGCCCGCGCTAGGCTCGAATGCGGCTGATCGGGAGGTGCTGGTGACGGTGGGCGAGGCGCGGTTTTCCGCCCGGACATTCTTGGCCCTGGGTGACAGCTTCAGCGAGGGCGTGGGCGACCCGTGGACGGACGGCGGCTGGCGGGGCTGGGCCGACCGCACCGCCGAGCGGATGGCCGTCAGCTCGCCGGGGCTGCGCTACGCCAACCTGGCCATCCGCGGCAAGGTGCTGGGCCAGGTGATCGAGGAGCAGGTGCCCGCGGCCGAGGCCATGCGGCCCGACCTGGTCAGCCTGGCCGTGGGCGGCAACGACCTGCTCCGGCCGGGGGCCGACCCGGACGCCCTGGGGATGTCGTTCGACGACGCCGTCGGGCGGCTGGCCGCGGCGGCCGGGCGGGTACTGCTGTTCACCGGGTTCGACCCCGGCCTGTTCCCGCTGATCCGGATCATCCGCGGCAAGGTGGCCGCGTACAACGCCCACATCCGGATCATCGCGGCGCGGCACGACTGCCTGCTGGCCGACCTGTGGTCGATGCGGGTGCTGGCCGACCCGCGCATGTGGTCGGCCGACCGGTTGCACCTGGGCCCGGAGGGACATCGGCGGGTGGCGCTGCGCGCCTGCGAGGTGCTCGGCGTACCCGTGGACGCGGACTGGCGCGAGCCAATGCCCGCCGTCCCGGCCCGCGTCACGGGCTACCGCGGCGCCCCGGCCTGGGCCGGTGCGCGCTGGCAGGACGCCCAGTGGGCGCGGGCCTACGCCGCGCCCTGGCTGCGCCGCCGCCTCACCGGGGTGTCCAGCGGCGACGGCCAGCCGGCCAAGCGCCCCGACCTGATGCCGGTCGTGCCGGAGGTCACGGGCTGAGGTCGGCCAGCATGTCCTTGATGGCGGCCAGCGCCGACGCCACCCACGGCAGGGCCAGCGGGTCGGTGGCGGCCAGCGCCGCGTCGCGCTGCTCGTCGGTCTCGCCGTAGAGCAGGCCGGTGGCCAGCCGCAGCCGCAGCGCGGACTCCGGCTCGCCGAACGCGCTGGCCGGCAGGGCCCCGGCGCCGTACTCCTCGACCAGGTGCCGGGCCAGGTCGGCGCCGGTGTGCACGCCGCGCCGGCGCAGCGGCTCGCGCCACGGCGCGAAGTCCGGGTACAGGTAGAACGCCGCCTGCGGCGCGGGCACGAGCAGCCCCGCGGTCCGGAACACGCCCGCCACGGCGCGGGCCACCGCCGCGTGCAGCGACCGGCTCCGGTCGATCCGCGTAGCGATCTCGGCGGGCTCGCTGAAGCCCAGGGCGGCGGCGTGCTGGACCGGGCCCGCGGGCGCCGACCAGATCTCGCTGGCCACGCCGAGCAGCCGCTCGGTCAGGCTGGGGCCGAGCGGCCCGTCCGGCAGCCGCGCGGCACCGATGCGCCAGCCGCCCAGGGCCAGGCTCTTGCTCAGCGCGGTGGTCACCACCGTGCGCTCGGGGGCCACGCTGGCCGGGCTCAGGAACTCGACCTCTGGGTCGTGCACCAGGTCACGGTAGATCTCGTCCGAGATGATGATCAGGTCGTGCCGCTCGGCCACGGCGCACAGCGCGCGGATCGCGTCCGGGCTGGCCAGCCGGCCGGTCGGGTTGTCGGGCAGCGTGGTGATCACGGCGCGGATGGCCCGGCCGTCCGCGGCCGCCTGCGTCACGGCGCGGTCCAGGTCCTCGGGGTCGCACACCCCGCCCTCGCCGTCGGCCGCGGCCACGAAGTGCGGCCGCGCGCCGGTGAGCTGGGTCTGCGCGGCGTAGCTGACCCAGCTCGGCCGGGGTACCGCGACGTCGGTGCCGATGGCCAGCAGCACCGCGTACAGCAGCGGCTTGCTGCCCGGCCCGGCGACGACCCCGCCGGGCTCGGTGGGCAGGCCGCGGCGGGTCCAGTAGCCGGCCGCCGCCGCACGCAGCGCGGGGATGCCGGCGACGGGCCCGTAACTGCCGCTGGTGGAGGCGGCCGCGAGCGCCTCGCGCAGCAGCGGGTGCACGGGCAGCCCGGCCTCGCCGAAGGCGAGCGGCAGCACTCGCTGGCCGCCGCGGCGGCGGCGGGCCAGGGCCTCGTTCGCGGCGAGGGTGGCGGATACGGCGACGCCGCTGCGGCGCGACGTGAGGGGTGCTGGTGCGGTTGGTGTGACCGGCCCGGCCCAAGGCATGCGAGAACTCCTAGCTGCGGGGTGGGGTGTGGGCACCGTCGTTGGTGCCAAGACGTGCAGTGCCACTAATGCAGTGCCACCAATGCAATGCCACTGACCAGGATGTCCACGATTAAGCATTAGGACAAGCGGCTATCTCTGGGGCAGAGAATAAGCTGAGCTGATGCTAGACGTACATCGCCTGCGCCTGCTGCGTGAGTTCGCCGAGCGGGGCACCATCGCCGCCACCGCCGCCGCGCTGGGCTACACGCCGTCCGCCGTGTCCCAGCAGCTGGCCGCGCTGGAGCGAGAGGCCGGGGCGGCGCTGCTTGACCGCAGCGCCAGGGCCGCCGAGCTGACCGACGCAGGGCGGCGCCTGGTCGCGCACGCGGCCGAGATCCTGGCCCTGATCGAGGCGGCCGAGGCCGACCTGTCGGCCCAGGAGCCGGTCGGCCGGGTCGCCATCTCCGCGTTCCCGACCGCGGCCGTGGCCTTCGCCCCGGCGCTGACCCGCACCGTGCGGGCCCACGAAGGGCTGACGCTGCTGCTCCGCCAGACCGGGGGCAGCGAGGGCCTGCGCCAGGTCCGGGCGGGCCAGGTCGACGTGGCCATCGTCGATGACTGGACCGGCCGGACGCCCGCGGCCCAGTCTGGTGGCCTGCGCTTCTATCCGCTGGTGCGCGACTCCCTAGTGCTGGTCGTGCCGCGCCGGCACTGGGTCTCCGATCAGCGCGAGCCGGTGGCGCTGCACCAGCTGCGCAACGAGTCGTGGCTGGCCCCGCCGGCCGGGGAGCCGTCCCGCCGCGCGGTGGACCGGGTGCTGGCCAGGGCCGGCGGAGTGCCCGAGGCACCGTGGGAGTTCGAGGGCCTGGCCACCATCTTGAGCCTGGTCGCGCGGGGCATCGGCATCGCGGTGCTGCCCCGGCTGACCCTGGCCGCGGGCGAGGGCCGGGTCGTGGTCCGCGAGCTCCCCGGCCGCAGCCCAGCCCGCAACGTCTACGCCGTGGCCAGGGAGTCCGGCGTGCGGCGGCCCTCGGTGGCGGTCATCCTGGCCGCCCTCACCGCCGCCGCCCGCAACCTGGCCCGCCACGAGCCCGCCCGTCCGCCCGGCTAGCTCAGGCGTCGCGTTCGATCGGTTTTCCGCCCGGGGGGTTCGGGGGGTTGTCCCCCCGGCTAGCAGCGATCGAGCGCGACGCGGAGGCGCCCCCGGCGCCTACGCGTCGCGTTCGATGGGGCACGTCATGCAGCGTGGGCCGCCGCGGCCTCGGCCCAGCTCGCTGCCCCGGATCTGGATGACCTCCAGGCCGTTCTCGCGCAGGAAGGTGTTCGTGGTCACGTTCCGCTCGTAGGCCACCACCACGCCCGGCGCGATGGCCAGCACATTGCAGCCGTCGTCCCACTGCTCCCGCTTGGCCGAGCGCACGTCCTGGGTCGCCGTCAGCACCGTGATGCTCGGCAGCCCCAGCGCCGCCGCGATGGCGTCGTGCATCTGCTCCGGCGGGTGGTCGGTGACCTTGAGCTCGCGGGCGCTGATCCCCGGCTCCACCGTGTAGGACGGCAGCAGGCCCATGCCCGAGTACTTCACCAGCACCCCGTAGTCGGCCATCGTCAGCACCGTGTCCAGGTGCATGAACGCCCGTGACTTCGGCATGTCCACGGCCAGCACGCGCTGCGCGGCCCCGGCCGAGAACAGCCGGTGGGCCAGCATCTCCACCGCCGCCGGCTGGGTCCGCTCGCTCATCCCGACCAGCACCGAGCCGTTGCCCAGCACCAGCACGTCGCCGCCCTCGATGGTGGCCGGGGTGCTGTCCGCGCCGCTGTACCAGACCTCGAACCCGGCCCCGGCGAACATCGGGTGCCACCGGTACATGGCCTCGTCGCTGATCGTCTCGCGCATCCGGGCCCGGCGCCGCATCGCGTTCACCGACACCCCGCCGTAGATCCAGCACGAGGTGTCCCGCTGGTACAGCAGGTTGGGCAGCGGGGCGAGCACGAAGCCGTCCAGCTCCAGCGAGTGGAACGCGATGCTGTGCGGCTCCGCGCCCAGCTCAAGGAACTCCCGTTTGGTGATCCCGCCGATCAGGTACCTGGCCAGCTCGGCCGCCTCCAGGCCGCCCAGAGTGGCCCGCAGCGTGTCCACCGCCAGCGGCCCGTGCAGCCGCGGGTCGAACACCCGCTCCAGCACGTAGTCCCGCGCCGCGCCGATGGCCAGCGTCTGGGCCAGCAGCTCGCCGTAGTAGTGCACCGTCACCCCGCGGTCGCGCAGCGTCTGCGCGAACGCGTCGTGCTCGGCCTGCGCCTCGCTCACCCACAGCAGGTCGTCGAACAGCAGCTCGGCCGCGTTGTCCGGGGTCAGCCGCTTGAGCTCGAGGTCAGGCCGGTGCAACACGACCTGGCGCAGCCGCCCGACCTCGGAGTCGACGTGGAACATGGGCCTCCCTCGGTTTCGGGCCAGGTTATGCTGCCCCGAGTGAAACTCGATCTTTCCCTGAGCGCGGCCGAGCTCACCGCCTGCCTGGTCGACATCGAGTCCGTCAGCGGGAACGAGCAGCAGCTGGCCGACCTGATCGCGAGCGCGCTGGCCGAGTTGCCGCATCTCTCGCTGCACCGCGACGGTAATGCACTAGTAGCACGAACGGCGCTCGGCCGTCCCGAGCGGGTCGCCATCGCTGGCCACATCGACACGGTGCCGGTCGCGGACAACCTGCCGTCCAGGCGCGACGGTCGCGAGCTGTGGGGCCTGGGCAGCTGTGACATGAAATCCGGCGTGGCCGTCCAGCTCAAGCTGGCCGCGTCCCTGCCCGACCCGGCCAGGGACATCACGTTCGTGTTCTACGACTGCGAGGAGGTCGAGGCCGAGCGCAACGGCCTGCTCCGGCTGGCCCGTAACAGTCCCGAGCTGCTCCAGGCCGACTTCGCCGTGCTGATGGAGCCCACCGACGGCGTCGTCGAGGGCGGTTGCCAGGGTTCCATGAAGGTCGAGGTGCGCACCGCCGGCCAGCGCGCCCACAGCGCCAGGAGCTGGATGGGCCGCAACGCCATCCACGAGGCGGCCGCCATCCTCAACGTGCTGCGCCGGTACGAGGCCCGCCAGCCGGTGGTCGACGGGCTGACCTTCCACGAGGGCCTGAACGCGGTCGGCATCAGCGGCGGCGTGGCCGGCAACGTGATCCCGGACGAGTGCGTCGTGACGGTTAACTACCGGTTCGCGCCCGACCGCGACACCGCCCAGGCCCAGGCGTTCCTGGAGGAGGTCTTCGCCGACTGGGACGTCCGGGTGACCGACGTCTCGCCCGGCGCTCGGCCGGGGCTCGACCGGCCCGCCGCGGCCTCGTTCGCGTCCGCCATGGGCGGCACCCCGCGGGCCAAATACGGCTGGACCGACGTGGCCCGGTTCGACATGCTCGGCATCCCCGCGGTCAACTACGGTCCGGGCGACCCGATGCTCGCGCACTCCCGCCAGGAGCACGTGGACCTGGCCCAGATCGGCCAGGTCGAGGACCGCATGCGGGCCTGGCTGACCGCGTAGCGGGCGGGCGCCGGGGTAGCGGGCTTCTATCGGCGGGCCAGGGCGCGGGCTTAGGGAGCGAGTGGCCTAAGAGCGGGTGGGCTAGGAGCGGGTGGGCTAGGAGCGGGTGGGCTAGGAGCGGGTGGGCTAGGAGCAGGTGGGCTAGGAGCAGGTGCGGTGCTCGAGGATGTGCTCGGCTGGCTGCGGTGCCCGGCCTGCGGCGGTGCCCTGACTAGGGCCGGAGGTACCCTGCGCTGCCCCAGCGGGCACGTCTTCGACATCGCCCGGCAGGGCTACGTCAGCCTGCTGCCCGGCGGCCTCACCCCGGTCGGCGACACGGCGGCCATGGTCGCGGCCAGGACGGGCTTCCTGGGCGCCGGGCACTACGCCCCGCTGGCCGATGCCGTCGCGACGGCGGCCGAGGGAGCCGGAACCGGGGCCGGGGTCGAGGCCGGGGTCGAGGCCGGAACCGGGGCCGGGGTCGGGGATCCGCCGGGCTGCGTGGCCGACGTCGGTGCCGGCACCGGCTACTACCTGGCCGCCGTGCTGGACCGCCAGCCGGGCCGGGCCGGACTGGCCCTGGACGCGTCCAAGTTCGCCGTCCGCCGGGCGGCTCGCGCCCACCCCCGGATCGGCGCCGTGGTGGCCGACGTCCGGGGCCGGCTGCCCGTCGCCGATGGCGCCGCCGCCGTGGCGCTCAGCGTGTTCGCCCCCCGGCCCGCGGCCGAGTTGCGCCGCATCCTGCATCCGGCCGGACGCCTGCTCGTCGTCACCCCGGACCCCGACCACCTGGGCGAGCTGGCCGGGCCGCTCGGGCTGCTGGCCGTGGACCCGCGCAAGGACGAGCGCCTGGCGGCCCGGCTCGGCGACCGCTTCGACCTGGCCAGCCGCCGCCAGCTCCGGTTCCAGGTGGCGCTCGGCCACCAGGACGTGACCGCCGTGGCCGCCATGGGACCCAGTGCCTGGCACGCCGACCCGGCCCGGCTGGCCGAGCGGGTCGCCGCGCTGCCCAGCGTGGTGTCGGTTACCGTTTCCGTCACCATGTGGGCCTTCCGGCCCTCAAACCAGAGGGATACTGGGGGCCCGCGATGAGGAAGGGGATTTGGAGATGGACCTGACCGACGCCGTCTGGCAGAGGGCGTCCAGCACCGGCGAGCCGGACGAGGCTTACGTTGAGATCGCCATCATGCCTGGCTCCAAGGAAGGCAGCGACCAGGTCATTGCCATGCGCGACAGCCGGAGTCCCGAGGGGCCCGTGCTGATATTCACGCCCGACGAGTGGCGGGCGTTTACGGCCGGCGTCCAGGACGGCGAGTTCGACCTGGCCTGACTGGCTCAGTCAGCAAAGCGCCGCGGCCCCAGGGGGCCGCGGCGCTCTTGCTTGTCGCCGGTCGAGGCTTATACCGGCGGCTTGACCCCCAGGACCAGGGTCCGGGTCTCCTTGTGGCCGGTCGCCACCGCGACGAACGTCAGCTTGACGTGGCTGCCGGGCCGGAAGTTAGCCATGATGCCGGTCAGCGAGTTCGGTGTGGTCACCGTGTGGCCGTTCACCGCCGTGATCACGTCACCCGCGATGATCCCGGCCTTGGCCGCCGCCGTGCCGCACAGCTCGCCCAGCACCAGCGTGCCCGTGCTGGCCTGCGCCACCTTGGCCGGGATGCCCGCCGCCAGGCTGTTCGGCACGCAGGCCACGCCGGACTTGGGCACCGTGCCGCCCGGCGTCTTGTCCTCCTGCAACTGCAGGCTGCGCTGCTCGGAAGGGCTGGCCACGGTGCTGGCCTTCTTGGCCGGCACCAGGACGCCCAGGAAGCCCGATGACCCGATCTGCACGTTGGCGCTGCCCCGGCCCGAGATGATCTGGTTGGCGATGCGCAGCGCCCGGTTGATCGGGATCGCGAAGCCCACGTCCTGCTGGCCGACCCCGAACGACCCGGTGGCCGCCGCCGTGTCCATCCCGATCACCTGGCCGCCCGTGCTGACCAGCGGGCCGCCTGAGTCACCCGGCACGATGTCCGCGTTGGTCCGCAGCATGCCGGTCAGCCGCTCGCTGGTGCCGCTGCCGTCGTCGCTGGCGGTAATGGTCTGGTCAAGGCCGGTGACGGTGCCGGTGACCGTCTCCGTCGAGCCGGTGCCGCCCGCGTTGCCCAGCGCCACCACCCCGTCGCCGATGTTCACCCGCGAGGAGTTGCCCAGCGGCACCGTCCGCATGCTGGTCGGCTTCTGGCCGGAGGAGGTGTACAGCTGGAGCACGGCCACATCGTCGCTCTTGTCGTAGCCCAGGAACTTGGCCGCGTACGACTGGCCGCTGGCCACCACCGTGGCCTTCATCCCGGTCGTGCCGTTGATGACGTGGTTGTTGGTCAGCACCAGGCCCGTCTTGGTGATCACCATGCCGGTGGCCGCCGCCGTACCGCCCTGGAAGCCCAGGTTGCTCGTGATGTCCACCAGGCCCGGCTGGACCTTGTTGTAGACCGCGTGCTCGATCGCGCTGCTCACCGGGGAGTTGCCCGAGCCCGAGCCCGAGCCGGAGCCGGAGCCGGACTGGCCGTTGTTGCTGTGGAACGGCTTGCTCGCCTGGCCCGTCGACGCCTTGCCCGATTGGTGGTCGAAGACGTTGGCCAGCAGCACCGTGCCCGCCCCTGCCGCCGCCGCGACCGCCGCGACCGCGATGTAGGCGACCAGCCCCGTCAGCCGCCGTCGCGGCGGGTCATGCTCGATGTAGTCGCCGTGCGGGCCGAAGCCCGA
>Ga0134126_10004141_pt1 | contig 18162 bp, 13 predicted proteins | sample KB31752_FD_96881 | JGI IMG/M metagenome (GOLD analysis project Ga0134126, IMG submission 96881) | Terrestrial soil microbial communities with excess Nitrogen fertilizer from Kellogg Biological Station, Michigan, USA - KB3-175-2 | ecosystem: Environmental > Terrestrial > Soil > Unclassified ...
AAAGTGATCGATAAGCAGACGGACTACTCGAAATGGGAGTTCGTCTACAACCCTCAAAAGGAAATGGCGCAGAAGATGAACGCCGCGATGCCATCACCGAATGCGAACGGGCAGAATCCGACGAGCAGCCCTTTCTTCAGTCCGTCGAACGGCACAACTCCAACCCCCTCGACGAGCATGAACAGTCCCTCCCAGTAACGCTCGCGGAGGCAATTGCGCCCTTGGTCGCGAGGCGACTGTGGCGCGGACATTCGTGCCTGCGGCATCGAGACGAGTCTCGATGAGCCGGAAATCAAGTCTGGTGAGGTTGCGCCGGTAATCACGACGGCTCGGCGATGGCCGATATCGCGCTGATTCTTACATGCCTCCAGACGATAATTGAATACATGAACGTAAAAGCAGTTTTGAGGGTGCTTCCGGCCGGGCATGAGTGAAAAACGAATTGTAGTCGCCATCGACGGACCCGCCGGCGCTGGGAAAAGCACAGTCGCCCGTCGGGTTGCGGACCGGCTTGGGTTTGTTTACATCAATTCCGGCGCCATGTACCGCGCCGTCGCATTATGGGCGCTCCGGAATGGGACCAATCTCAACGATATGCACCGGCTGGAAGTTCTGGCGCGTACGGCGAAGATTGAGTTCGGTGTCGGCGACGGCAGCGTCCATTTGAACGGCGAGGACGTCACGGAAGCTCTCCAGACCGCGGAAGTCTCCATGGCCGCCTCCCAGGTCTCCGCCGTTCCCGGCGTCCGCCGCGCGCTGATTCCCCTACAACGAGGAATCGCGGAAAGTTCGAGCGTCGTCATGGAAGGCCGGGATATCGGCTCGGTGGTATTCCCCGATGCGAAAATCAAGGTCTATCTGGACGCGAATCCAGGCGAACGGGCCCGGCGCCGCACGCTCGAATTGCAAGGCCGGGGTGAATCCGCGGACGTCGAAGCCGTGACGGCGTCGCTCAGGGAACGCGATGAGCGGGATCGTACCCGCCGGGAAGCGCCTCTATTGCAGGCGCCCGATGCACAATTGATCGATACCACCGGCCTCTCTCTGGACGAGGTGGAGGACAAGGTGCTGCAGCTTGTCCGGTTACGCACGTCGAATGGGAAAGAGGTCAGCCGTTGAAAGAGTTGCTCGTCATGAAATTCGGCGGCACCAGCATGGGCAGCGCCGAACGAATGCGCGCCGCCGCCGAAATCATTTCGAAGGAAAGCGCAAAGCGGCCGGTCTGTGTCGTGGTTTCGGCGATGTCGAAGGTCACCGACCTGCTACTCGATACGCTCCGTCATGCCGAGTTGGGCGACCGGGCCGCCGTAGATAACAACTTGCGAATTCTGCTGGAGCGTCATACTCAGGCGTGCGATGATCTCTTGAGCGGGTCCCCGACGGCAGTGCGGCTCCGCGAACTGGCGGCGAACGCGGTGCAATCGCTGATGGCCGAGTTCTACCGGATCGCGAACGGGATGTTTATGCTCAGCGCCTGTCCGCCGAGGTCCATGGACGCGGCGATCTCGATCGGCGAACGATTGTCTTCGGTATTGCTTGCGCACTACCTCGAATCCACGGGCATTCCCGCAAAATCCGTCAATGCGGCGGAGGTGGTCGTGACCGATGCGGTATTCGGCAACGCGTCGCCGCAAATGGAGCCGACGCGCGCGAAATGTACGCAGCGCTTACAGCCGTTGCTTGAGGAGGGCATCGTCCCGGTGGTGACGGGCTTTAACGGAGCTACCGCGGACGGCCAGCCGACTACTCTCGGCCGGGGCGGTTCCGATTTCTCGGCCTCGATTCTGGCGGCCTCTCTCGATGCCGGCGAACTGTGGATCTGGACGGATGTCGACGGCATTATGAGCGCCGACCCGCGCCTGATCGAAAACGTGGCGGTGCTCGACGAAGTGACCTATGCCGAAGCGGCGGAGCTTGCCTATAACGGCGCGAAAGTGCTGCATCCGCGCACGCTCGCGCCGCTGGTTGAAAAGAAGATTCCGGTCTGGAGCAAGAACAGCTTTGCTCCACACAAGCCGGGTACGAGGATCGTGGACCGGTTGAGTGGACCTCCGGGAGTGCGCGCGGTCACGTCGATGTCCAACGTGGCCCTGATTTCGATGGAGCCCGCGAACTCAATTGCCAGCGGGACGAGGCTGATGGCGCGCGCGCTGGACGCTCTGGCGCTGGCGAACGTCGAAATTCTGGTTTTCACCAGTTCGAGTTATCGCCAGGTCTTCTGCTTTTTGATTCGGAAGCAGGACGTTCCGGTAGCGCTCGAGGCGATCGAAAGCAACCTGTCTTTGGAATTGAATCACGGATACCTGAAGCCGGTGGAAGTGGATGAGAACGTGGGCCTGCTGGCGGTTGTCGGCGAGGGGATGCGGGGGACACCGGGCCTCGCCGGCCGCGTGTTCACGGCGGTCTCGCGGGAACGGATCAATATCATCGCCATCGCCCAGGGGTCGAGCGAATTGACGATCGGAATCATCGTGCGGCGGGCCGGCCTTGAACGGGCCGTCCGAGCCGTCCACGATGAGTGCGGGCTGGGAATTGCCGCGATCGGCGAAACGGTGAAAGCGGAGGCTTGATGTTGGAGTGGTTTTCTGAATGATCGCTCGCTCCCGCTTCGCGGCTCAGTTTCGGTGGAGCTAGTTCGGATAACCGTACAACCGGCGCACTCATCCGGCGGCTCACTTCCGGTTTACCTCGACCAGAGCCGCCTCGCGTCAGCGAGCAGGTCCTGCGAAGATATACTGGTATTTAAGCCCGCCATCAGGAGTGTCTCTGGAAGTCTATGTTCAATCTGTTCCGCAGCCGAGAGAAGAGTGTGCGCTATATGTTGGGCGCCATTCTGGTCGTTATCTCGCTCTCGATGCTTCTCTATCTGATCCCCGGTGGTCCGGGCGGAGCCTCTGCCGCAAATCAGAACGTGGTCGCTACCGTAGGCGGCTCCAAAATCACGGTCAACGACGTCCAGCAGACAATTGACCGGATGGTGGGCAATCAGCCCGGCGTGCCGCGTGCTCTGCTCGCGACATACGCTCCCGCCATCGTCAATCAGATGGTCGAAATGTACGCCAAGGCATACAAGGCGAAGCAACTGGGCCTTTCGGTCTCCGACGACGAGCTCGCCACCTACATCCAGCGGATGGTTTCGCAACAAACCGGCGGCCATTTCGACAAAGCCACATACGCGGCCATGGTCGAACAGCGCGGGTTTTCCGTTCCTCAATTTGAGGACTTCCTGCGCGTCAGCCTGCTGGCTTCGCGGTACGACACCATCGCGGCAAATTCGCTGGTGGTCACCGACGACGAGGCGCGCCGCGAGTACCAGCGTGAAAACGAAAAAGTGTCGCTACAGTATATTCAGTTTTCTCAAAAGGATTTCACCAAGAAGGTAAACACGAATCCCACGGCCGTGAAGGCTTGGTTCGACAAGAACCGTTCGCAATTCCAGATACCGGAAAAGCGTAGTTTCGACCTGATCGTGGGGAGCGATGCCGATTTCGCACAGGCCGTGAATGTCAGCGATGCCGACCTTCACAAGCAATACCAGGACAACATCGATGCATACAGCACTCCGGAACGCGTCGAGGTACGCCATATTTTGATAAAGACGACGGACGTGCCGAAGGAGGAAGTGCCGAAGCTGAAGGCCAAAGCGGAAGATATTCTGAAGCAACTGAAGGGCGGCGCGGATTTCGCTAAGCTCGCGAAAAAAGACTCGCAGGATCCCGGCTCGGCGGCAAAGGGCGGCGATCTCGGATGGATTGTCCGCGGCCAGACCGTGCCGGCATTCGAGAAGGCCGCGTTTTCGCTTAAGCCGGGCCAACTGAGCGATGTGATCACGACAGAATACGGCTTCCACATCATCCAGGTGTTGGCTCATCAGCAGCCGCGGACCCAGAGTTTCGATGAGGTGAAGCCCCAATTGCTGGCGGAAACGCGCAAACAGATTGGCGACGATAACATGCAGAAGGCGGTCACCGACGCTCGCGACGAGATCGCAAGAAATCCGTCGCAGGCCGAGAGCATTGCGAAGAAATACGGCCTGAAATTCTTCAAAGTAGACCAGGTTGCCAGTGGAGCGGTTCTGCCGGATATCAACTCGCAGCCGGAGGTTTCAAACGCCGTGTTCGCCGACGCGAAGGGCGAGGTGACCCAGGTAATTTCGCTCGACAAAATCGGCAAAGCGGCTTTTGCTGCCGTGACAAATATCTTCCCTCCCCGGCAAGCCAACTTCGACGAAGTGCAAAAGGACGTGGTCGATCGCTACACGACAGAGCAGGCTACGGAACTGATGCAGGCAGCGGCGAAACAGGCCGTGGAGCAAGCAAAGAAGGGCCAGAGCCTGGAGTCAGTTGCGAAGCAATTCGGAGGCGAAGTCAAATCGGCGCAGGCGTTCACTATCATGGGCGCGGCCGAGGGAATCGGACCCGCGAAAACGGTTGAGGCGGCATTCTCCGCAAAGACCAAGGTGGGCGACACATTCGGCCCCGTCACCCAGGCGAATTCGGCGTTCGTCTGTAAAGTGACTGAAAAGACGCCGGCGGATATGTCCAAATTCGAGGCAAGCCGCGAAGACATGATTCAGACCGTGAAGCAGCAAAAAGCGCAGGTGCAGCAGGGGCTTTTCTCGGATAGCGTCGTCGCGGAGCTTGAGAAACAAGGCGTCGTCAAACTGAACACGCAGGCCATTGACCGCCTGATCGCGTCCTACAAGTCATAGAGACTACGCTTGATCTCACAACTGATCCAATTTATCCACGGCCTTACAAGCCCTGAGGGACTGATCCAGCTCCTCACCACGGTTCTCACGGGCTGGGTGGGATATGCCGTTCTGTTTCTCATCATCTTCAGCGAGAGCGGGCTGCTGATCGGATTCTTCCTTCCTGGCGATTCCCTGCTGTTCACCATCGGCATCGTGGCCGGCGCTGGGGACTTGAACATCGTTGGAATCATCTGTTTGCTTGCGGCCGCCTCGATGCTCGGCGATGCCTCCGGGTTCCTGCTTGGCAATAAAATTGGCTACCGGCTCTTCGAGCGCGGCAATTCGAAGCTATTCCGGCGCGAGTACCTCGACCGGACACACGAATTCTACGAACGGCACGGCGGCAAGACGATTGTTTACGCGAAATTCGTACCGATCATCCGCACCTTCGCGGCCTTTATCGCTGGAGTCGGGCGGATGCACTACGTGCGATTTCTCGCGTTCAACGTATTCGGCGCTATAGGCTGGGTGACGCTCATGGTCTCGCTGGGCTACTTCCTCGGGGGTGTGCCGCTCATCCGGCACAATTTCGAGAAGGTCGTGCTCGGCATCATCGTGATTTCGCTATTGCCCGCCGGCTTGCATGTGCTGAAGAGCTGGCGAGCCAAGCAGACCGTGGGCAGCTAGCCGGCACTCACCCTCAGCGCCGAATTGACGTTTCTCTCGAAAATTTCAGAAGCGCCCTCTGACCGTCTGTAGCCTCGAAGCATACCTCGCGCGCTTCGAGGCCAGTTGAATCTCCCGATATAAGAGAATTGACAGTAGGTTTCAAACGATGAAGAACAACTATCTGCAAACGGCAACGCGGGGCCTCGTCTTCACCGCGCTAATGACATTTGTTGCGGCAGGCAGCGCGTTTGCGCAAAACCGCGCCATTGGGTTCACTCCCGGCATGCCCTTCAGCGAAGGCGTCGTGGCCGGCAATACGCTCTACGTCGCAGGCCAGCAGGGGCCTGACTCGCACGGCAAAGTGACGGGAACCGATATTACTCTGCAAACGACAAATGCGATCGCCGCCGTGAAAAAAGTCGTTGAACAGGCGGGTTTCAAGATGGCCGACATCGCTTCCGTAACCGTCTACGTCACGGACCTGAATGACGTTCCCCAAATGAACGAGGTCTATAAGAAGCTGATGCCCAATCCCAAACCGGCCCGGGCTACCGTGCAAGTGGCGGGATTAATTGGCGGCGCAAAAATCGAAATTTCAGCAATCGCAGTGAAACATTAATTATTCGCTCGCTCGCCACCTCCATAGCCAAATCGTAGAGCAGCACGACGCGTGTGTGGTACGAGTGGGAAATGGAGCAACGAAGACTTGGCCGTTCAGGCCCGAACGTTTCGGCGCTAGGCTTGGGCTGCATGAGTATTGGCATTGCTGACGTTTACACCAGCAGCGTGCGGGACGACGATGCAGCGGTTCTGCTGATTCACCGCGCGCTGGACTTGGGGATCACGTTTCTCGATACCGCGGATATCTACGGCGTATCGGAAGTTCAAGTCGGGAAAGCGCTTAAGGGCCGGCGGACGGGCGTGACGCTCGCAACGAAGTTTGGCTTCGTCCTGGGCCAACCGGGGAAGGAAAGTGCTATCAATGGCGCTCCCGAGTACGTCCACCGCGCGTGCGATGCTTCGCTCAAACGCCTGGGGGTTGACTATGTCGACCTATACTATCTGCACCGCGTCGACCCCACGGTCCCGATCGAAGAGACGGTCGGCGCGATGGGTGACCTGGTCCGGCTCGGAAAGGTTCGACATCTCGGACTTTCGGAGGCCTCTCCGGCAACGGTGCGGCGCGCGCATGCAACACATCCGATTGCCGCTGTACAGACTGAGTACTCGCTATGGACTCGTGAGCCTGAAGACACACTTTTACCGGCGCTCCGCGATCTAGACATCGCGCTGGTCGCTTACAGCCCTTTGGGCCGTGGCTTTCTAGCAGGACGCATCCGGACGCTGGACGATCTCGCGCCGGACGACTGGCGCCGCCACAATCCCCGCTTTCAGGGCAAGAACTTTACGAAGAATCTGGCTATCGCCGACCGGATCAAACAGCTCGCACAGGAGAAAGGCTGCACGCCGGCGCAATTGGCGCTCGCCTGGTTGTTCACCAGGCATGAGGTCATTCCGATTCCGGGCACAAGCAGCGTAACTCGTCTCGAAGAGAATGTCCGAGCTGTCGATGTGCGTTTGGGACAGAGTGATATCGCGCGAATCGACGAAGCGTTGCCCAAGGGAGCTGCGGCTGGTAAACGATACGAGCCTGCGGCGCTTGATTTGGTGGATCGGTAATCGGGGGCACGGCGGAATCTTAAATGCGCGTCATTACCGGTCGGCAATAGCTTCCATCGGGGAGATCCGGGCGGCACGGTGACAGGGCAACAGAGACGCAACGAGAGACACCGCGCCCATGATGCCCGCGGCGAGGGCGAGTGTCGCCACATCAAAAGCCGGGACGTGGAACAGCACCGCCTGCATTGCATGACCCGTGAGCCAGGCTCCAAACACACCCGCTATCATGCCGATCGATAATAGCCGCAGCGCGATAGCGAAGAACTGACTCCGGATCTGCTCCGGCCGCGCTCCCAAGGCCATGCGCACGCCGATCTCGCGGCGGCGCTGCGCGACTGCGTAACTCAATACACCATAAGTGCCGATGGCGGTGAGCAGCAGAGCTATCCCGGAGAATAGGGCCGCCAACAATGCCGGCGAACGGCGAGTGACAAGGCTAGCGGCGATGCGATCGTCCATCGACTGAATATCATTGACCGCTAGCTCGGGGTCGAGTTGCCTGACAACCTTTTGCAGGGTCAACCGGAGCGATTCCGAACGGGCGCTGGCGCGCACGGCCACGAAAATATTGCTGTCCGGCCGATAAATGTAGGGATAATAGACAGCGCCCTGTGCGGCATCGTCTGTGAGGCCGGCTTGTTTTGTGCTGCCAACAACTCCAACGACGGTGAATGCCTCGGAGTCGGGTCCCGCTGCGGACCCCTGGAACAGCAGGTGGCCCAGAGGGCTGGTATGGGGCCAGTAATAGCGTGCGAAGTCCTCGTCCACTACACAGACTCGCTCACGGCGCCGTGAGTCCGCACCCGTGAGAAACCGCCCTTCCCGCAATGAGAAGCCCATGGCGTGGAAGTAATCGCCGGCGACACCGTAAGAGTAGTGCCCGCGCGGCGACTCACCAGGCCGGATCACATAGCCTTTCACCGTGGCTGCGCTTTTCCCGCTCTTGCCGCTAAAGGGCACGTTATTGACTACGCCGGCAGACGACACTCCCGGTTGACGCCTCAACTCGTTCACCAGCCGCTCTGTGAACGCGAGGCCGGCCGAAGCCGCGGGATATTTTTTGCCGACCAGAGATATTTGCCCGGTGAGAACGTGATCGGCGCGGAAACCCGGAGAGACAGCCATTGCGCGTTTGAGGCTAAGCCCAAGCAGGCCGGCCCCCGCCAACAGCACGAATGACAAGGCGATCTGGGCGACGATGAAGGTATGACGCAACGCTTGAGCGGCGCGGCCCGTCGTTCCACCGCGAGTCTCCGACTGGAGCGAGTTACCCAGATCGCGTCGAAGATTGAACCAGGCAATTGGCGCTGCAAGCGCCAGGCCCATGACAATCGCTGCGGCCAAGGCTACCCAGGCCAATCGCGCATCGAAGGCGATATGCGATCCCAAGGGTAGCCGATCGGCGCCCAGCGCTGCCAGGAGGCGGATTCCGCCAGCCCCCAAGGCGAGCCCGAGTACTCCTCCGGTCAATGTAAGCAATGTGGTCTCGACAATGACTTCGCTTATAACGTACCGGCGGCTCGCGCCCAAGGCCTGCCGCACGGCCAGTTCCTTAACTCGATTGCTCGCGCGGATGAGAAGCAGGTTCGCCAGGTTAACCGCGCCGATCAGGAGAAGCGCGAGCACGCCCGCTTGCAGCAGCAGCAGGACGGGTCGGATCGCCGCTACGTGGTCGGCGTGCAGAGGCACGACAAGAGAACGAAAGCCGGCCTCCGCCATCATTTTGGCCTGGGGATCGTCCATCTCCAATGTGGCGTTCTGCGCGTCAATCTGCGACTGGGCCTGGGAGAGAGTGGCGCCGGCTTTGAGCCGGGCAATCATTTGGGTTACATTCCCGCCCGAATGCCGCTGCGAGGGCGCCCGATCTTCAGGACGCGACGACAGCGGGAGATATAGCTCGGATTCGGAGGAGAGAAAGCGGAAGCCAGGGGGCAAAACGCCGATTACGGTTTTCGGAAAATCGTCCACACGAATCTGCCGCCCGATCACCTGGGGATCGGCATTGAAATGCTGCCGCCAATAGGCGTCGGTGAGAATAGCCACTCCATCGGTTTTATAAGTGGTCTCCTGTTCCCTAAACGGGCGCCCGATCGCTGGGCCGACGCCGAGAGTCGTGAAAAACTCCGGAGATATCTGTGTGATCTGTTCGCGCTTCGTGGAACCAGGCTCGCCGACGATCGCCGTCCTAAACCGATAAATTGAGAGCGAGGAGAATGCGGGAATGCGGCCGCGGCGCTCGTAGTAGTTGGTCAACGAAGAGCCATCGCGGTCGACCCCGGCTTTCGGATACGTATTGAATATGGTCACAAGCCGGTTGGCTTCGGGAAACGGCAGTGGGCGAAGCAGAATGGAGTCGATCGCGGCGAAGATCGTCAGATTGGCGCCGAAACAAAGGGCGAGAGTCAGAAGAGCGGTGATCGTAAATCCGGGTGATTTCCGAAGCAGCCGGACGGCGTAGCGCAGTTCCCTTTCCAGCTCATCGAACAAAGGAAGGCCACGCGCCTCCCGGCATTCGCCCTTAACGCTATTAACGCCGCCAAACTCCATGCGTGCGCGGCGGCTCGCTTCTTCCGGCGATATGCCCGAACGCACGAGATCTTCGGTGTATTGCTGAATGTGGAAGCGCAGCTCCTCGGTCATGCCGTCTTCGAAATCACGACGCCCGGTGAGCACACGGAACAGAGAACGAAAACGCTTAAACATGTCACACCTCCTCGGATGTGGTGTTCAATGCCGCGGCAATCGCGGAGGCCAGGCGGTTCCAGCCCGCCGTCTCCTCGCGAAGGCGGCGGCGTCCCGCGGCGGTCAAGGTGTAATACTTGGCGCGGCGGTTATTCTCGCTCTGTCCCCATTCGGAGGAGATGAGGTCCTGGTGCTCCAACCGGTAGAGCGCCGGATACAAGGACCCCTGCGGAATTTCGAGCGCATCGCCCGAAATCTGTTGGATGCGCAACAACACGCCGTATCCATGCAGCGGTTTCAAGGAGACCGCTTTGAGGATCAGCATGTCGAGCGTTCCCGGCAGTAGATCCGCGGTTTTGCCCATAATGGGATAGCCTCCTAGTTCAGCTAGGAGTATAGCGGATCTCTCCTAGTCTGACAAGGGGGAAGCGTGAATGGCATGCCCGCACCTACAAACGCCTGATTTCGCGAGAGCTAGGTAATGCTAACTTGCTTCGACACGAGTGTCGAGGCCGCAGACTGAAGTCCGCGCTACGGAACAGACGTTTGCGTCTTTTGGAGCGCCCTACTGGCCCGGTGCTCGAACGACCGTCAGGTCGCTCCAGTCGAAACGCTCATCTCTCGCCGGCAGACGATGCGCCGCGGCAAACTGATTTCTGGCGCTCAGAATGGCATTCACCCAATCGCCGAACGGCAGTAGTTTCTCGCGATAGACCAGGTAACTCATATCTACCGTACGGTCCGGCAGATGATCTTTCACGTCGTCCAGTTCATGCAGGAATCGGCGCCCATTCGCTTCGGATAGTCGTGGATGCCAGCTTTTATACCAGGTCGTTTCGGCGTTCTTCAGAACTTCGTTTCTCTGCTGCTGGATGGAGTGCGCGATATCCAGCGACCGATCGATTTCGCTCAGTGCCTGTTTCGGATTTTTCGCCCGCAGCTTCGACGCCGAAGCAAGCGCCTCATCCATGTGATGAATGCCATCGATCATCTCCAGATTCTGCCTGCATAGTTCGGCGATGCTGAGATAGACCTCCAGGTTGTACCGGTTGAATTGCGCGAGGCGCATGTTCTCGTGAAGCAGGCCGGTTACCGCTTGATTCCCGCTCATCGATTGTGCGGCGAGAGCGATGCGCTTGTGGTTTTCGCTCGACCATGCCGACTGGTATTCCAAATCGCTTTTTGGAGCCGGAGGCAAAGGAAGCGTCTGGTCGTGCGCCGGCTTTGGCGGATTGTAGATCGCATAGGAGCTTCCCCAAATAGGTTTCCGCGCCTTCGAGTCAATCTGATCCCAGCTATCCGTCCAAAACTGAGCCTGTTCACTCATGAGTTGATATACACGGTCCATATTGACGGCATTGGGGCCATAAAAAAGCGGATAGAACGAACTCATCGATTCACGTGGATTGGGCGATCCCGGGCGCCAGGCTGCGGCGCTCGCCGTCACATAGCCCAACCAGAACGTCTCGGGATGCAGTCCCATGTCGGCCCATCCTGCATTGACTTCACCGATCAAATTCGCATTCACTCGCGACGAATCGAACGAGATTTTGTCGAAATTGTCCTGAACCCTTGGCGTACCTGAGTATCCGCCGTGAATGCGTTGCGCCGGCGGAAGGATGAAATAGTCGGGGAACAGTTTCTCTTCACCTTCCGACGACGTGTAGATCATCTGCCGGATGCCCTGTTTCCGGTACACTTTGTCGAAATCGGGACCGTAAACTTCACCGTTCACCAGAAACGGCGGCAGCGAAGGAAGATCGTCGGGCTTCATCGGATACTCGCCCCAGAAAATTGGGGTGCGGCCGCGATCGTGAAGGTAGCCGCCGGCCTTCGACGCGAACTCGGCGAATACCTTGCCCACCGAGCCAAGCTGCTTTGCGAGGGCCTGCTCGTTGCACTGCGAATTATTCGCCAGCCCCAAGTAATACGGTTCATCCGTCGACAGATAGAAGTACTTCACTCCTTTGTTGGCGTCAATTAGATCCTGAAACATCCCCTCCAGCAGTTTGTAGGAATCCGGGTTCGCGACACAGAGCTCATAATTGCTGTTTGGATACTCGCGGAGTTTCGCATACTCCGGATGCTTCAGGATGAACGCAATGTGCGCGGGACCGTCGAGATACGGAATGAGCTGCACGTGATAGCGCAAACCGTAATCGGTCAATTCCTGAAATTCCTCGGGCGTCAGCGCATATGGCTCCACCACCGCCGGGGCGCTCTTGTATTGGAAATGCCCTTCGAGCTTGATCGCGAAACCGTTGATTTTATAAAACGCCGCCTGCTTCAGCGCCTGTTTCAACACATCCATATGGTCGAGGTGGTGGGCATCGTCCCAGTAAATGTTGCGAAGTTGAAGATCGGGCCAGTCGTCAATAGTCGCTTCGGGCAGCAGAAATGCGCCGGAATGCGGCCGCACCAACTGCACCAGCGTTTCCACGCCATAAAACAAACCGGCGGAGGCATTCGCCGTAATCTTGATTGCGTGCGGCGCTAACTCGAGCCGGTACGCCTGCTCGGCCAGCTTGTCCTTTTCTTTGTCGACGGCCTCACCTACTTGCACGCTCCCAGGCGCAATTCGAAGCGAGATCGTTCCCGCGTCCCCACCGTGTCCATCAAGCACAATGTGGAAGCGAGCGCTTAGATCGTCGCGCAAGCTTTCGACGGCCACATCGTTCGACGGAACGCTTCCGTCGACCTCCAGATGCCAACCAGAGCCGAACCTGAAGTCTCCGGCCTTCAGCAAAACTTTTTGCGGTTCGGGGATAACGGTGTACCCGCGGGCAAACAGCGGCGAAACCGTATCGGCCAATCCCCAGGAAGCAAGCGGCATCAGACAGCCGGCTATGATCGCGAGCCGCAAGCCGGGCGACGTGTGCGTCGCTCTTATAAGAGAATGTATTTTCACGAGACCAGAACTCCTTCGCAATTCACGCGATCCCACACCACTGACAAACAAACACCAGCAGCGCCTTGGCCGCATCGATCATCGAATCGATCTCCACATACTCATCGGCGCCGTGCGTATTACCGCCTCGTCCACCCCAAAGAATCGCCGGGGTCTTTGTTACCTCATGGAACACGTACATGTCGCATGGCGCTTCCATGCCGGCGACTGGCGGCGCCTTACCCAACGCCCTGGTCGCACAACCGGCAAACTCCGTTACGAGCGGCTCAGATCGCGAAATTGCCGAGCCCGGCAACCAACGGATTGGAAATGTAGCAGCCGGAATTTCCGAGATGGGGCTCCCGGGCAAGGTGGTCAACGACTGCAGCCAATTGAAGAACTCGCGCTCGACATTCTCCTGTGTTTCTCCCGGCATCAACTGCCAGTAGATTTCGATTTTGCACTGTTCCGGTATGGTGATCGGCTCCTGCGTTCCCCACAACGAAGTTACGATTTTCGTGACGCTCACCGGGACCGGATCGGCATGATGATCGTAAAGATCGTGTGGCTTGGCGCCGGCGCGCCGCTGTTCCGCGAAATCCCGAAGCCGCGCGAGCAGAAACGTAAGTTTCTCAATCACGCCGGCGGGGAACTCGCCTTCCGTCAGCACGCCACCGGAAGACTGCAGAGTCAGGTGAACCGTGCGTCCTCCTCGTTGAGCGGGACAGATTCTCAGGAAGGAAGGCTCGGCGATGATTGCCGCGTCGGCATTGAATCCCATTAGCCGGCCAGCTAACGTCCCGTTGACGCCGCCGAACTCTTCGTCGATTACAGTCTCAAACAGCAAATCGCCGGCAAGCCTGATATTCAGTTCGCGGAGGCACTCAAGCACGAACAGGCTCGTCGCAACGCCGGCCTTCATGTCGTTCGACCCGCGTCCGAAGAGCCGGTTGCCGTCGACTTCTCCGCCGAACGGATCTTTCGTCCATTGATACGATCCCCGCGGCACCGTATCGACGTGGCCGGAAAGCAGCAGCGAGCGGCCTCCTCCCGCGCCTTTCTGACGAGCTCCCAAGTTCGGACGATTGTCGTAACATCGCCCTCCAAAGAACAGCGGATGCTGCTTCAGGCCGGGAACATCATCGAGCAAATACAATTGCGGCTGCCATCCCAGCTTTTGGAGAAGGCCGGCAACATACCGCTGGCACTTGCCTTCGCTGCCGGCAGGGGGCATATTCTCGGATGGGATGCGCACCAGGTCGCGAGTGATTTCGACCAGGCGATCCGTATGTTGGTCGATGTAGGACGAAAGGTTCTGCTCGATCGATGATAGGCTCATTTTGATTCTCCAAAATCCAACTCTTTCGGGCGGTTTTTAAAACCGCGCGTGACGATCGCAAGATAGGCGGTACCGGCTCCCAGCCACAGAAATCCGACAATTTTCGCTTTACCGCTCAAATTCATCCACACGTAGCCGCAAACCAGCGCTCCCATCAGGGGGAATAACAGATTGCGGACAATGCCCCACCCTGTTCGCTCATGAAGACGGATGAAATAGTGTTGAATCACGCTCAGGTTGACCAGCACGAAGCCGGCGAATGCACCGAAATTCAACAGCTCGATGGCGATCTGAAATCGCATCGTCAAAGCTCCACATAACGAGACAAGTGAAATGACATAGACCGCACGGGTCGGAGTCGCGTAACGCGGATGAACATATGCGAATATGCGACGTGAGATCACCCCGTCGCGGCCCATCGCAAACAGCAATCTCGACGCTCCGGCCTGCCCTGTCAGCGCGCTGGCAATACCCGCGATCAGCAGAACAAAAGTCAGCAGACCAAAGAGAAGCGAACCGCCAATACGCAAGCCAACGTCGAGAATGGCGGTTTCCGATTGAGGGAACGTGTGATAGTTGGGCCAAACAAGCGCCGCGAGATAGACGGTCGCCACACAAATCGCGGCTTGCAATATGCAGACGAGAATCGTGGAGAAGCCGATATCGCGCTCGGGCCTTACCGAGTCTTCCGCGAGCGTCGAGATCGCGTCGAAACCGATATAGGATAACGTCGCGATGGCCGCCCCGAGCATCAAAGGCCGTACCGCGAACGTATCCGGACGAAATAAGCCGCTCATCGAAAGCAATCCGCCTGCGCCCTGGTGAACAGTGACGAAGCGCGCCGCCAAGCCGATAAACAGCACCGCGCATCCTGTCATCGCGATCATCATGGTCGTGTTCGCGCGAGCCATGATGCGAATGCCGCGGACATTCACAAACGTTATGACGCCTGTGAACAACAGGATCCAGATAATGTATGGAACAACGGGCGCCAGGCGCGCGGCCGTAAGCGCCGCGTAGATGACGCTCTCCAGCGGAATCAGAAAGTAGTCGAGAATCATCGCCCACCCCGCGAGAAATCCGATATAAGGAGTGAGCGTTCGCTGTACGTATGTGTACGTCGAGCCGGCGGAAGGATACGCCGCCGCCATCTTGGCGTAGCTTGCGGCCGTGAAGAGCATTGCCACCATTGCGACGACGTAGCTGAGCGCCGCATGACCGCGTGATTCCTGCTGGATGATGCCATAGACGGGATATGGCGCGGTCGGCGTCAAAATCACCAGTCCGTAAAGGATCAAGTCCCATCGCGTCAGAACGCGCTTCATCGCGGGCGCGGCGGCCGGATCTTTACCGAGGACCTGCTGGCGCTCGCCGCTCATGCGTGCCCGCTACGCAATCTGGCCTCGTACTTCGTTATCGTTCGACCTCCGCACTTCGCCGGACGTGAACAGGCGTTGGAACGGAAGGGTCGCGGCCCCAATGATGGTGGCCTCACCGCCGAGACTTGACGGCCGCAGCACGATGTTTCGGAACGTGATAATGTCCTCGCCTTTCGGAAACTGGTTCCGGATCAGGGGAGCAACTATTGACCAAGCTTCATTGATCGGCGCATCCAGAACGACTGCGTCGGCATTCAATCCCCAGATGACGTTCGCGAGGCCGATGCCGAGATACCGGCAGGTTTTCACCAGAGCTCCGAGCGCCGCCTCGTCACCGCCGAGCGCAAGCTGGCAAATACGTCGCACGCGTCCACGGCTGTCGCTCGCGCCCGGTAGAGAACGCGTGCGCGTCAGCGCGGAATAGTGTTCGCACAGGGCGGTGCTCGAAGCAAGTTTTTCCAGGCATCCGGCGCGGTCAAGCTGCTCGGCATCGTCGCTGTCCGCGATTACCATCTGGCCGAATTCGCCAGCGGCATCACGCGGACCGTAGTACAGCTTCCCATCGAGAACAATGCCGATGCCGATGCCGTCGTCCACCATCGCGAACAACAGGCACTGGCTATTTCGCACTTCCAGCAGATTGCCATAGTTGTACTCCGCAATCGCCGCGAGTCTCACGTTGTTATCGACATGCACCGGCATGTTGAGCGACGCCTGGAGCTGCTCGCGCACAGGAACACCCACCCAGGCGGGCAAATTTCCAAACTCCACGATTCCAGTGCGGCTGTTGACAATGCCTCGCACGCTAACGCCCAGGCCCTCGATGTAGTTCTTCCGGTATTTCTCGCGGAAGCTACGAACCACGCTGCCGGTGGCCTTCAGCAACTCATCGGGAGAAGCCGGAGCGGCGATCGTCAGGGATTCGAGAATCTTGCCAGTAAGCGTGGCGCTTGCGACGCGGACCTCACCGCGGCGAATCTCGATTCCCAAGCCCAGGTGCCGCTCGGCAAGCCGGAGCCGCCTCCCCGGACGGCCGCCCGTCGAATTCTCGGCGCCATCCTCGCATACGATCTCGCGGCGGATCAACTCCGATGTGATTCTCGAAACGCTTCCCTCCGACAAGCCGCTCTGCCGCGCGACATCCGCGCGCGACATCGAGCCATACTGCCGCAGGAGCTGCAGGATCGCGGCCGAATTGGCGCCGCGGACGGCCTTGGGCCGGAGAATGCCGCTCGCTTTAGACAAGTTCCTCCTCATTGCTTAATTGCAAGAGACAAGTATCTTATCAGGTTTTGGCCTAAAGGAGCGAGGAAGTCAAGACTATTTTGGACCTGCGCGGCCAGGGCAGGCGAGCTCAAGCAGCACAATCGTCGAGAATCCTCCTGGAAGTTAATTGCCTTCCGAAAGGAAACCAGCTCACAAAATGACCCGCGGACTGTTGACAGAAGTTCTCACTCGATGTAACTTTATTGAAATCTCGTCCATTTTGTCGGGATTTGGTTTCCGGACTTCTGTGCACCCTGCAATAAAGCCCCAAGGAATAACAATTATGGAATCTACTGAACCGCGGATTCGCGGAGCTTCCCTCCGGATGTTTCGCTGGCTGGCGCCTTTGCTTGCCATTGCATTCGCGCTTGTCGAGATCGCTTCGGCGCAGGTCACGGGCAACATTTCCGGCTACGCGCGGGACGCCAGCGGCGCGGCCGTACCGGGCGCCACTGTAATGGCCGTGATGAGCGAGCGGCAAGCGACGCGGACGGCGCAAACGGATGCGCAGGGTTTCTATAGCTTCATCGGCCTGCCTCCAGGACACTACCAGGTCACGTTTGAAGCGAATGGTTTTCAAAAGCAGGTGCAATCGGGAGTTGAGCTGACTGTAGGTCAAAACGTGCGCGTGGACGGCAACCTGAGCGTCGGGACGGTGCGCAACGAAGTGGAGGTCGGCACGGCGGCTCCGCTTGTCGATACGGTATCCACCACGCTTTCGGGTCTGATTGACGATCGTCGCGTTGTCGATCTGCCGCTGAATGGCCGCAACATCATGGGCCTCGCTGCGATACTCCCCGGCGTTACCAATGTCAGTGCTCCGCAGCAGATGAGAGATGCCCGAGGCGGAAGCGAAATGGACGTTAATGGCGGACGGCCGAACATGAACATGTTCACGTTCGATGGAGGTTACTTCAATAATCCGTCGCGCAATACCGGCATTAACTATCCGCCGCCGGACGCCATCCAGGAAGTCCGCATTTTGACGCACAACTTCAGCGCGGAGTTCGGCCACAACCCGGGATCGCAGGTGGAAGTGCTTTCGAAAGCGGGCACAAACTCCTTTCACGGATCGGCCTGGGAGTTTCTGCGTAACGACGCACTGAATGCCCGGGACTTCTTCTCGCCGCGCGTGCCGGCGGAAAAGCAAAATCAATTCGGCGCCGCGGCTGGCGGCCCCGTCGTCAAAGACAGGGTTTTTATTTTTGGCTCCTATCAGGGCTTGACGAATCGTCAGGAGGCGCAAAGCGTGCAGGCGTCGGTTCCAACGGAAGCACAGCGCAACGGCGACTTCACCGGCCTCGGCGAAACGCTGGCGAATCCGGTCAATCCGCTGACGGGTGCTCCCCTCACGGATGCAAATGGCAACCCGTGCGTCGCGGGAAATCGCATTGCGCCGGGCTGTATCAGCCCTGTCGCGAAGAATCTGCTGCAGTACGTGCCCACATCGCCAACAGGATCGCTCGTCTCGCTCGCTCCGAGTCCGTTGAACGAGAACCTGGGGATGCTGCGCGTTGACTGGAGCCAGAGCGATAAGCATCACATCTTCGGGCACTACTATCAGAAC
>Ga0134126_10004142_pt1 | contig 18161 bp, 17 predicted proteins | sample KB31752_FD_96881 | JGI IMG/M metagenome (GOLD analysis project Ga0134126, IMG submission 96881) | Terrestrial soil microbial communities with excess Nitrogen fertilizer from Kellogg Biological Station, Michigan, USA - KB3-175-2 | ecosystem: Environmental > Terrestrial > Soil > Unclassified ...
GAAAGTTTTGATGGTCGAAAATTCCATCCATCATCACTTTTATGTAATGGCTAGCGCTCGAATGACAATGGAGGTAGATAGAGCCGGTGGACCGAAGGATCACTTTCATGTGAAGCAATCGCTGGACCATATAAATCAGATACGCTAACAGATGAGGCTGGGTGTTGCGTAGCGCCTGCATCCAGAGCTTCCAGAAGTCTACATAGTAATCGTCAATCCCGTATTCTCGCATCAGCACGGGCATCTTTCGCGCAAGTTCTTCTTTTTGCGCATCCATTTCCCATGTGTCGCAAAACGCTTCCGCCTGCTCTGGCACTGGCTTTCCGGTGAGCGTCTTATACATCAGGTTGTAGTTCTGCTTCGAATTGAAAGGCGGGTCAAGGTATATCAGGTCAACGGCGTCCTTCGGCATCCGCTGCATGATCGTGAGATTGTCGCCGTAAAAGAGTTTGTTCACGAGGTCGCCAGCATAAGGCCGACCAGACCACGGAATGAATCGGCGGCTTCACGCTTCCTCTGGTTGTACTTGTAGCAGGCTTCCGAGGTGTATAGGTTGATGTATTTCTTGCTGTAGTGATGATGCTGGCCGTACCAGTCCCTCTTTACCAATGACCAAAATCCTTCAATCGTATTCGTGTGGATCGGCCCGTTGACGTATTCAACCTGGATGGTTGATCCTGGCGTGCAACATCGTTTCGTTAACGCGATTGTAGCCACCAAACTCATCGGTGATAATAACCGTGCCAGCGGGGTCAACAAAACGGCTGATGAACTTAGAAAGTCCCCTGGATGATAGCTGACTGGGCTTCGCGGCCTGCGCTACTACGCGGCCATTCCGCTCAACGATCCCTACAACTGGAGTTTTGGAGGTTCCGCGCCCGCGCTTATTATTGGTATCGTCCTCGCGACGGTTCCCCTTGCGCGGCCTGCCGCCGATGTAACATTCATCCGCTTCAACAATGCCGTAAAGTAGATCCGCTTGCGCTTGGTCGTTAGCTATTGCCATGCGGACCCGGTGCATCATACTCCACACAGTTGGGCGACGCATACCCAAGTCTCGCGCTATCTGGCAAGCGCTAGCTGACTTCTTTGCGTTCAGCATTAACTCAAGCAACAGAAACCAGTTTCTTAAAGAAACATGAGTGCCGTGAAAGATCGTGCCGACCGTCACGGAAAAGGAGCGCTCACATGCCCAGCACTGCCAACGCTGCATCGCCCGATCCCCGCTGGCATGACGACACACATTCTCGCTGTCGCAATAGGGGCAAAGCGTGCGACCGCGCCATCGCACCGTTTCGAGGTATTCTATCGCTTGTTCCTGGGTTTGAAAAGTTTGGAAAATCTCGATGACGTTCATGGCTAAGAACATCATGCGCTAGTTCCGTTGTTTTGTCAAGTCCAAAAGCGTACAACTGCGTCAATTAATTGCATAATTCCCTCCCGGCGATTGTCCTCGGATCGCGACCACCTGAAGATACTCCGCATCGACCCTGGTGGTTCCGTCAGTGGCCCGATTGTGATGAGACCACAACTCGGTCAGCTCGCCGCGAAGCTGCTGCTGCGCTTCTTCTCCGATCGATGCAAACGCGCGCGTCATCGGCCCATGATGGACGCGGAAGAACTCGACTACGTCCGCGGGCGAAAACGGATAACTGAGTTCGTATAGGTGGCGTGAGCATTCGAGACTCGCGACCCCGCTCCTCAACCGCTCGCGAACGGCCGGCTCATCGCCCCACAACACTGGTGACGGCATACCCGAAGGCGCTATATGTTTGGCGATGGTCTTGAACATCTGCCCAACGAACCCAGGGCCCGTCCAGTTGGCCATTGCGATTATCCCTCCGGGCCGGCAGACCCTGGTAAGCTCAACTGCGACCAGTTCCGGACGAGGCGCGAACATCGCGCCGATCAGGCTGATCACCGCATCGAACGTGGCGTTTTCGTAAGGCAGCGCTTCTCCATCGCCTTCTTCGAACACGACGGTCAGACCTTCCGCAGCCGCGCTTCGACGCGCTTGGAGCAGCCAGTTGCTCGAGATGTCGCACCCGGTCACACGCGCTCCCGCTCTCGCCGCAATCAGCGACAGTTGGCCCGCCCCGCAGGCCACATCGAGCAACTGCGCGCCCGGCTTGATGGGCAGGCGCCGGTAGAACGCCTCGGCGTCGCGTTCCATATAGCGGCTGAATCGGCCATAGTCGCCTGTCATCCACGTATTGCGCAAGCGCGTCTTTAATTCGTTCAGTCCGGTCTCTTTCTCTAGAACACTCATTGCTATTGCCTCCTGGCTCTACTATGGGGCGGACTGGATTTAGAAACTTGCTCGACCGTTCCGCATTCTTGCCGAAAACATCCAAATCGAGAGAAGCTGGAGCCATGGACGCCCTCTCCGAGGTGCTGAAGATCGTGAAGCTCAGAGGGGCCTTATTTTTCAACGCCGAGTTTTCCGCCCCCTGGTGCGTGGCGTCGTCTCAATCGAGCCACATCGCTCCGCTGCTCTGCCCCGGAGCGGGTCACGTGATCATCTACCACTATCTGACCGAGGGCAGAGCATATGCGCAATTGCCCGACGGGAGCCGCCGTGATCTGGGAACGGGCGACGTGGTGATATTCCCGCACGGAGATCCGCACAGAATCGGAAACGGCGCAGGCAAGCCGGTCGATTCGCTACAGACCTTCGCCAAGAATTTGAGCAACGGACTCAAAGTCGCCCGCTACGGCGGCGGGGGGGAGCTGACGAAGTTCGTCTGCGGCTATATGGCCTGCGATCCGAGTTTAAGCGAAGTCATACTTGCAGGGTTGCCCTCCGCGTTCGTGGTCAATATAGCGAATGATTCCGCCGGCCAATGGCTGGCGAATTCGATACAGTTCTGGGTGCGTGAAGCCGGAGGGGCAGGGACCGGCACCGATGTGGTTCTTGCTAAGTTATCTGAAGTTCTGTTCGTTGAGACGCTGCGCCGTTTCATTCAGGACTTGCCCGATCAGCAGAAGGGATGGCTCGCCGGTGCGCGCGATCCCGTGATCGGCGAGGCACTCGCCCTTATGCATAAAAACCCGGCGCACCCTTGGACCATCGCGAAACTCGCCCACCATGTCGGAGTTTCGCGCACGCGATTTGCTGGGCGCTTCCGACACTTTCTGGGCGAGCCCCCCATGGCGTATCTAACACGGTGGCGGCTCAAACTGGCCGCGGAAACACTTGTGTCTTCCAATGCGAATGTCGTTGAGATCGCGGCCGAGGTCGGTTATGAATCGGAAGCAGCGTTCAACCGCGTATTCAAGCGGGAATTTGGATGTCCGCCCGCGCAGTTCCGGCGTTCCCGTGGTGCGTCAGAAACGAAGTAGTCTCTGAAGGACCCGCCATATTGAGGAGCACCGCCGCAGCCAGCAGATTGCCGTTCCGTGAGATTCGTATCATACCCGCTCAGACGCGTTCCGCGAGAGGTGCTCTCGCCGGTTCGTTTTCTCTTACGTTGGATGCGACTGGCCCTCTTCGGGCACGGGCGTGCTTCTCGGAGTAGAACTTCTGAGCTCGGCATGAATCCGACGGCCTAGACGCGCAACAAGTTGCGGCATCGCCTCAATGTCGCAAGAGGAAGCCCGGAAATTCACGATGCAAAAACGCAGAGCATACTCTCCAGCAATCACAGCATTCGAAATGAATGCCTCCCCGCTCTTTTCTATGGCTTCCAGCAGGCGCCGGTTCAATTCGTTTAGATAGTTCTCCGTCTGTTCAGATCCCACCTCTGCGCGAAGGTCCGGAGGAACATAACGCAGCGTGGTGATGCTGAGGTGCTGCGTGATTGCCTCCAACTCGGGGTGGTCCACTGCCAGGTCGTACAGGTGCTGCGCTAGAGTGATGTCACCCTGAATCATCTCGCGGTAGCCCGCTGCTCCCGCCTGCTGTAGGGCGAGCCAGACCTTGAGTGCACGAAATCCACGCGAGTTCTGAGGACCGATGTCGTAGTAGTTTAGGCCCTCACCCTCGAAGCTGTAGTATGGCGGATGGTACGAGAACGCATTCCTCAAAGCCGAAGAATTGCGAACGAGGGCACATCCAGCCTCAAGGGGTGCGTACAACCATTTGTGAGGATCCACAGCCACGGAATCAGCCGACTCCAGCCCCTTGAGTTCCGGGGGGGCGCCCGCCAGGCCGTTTGCAAATGCCCCGTATGCGCCGTCGACGTGGAACCAGAGCTTGTGCTCTTGACAGAACGCCGCCAATTGCGGCAACGGTTCGACCGCGCCAGTACTGACGGTTCCCGCGGAGCCAACCACGAGAAATGGCTGATAGCCCTCATCTCTGTCCCGCTGGTAGCGGGCTTGCAACTCATCCAAGTTCATGCCTCGCGGCCCGTCGATCCAATGAATCGCTTCGGTTCCCAGTCCTGCCAGATCAACGGCTTTCTGTAACCAGGTGTGAGTCTCCCCGGAAGCGTAAACACACAGCCGCGGCCCACCTGCCACGCCTTGCCTGCGAACATCCCAACCGGCCTGCGCGGCGCGCGCAGCCAGGAAACAGGTGAGATTGGCCATGTTACCTCCGCTCAGGAGCAGACCGCCGCACTCGGCCGGGTAACCGATGAACTGCGCGAGCCATCGAATTACCTGGGCTTCGATTTCGGTTGCAATGGGAGCCAGTTTCCAGGCGCCGACATTCGCGTTTACAGCAGCTGCCAACAAGTCCGCAAGCATACCGATAGGCGCGGGGCTGGATGTGATGTAACCATAGAAGCGCGGATGGGCGTTGAAAAGCGAGTGTTCAAATAGCAGCGCAGCGGTGCCCCGGAGCAGAGACTCGGGGTCCTGCCCCTCCTCCGGTAACGCCCGATTCGCGGATAAGGCCGCGCGTACTTCCTCCGGAGATTCCGCCCGCGTGACCGGATGTGTGCGTACGGAAGCCAGGAAGTCAGCGATCTGGTCCACAAGATCGTGACCGAGCGAGCGAAACTGGTCGCTGGTCATATCGAGGGGGGCGGCGCGGGTTCTAAGTTTTTCGATACGCAGAGGAGGAGACGCAAATCTCCCTGAATTCGCTGGCGTAGCACCAGCTTGCGTATCCTGTGGATGTTGATGAATCGTCATTGTGACCCCCTTCGATTGACGATGAAGTAGACCACCGGTACCGTCAACCGCGACAGTGTTAACGAAGCTATCTCACCGGCCATCAATGCGATGGCCAGACCTCGGAAGATCGGATCGGAAAGAATGACGGCTGAGCATACGATTACGGCGGCCGCTGTGAGCATCATGGGGCGGAAGCGAACCGCTCCGGCATCGATCACGGCCTGGTCCAACGGCATGCCTTCCTTCCGGCGCAGTTCGATGAAATCGACCAGGATGATCGAGTTGCGTACCACGATGCCGGCGCCTGCTATGAACCCGATCATGGAGGTGGCGGTGAAGAACGCGCCCAGCAGGCCGTGAGCGGGCAGAATGCCCACCAGAGAGAACGGAATCGCCGCCATGATTACCAGGGGCGTCACAAATGACCGGAACCAGCCGACGATGAGGATGTAGATCAGAATCAGCACCGCGCAGAACGCCAGGCCGAGGTCGCGAAAGACCTCGTAGGTTATCTGCCACTCGCCGTCCCATTTGAGTGCATAGCGTGAGTCGGTGGGCGGCAGGCCAGACGTGTACTGCTGGATGCGGTAGCCTTCGGGGATCTGGATTCGTTCGATCTCGGGCCCGGCCTTCAGCATGGCGTAGACCGGACTTTCGATGACTCCCGCCAGATCGGCGGTGACGTAGGTCACCGGCATCAGGTTCTTGTGGTAAATGCTCTTGTCCTCGATGGCGCTCTCGATGTGAGCGATCTCGGCGAGCGCGACGAGATTGCCGCCGCCGCCGCGCAGCCTCAAGGTCTTCAGGCGCTCGAGGTCAGAACGCGGGGCGCGCGCGAGCCGAACGGTGATGGGCACGTCTTCTTTCTCATCAGGGGCGTGCAGCAGGCCGACGGAATCGCCTGCGGTTGCCAGGCGCAGCACCTTGGCTACATCCTCGTCGGTGATGCCGTTGAGCGCGGCCTTCTCGCGGTCGACCAGGATGCGGCGCTTCGGCTGATCGTCTTCCACATCCCAGTCGACATCGACCACGCCTTCCGTCTTCTCGAAGATCTGGCGAACCTGCCGCGCGATCTCAATCTGGCCCTGCTGCACGGGGCCATAGACCTCGGCGACCATGGTTTCGAGCACTGGCGGGCCGGGCGGTACTTCGGCGACCTTGATGCGGGCACCGAAGCGCCGGGCCACAGGGATCAACTGCTCGCGGACGAGCTTAGCGATGTCGTGACTCTGGAGCTTGCGCAGCGACTTTCCGACAAGGTTCACCTGGATGTCGGCGACATTGGGCCCGCGGCGCAAGAAGTAGTGGCGCACCAAGCCGTTGAAGTTGTAGGGTGAGGCGACGCCAGCGTAGGTCTGGAGGTTCACGACTTCGGGCTGCTTCTGGACGACGGCGGCCAGTTCGGTGGCGACGCGGGCCGTCTCTTCCAGCGTCGTTCCCGCTGGCATGTCGATGATCACTTGGAACTCGCTCTTATTGTCGAAAGGCAGCATCTTCATCTTGACGAAGCCGACCCCGACGAGAGCGATCGAGCCGAGGAGCAGCACGGCGACCAGCGCCAAAAATCCGTAGCGTGCAGCCGTGTGGTGGAGCAAGGGGTTCATCACGCGACGGTAGAGGCGAGTGAAGCGGTCCTCGCCTTCGCGCTGGGCGTGGCCGGCGGCGCTGCCGAGGATCCGTACGGAGGCCCACGGCGTCACCACCAGGGCGACGATCAGTGAGAACACCATGGCTGCTGCGCCCACGATGGGGATTGGCCGCATGTAGGGACCCGCCAGCCCGCCCACGAAAGCGTTGGGCAGGATCGCGGCAATCACGGTCAAAGTTGCGAGGATGGTCGGGTTGCCGACTTCGTCGACTGCTTCGATGGCTACCTGTGCCAGGGTGCGGCCCTGGTTGTGCGGCATGCGTGCATGGCGCACGATGTTCTCGACAATGACGATCGCGTCATCCACCAGGATTCCGATCGAGAAGATCAGCGCAAATAGCGTGATGCGGTTCAGCGTGAAGCCGCAGAGGTAGAAAGTCGCGAGCGTGAGAGCCAGCGTGACCGGGATTGCGCTGAAGACGATACCGGCCTCGCGAAAGCCGAGCGTCAGCCAGATGAGCGCCGCCACCGAAATCACTGCGATCAGCATGTGGAAGAGCAGCCCGTTCGATTTCTCGGCGGCCGTTTCGCCGTAGTTGCGGGTGATGGAAAACTGGACGTCGGAGGGAAGCAAAGAGCCACGCTCCGAGTTCACGCGGGCCAGCACGCGATCGGCGACCGCGATGGCGTTGGCGCCCTTGCGCTTCGAAACGGCGAGTGTGACGGCGGGCGACAAGGAGGAATCGCCGGCCGAGGCGTAACGGACGTATTGCGAGGGCTCCTCGCCGCCGTCCTCGATCCGGGCGATGTCACCCAGAAACACAAGGCGTCCATCGGCTACGCCAACTACCACGCGGCGCACGTCATCGGCACAGGTCAGGAACGAGCCGGCCTCCAGTACGAACTCGCGGTTCGAACTGGAAAGCGTGCCGGCCGACAGGCGGCGGTTGGCCATGCCGAGCGCGCCGGCGATATCCGAGGGAGAGAGATGATAGCCCGCCAACCGAGTTTCGTCGAGATCCACGCGCATCTGCCGGCGCTGCCCGCCGATGATGGAGACGGCGGAAACCTGGTCCACTTGCTTGACCGTGTCGCGCAACTGCGCGGCGAGACGCCGCAGATCGTAATCGCCGTAGCGCTTGCTCCAGAGCGTCAGGGCCAGAATGGGCACATCATCGATCGAGCGCGGCTTAATGAGCGGCGGCGAGGCGCCCGGCGGGATCAGGTCGAAGTTGGCGGCCATCTTTTGGTTCAGACGGACGATGGCCTTCTCTTCGTCCTCGCCGACGAAAAAGCGCACCACGGCCATTGACGTGCCGGGGCTGGATGTCGAGTAGATATACTCGACGCCAGGTATCTCCCACAGGAGCTTCTCCATGGGTTTGGTGACACGCTCCTCGACTTCGCGCGCGGAGGCGCCAGGCATCTCGACGAAGATGTCGATCATGGGAACGATGATCTGCGGCTCCTCCTCACGGGGGAGTTTGACTACGGCGAAGACGCCCAGAAGAATCGAGGCCGCGACGAAAAGCGGTGTAAGCTTGGATCTGACGAAGGCGGCGGCGAGCCGGCCGGCGGCGCGGAGGCGGGGGGCGTCGTTCACTTTGCGGCCTCCTGGACCGTCACGCGAGCGCCATCGGCGAGCAGCGGCGGGGGCATTACGATGATTCTTTCTCCCGCTGTCAGGCCTGATAGAACCTCACGCTGGTCGTCGCGCCCGTCACCCAGCGTGATTAAGCGCAGCCGCGCCGTATCTCCCTCCACAACGTACAAGGAACGGATCTCGCCGCGCTCAAGAACCGCGGATTGGGGAACCAGCAATGCCCTGCGGTTGCCAGCGGCGAAGCCCGCACGCCCGAACATCCCCGACCGAACACCTGGCAGTGCGGGCAGGTCGATCTTCACGGTGAAGCTGCGCGTAGAGACATCGACCGAGGGTACGACTTCGGCGACACGACCGGTGACGATTCGGTTCAGGCCGTCGATCTCAAGCGCAACACTCTCACCGACTCGGACAAGACCTAGCCGCGACTCGTCGATCGAAGCCTCCAGGCGCGGGTTGCCTTCGCGCTCGAGAGTGAGCAGCGGCGCGCCCGGCATGGCCAGGCTGCCGGGATCGGCTTTTCGTTCGGTGACCAGGGCTGCGAATGGCGCGGTAAGCGTGGCGTAGCCGAGGGCCACACGCGCGGCGGCGATCTCGGCTTCAGCCTGGCTGCGGCGCGCGTCGATTTGCCGGCGCTTCGATGCGGCCATCTCGAGCGCCGACTCGGCGCTCCGGAGCCGCGCTTGCGACTCGTCAAATTCCTGCTGCGAAACAGACGCATTGGCGAGCAGGTCCTGGAAGCGCTGGTGAGTCACTCGGGCCAGTTCAAAGTTGGCGCGGGCGGCCGTTATGGCGCTTTCGGTCTCGGCGATGGCGCTTTCGGTTTCTGCGCGGGCGGCCTCGGATCGCCGCAGGTTCGCCTCGAGATCCCGGCGGTCTAATACGACGAGCGTCTGGCCGGCTTGCACGTGGTCGCCGGCTTGCACGTGGACTTCGAGAATGTTGGCCGCGATTTTCGAAGCGATGGCGGCGCTATAGCGGGCACGTACACTGCCGCTTGCCTGGTAAAAATCTGCGATCTCGGAATCAGCGACGGTTTCGATCTGGACGGCGGCCACTCTCTGTTCGGCGCCCGCCGCGGCGATGCGAGCTTCGTGCTGAGAACAGCCGGCAGCCATCAAGATCAGAATCGGGAGCGGCAACAATCGGTTCATAAGTGCACCTCAATTTACGAGCGCGGAATCGGCCGTCAGCGTTCCAGCGGCGTGTTCGAGTGCGGCGGCGGCGATGCGGTGATCGTAGACGGCCGCCAGTCGCCGCGTACGTGCGGCGGCCAGCGCCGCCTCGCTGCGCAGCAGTTCGGTGACGGTGATCAGACCGGCCTGGTAGCGGTTCTGGATGATGCGGTGGGCTTCTTCGGCCTCGGCTGAAGCAGCGGCAGCAACTTCAACGCGCTGGGCGGCGGCCCGCAGATCTAGGTACGCCTTACGTACCTCCAGGTGGATCGCTGAATCGGCGTGCTTCCGCAGAGCTTCAGCGCGTGCTTCCGCAAAGCGTGCCTGCTCCACGCGAGCTTTGGTCTCGCCCCCGTTCCACAAGTTCCAGCGAAGCGTAACGGCGGTGAACCAGTTCGCACCGCCCTTACTAAAGAAATTCTGCCGGTCGGCCTCGACGATCCCCTGAAGGGCGACCTGCGGCCAGTAGCTGGCGCCGGCGATCTGCTGCTGCGCCCGGGTGAGGCGCTGGGCGAGTTCGGCTTGCCGCATTTCCGGACGGTTCTCAGCGGCCAGGCGGCGGTACTCTTCAATCGTGCACTCGGGCGCGCCGACGCTGGAGTCGAGCGGCGTCGTCAACTCGAACGCGCGATCGAGGCTGACGCCAAGCGCATCGTTCAGTGCCCCGCGGGCCACGGCCAAATCGTTCGACGCGCGGATCTGCTGCTCCTCGATCGCGGCGAGGTGGACACGCAGGGCCAGCACGTCCGCCTGTGTGCTGCGGCCGGACTGATAGATGGACTCTGCACGCACGAGGTCCGCCCGGGCGCTGTCAACCGACTGCCGCGCGACCTCCAGGTTTTTCTCCGCCAGCGTGACGCCGAAATAAATGCGCAACACATCCAGGATGATGTCCGAGTGGCTTCGGCGCGTATCCTCGCCGGCTATCTGGCGGCTGAAGCGCGCTACCTCGACGCTGCGCCTGGTTTGCCTTGCATCCAGTACGACCTGCTCGACCGCCAATTGCGACTGGTAGTTATTCATTGCGTCCGGGCGATTCAGAGAGCTGATCGCGAAATTTGCAGCACTGAACTGGTGCTGTGTGAGAAGCGAGCTGAATACGAACACAGGATTGTCGCCGCGTTGGACACTTTCCAAGAACTGGAACCGGGGCAGATAACCGGAGTGGGCCTGGCGGATGCGAGCCTCCGCTTCTTTTTCGCCAGCATCCGCCGCGGCGACAAGCGGATTCGAATGTAAGGCCAGATCGACCGCCTGTCGCAGCGTAAGGGCTTCTTGCGCCAGAAGAGCAGGACCAGCAAGCACGAGTATTGTTAAGAATCTCGCGGGGGTTCCGAGTCTCTCGATGCGAAGAGGAGAAGACATGGGTGTTCACCGTAGCCCTTCAAAGAGATCGGTTTCCAGTTTTCGTCCTCCATTCACCGAGCTATAAGCGCGATAGAACTCCTGTGATCCCCAAAGAGCGCTCTGCTGGTCTTCGGTGAGAGTTCCGAGTCGCTCGTAGATGGACAGCTGGGTTTGATGGCAGCAAACCGCTTCCCACACAACGGGCCAATAAGCGGACGTCTCGATCTCCGTGGTCACCGCCCAATCAGGCCAGGGAGCGGCCTGCCGCTCAACACCGTCGACCATCGATGTCAACCTGCGAAAGGCCGCCTGATAAGCCTGCCACTTGCTCGTTCGCCATGCCAGGTAGTGCAGCTTTCGAACGCGGTGAGGCGGAAGCGAGTCCGGTTGCGAGCCGTGGTCCATGCGGTATCCGCAGTCGGCGGCGCATACGGTGGCAGCGGTCGCGAACTGGGAGATGGCAATGTGGTCCGGGTGCCCGTACGCGCCTTCCGGACCGAACGTCATGACCACATCTGGCTGAATACGCCGTATGTGAGAGACGATGGCGCGAACGGCGGTGGTGGCCTCCACCTGATCGACGGCCCCATCCGGGTATTTCAGGATGGAGACCTCGCGAATTCCGAGCACCGCGGCGGCGGCTCGCAATTCCGCTTCCCGAACCCGGCCGACTTCAACCGGATCGCCTCCCTTTCCGAGCGAGCCGAATCTTCCGCGTTCTCCGCGCGTGGCCGTGACGAGATACGTCTCAACCCCGTCAGCAGCGTACTTGGCGAGAGTGCCGCCGAAACCGAGTGACTCATCATCGGGATGAGCGAGGACGGCCAGCAATTTGAATCTTTTGTTCATCGTGATCCTCCCGCGCCCCCACCGGCGGATGCCTGAATCGTGGCGGCCTCCTCGGCGTGCTTCTTGAGCCCCCGCGCCTCAATAGCGAGATAACGCGCGTTTAAGCCACGGGTCAGACGAGCGCAAAGGGGGCCCAGAGGGCCCGAGAAGTCGAGCGAGAGCGTGGCCCGGCTGCCGTTGGCAGCGCCTTCGATCGAGTGGCGCGCGGTGAGGAGTATGCCGGGGCCGCGCATGATCCAGGTAAAGCCGCGGCCCTTCTCGACCTCCGTAACCTGCCAGCGCGCTGGAAGAAGCTTAGGCTGGCGGACGATGGCCCGGGTTCCGACGGCGAGCGGGCCGGGGTCAAGCGACCGGACGCTGGTGACTGTAGGTGTCCACTCGTTCCAGTGCTCAATGTCGCGCATGGCCGCCCAGACCCGGTCAGGAGGCGCCTGGATATCGATAGTGGTGTAGATATGTGTCATAGGCCAACGAAGCACCGAGCTGGGCGCTAACGCGCCAGTGCCGCTTTGATCCGGGCAAGATGGTGGTAACTGTGGCGCACCGCATGATCCTCCAGAAAGAATTGACAAGTGAGTGGAGCGTCACTGTTGAGCGACACCGGCGCGGCGCGATCGAGCTCTTCGTCGGTAAAGGCCCGGATTACCGCGGCCGCCGCCCCGCTGTTGGTTTTCAACAGCGCGAGTGCGGCTTCTTTGGCTACGTTGTCGTTCTCTTTTGCATGGTCCCGGTTGATCGTATAGACCGCGTCCCACGTCACACCCATGATCGGCTGGCCGGCAGCGAGCAGACTCGCAAGCTGGATCTCAATTGGGTACATACTGGCGACGTGGTGCACGACCACCCCGACTTTTCGTCCGTCCTTGGGAAGGCGCGTTTGCCACTCCGCCTCAGAGAGCGTGGCCGTAAAAGCAGCAAGAGCCGTTGCTCCGTTCTCCAGGCGCTGGGCAAGTGCTTCCGACCTTTGATTGAGCGTTGCCGCTTGGGCTTGGGGTTCGGTGGTCTGTTCATAATTGTGGTTTCTCATTGTTCTAAGTCTCCCTTTCAAAGCGAAACGGTAACTCTCAAGAAAGCGGCAGGTATCAAAGTGCCGTCGTTCGTACTCTTGTTGTGTGCCTTCGCAAGGTCCAGCAGTTGACTGTGAAGCTCTTCATCCCTTCCGCTCCGTTCCGCGGCGTCGAAGGCGTTCATGGTGGGACCATAGAATCGCCTGAAGAGACCGATGAATTCCGCTGAGCCCTTGCTAGCTGAAACAAAGTAGTAGGTGTCTTTGGTCATTGACACCTTTTCCTTCGGCACGCCGGCCTGAGCAAAGCGCTCCAAGATGTGACTTTCCATACCCCATAGCATCGGGCTGACGAAGCCCTCCGGTGGCGGAGGCGCGAACGAGGAACTGATCTTCAAGAGTTGCGAAACGAAGGTTGGGTCGTTCGGGATCCAGTTGCCCATCACAATGCGTCCGCCTGGCTTTGTGACCCGGACCATTTCCCTGGCCACGTCAAAAGGCTTGGGCGCGAACATGGCTCCGAAGGCGGAGAGAGTCAAGTCAAAAGCGTTGTCTTCGATCCCTTGCAGATTGCAGGCGTCACCTTCCTGAAATCTCAGCCTGCGGAGGCCCTGCTGCGCGGCCCGTTTGTTCCCGGCCGCAACGAGATTCCTGGCAATGTCGATTCCAGTAACTTCTGCTCCGAGGCGCGCAAGAGGTAACGCCGTCGTGCCATCTCCACAGCCGAGATCCAAGGCTCGCAGGGGCGGCTTGACCCCAAGCGACTCCACCACTGTTTCACCGGATTCCCGCATGAAGGCGGCGATTGCAGTGAAATCGCCTTTTTCCCAGAGTGCTTTGTTCGGATTCATGAATGTTCCTTTTTTGTTTGATTGACCAGCGACTCGATGCCCGGCTACACCCTGTCGAAATCGGCGACGGGCTCGTAGACTCGTCGATCGCTGGACTGGGCCGGTTTCGAGATGACCACGTGCCTGGGCAACCCGGGCACGATCATCGGCACCTGCTGCCGATAGTCGATGTACTCGGGGTGTGTCGCCATGAGATCGCGTTCTTCGAATCGGATGGCGATAAAGATGTAGATCGTTGTCATCACGGCGAAGAACAGATGAGTCACTGTCATGGCCGGAGTACTCCAGAACAGGGTGATCCAGCCTATGTAGAGCGGATGGCGGACCATACGGTAAAGCCACGGTGTCCTGAAGATGAGCGCGGATTGAGGCCGCCCCTGCAGGTTCAGCCAGATTTGCCGGAGGCCGAACAAGTCAAAATGGTTGATCACGAAAGTGGCGAACAGCAGGAGCGCCCAGCCGAAAGCGTACGCGGCGTAGAGTAGCGCCGCTCCCACACTGTTTTGAACGGCCCAGAGGGTTCCCCCGAGAGGCCTCCACTTCCAGAACAGAAGCATAAGCGCGAGATTGCTGGCCATTACGTAGGTGCTGCGTTCCGCGGCGGGCGGAACCACTCGTGTCAGTAGGCGCTTGAACGCCGGCCGCGCCATCACGCTGTGTTGTAGTGCGAAGACCAACAATAGCCCCAGATCGATCAACAGCGCGGTTTGCCATGGGCCCTCGGCCGGAGAATCCATCGATTTCGGCACGGCGAAGTTGCCGATGAATCCGGCGAGGTACAAAAACGTGGCGAGGCACGCCACGTAGCTGAGAGTTCCATAAAGGAAAATGATCTTGCGATTCATGTTTTCCCCTCCTTGGTCTACAATTGTTGAGGAAACTGGGTATAACAACCATGCTTGGGCGTCCCGATGAATTGCTCGGACGTTCGCCGGGGCTGATTGCTTTGCAGACCGGCCGGAAAACTTCGCCGGCCATTCAGAGGGCCAAATGGATGCATTCTCCGAGATTCTGAGTGGAGTCAAGCTAAGCGGCGCCTTATTCTTCAGCGCTGAGTTTTCGGCTCCCTGGTGTTTTGCGTCACCTGCATCCCACACCCTTGCTCCTCTCTTGGCCCCAGGAGCGCCCCACTTGGTGATCTACCACTTCGTGATCGACGGCACAGCGTTCGTGCAGTTACCCGATGGACAATCGATCGAGCTTGGTCCCGGAGATATCGTCGTCCTTCCCCACGGGGATCCACATGTGATGACCAGCGCACGGGGTTTGACGGGAGAAGCGCTTACCTCGGCGATTCTTTCCAAAATCAAATCGCGCGATTTGCGTTTCATGCAGGCTGGCGGAGGCGGCGATTCAGCGCGATATGTTTGTGGGTACATGGCTTGCGACCCCTTCCTGAGCCGGCCGATTCTGGGCGGTCTGCCGCCCGTCTTTAAGGTCAACATCCGAACGGATCGCTCGGGGCATTGGCTCGAGAATTCGATCTTGCACCTAGTAGAGGAAGCAGCTTCGGGACGGGTCGGGAGTGATGCCATGCTCGCCAAGCTCTCGGAGGCCTTGTTCGTCGACACCCTGCGCCGCTATGTTGCCAGCCTGCCCGAACAGCAAACAGGTTGGCTCGCGGGAGCGCGCGATCCCCTCGTGGGGAAAAGCCTCGGATTGCTGCACAGCCGGATCGCCCATCCTTGGACCATCGCGGATCTGGCGAACGAAGTGGGCATTTCACGGACTGCTCTCGTAGAGCGTTTTACCCGGTACCTTTCCGAGCCACCCATGACGTACTTGACTCGCTGGAGGCTGCAATTGGCCGCGCGGTCCCTTGAGAATACGCCCCGGGGTGTAGCGGAAATCGCCTGCGAAGTGGGATACGAATCGGAAGCGGCTTTCAATCGCGCATTCAAGCGAGAGTTCGGCGAGCCCCCCGGCCGCTATCGCCTCAACCATAAACAGACCTTTGGCAAGAGCGCTAACGTGACAACTCGCCACGCCGACCTGGAAGTGAATTCGAGAACTGATGAATCGGCCGGAACGCTCGGTGTTTCGTCATAGCCAGCACACACGTCGGTTGTTTATTTCCACAGATCGCGATGCCTTGGCGAAGCGACAAAGGTATTGAAAGATCCCGAGGGCGCAGGGCATGACAGATCGGGATAAGCGGTATTTTTGCGCATCCATGCCGCACTGGCTTCAAAATTGATCCGCGGCCTGTGGACTGATTTCGGGCTGCAGAGCACCACCAAGAAGGTGGATTCCTGCAGAGCTTGTTCAATCGACTCCAGCCACTGGCGGTGGCCCGAGGGTAGTGAGAAGTTGAGCGGCGGTTCAGCCCCGATTCTCATAGAATCTGGTTGGCAAACCTTTAGAAGGGAGAACCGCCGTGAAACGAAATTACCACACCCTGGATAACAGGGGTAAAGTCAACGAACGGAAACTGGCCACGTTCCTCGGCCAGAACAGACAACAGATCTTGCCGATGGTGGAGTTGATCACCGAATCGCGAATGGCAATTGACGATCTGGTGAACGCCATGGGACGAGCCACGATCGAGGCGGTGTTGCAGCTCTCAGCCGAGCAGGTGGCGGGTCCGCCCCAGCAGGGACTTTTGGCATGGGAAGCAAGCGGGCAGCGTGTACTTGAAAGAGCGGAAGTTGAAAGTGGACAAGCCGCGCCTGCGAAAGAAGGGTGGCGGCGTCCAGGCATAGGTGGCAGTGCTGGCCTACGAGGCGATGCAGGATCAAACCGGAATGGGATCCCGGATGCTGGACATCCTACTGGAAGGCGTATCGACGCGGCAATACGGAGCGGTGATTCCGCAGATGGCCGACACGGCGGGGGTCTCGAAATCCAGCGTCAGTCGGGCGGCCATCCAAGCCTCGGAGGCTCAACTGGACAGACTGCTGAACCGCCGTTTCGACGACGTGGATCTGTTAATCATTTACGTCGATGGCATGCACTTCGGGGATCAGTGCGTGATTGGAGCGGTAGGGGGTCGATGAACGCGGGCAGAAGCATGTGCTCGGGTTGCAGGAAGGAGCCACCGAGAACTCAGCCGCGGCGAAGGATTTGCTCGAGGACCTGGTACGGCGAGGAGTCAAACCGGAGCGCCGGCGCCTGTTCGTGATCGATGGTTCGAAGGCGTGCGGGCCGCCATCAATGCGGTGTTCGGCAGCGCGAGCCTGGTGCAAAGGTGTCGCCAGCACAAGCTACGGAACGTGGCCGAACGGTTGCCGAATGATCAGCAGGCGCAGACCAAATCGCTGATGCGAGCAGCCTGGAAACTCGACGCGAAAGAAGGAATTACGAAACTGGAGAAGTTGGCGAAGTGGCTGGAGAGGGAACACCCGGATGCGGCTGACAGCTTGCGGGAAGGGATGGAGGAATGCTTCACGATCCATCGGATGGACATACCACCTTCGCTACATCGCTACCTGGCCAGCACGAACTTGATTGAGAAACCCTCATTCGGGAGTTCGCCGGCGGACCAGGCGAGTATGCCGATGGCGGGACAAGCCGATGGCGAAGCGTTGGGCAGCTGCGGCCATGCTGGCGACCGAGAAGAATTTCCGTCGCGTTATGGGTCACAAGGACATGTGGGCGCTCAAAGCTATTCTCGATGGCAAACACGAGAAAACCGTTGACCGTCGCGAGAAAGTTGCTTAAGATGCTGTTACCCGCCGCTCAACAATCTTCCACTACAGCGGGGCCACCGCCCGGCCAGTCGGTCTACCGCGAGTTGGTAGACACTGGGATGCGGCTTGTAGACTCAAACCTCTTCCAGTGACAGAACCTCATCGCGAAGTCCCGCCATTCCGGTGTTGCCCAAATGTTTGACTAGAACACATAAACCGTCTAATATATCAACTAAGAGGCTGTGAGCTCTGTCTGCCAGATCGCTACGGAACCGCGGGTCCCCCCTGGATACGGAATGCACAATATGAAGCCGGGCATAGAACTTCGCGCTGAATTCGCAAGCTGCTTGAAGGACGTCAGCTGTGCGGAACCCCAGCTCAATCGCGCAAACGATGGCACTGTACACCTTTGATGCTGTTTGGGTTTCCGTGTGAGCTTCAGTCCACACGGGGCACACTGCGTCGTGCAATACAGCAGCCGTTACGGAGCCAAGCAGTAATTGCCGAAATCGCGTATGACCACGTGTAGGCATCATTATCAAGGGAGATTCCATTGCTGAGGCATTTTCAACGATGCACTCTGCTGCGTCTCCCTCTGCGATCCTGCATTGGATGTTCGGGAGCTTCAATTCAGTGGTCACGAAATTGTCTAGCTTTTCGCTAACGTCCTCGCGGATTGCTGAGAGTTCGGCTGGAGAAATTCGCTTATTCAGATGATCGACGTCCAGAGCGTGCAGTATAGTCACTGGAACACTCAACATTCTCGCCATCCCTCCAACCGCCGGCGACGAAGCTCGACATCGATCTGAGAAGTCGAATGGATACAGGATATTCTTGGGTAAAGCCATGGGCGTTCCGCCTCCCTAGTGAGACCCTGCGGGAGCAGTTACGGGGACTTCTGATGCGGTGGCCGACGAGACAATGTCCTGGGTGACCTCCCGTACAAAGTGATCTAATGCATCCCGGATTACGGTGTCGTAAACGCTTAGATCAATTGACGCGAACTCGTCGTGGACGTTTTTGACGCTTGCGTCAAAGCCGTGCCTGCA
>Ga0134126_10004143_pt1 | contig 18158 bp, 13 predicted proteins | sample KB31752_FD_96881 | JGI IMG/M metagenome (GOLD analysis project Ga0134126, IMG submission 96881) | Terrestrial soil microbial communities with excess Nitrogen fertilizer from Kellogg Biological Station, Michigan, USA - KB3-175-2 | ecosystem: Environmental > Terrestrial > Soil > Unclassified ...
CATCGCGCCGGTGTACTGGATATGGCAGAAGCTGACGTTCGTGCTCGGCGGCCTGCTCCTGCCACTGTCGTTCTATCCAGATGTCATCATACGAATTGCCACATTCACGCCCTTTCCGGCGCTGCTCACCGGACCAGCATCGTTCGTCCTGGCGCGCCCGCTCTTTGGCGCGTTGGAGCTCGTCGCACTGATCGCGCTCTGGCTCGTCGTCGCAACCGTCGTCGCGCTCTTCCTGTTCAAGCGCGCGACGCGGACGCTTCAGCTCAACGGAGGGTAGGCCCATGACGACGACACTGACCAACACTCGCACCCCCGCCGGCACCGCGCGTTTCGCGCTCGCCCTCGCGCGGACGAGTCTCGCCGCGGCGATGGCGCAGCGCGGCGCGTTCCTCATGCAGGCGGGTCTGATGGCGCTCAACAACGCGATCTTCTTCACCTTCTGGATCGTGCTGCTGCATCGCGTGCAGACGATCCGCGGCTACGGCCTGCGCGAGATGACGGTACTCTATGGTATAGTCGCGACGGGCGTGGGCCTGGCGATGATCTGCGCCGGCGGCGTGCGGCAGCTGGCGCGGGTGATCCACGACGGCGAGCTGGACCAAGTGCTGGCGCAGCCCAAGCCGACGCTGCTCTACGTGCTCGGCCGCAAGTCGGGCGCGGCGGGCGTGGGCGATCTCGTGTCGGGGCTCGCGATGATCGCGCTCTCCGGCGCGGTGCATCTCACGACGGCGCCGATGGCCGCGCTGGCGGCGATCGCGGGCGCGGTGGTGATGGTGTCGAGTGGCGTGATCTTCAGCAGCGCGGCGTTCTGGCTCGGGCCCGTCGACGCGGCGGCGCGGCAGTTGTTCGAGTTGGTGATCACGTTCTCGGTGTACCCGGAGCCGCTGTTCGGCGGGGTGCTCCGGGTGTTGCTGTTCACGCTCGTGCCGGCGGGGTTCGTGGGGTACGTGCCGGCGCGCGTGGTGCAGGCGCCGACGGTGGGTGGGGCGGCGGGGCTGGTCTTGGTGGCGGGGGCCTATGCCGGTGCGGCGGCGTGGGTGTTCGGGCGGGGGCTCAGGAAGTATTGCGGGGGGAGTCGGTTCGAGGTGGTGGGGTAGGGGATATGCCGCGGAAAGACGAACAACGGACGAGACATGTCGATTTTTGGCGATTTTTTCGACATATCCGGGCGACGTGTCGATCCCATCGACATGGGGCGAAACCGGCAATGATGACGGGTAGTCGTGTTGGCCAATTCGGTAGTAGCTCGCCAAATTATTGAACGTCCAATTCGGAGCACATTTTCCTCTTCAGCATGACGACACACGCATCATCGCGAGCCGCGACTGAGCTGTACGGAGGGGCCGATCCGCGCGATCTGCCGCGCTACTAGTATTCCGAGGCAGCACGTGCGACGAGCGTACCCGCGACCACGATCGCGGCATGGGTGCGTGGTCAAGGATACAGTCGGAAGAAGGGCAAAGGATTCTTCCGGCCGGTCATTGCGCGCCCGGGCGAAGGGCGGCTCTCGTTCTACAATCTGATCGAGGTCCACGTTCTCCGGAGTCTCCGGACGCGGCATGCGATCCAGCTTCAGCATGTTCGCGAAGCCGCCGCAATTGCAGAGGCGAAATTCGACATCCAGAAGCTCCTTCTCAGCGAGCAGCTTCGTTTCGGCGCCGGCGAACTGTTCCTCGAGCAGTACGGACGCATCGTGCAATTGTCGCGAGCGGAACAGCTCGCGATGCACAGTATTCTCAATCTGCACCTTGGCAGGATCCAGTTTGAGCGCGATGGCCTGCCGAAGGACTTCTCCCCGCTGGAGCGACTCGAGTCGACGGAGCGAAAGCTGCTTCTGATCTCGCCAACGATTTCCTTCGGTCGCCCGATCGTCCGGCGCGTCGGGGTGACTACGCGAGCCATCGCCGACCGCATCAACGCCGGCGAGTCTGCAGAGTCGGTGTGCGTGGACTACGAACTAGAGCGGGACGAGCTCACGGAAGCTCTCGCCTACGAGTCCGCCGCATAAGTTCGCCTTTTTCACCGACCGGGATCTCGGCAATCGCATCCCCGATGTGCTTGAAGCGGCCGGGTATCGGGTCGAGCGGCATGCTCGGCACTTCGCGCCGAACGCGGACGACAGAGACTTCCTGCCGGAAATCGGTCGGCACGCCGACTGGATCTTCCTGACGCACGACGCACGGCAGCGTTATATACCCGATGAGCGTGATGCCATCATGCGCTCTGGCGTCGCGCATGTGATCCATGTAGGGCAGCTCTCTCACGACTAGATGGCTCAGAGCTTCCTGCTCGCGGCGGCGAAGATCATCCGCTTCCGGGACACGCACAATCCGCCTTTCATCGCGAAGCTGTATCGGCCCGAGAAGAAGACGGAATACCGTACTGTCGCCGGCGCGATCAAGCTTGTGCTTACGTTCGACGAGTCGAGGCGAGCTGGTGGCCGGAGCTGAATAGAGCTATGCCGATGAAGTCGAATTCACGGATTACCACGAAGCGCGCCCACGCATCGTCTCGCTCGCTGGTCGGGCGGCGCCTGCCAACCGCGCTTCCACCAACCTCTCCCGGCGAGATGTTGCTCGAGGAGTTCCTCGAGCCGCTCGGCATCTCGCAATCGGCATTCGCGATCCGATTGGGCGTCTCGTTTCCGCGCCTCAACAAAATCATTCGAGGCAAGCGCGCCGTCACACCGGATACGGCACTCCGCCTTGCCCAGGTTACTGGCATGAGTGCCGATTTCTGGCTCGGACTTCAGTCGGACTTGGATCTCTGGCACGCACTGCAGTCAAAGGACGCCGAGCAGATAGCCAAGCTCGCCCCGCTTCCCCGTGCGGGGTGAGGCCGACGCCGAGAGACGGCGCAACCCTCTTCTTCGCGGGGCCTCGGCCGCCTACTGCGAACTCTTGAATTGAAACGACAGCACCCGCTCGTACAACCGCGTGACGCGGTCCTCGACCAGCTCGATGAACCGGTCGCGGACGCCGGCGACTCGTTCCTCCATGAGCCCGAACTGCACGAGCGGCTCGAGGACGCCGCTGCCGAAAGGCGTGGTGCGACATGTCGCCGTATGACATTTCCATCGGCGTCGGCGGGTCCTTGGCGCTGGCCAGCCACGCCGACTCGGACAGCGTCTCGGGCGACGTCCACTCGCGAGCGACGGTGCGCAATCGGTAGAACGAGAACGCGATCGTCTGCTGAAGGCCGGCGTGATCGGCGAAACGGCCGAATGCGCGCAGATCGACGCGCCGGAAGAAGGTGCCGAAGAGGAGCGCGTAGAGCGCGCCGGCGTTCTCGTCGGCCGAGAGCTCCCGGCCGATGTGGCTGATTCTCAGTCCGTTCCGCCGAACGAGCAGCCCGGCGACGAGCATCGTGAAGCGGAGATCCGGCAGCCAGCGCACGTCCTGCTCATTCTTGGGAGGCGGCTCGTCGTTCACGAGAGACCGATACCGTGCCGGCATGCGGAGCCGCGGCAACAGCTCGGCGACGACGGCGCGCGGCAAGTTCTTGGCGGGGGTCTCCTTCACGGCGCCGGCATTCGCCACGAACTCGAGCAGCGTCCGCGCGTCGGCGAGAAACGGAACCTCGCCGGCCTCGGCGATCGTCAAGTCGTCGCGAACGCGTAGCGCGCCGCTCGATTCCCAATCGCCGGAGAGGAGTTGTTGCATCTCGTCGGGCGAGAGTCCGCCTAAGTCCGGCTGCGGGCGCGTGTTGTACTCGCGCATGCGTTCGGCGGCGGCGCGGTTCACGTCGTCGAGCGAGACATAGGGTCCGCCGCGGCTGATTTGGTTGAGGAGAGAGTCGAGGTCGGGAGGGCGGTGCATCATGAAAGTCCGCGCTCAGGGATTGGGCAGGCCCTAGGTACGGATAGAGTACGGGCCGGCAATGCGGCGGGGAAGTTGGGAGTGGCGCGTGCAGACGATCCGCGGCTACGTCCTGCGCGGGATGACGCTACTCTATGGTATAGTGATCGCCGGCGTTGGCCCGGGATGATCTGCGGAGCCCAAGCCGACACTCCTCTACCTGCTCGGCCGCAAGTCTGGTGCGTCGGGTGTGGGCGACCGCGTGACGTGGTGGGGTAGCGGCTCGCGGCACCCGCGCGAGATTAAAGCACTCTAATCTTTGCCAATTCAGCTTCGGGATCCCATCTTACAAAGGCTTCGTCTCGCCGAGACTCTACTGCCGCAACCCACCCCCGAAGCCGCGCAGACCCCGGACACTGCTCGGCCCGCTATATGAAGATCGAAGATATCCAGCCCAACGCCTCCATCCGGGGCATCCTACCGGATGCGCTCGTCTCAGTCGTGGCCGTCCAGTGGTTCGGCTCCGACGCGCTGGAGCTCACCTATAAGGACCCGGCCGGCCGCGTCGGCAATCAGCTGCTCTATCGCCACGACGAACCTCGCCTCGAAATCGTCGAGGAGGGCAGGCCGTGGAGCTTTGACGGAGACGGCGCGCTCTATCGGCTGGTGGCCGAGGCGCATCGCATTCGTCTTGCGCATCTATTCGATCCGGTATTGGCAGTCCATACATCGCTGGTCGATCCTCTCCCGCACCAGATCACGGCGGTCTACGAGGCAATGCTGCCGCGCCAGCCTCTGCGATTCCTGCTGGCGGATGACCCGGGCGCTGGCAAGACCATCATGGCGGGTCTGCTCATCAAAGAGCTCATCGCCCGCGGGGATCTCAAGCGCTGCCTCATCGTCTGCCCGGGCTCACTGGTCGAGCAGTGGCAGGACGAGCTCTCGCGCCGCTTTCACCTGCCGTTCGAAATTCTCACGAACGACAAGCTCGAAGCGGCCCGCACTGGCAACTGGTTTCTCGAGAACGATCTCGCAATTGCGCGACTCGACAAGTTGTCCCGCGACGAGGATGTACAGCAGAAACTGAGCGCACCGGACTGTCGCTACGATCTCGTCGTTTGCGACGAAGCGCACAAGCTCTCGGCGACGTTTTTCGGCGGTGAAGTGAAGTACACGAAGCGCTATCGCCTGGGGCAGCTCCTGTCCGGTCTCACGCGGCATTTGCTTCTCATGACCGCGACGCCGCATAACGGCAAAGAAGAGGATTTCCAGCTGTTCATGGCGCTCCTCGACGGCGATCGCTTCGAAGGGAAGTTCCGCGACGGAGTGCATCAAGCGGATGTATCCGACCTGATGCGCCGCATGGTGAAGGAGAACCTACTCAAGTTCGACGGCGCGCCGCTATTCCCCGAGCGTATCGCGTACACCGTGCCGTACAAGTTGTCTGACGCGGAAGCACGGCTGTACAAGGACGTCACGGAGTACGTGCGCGAGGAGTTCAACCGAGCGGAGAAGCTCGCGAACGACAAGCACGGTGGCACCGTCGGATTTGCGCTCACCATTCTCCAGCGGCGCCTCGCGTCTTCGCCCGAGGCGATCTACCAGTCGCTCCGCCGCCGTCGTGAACGGCTCGAGAAGCGGTGTCGTGAGCTCAGCCTCATGCAGCGCGGCGCGGTACAGTCGGCCGCAGTCGTTGCGGCGCCTGTGCTCGACGCGGATGACGTCGAGGATCTGGAAGACGCGCCGGACAATGAGGTGGAGGCCGTCGAGGAAGAAGTACTCGATCAAGCGACGACTGCCGCAACCTTGGCCGAGCTTCAGATCGAGATTGCCACGCTCGGTCGCCTCGAGGCACTCGCCGGCGAGGTCCGCAGGAGCGGCCAGGACACGAAATGGCGTGAGCTCTCTCAACTCCTTGGAGAGATCTTCTCGAGCTCAGGCGCCGCCGCGCATGTTCACGAGCGCGTGCTGCCGCGCGGCGCCGGCGAGATCGCCAAGCCCGTGTCGTCGCCGCGCCAAAAGCTCGTCATCTTCACCGAGCACCGCGACACGCTGACCTATCTCCACCGGCAAATAGGCTCGTTGCTCGGGCGGTCACAGGCTGTCGTGCTCATTCACGGCGGCATGGGACGCGAGGAGCGTCGCACGGCGCAGGAGAGTTTCCTCCACGATCCTGAAGTACAGGTGCTCATTGCCACCGACGCAGCGGGCGAGGGCATCAACCTCCAACGCGCGCACCTGATGGTGAATTACGACCTGCCCTGGAATCCGAACCGTCTCGAGCAGCGGTTCGGGCGCATTCACCGCATTGGACAGACGGAGGTGTGCCACCTCTGGAATCTGGTGGCCGAGGAGACACGGGAGGGCGACGTGTATCGGACCCTTCTCGAGAAGCTCGAGGAGGCGCGGCAGGCGCTGGGGGGACAGGTGTTCGATGTGCTCGGCCGCGTTCAATTCGAGGGCCGCCCGTTGCGTGAGCTCTTGATCAAGGCGATTCGCTACGGCGACGAGCCAGAGACTCGTGCGCGTTTGACGCGGGCGATCGAGAGCGCGGTGGATCGTCCCCAGCTAGAAAGTTTGATCGAGGAGCGCGCGCTCGCGCACGACGTGATGAACCCGAGCCGCGTCGCTCGAGTAAGAGAGGAGATGGAGCGGGCCGACGCCCGCCGACTGCAGCCCCACTATGTGGAGTCGTTCTTCCTCGAGGCGTTCAAGCGTCTCGGCGGAACGGTGCGAAAGCGCGAGCCGAGGCGATATGAAGTCACGCACGTGCCCGCGCCCGTCCGAAATCGCGATCGCCAGATTGGCGTAGGTGAGCCGGTGCTCGCGCGGTACGAGCGCATCGCATTCGAGAAAGGGCTCATCGCGCCGCCCGGCGAAACGCTGGCTGCGTTCGTCTGCCCCGGGCATCCGCTGCTCGATGCCACGCTCGACCTCACGCTCGAGCGGCACCGCGATCTACTCAGGCGCGGGACTGTCCTGGTGGATGAGCGCGATCCCGGCATGAACCCGCGCGTGCTGTTCACACTGGAACACGCTATCCAGGACGCCAGCGTGTTGCCCTCCGGCGAACGGCGCACGATCTCTCGCCGACTCCTCTTCATTGAAATGGACGCTGCAGGAAACACACGCCATTTAGGCTATGCGCCGTACCTCGACTATCGCCCGCTCGCCGCAGGAGGGCCGGACGTCACCGCGCTGCTCGCCCGAGCCGAGTGCGGGTGGATCACCCGCGGGCTGGAGCAGGCCGCGCAGAGTTACGCCATCGCGAACGTGGTGCCGGGTCACGTTTCCGAAGTGCGCGAGCGCCGACTCTCGTGGATCACCAAGACGCGCGCTGCCGTGAAGGATCGCCTCACGAAGGAGATCGCGTATTGGGATCACCGCGCCGAGCAGCTCAAAGCGCAGGAGCAGGGCGGCAAGGCGGGCGCGCGGCTCAATTCGCAGGAAGCGAGACGCCGCGCTGATGATCTTCAGACCCGGCTCCAGAAGCGGCTTGGGGATCTCGATCGGGAAGCGCAGGTCTCGGCGGTTCCCCCGGTCGTACTGGGTGGATTGATCGTGCTGCCCGTCGGACTACTAGACGCGATGCAGGGACGGTCGAGGGGCGTGTCTACGCCACCGGCCGACACACTGGCGTCCGCCGCGCGCGCACGCGCGGCGGTCATGGAGGTCGAGCGCCTGCTCGGCTTCCAACCCGTCGATCGGGAGCTGGAGAAGTTGGGTTACGACATCGAGAGCCGCGTGCCGGGCGGGACGCTGCGCTTCATCGAGGTCAAGGGGCGTATCGCGAGCGCGGACACAGTGACTGTGACCAAGAACGAGATCCTTTACAGCCTGAACAAGCCCGACGATTTCATTCTTGCGATCGTCGAATTCAAGAACGAGCACGACCACTCCGTACACTACCTGCGCCGCCCGTTCGAGCGCAGTGGGCTGACCACCGATTTTAACGGCGCGAGCGTGAACTTCCCGCTCGCGGAGCTGCTGGCTCGCGCCGAGGACCCGTTGTGACATTCAGGAAGAAGCTCATTGAAGTCGCCCTGCCGTTGGAGGAGATCAACGCGGCCTCGGCGCGCGAGAAGTCGATCCGGCACGGACATCCGAGCACGCTGCACCTCTGGTGGGCTCGACGACCGCTCGCCGCGGCGCGTGCCGTGATCTTCTCGCAGATGGTGGACGACCCGTCCACTTATGTTGACGTGCTGTTGAGCGATCCCAAGCTGCGCCGGCGCGCCGAGGGCATACTCAAGGCGCGGCGGAAGGTGTGGGAAGAGGCGCGCGCGACGGCGGCGAAGGCAGAGGAGGCGGGCGCGCCTGCTCCCGCTCCTGGAGCGGAGCCGGTTCTCGAAGACATTGCTGCGGAGATCGAGCGCGAGCGGCTGTTCGACATCATTCGCGAGTTGGTGAAGTGGGAGAACACTACGAATGAGACAGTGCTCCAGGCGGCGCGCGATGAGATCTGGGCGAGTTGGCGGCGGGCCTGCGCCGACAACGCAGATCACCTGCGGGCGAAGGAGTTGTTCGACCGTCACAAGCTGCCGGCGTTCCACGATCCGTTCGCGGGCGGGGGTGCGTTGCCGCTCGAGGCGCAGCGGCTGGGACTGGAGGCGCACGCGAGCGACCTGAATCCCGTTGCGGTGTTGATCAACAAGGCGATGATCGAGATTCCGCCGAGGTTCGCGGGGCGTCCGCCGGTGAATCCCGAAGCGCGAGGTGAGAAAACACTCATTGCACGGGAGTGGAAAGGCGCGCAGGGGCTCGCTGAGGACGTCCGGTATTACGGCAAGTGGATGCGCGACGAGGTGGAGAAGCGCATCGGGCATCTGTACCCGAAGATCGAAGTGACGGCCGAGATGGCGAAAGGGCGGCCGGACCTCAAGCCGTACGTGGGAAGGGAGCTCACGGTGATCGCGTGGCTTTGGGCGCGCACGGTGAAGAGCCCGAACCCAGCCTTCCGGAAGATCGACGTGCCGCTGGCGTCGACGTTCATGCTGTCGACGAAGGCCGGGAAGGAGGCGTACGTCGAACCGGTGATCGAGGATAGCGGGTATCGATTCACCGTGAAGGTCGGGAAGCCGAAGGACGCGGAGCGTGCGAAGAACGGCACGAAGCTCTCGCGCGGGGCAAACTTCGAGTGCTTGATGTCAGGGACGCCAATCGCGGGCGAATACATCAAGGCCGAGGGCAAGGCTGGGCGGATGGGCGCACGGCCGATGGCGATCGTTGCCGAGGGAAATCGCGGCCGCGTGTATCTGGCGCCGACGCCGGCGCACGAGGCGGTAGCGCGGAAGGCGGAGCCGGAGTGGAAGCCGGACGGCGACGTTCCGGCACGATTGACTGGCGGGACTTGCGTACCCTACGGCCTTGAGACGTGGGGCGATCTGTTCACGCCGCGGCAGTTAGTGGCGCTCACGACCTTCTCGGTTCTCGTTGGAGAGGCGATGGAGCGGGTCCGGCACGATGCTGTCGATGCTGGTCTGGCCGAGGATCCTACAGCGCTCCGCGACGGCGGCACAGGGGCAACCGGCTATGCGGAGGCAGTGAGCGCTTTTCTCGCCATCGGTGTCAGCCGCCTCTCAGACGCCCAGAACTCCTTGTGCCAATGGGGACCCGGCATGGACCAGACGCAGCATCTATTCAGACGACAGGCAGTGCCGATGGTTTGGGACTACGCAGAATCCAGCATCTTCTCTGATGCGGCCGGGGATCTACTTACCACACTCACGACGGTCGCGCGTGTCATTGAACAGGCATACTGCGGCTCTATCGGCCATTCCGATCACGCGGACGCCCAGTCGCAAACGATATCCCGAGACAAGATCGTCTCAACAGACCCCCCCTACTACGACAATATCGGCTACGCCGATCTCTCGGACTTCTTTTACGTCTGGCTGCGCCGCTCACTACGTAGGCTCTTTCCGGAGTTGTTCGCTACCGTCGCCGTCCCAAAGGCCGAAGAGCTAGTTGCGACGCCGTACCGCCACGGCGGTAAGGAAAAGGCGGAAGCGTTCTTCCTCGACGGGATGACGATGGCGATGCACCGGCTCGTCGGACAAGCGCATCCAGGGTTCCCCGTCACGATTTACTACGCGTTCAAACAGTCCGAGAGCGAAACTGATGCGGGCGTCGCAAGCACGGGTTGGGAGACTTTCCTCGACGCGGTGATTCGCGCCGGCTTCGGCATCAGTGGCACCTGGCCGATCCGCACCGAGCGAAGCGCGCGCTCAATCGGGATCGGAACCAACGCTCTCGCCTCCAGCATCGTCCTCGTGTGCCGCAAGCGCGCCTTGGATGCCCCGACGGCGACCCGCCGCGAGTTCGTCGCTGCGCTCAAGTCCGAGCTGCCCACGGGGCTGCGCCATCTGCAAGAGGGCAACATCGCGCCCGTCGATCTTGCGCAGGCAGCCATTGGACCCGGTATGGCAGTGTACACTCGCTATTCGGGCGTACTCGACGCCGAGGGCAAGCGTGTGCCCGTGCGCGACGCGCTTGCGCTCATCAATCAGGTGCTCGACGAAACACTCGCCGAGCAGGAGGGCGACTTCGACGCCGACAGTCGCTTCGCAATCGCCTGGTTCGAGCAGTACGGCTTCGCCGAAGGTCAGTTCGGCGTCGCCGATGTCCTCGCCCGCGCCAAAGTCACGAGCGTCGACGGCCTCCGGCGTGCCGGCATTCTTGAATCCAAGAACAGCAAAGTGCGGCTCCTCGGGCCATCCGAGCTTTCCGTGGACTGGGACCCGAGCACCGACAGCCGGCTGACGAACTGGGAGACTGTTCACCATCTCATTCGTGTTCTCGAATCCGATGGAGAAGGCGCAGCGGCCGCCCTTGTCGCGAAGCTCGGCCCGACGGCCGAGTCGGCACGCGAGCTCGCGTACCGGCTCTACGCGCTCTGTGAACGGAAGAAGCGCGCGACCGAGGCCCTGTCGTACAACGCCCTCGTCCAGAGCTGGCCCGAGATCGTGCGGCTGTCCCGCGAATCCGCATCGGCTAATGCTGCGGAGGTGCAAGGAGTGCTCTTGTGAGCACGACCGTTCCAGAACTTCGTCGCGCGGCGTAGGTTGAAGGAATGGCCATTATTCGTGTCGATGTGAAGCCTGCGCTCTTGCGTTGGGCGCGCACCCGTGCAGGCCTCACCACGGGCGAGTTGGCCAAAGCCTTCCCGCACCTCGCCGCATGGGAGCGCGGCGAGCGCCATCCTACCCTCAAGCAATTGGAACGCTACGCGAAGCGCACCCACGCCGCGGTCGGCTTCTTCTTCTTGCCGGAGCCGCCCGAGGAGTCCTTGCCGATTCCGGACTTCCGCACTAACCGCAGCGAAGGGGTCGAACAGCCGAGCGCCGATCTGCTCGACACGGTCTATCTCTGCCAGCAGCGGCAGGACTGGTACCGGGAATACCTGGAGCTCAACGCCGCTGACCAACTGACCTTCGTTGGATCGGTTCGGCCGGAGTCCGATCGCGTGTCGGCAGCCAACGCGATTCGGAGCGCGCTGAACCTTGATCTCGATGCGCGCGCGCGCGTGAGAACGTGGGAGGACGCGCTCGCGCTCATGGTCCGGAACGCAGAAGACCTCGGCGTGATGGTCATGCGCAACGGCGTTGTGGGCAACAACACGCATCGGAAGCTGGATCGTGACGAGTTTCGCGGCTTCGCGCTAAGCGATCGCCTTGCGCCGCTCGTCTTCGCGAACGGGGCCGATTCCAAATCCGGGCAGATGTTCACGCTCGCCCACGAGCTGGTTCACATCTTCGCCGACCAGAGCGGCGTGTCCGACGCGAGCCCGCGCCACACCGACGGTGTTGAGCTCGAACGCTGGTGCAACGCTGTTGCCGCCGAGCTGCTCGTACCGCTTGCGACGTTCGAGACAGTGTACGACCGACGCGCCGACCTCCGCGAGGAAACCTCCCGGCTTGCCCGGCGATTCAAGGTGAGCACGCTCGTCGTGCTCCGCAGGATGTACGATGCCGGCGGGTTGACGCGCGACGACTTCTGGACGGCCTATGCGGCCGAGCTCGAGCGGGTGAAGAGCGTCGCCCCGAAGAGCTCCGGCGGTGACTTTCACGCCACCGAGGCTGTTAGGGTCAGCCGGCGCTTCGCGTCCGCTCTTGTCGCGAGCACACTCGAGGGCCAGACGCTCTACCGTGACGCGTTTCGACTGCTCGGAATCTCGAAGGCGGAGACGTTCAAGGAGTTCGGCGCTTCGCTCGGCATGGTGGTGTGAATGGCGTACGTCCTCGACGCGAACGTCTTCATTGAAGCGCGGAATCGGTATTACGCATTCGATATTTGTCCGGGTTTCTGGGCGTGGCTCGAGGAGGAGGAAGACGGCGGCCGCATTCTGAGCATCGAGAAGGTGCGTGACGAAATTCTAGAGCGCGAGGACGACCTGACCGACTGGGCGCGTGGGCGCCCGGCGACGTTCTTCCCATCTCCCGATCCCGCGGTGCTCGGCCCGCTCGCGACACTTGCGGGCTGGGTCAGAACGCAACGGTACAGACCGGCCGCTGTGTCGGAGTTCCTCGATTCGGCGGACTACTACCTGATCGCCTCCGCAATGGCGCACGGGCACACCGTGGTCACGCACGAAGCACCCTCGGACGCAGTCAAACGCGTGAAGATTCCCGAGCCGTGCATCGCGCACGGCGTCGAGGTTGTCAACCCTTTCGTGATGCTCCGGCGCCTCGGCGTGCGCTTCGTCAGGACCGGAGCCTGATACTCTGCGATGGCAATCACCAATCAAGAACGCGTTGGCAAGGCGATGGACTTGCTCCGCGACGGGCTGCGCCCGTACGCTGAGCGCGAGCTGAAGTCCAAATACGCCGACAGGTGGCAAACGGAGATCCGCGCCGCATTGTCCGGCCGACAAATCGGCCAGAACAAGACCGACGCGCTCCAGGACGTTGCCGCGCTACTCGCACTCATGGACAAGCTTTGGGGGCCGGTGTTCGGCAACACGCTAGGCCGCTCGGACCGCAACCTGGTCCTTGAGCTCGCCGACGTGCGCAATCGGTGGGCGCACCAGGAAGCGTTCTCCGGCGACGACGCGGATCGCGCGCTCGACTCGATCACGCGGCTTCTTACCGCGGTTTCTGCCCCACAGGCAGAAGACGTCGGCCGCATGAAGCAGGAATTGCGACGACTGATCTTCGATGAGCAAGTGCGAAGCGAGAAGCGGAGAGTCGGCGGTTCACTCATCGAGGCTGCCGGGACCGGGACGCTCAAACCATGGCGCGAAGTCGTCACGCCGCACACCGACGTGGCCAGTGGACGGTATCAGCAGGCCGAGTTTGCTGCCGATCTTTGGCAGGTACATCTCGGCGAGGGATCGGACGAGTACAAGAAACCTCAGGAGTTCTTCCGGCGCACGTACCTGACGGAGAGCCTCAAGGGACTTCTCATAGGCGGCGTGCAGCGGCTTGCCGGCAAGGGCGGCGATCCGGTGGTGCAACTCCAGACGAACTTCGGCGGTGGTAAGACCCACTCGATGCTGGCACTGTACCACCTATTCTCCGGGGTGAAAGCGGGAGAGCTCGCCGGCGTCGATGAGCTGCTCGTTGAAGCCGGAGTAACCAGCCTTCCGAAAGTCAACCGTGTCGTCTTCGTCGGCAACAAGATCTCGCCCGGCAATCCAACCACGAAACCGGATGGCACGGTCGTCCGCACCCTCTGGGGTGAGCTGGCGTGGCAGCTCGGCGGCAAGAAAGCCTACGCGCGCATCAAGGACGATGATGAGCGGGCGACGAATCCCGGAGATGTGCTACGGGAGCTGTTCAAGCAGTACGGGCCGTGCCTCATCCTGATCGACGAGTGGGTAGCATACGCGCGCCAGTTGCACGATCAGAGCGATCTGCCCGCCGGAAGTTTCGAGACGCAGTTCACCTTCGCGCAGGCTCTCACGGAATCGGCTAAGCTCGCCGGCAACTGCCTGCTCGTGATCTCACTGCCTGCCTCGGACACGACGGGCTCAACACAAACCCAGGCGGACGACGTCGAAGTCGGAGGCATCCGGGGGCGTGAGGCACTCGACCGGCTGCGTAATGTGGTCGGGCGTCTAGAGTCGTCATGGCGCCCCGCGACCGCAGACGAAGGTTTCGAGATCGTGCGTCGCCGACTCTTCGAGCCGTTGGTCGGGCCCGATGCATTCAAGCAACGCGACGTGACGGCACGCGCGTTTGCGGACCTTTATCAGTCGCAGAAGGCTGAGTTCCCGCCCGAATGTCACGGCGGCGACTACGAGAAGCGCATTCGTGCCGCCTATCCGATTCATCCAGAGATCTTCGATCGGCTGTACAACGATTGGTCGACGCTCGTCAAGTTTCAGCGCACGCGCGGCGTGCTGCGCCTCATGGCGGCGGTGATCCACACTTTGTGGGAGAAGGGCGACCGCAATCCGCTCATCCTGCCATCCACGATTCCAATTGACGACGCCCGGGTGCAGTCGGAGTTGACACGCTACCTCTCCGACAACTGGGCGCCGATCATCGAGAGGGACGTGGACGGCCCCAACTCGCTGCCGCTCAAGATCGATGCAGATCAGCCGAATCTGGGCAAGCTGCACGCGACCCGTCGAGTCGCTCGCACGATCTATCTCGGCTCCGCCCCGACGACAACAGCGCCACATCGAGGACTCGAGGATCGCTTAATCAAGCTCGGCTGCGTCATGCCTGGCGAATCGTCCGCGGTATTTGGCGACGCACTTCGTCGGCTCGCGGCGAGTGCGACTTATCTGTACGAGGACGGTCCGCGTTTCTGGTACGATACACAGCCGACCGTCACGAAGCTGGCCGACGATCGTGCGGAGCAGTACAAGCGCGACCCTGACAAAGTCGCACATGAGCTGGACCAGCGACTCCGCGATGATCTACGCCGGCCTGGCGATTTCTCGGGCGTGCACTCGTCTCCGCGATCGGGTGCGGACGTTCCAGATGATCTCAATGCGCGACTCGTCGTGTTGTCATTCGAGCACCCGTTCTCCAAGGAACCCGGCAACGCGGCCGAGATGGCGGCGCGAGGAATTCTCGAGTCACGCGGCACCGCCCCTCGCATTTACCGAAACGCCCTTGTGTTCCTGGCAGCCGACAAACTTCGGTTGCAGGACCTGGATGATGCAGTGCGCCGCTTCTTGGCCTGGGAATCGATCCTCGACGACAAGGTCACGCTCGACCTTTCACCGAATCAGGTGCGGCAGGCGGAGACGCAGCGACAGGCGGCGGACGGAGCGGTGAAGGCACGGCTGCCGGAGACGTATCAGTGGCTGCTCATACCCCATCAGGCCAATCCGCAGGCGCCAATCGCGTGGCAAGCGGCCCGACTCACCGGCAACGACGCGCTCGCGGTGAGAGCCGGTCGGAAACTTCGAAGCGATGAATTACTCGTCGCGTCACTCGGCCCCGCCATCCTGCGGAGGCCGATGGACGAGGTGCCGCTCTGGCGCGGAGACTCAGTCGCGGTGAAGCAATTGGTTGACGATTTCGCGCGCTACTTGTACTTGCAGCGGGTCGCCGGACCGGAAGTGATCGTGCAGGCCATTCGCGACGGACTGAGCCTGCTCACGTGGTCCGCCGACAGCTTTGCGTACGCTGACGACTACGACGAGGCGGCAGCTAGGTACCGCGGTCTTCGCGCCGGGCAGGTTGTAACGCTGACGACGGACAGTTCGGGGCTTCTCGTCAAACCAGACGTGGCGCGACGTCAGATGGACGCCGAGTCAGGCGCCACGCCTCCTGAGACGCCAGCGCTCGGACCCGAAGCCGGTTCGCAGGAGCGCGGTGCGCGCACGGGTCCGAGCCCCGCGCCGCAGCAAGCACTGCGGCGGTTTCATGGAACTGTGAATCTCGATCCTGCGCGAGTGGGGCGAGACGCCGGCCGGATCGGCGACGAGGTGATCGCACACCTCGCTGGCACCATCGGGGCGCAAGTAACAGTCACCCTCGAAATTGACGTCTTGCTGCCAGACGGTGCGTCAGACCAGATGGTTCGAACCGTCACGGAGAATAGTCGAACGCTCAAGTTCGAGAGCTTCGGGTTCGAATCGGACTAGGCCCGGGCGTCACTCGAACTTTGCATGACGTTGGCGGCGGGCAGACGCGGCCGACCTGCACCCGCATTTCGCGACTCTTCCACGCACTCCGTTAGCCTTCTATGCCTCGCGTCTGATCCGAGGCTCGTTCGTCGCGAATTCGAAGCATCCGACTCGGAACTGACCGCGTCCTCGTCGAAATTGCGCTCACCCTCGCTCGGTCGACGCTGAACCTCGTTGGATCCGCCGAGAAGCGACGCGAAAACGCCCGCTAGCCCATCGAAGATGCTCGAAACCACGTCGAGTACGCTCGGGACCTCGTCGCATTCACCCTGTAGCGCGTCGAATTTGCTCCTCTGGGCGTTTAGTCCGCATGAAAGCGACGCGAGTTTGCTCGCGTGCGCGCCGCATCAACTCCGCAGCACATCAGCTCTCTTCGCCTCTGCCGCGAGTCTCCGCACTCTCGCCTTGGATTCGCTCCCCACCGCCGCGGGCCCGCAATTCACCGACGCGGATCGACTCCTCATGGACGCGACTCCGCTCCCTATCGAACAGGATCAGCGCCCCACCGAAACGAAGGAACTCCCACACGTGCTCGGCCGACATCGATGCGTGCACGATCGCCTTCGCATCGCCGTGCGCCTCAGCCTCACCGACGTGGCCGAGCTCTCGAACGAACTCGATCACCACACCAGCGCACTCGGCCAGCTCTTGTGCAACCATGATTTTCGCCCCTGCACGCTCAATCTCCGCCCCTGCGCGCTTGATTGCCGCCCCTGCGCGCCCGATCAGCATCGGTGCGCCGAGAACAACCTCCCCTCCGCCCCGCCTCGCCCCCGATCCACCTAAACTCTGCCCGATACCTCTACGGGACGCCCCCTCCACGCATCGCAACGACCTCATCACAGGTCGAACCGCCTTCGCCACCCACTAATTCAACCTCGCGCCCGACACATCAGGCTCGGTGTCGCCGTAAGGCAACGAGTATCCCCCAGATCCCGCCCCCATCCGCCCGATCCGCATCACCCGTTGCGCCCCAAAGTCCCTTCACCAATCTTCAAAGTCATGTCCGACCGCCGCTACGACGACCGCGAAGTCGCCGCCATCTTCCGCTCGGCCGCCGAGGGCCCTCAAACCTCAGAGCAACAGCCCTCACATGACGAGGGCCTGACGCTCGCCGAGCTCCGCGCCATCGGGCGCGAGGTCGGACTCGACGAAGCCGCCGTCGAACGCGCCGCGATGACCCTGGACCTCCGCGTCGCCCGCTCCGACCGTTCGCTCCTCGGCCTCCCCATCGGCGTCGGGCGCTCCGTCGACCTCGGCCGGCGCCTCACGGATGAAGAGTGGGAGCGCCTCGTCGTCCGCTTCCGCGAAGTCTTCCAGGCCCGCGGCTACACCCGCGCCGAGGGCTCGCTTCGCCAGTGGACGAACGGCAATCTCCAGGTGCTGCTCGAGCCGACCGAGACCGGTCAGCGCATCCGCTTCGCCACCATGCACGGCGCGGCGCGCTCATCCATCATGCTCGGCCTCGCTGCGTGGGTCGTTGCAGGCGGCATCGCGCTCGGCATGGCCGGTGGTATGGTGGTCGGCAATGCGGTGGGCGGCTTCACCTTCCTCGGCGGCTTGGGTCTCGGCTTCATCGCCAACGGCGTCCTTCGACTCCCCGGCTGGGCGCGCACCCGCCGCCGTCAGATGGACGCCCTCGCCGCCGAGATCGCCCTGCCTCGCCCCGCCGCTACTGCCGCTACTATAGCTGGTAGATGAACGTCACGGTCCCCGCATCGTCGACCAGATCGGCGATGATCGCGTAGCCCGGCAGAATGTTCGAGAAGGCGGGGTCGACCGCGACGGTCTGTGCACCGGTGGCGCCGTGCACGCGCGTCCCGACGAGAATGAACCCGTCGACCGCATTGCCGCCGACTGCCGTCACGACGTAGCCGTTCGTCCGCAGCTGTTCGGCCGCGGCCGGCACACCAGCCTGCGCGGCCTCCACGACTTGTGTGTCGTAGCCGTTGGTGGTGGTGTCATGATCCCAAGCATAGGAGAGATAGCGTACCTGCCCGGAATCGAACGAGACCGCGGTGATGACGCGCTTCTGCGCGCCTTCCGCGGCGGCAGCGGCCGGCAGGTCTGCCAGCGGCACGACCTTGCTGCTCAGATGATAGCCCCCCGCCTTTGGCGTGACTGCTTCAGAGATCCCGAATACGCCCGGTGCCTCCCGAATGTCCATCGCCGTTATGACGGCGTTGGTGTCAGTGTTCTTAGCATTCAAGGTCTCGTCGAGATTGGCGAGAATGCTCCCTGCGTACGTGACGCCAACGGGCACGACGTCGCTC
>Ga0134126_10004144_pt1 | contig 18157 bp, 37 predicted proteins | sample KB31752_FD_96881 | JGI IMG/M metagenome (GOLD analysis project Ga0134126, IMG submission 96881) | Terrestrial soil microbial communities with excess Nitrogen fertilizer from Kellogg Biological Station, Michigan, USA - KB3-175-2 | ecosystem: Environmental > Terrestrial > Soil > Unclassified ...
CCTCGCCGGGACCTGCATCGCGGCGAAAGACCTGAATCGGGCATACTTCGTCAGCCTCGCGCTGAACCTGAAGACGGCGAAAGCGCTCGCGGCTAAGTGCGAGATTCCCAAGGAGAACATCCCTGACTTCGCTAAGGCGGTCATCTCCTCCGCTTCCCAGGCATACCTGACCGGGAAGTTCAAAAACAATGACCAGCGCGCCGCATGGGCGGAGAAGGACCTCCCGGTGATCGTGAAGAAGTACCAGGGAAAGAAGTGATGTCCTTCTGGAAATCGGTTCTCATCGCGGCGATCGTCAGCGCGACGGTAGCGCTGATCATCGGCAACCTGCTGGCGCACCACGGGTACAGCTGCCCTCCCGGGCAGCACCTGGTCTACATGGTCCCTTCTGATCCCGGGTACTCTCCCGGACTCCAGGAATGCGTGAGGTAAATGACCGGCAAGATGAAAAGAGCCCGCACGAGATGGCGGGATAACAAGAGCCTGCTGACATGGTTCATCAAGCTGGTTCTTGGCTGGACTGCGCTAGCAGCGGCAGTGTTCCTCATCTTCTATTTCCTGGGGAAGTGAGCATGCTCCGCAAGGAAAAGAAGAAGCACCCTCTGGTCAACGGCAAGCCGATCCGGTTCCGGTTCGCCCAGAACCTCGGCTGGCGGGTCATGGCTGCCGCTCTCGGGGTGGGGTGCATCGCCGGGATCTACTGGATCTTCCTGCAGCAGCACTACCCGTTCCTGCCCGGTTCGGGCTCGCTGAAGCTGTGGTGGGACAACGGGATGAACGGGCTGATCCGCTCCCTGCAGTGGCCGAAGTACCGGCACGGGCTCAGGGATGACGGGGAACCGGAAGCCTGGGCACTGGTCGGCGGCGTGCTTCTCGGGTCGGCGAGCGTCAATGCCCGGCGCATCCCGGTGAAGCTGATCCCCGTCGCCATGCTCATCATGCTCTGCTGCATCCTCGCGATTGCCGTGGGGATCACCTGGGTAACGGACTTCGGTCCGTTCAGTAACGTCTCGGATATCTTCAGCTGGCAGCAGATTGTCCTGGGCTTCCTCGCCGGGCAGGTCCTGCACCTGCTGTGGAAGCCGGTAGGTGCCACGATCCGCTATCAGGTGGTCAGCCGGTCGGTGCGGTATAACACCATCCCGCTGTGGGTCAGGCTGCCCCTTCTCCCTCCTGCCTGGCGGGAGATGTGGTCGGAGCTGAAGCAGGACATGGCAGGTATGCCCGCGAAAGAACGCACGGACCGTTTCCGCCAGTCCCGTGTCCTGATCCCGCTGGGAATCCTGGTCTTCCTTGCCGTGTCAGTGACCGGGCTGCTGGCGAAATACGCCGTGGCGCACGGCGTGCACATCCCGGGGATGAACTGATGAAATTCCTCGTCGCGTACTGGGTGCTCATTGCCGTGATGATCGGGGGAAGTGCCGCCTATGACATCCCGCACCATGAAACCGGAACCCTGGGTCTCGAAGCCGCGCTGCTGGCTGTCACCGGGATATTCACGACCTTCCTGATACGGCGCAAGTGAAGGCTGACCTGCTGCGCTGGTCGCAGATCGCCCGGCTGGGGGATAAAGCTCACGGCGCCACCGTGCTGCTGGAGGGGGGGCTGGTGACCATGCGGTTCATCAGCCCCGCGATCGGGGGGGAGCTGGACCGCGCCAGTCACTGGGTCCACTACTCCTCCCCGGTGTGCAGCGAGGCTAAGTCGCTGGTCAAGGCCAGCCACCTGACCGCCATCATGCTAGAATCAGGCAACCTAGAAAAGAAGGAATTACATGGCAGAATTCGTGATCGCGATCATCATCGCGGTCGCTGCGATCCTCGCGATGTTCGGAGTGGTCTTCTCCGGCAGTGTGCCGAGGAACCCGAAAGTCTGGACGATCATCGGCGGCATCTTCGCTGTCATCCTCGCCGGGGGCATGATCGTCCAGTCCATGTTCCAGTCCGTGCCCACCAAGTCCGAGGGCGTGGTGACATCCTACGGGAAGGTCATCGGGGCTCCCTACGGTCCTGGCAGTCACTTCCTGGCACCGTGGAAGACACTGAACATCGTGCAGGACACCATCCAGTCGGACAAGTTCTTCGCTTCCAACGGAACAGGGGCTGACGCCCAGCAGCCCTACGGTACTGTCGGCTACTGCATCACCGTCCGTCTCGGCGGGATGAACTCGGGCTGCGCAGACGTGCAGATCCAGACCCAGCTGATCCCGGCTGCGATCCCGGAGCTGTACGGCAACTACTCCTCCTACGGCGCGAGCCTGCAAGCGGACGTGGATCAGTTCGTAGTCAAGAGGGAGCTGACCACCGACCTGAACCGCCTCCTCGGTGACTATAACGTCATCGCGGACGTGTCAGCCAACCTGACCGCCTGCGTGCAGAAAGGGCAGGCCTCCTGTAACGCGGTCACATCCTCGCAGTTCTCCCAGTTCGATCCGCAGCTGCTGACCGCCCTCCAGGATGACCCGGAACTGAAGGGCAGGATCCGCGTCCTGGACGTCAACCTGCAGAACATCGTCTTCAGTGACTCCACCGAGCAGGCGATCCAGAAGATCCAGGAGTCCTACCTCCAGACCGTGGAGGCGACCCAGCAGGAGAAGACCAACGCCGCCATCTCACTGTCGAACGCCGCGCTGGTTACCGGGAAGCAGGGCAACCAGCTGACTCCCGCGATCCTGCAGTACGACTGCTACCAGGTGATCCAGGCTGCCATCAAGGCGGGCTACAGCGGGCTTCCTGCTACGCTGAGCTGCGGCGGAGGCAGCAGCAACGTCCTGGTGAACGGGAAGTAACAAGCCGCCCTCCCGGGGTTTCCCCCCGCTCTCAGCCCCGGGAGGGCCTTCAAAGGAGGAATCATGACCCTGCGCGGCGACGATCTTGCCTACGCGACCCTGGACTACATCCGGGAGCATCCGGAGGAATGGAACCAGGGCTTTTACTTCTTCCGCAACACGACTGCCTTCTCCTGCAGCACGACTGCCTGCTTTGCCGGACGGGCAGTACTGCTCTCCGGGGAATTCACCGAGAACCGTCATACCGGCATTCACGCCGCCGAGCTTCTCGGCTGGACCGACGTCCAGGCTGATTACGTGTTCCGCTGCTTTACCACGGATTTCGGGGTCCTGGAACGGCATGTCAAGGCAGTGCTGAACGGCGAAGTAACCTGATGCCTTCACGCTCCCGGCAGATCGGACCGGAAGTCAGCACGCAGGTCGCGAAGGTCCTGCGTGCTGAGCGGGAGAAGCTGAACTGGAGCCGCAATGACCTGTCCCTGGCTATCGCGGAGGCGGGGTACTCCATGGGTGCCTCCGCGATCCAGAACATCGAGAACGGGGTCAGGATGACTGCGGGGAATAAATACCAGCGGCTGGTCACTGTCGATGAAGTACACGTGCTGATGCAGGTGCTGGGCAGGGATTTCGCCCAGCAGGTTGCTGACATTCTCCTGGAGGACACATGACGCCCAGGAAGCGGCTGCTCCTGATAGCAGCCCTCCTGCTCCTCGCGGTTGCCGTCTCTTTCCTCAGCCTTCACTACGGAGGTTACCGCTGACATGAGCCGGGACCGGTTCCTGACGCGGGTCCTGCTGGGGATGGTTCTCAGCGGGGTAATCGCATGGCTGTTCTGGAGTTACCTGGCAGGAGGTCACTGATGGGGCGTCACCGCAAATGCAGGCGCATCCCGTGGAAGATGCTCACGCTGACCGCCGTGGCGGCGGGAGGGGCAATCGGGTTCCTGACCGCAGGAAGCTCTCCTGTGGTCCAGGGAGCCTCTCACGCCTTCCCCCAGCCGCACCTGCCCCTGAGGGTCAAGGCACCCGTCCAGGCGGCTACGGCGGTCTACACAGCCGGGGAGGGGCAGAGCCTGTGGTCGATCGCTCATGACAAGTGCGGCGACGGCAACGACTGGAAGAACCTCGCCACGGCGAACCGCATTTCCTATCCCTACCCGGTCACGCCGGGACAGAAGATCACCTTGTCCTGCGGGAAGACGGCGTGAGGACCTGAAGAATCCCCCTGATGACAGGCGGTAAGAAAATGGCAAAACGCAAGCTGACCCGTGCGCAGCAGATCGCGCTGGACAAGCGCAGGCGCGGGGATGACCCCCGCCGCCGGACCATACGCGGGAGACGGCTGGGGGGAGACCCGTTCATGCTGAAGCTCATCAAGAGACTGGGGCACCGGCAGGGCAAATGGTAAGCGCTCCTGCCAGCCTTTCCTGAAAACGCTGCGAGCGACCTCCCGCCAGATATCTTTCTCTGCTTCCGGGAGGTTTCTCCACGTCATGGCATAGCCCTTCTGCCGGGCGAAAGACTCATACGCGATCTGACCGGTTTCCATTTTTCCTCAGCATCCTCGACCGCCGGTTCCCGCTGACCCCGCCCCGGATTCCCCGGATGTCCTCGCGTTCGAGGGCGTCGGTGAGGCACTGCCCGCGCACCGGGCACCTCCGGCACACCCGGACCGCCGCAGCCGCCTTGTGGCGCTCTGAGGGCTCCGGGAACCACAGGTCATAGTCGTAGTCGCCGGAACCGCACAGGGCGTGCCTGATCCACCCAGGGCTATCCGCGACGATGATGTCCATCGTCTCGGTGATGCTCACATGCGCTCCCTTCCCCTTCCGGTTCTTCCAGGAATGCCCTCGCCAGCCCGAGCAGCAGCCAGTCCCGGAAGACCTTATCAGGAGAATCCACTTCCCCATCATGGTCGCCCGGGACCGGCTTTGTCAATTGGTGCACGCAATGCACTTGATGCTCAGCCTGGGATTGTCATGCTTTTCCTGCGGGAAATGGCTGTCGGCTTTCTCCTTCCCGCAGGAAGGGCATTTCCACCGCCTTCTCCTGTCCGCCTCCCCGTAGGGGTTCTTCTCCTCGCAGGCAAGACAGGGGACCACCAGCATGTGATTAACCCGCTTGGACGGCGGGAACTCCTCCAGGGGCTTTTCCTCTTTGCACCTGCGGCACCGGTACAGTCCGTCCGCCCTGACCTTCCCCGTGCATTCCTTGCAGCGGAAACCGTAGCCGGTGCGGTTGTTGCGCCTGCGGTAGAACTCCGAGGCGTGCTTGCGCTGCCCGCAGGCTCCGTGGCAGTCCAGGAACAGGTTCTCCGGGGTGACGTGCTCGCCGTCCTCGCAGGACTTGCAGATGGTCCTTCTCCCGTTCTCCATCCTCTTGTCCAGCGGGAAGCTCACCCATCCCCTGATTTCCGCGCACTTGGAGCACCGGGTGATCTTCTCCTCGGTGTCCGACTCTCCCGGGAGCAGCGCCGACCAGGGGTCCGGCATCTCCGGGATGTCCCGCCCACGGGCATAGCCGTCAATGACGGACATCAGCCGGGATAGCACATGCGGGACCTTGACGCCCGCCTTCACCAGCTCGTCGTAGACGTCATCACGGCTCACCATCGACGGCATTAAGCCTCACCCGCTGCGAGCTTCTCCAGGATGGCGCGGATGTCGGCTTCGGTAATGTCCGGACGATCGTTCAGGTAGGTGATGACACCCGAGGGCGCGAGGAACTCCTGCTCATCTAGCTCCGGGTACTGGGAGAGGATTACCCTTATCAGCGGTTCGTAAGATGCGTCACTGCAAGTAAAAGAGCACCTCCCGTGAAGAGCGATGTTCCATACGCCGCCCAGGCAGTGGCTTCCCGTCCGGTACCCGCTGTGACGGACGGGATGAGGGAGTCCCGGGGTCCAGACTTCGAATTCCTCCTGATCCGGGGAGAATTCCGGGCTCCCCTTGCACCATCCGTCCCTGTCGAGAACCTCCAGGGCTTTCCTGGCAGTTTCCGCGACGTTACCCATTCGCTTCCTCCTTGACATCCCTTCGGGGCTGCATCATCCAGGTGAATTCCCCGCATTTCAGGAACACCGGCTTCAGCGGGTCCGTGAAGGCCATTTTACTCTCCCCCTTGCACCCGCTGAGACCTGAGAGCAGGATTTCCGCGCCGAAGGCGATGGTCATGTCCTGTCCTTCGAAATCAGTATCGATATAGTCCGCGAACGACCTGCCCTGCTGGCTGGAGGTGACATGCAGGTCGTTGCCGGAGAAGGTCAGCTCGATCCTGCCCTCATCCGCCGCGAGCTGCGCCATCTTGACCACCCTGGACAGCTCCTGGGCATCGAAGGTCACCCAGTCCTGCGGAGCCCCGTCGAGGACCTTCTTCCAGTTCTTCGGGAAAATCCCCGCCAGGAGCCTGGAAGTCACCTGCAGCCCGGGAGTGCCCAGCCCGATGGTCTTGGCGTTCCAGCCCAGCGTCACCCTGTCCTCATCTGCTGCCGCTTTCGCGAACCGCTCCATGACCGGCGCCGGGACGATCGGGTCAGCGGGAATCTCCAAGCCCGCTCCATCTTCCCATTGCGGGCACATCACGCCCATCCGGGATGTGTCCGTGGCGACGATGTAGAGGTCATTAAGTCCGGGATGAAGGTAAATGCCCCGCATCACCGGATGGGACCTGCTGGCGGCGGGAATGACTTTCCGGACCGCGAGGGAGAACTCCTCCGCGTCGATGGTCCCGATGGGCTCCGGGGGATCCTGCCATGCCGGGTACTTATCCCCGGAGACCGCCGAGAGGGTGAATTTCGCTCTTCCGGCGGTAATCTCCGCAATGCCCTTTTCCCGGAAATCGAGGGAAACCGCCTTTCCCGTGAAATAGCGGGAAATCTCGGAAATCATCTTTCCCGGGATGAGGGCATTCCCGCCGGATTCGGATTCTGCGGCGCAATGCGCGGAAAAAGTCATATCACCGTCTGAGGCAGTTATGGTCAGTTTCCCGTTTTCCGCCGAGAACAGCATTCCCGCATATACCGGCTGGGAGACGTGAGGGGAAAGACCCTGCGAGGCCCTGCTGATCGCCAGGCTCAGTTCTTCCCTATCCGCCGAGAATGCCAGCATCGAGCCTCTTCCCGGTTTCCTTGAGCAGCATGATGACGTCTTCCCGGGAGGTGGACTCCAGGTCGTTGTATTCCGAGATATGCCCGACGATGATCCCCCGCCCTTCCAGGATTCCCCGCGCAACGCCCTGGAACGCTTTCCAGGACTTCTCGCTGAAGCCGGGCAGGTAGAAATACGGCTGCATGAGGTCTTCCTCAGGGATTCCCATTGCGATCAGGAGCGCGCCGTTATGGCAGATGCCCCCGCTGCCGTCTGACAGCTGGCCTTTCGCCAGGTCATGCTCAGACATGATCTCGGCTGCCTTGTACGCTATCTCTGCAAAATTCATTTCTCTTCCTTCGGGGAGTCTACGCATATAGGAATTTCCCCGGCAGCTAATGCCGTTTTCACGCTGCCGGGGAAATTCCTTATACAGGGATATTTTCAGCTCTTGAATTTTACCTCACTACCAGCACGCGCGTGCCCGGCACGAGCTTGCGGTTGTTCGACTTGCTCAGGATGTAGACCTTGTAGCCCTTCTTCGCCCAGTTCCCCGGCGAGACGCGGACCTCGCTGATGCCGTCAGCGGGGAGCCCGAGCATGGAGCGGGCATCCTCGCCCATGTAGACGAGTTCCTCATTGCGGGCCTTGTCCCAGATGGCAACGGCGATCTTCTTGTCCCCCTGGACCCGCTCCCGCTTGGTGAACTCGTAGTACGCCCTGCCCGGAGAGAAAGGACGTCCTGTCCTCAGCTCCATGAACTGGTCGATGCGCCCGTTCTCGATCCGGGCGAGATCAGCGCTGGAAACCGGGATGAAGTCATAGCTTCCCGGGGTAAGGGAAGCCAGGTTCTTCTTCAGGTCCGCGACCTTCGGGGCGGCTGCCTCGAACAGGGAGGTGGTCCTGGTGGCAGTGCCGCTGCGGGTGCTGCTCATGTAGCCGGTAGTCGCAGCGGCCATCGCATGACCGACTTCCTCCACCGACTCCCGGCGAGAGGGGTCCCAGATCTCGATGTTGCCCTGCGGGAAGCCGTAGCGCATCAGGAACTGCTTGCCGGTCAGCGAGGGAGTGAATGCGCCGATGGACACGTTCTGCGGGAGCCCGGCGATCCTCTGCGGAAGATTCCACTTGCCTTCCTGGGAGCTGTGCAGCTCCTCCCCGTCAGTGAGGACATAGAGAAGATGAAAATGCTCCCCGAAGTCCTCGGGAATCTTCGCGATGTACTCCAGGGTCCTGACGATAGCGTCACAAAGAGCAGTGCCGTGGCAGATCCGGTACATCCCCGATATCGACGGGACGTGCAGGACATCCTTGTCATAGAAGAAGCACTCGTAGTCCGGCTTGAGAGGACCTCCGCCGGGAGAGCTGAAGCCGAAGACGGAGACCCGGGTCTCTTCCCCCGGATGGTTCTTGCTGTCCTCCGCCAGGGCGGCAACCTGCGCGTCCATCACCTTCGGCAGAGTGAGCACATGAGGACTCATGGACCCGGACTCATCGAGGAGGTACCAGATGTGGTGGATCCTGTTCTTCTGGCGAGTATTCAGGTCAAGCTGGCGTACGGGCATTGCGCTCCATTCCCGCTCAGGCTTTCCGAAGAGCTTGAGCGTCATCGTCAGGTCACTTCCCATGAACATGGGTGATGTCATCTAGAACGGGACATCTGAACTATACGAAGAAGAGTCCTCTGCCTTCGGCTTGCCCTGGGTCTTGCCCTTCCAGCGCAGCGAGGCGCCGATGTGCTCGACGGTGACACTCCAGGAAGTCTTCTTCTCGCCGTCCTTCTCGTAGTGATCCTCGTTGAGAGTTCCCCGCACTATCACCAGGTCTCCCCGCCCCAGGGATTCAACGATGTTTTCCGCCATCTGCTTCCAGGCGGTGCAGCGCAGGAACATGGGGTCTCCGTCTTCCCATTCACCTGCCGCGTTCCTGATTCGCTTGTTGTTGGCGACAGTGAAGTTCGCCACGGCATCTCCCCCGGAAGTGAACCGCAGTTCAGGATCCCTGACGAGCCGTCCTTCAAAGCTGATATCTGCTGGCATCTGCTCCTCCTTCTGAGTCTACGTGTAGTGATAATCCTGGAAAAAAATTGAGCGGAACTAGAGTGCCATTCATCTATTTTAGCAGGTCAGACGGCATTCTGCACATCCGGGTGAGCTTCGGAGACATGCTCCTGCACTTCCCGGATCAGCTCCCGGATGCTGGACCAGTCACGGAACCGGTAATGACAGGGATCGTGGAAGGTACGTACTCCGGACTTGCACCTCCTGTCCGGGCGGCGAAGTTCCGTGGTGCGTATGCACACGAATTCCACGCCGCACTCACTATCCCAGCCTCCCTGCCAGTAATCGATGTACTCCCAGTCAAGGATCCAGTCCTGTACCTCAGTAGCATTCATGCCTGTCTCTGGCTCCCTTGAGGACTACCTTGAGATAACCCTCGCCGCCCCATGTCAGCGGGGAGATCAGCCCGGAATGAGAGGAGAAGATCCTGACGCCGATCTTCTCCGAATCCGGCGGCTCGACCACGAGAAGGGCAAGGCAGCCTCTCCCGTAGAACATGGCAAACCGGCGGGTCTGCTCCCATTCCCTCTCCGAGACGTCCCTGCTCTTGACTTCCGCGAACAGCTGCGGGAATTTACAGTCAGGGCATACCTGGTACAGGTCCTGATCGTAATGACGGACATTCTCTACCTGTCTTGCGATAGCGCTGAGCCGGGTCACCTTGCGCTTCCCGGTGCGCTCCACATTCCGCTCTGTCATCCCGCGAGAAAGTTCTCGGCTTGCCCGCAGAAGTAGGAAATAACATGAACTTTATGCAGGAAGATAGCGGTACCGTCCGGGTTGTCCATCCTGAGCTGGTCAGTGCCATTGCTGACATATGCACGCAGCATGAACATCTGGCCTTCCGGGACCTCCCCGCCGCAGAAAGCGCACCGGTATTCCGTGAAAACCTCCTTGCCGTCCAGGTAAACACGGTTGCTGCCGTCAAGGATGTACCTGAGGGGGATAGGCATGGGGAAAAGCTACACGCCCGCCAGATCAAGTGCAAGTACCTGGCGGGCGTGTCCTGAAACGATTACGCGACCGAGGTCAGCACCGCCGTGCCGGTGAACGGAGCCGCGTCCCCGGAGAAGGCGTTGGAGACCAGGGTCCAGGTTCCCGGGCGGGGGTCCGTGGCGCTCACCGAGGTTGCCTGAGGGCTTCCGGAGGGGGTCTCCACGGTCAGGTCCGGGAAGGTGGCGGTGCCATCGGAGGACTGACTTACCGTGTTCGCCGCATCACTGACGGCGACAGTGACCACGTTAGCCACCGAGGTTCCCGGGTCCAGGTCGTCGGAGGTGTAGCTGACCGTCAGCTGGACGGGATCGCCCGGGTTGTAGACAGCCTTATCGAAAGTGAAACCAGAGATCGTGAGCACATAACTCCTTTTAGATTCGCGCGTGCCGGTGCTTTTTAACAACATAATACGTGCTTTTGTCATCCCCGTGAATATCGTCGCAGATGTGCACGGTCACGGGAACCCGCTTTTCCTGGAAGTGAAAGAAATTCCACAGCCAGATCCAGATGATGATCATAGTCCCGCCTCTTTCAGCGCGGCATCGATCGCGTCTTTCACGTAGGCCATGTCCGCTTTCTTATTGCGGATCACCGAGGAAGGCTCTGCCATCGCCGAAGCGGTGATGCACAGCAGCCCGTCACCCAGCCACGCCTTGATCTCCGGCTTGCCGCCTGCCTGGTTCAGGTAGGTAGAGATGGTCAGCATGAGCCTGTCCCTGTCACCATCTGTCACAGGGTCATCAGTCTCCACCCAGGTGCAGAGTTCTGTATGAGAACGCATATTCCAAGGATAGCAGATGAGCTGGCCTTTCCAGGAAGAGTGAAACTTCACTGGCAGCTGTCGTGAGTGAAGATGGTTGACAGTCATGTGACACCCGGGTACAGTCTGCGCATCCACCAACCGAAGGGAAACCTTTTCATGCCGCAAGTCATCACCAGGATGAAGTCCCTCCCCCCGCAGGCCCAGCTGGTCGCCGCCAAGATGGGCATGCTGGGCTTCGAGGAGGGATCCTGGCGCTATGAGATGAACACGCCACTCGCCAGCCCCCTGCCCTCGGAGTCCCTCCAGGTCCGCAACATCAAGGACCGGGCGCCCAAGATGAGGGTCGGGCATTACGTGGAGATCCTCAAGCCTTACACCCTGAACCGGGCGAACATGCTCATGCCCCCGGTGATCGTCACCGACGACGGGTTCCTGCTCGACGGGAATACCCGCACCGAGGCAGCGCGGCGGCTGGGCTGGCAGACCTTCCCCGCCCTGGTGCTCAACGACCGCTGGAACGGCGCACCGCAGGCACTGCAAGACCAGATGATGAAGCTGGCCACCATGTTCAACACCACCCACGGCAAGGACCTGGCGCCCGGCGAGATCGAACGGCTCGTGCTGCTACTGGCACGGGAGGACACCTCGGCTGCTAATCTCGCCCGGCAGCTGCAGGTCTCGCGGACCACGGTGAAGAACGTGCTCTACTCCAAGGACGCGCGGGACCGGGCTGCTGAGCTGGGCATCGACGTGAACTCGGAGAAGATCACCCGGTCCCACCTGTCCAATCTCGGCATCCAGGCGGAGAAGCTCACCGATCCCGTCTTCGCCGCGATCCTGAACCTGGTCCTGAAGACCGGGCTCAACGCCAACGAGGAGCGCGCCCTGATCACGGCGCTCGGACCCCTGCGCACCGAGCAGGACAAGCTGGAGCGGATCGCCGCTGAGCGAGCCTCGCTGGATGGCGTCGCGAAGGGCTACGCGACCAAGCCGTCCACCGCAGCCCGGATGCGGCAGGCGCTGGGCAACGTGAACAACCACTCCGCCGGGGACCTGGTGGAGACGAACCCGGTCAACGGCAAGATGCACGCAGAGGTCATCGAGACCGCTATCGGCAGGCTGGAGGACACCCTGCGGCTCCAGCAGAAGCTGAACAGCGAGCGCGGATGAGCCTTCTCCTGGAACACGGGCCTCTCCTGCCGGAAATCTTCCGGGACGTCCTGTCTGCCCTCTATGAGGGGTCCCGCTCCCAGGAGGATGTGCAGAAGATCATCCGGTCCCGGGTGGAATTCAGGGAAGCCCTGATCCTGGAGCACAGGGGATCATGGGAGGCTTTTGCCGCCGATATCATCGGGACACTGGAGAATGAGGGGTACCTTACCCACCACGACGGCGAGCTGACGGTGACCGCACGAGCGGTCCCGGGGAAGCAGCTGGAAGCCCTGCGGCTCACCCGGCTAGGCAGGAGGATACGGTTCACCTTTCACGCCAGGGAACCGGAGCAGGCACGGGAGGCGTTGGCGCAAGCCAGGATCAGGGCGGGGGAGTTCGCCTCCTTCCTGTCCGCGCATTCCGCACAGCATCCGGTGATCCGGCAAGCTCACGAGGATGCCGTGCGGATCATGCAGCTGCTCTCCTGGGCGCTGAATGACCCGGGAATGTCCGTGAGGGGCAGCAAGGGCGCTGTCAGGGCGATCGTCGGCGGGCAGAGTGACTGGTACCGGGACTGGGTGCGTACTGCGGGATGGCATTCCACTGACGGGGCACGCCTCGCCTGGAATGACTCTCATCCCGCCAAGCCGGTAACCCGGGCGTCGGAGTGCGGTTTCCGGTCCGCACAGCGGCAGATGCTGGCGGACGGGCTCATGGAACGCCGTTCCTCGGTACGCAAGGACGGCAAGAGCGGCGGCTGGGAGTACCGCTGGAGGCAAGGCTAGATGCCAGGGGGTGCGGTCACGAGCCGCACCCCCTGGCATAGGTGCTCACCGAGCCTGAGGTGATCACTAATTGCAGGGATGATGTCCGTAGGTGAGGAACCACTTGTTCGCCTTGCGGAATTTCCCGTCCAGCCAGAAGCCCCAGGACCTCACCGGAGGACCGGTGATCAATAGCGTCCAGGCTTCCGGGTCGGGGATTACCGTGTGCCGGTGCAGAGCGGGACGGTAACGGTGCGAGAACCGCCAGAGATGGTCGATGCCATCCGGGCTCTTGTCGATGTAGGAACCTTTGAGGACAAGAGTCCAGAACCACCAGGGGTGATCATGAAATGCCCTGTCGTCATCCGGCCCGAGCCAGTGATGCAGTCGCAGGCTCCCGATAGGCGTCTCGATCCGCCAGCGGATGAGGTAAGGACACTGAGGGAGACCCAGTTTCTCGTTGAATTTCAGTAGTACCAGGGAACGGATTCGACCCGCTGACCTCCGCTGTGTTACAGCGGTGCTCTTCTCCTGAGCTACCCTGGTCCGGCGGAAGCCTCCGTGCTTTGTCGGCTCCCATGTCATGCGATGATCCTATCTTACTTCCCGAAGATAATGTACAGCACCAGCCCGATGATGATCGCGATCAAGATGATGACCAGCCACTTGATGAACTTGAACAGCGAATCGAACATACCTTCGAACATTATTTCCTCCCAGGTATCTTTTCCCGCAGGAAACATCTTTCTACCCACATCATCCCCGAGTCCCCGCAGGTCTCGCAGAAGATCGCGTAGCCGTTCGCGGAACCTACCCTGCCTGTTCCCCTGCATCCTTTGCAGGATTCCAGGGATAGCATGCTCATCGTTTCCGTAGTCTCCATCCCTTCGGGAACCCGTAGACGGTCTTCGCTTTGCCGGAGCCGTTGCATCCTCTGCACAAGCCTCCGTAATGCCCCCTGCCGGAACCGCTGCAATGGCGGCAGTTCTTTACAGTGACCTGCTCATGCGGGCTCTGCCTGCGTCTCCAGCTCATCTCCGCTCATCCTGCCTGCTTCCTCAGTTCCCTGATCTTCGCGACCAGATCCAGGCTGTCCACGTACGGACGGTCAGCATGCTCACAGCGGGGACCGATGTCAGGATCGTCGCAGCCGTAGTGGTGGTCATGGTTCCGGGCTGTCCAGGCTTCCAGTTCATCGAGAGCTTCGGTGAGAGTCATGAAGAGATTCTCTCGCTCAGCACGGTGTTGCTGCCGTTCTTTCTGACTTCGCCTGCCCATCCGAGTATCTTCCTCGCTGTCTCCGTGAAGGGCTCATCGCAGATCATGATCATGCGGAGCGGGTTCTCCTGGCAGGATGAGACCGTCTCGATGCCAGCCATCCACAGTTTCTCGATGTCATTCTTCAGGCCTGCATCCACCCAGGCTACCCACCCGTTCGCCATTGCCATCTCCTGACGGTGGAGAACAAACGGCAAGATCATGCCTACCCGGTAGGCGAACTGGGGAATGCGCTCGCAGAGAATCCCGCAGCCGCAGACGATACCGTAGTCATGGGCAACGGTCTTGTCATCACGAGGAGGAGCCAGGATCATGCCCGTACCGTGACATGACAGGCATCCGGTTTCGCGGTACATGACCTGATCCTATTACCTGGCTCGTATCACGGCGGTCTTCACTTGATTCTCTTCTTCCCGCCTCTGGCTCCGCAGGAGCAGCTGACCCTGAGGTACTTGCCCTCGGGATCGAAGATCAGGGTATGCCCTGCCTTCCTGTGGCGCCTGACGAACAGCCGGAGCCTCAAGGATGTTCTCTTCATGAGGTGATCCTACCCGTTCCAGGTGAACCGCGCTTGCTCTCCCAGCTCCCGGAGTCTTCCGTAGTTCTCGTCGGACATCTTGATCCCATGCGCGATCGTCCGGTCCGCTCCGTAGAGCTGGATGACGCTCTCCACCCTGCTGAACCCGGACACTGCCATCATCTGGGTCAGGGCGGGGATGTTAGGAACCCACCAGTTGGTGGGGTCGTCGTTGAGTTCCGCTCCGGGATAGAACGCCATCATGGGGCGGTCGTTGAGGGTCCTGACATCAACGACGGTATCGATGACTACCCTGCCTCCCGCTTTGGTCATCGCACCGACCTTCTCCAGTCCTCCCAGGGGATCCTTGAGATGATAGAGGACTCCCAGGAACAGCACGATATCGAAAGTGCCGTCAACCTCAGGGTCGAGATTCATCACTGATTCATGGAGAGGTTCCGCCTTGCTGCCCAGTACTTCCCTGGCGAAATCGAATGCTCCGTGACCGTAGGTTTCCCAGATATCGCAGCTGACGACTCTCTTAGCTCCCCGCTTCTCGCATTCGAAAGAGAAGAAGCCATCCCAGCACCCGATATCGAGGACTTCCATTCCCGTCATGTCCTCGGGGAGGTGCAGGATCTTGACCAGGAACCGGTTCTGGGACCTGCCGGGAGTGATGATCCCCGGAGCCAGCTCGATCTGGTGCCACCACCTGTGCTTCGCGATTCCCTCGCGGATTTCTTCCTCAGTCATGTCGCAATCGTATCAGTTCAGGTAGTCCTCGGTTTCCCTGGCTTCGGTGATGTCCCCGGGATGAAGTTCGTGAAGCTCCGGGGGATCAACCCGGACGTACTTACGGGGTCTGGTCCTGATAATCAGCCTGCTCCTGACATCTTGCAGGCTCTTGCTGTAATTGAGGACCAGCCCGAGGATTCCTGTCCCGATCAGGATGATCCCGACCGCGTGTATGTCCAGACCGGACCAGTGATGATTGGTCACCGCGAATGCCAGGATAGCTCCCAGTCCTATCAGCAGGCATGCAGGTGCAGTGTTCACGAGGTGATTATACCCTATGCCACGAAAAGGAACCCCCCTTAGGTATCCCCCGTAGCGCAGCGGAGGGGGATGAGTCTTTTGAAAAATCAAAACCCAGAAAAACCCAGAGCGGCATTCGCCGCCAGAAAAACCCAGAAAACCCATTAAAACCATAGAAAAACCCTGCAACCCTCACCGGTACCGCTCTCATCGGACCGGAAGTCGCAACCGCTCACCGGTACAGCTAGGTAACGTAACCCGGAAAACCAGGCAGCGACGAGGACGTGAGGATATCAGCACATTGGTGAATGTGAGGATTTTCACACTTCATGCAGGTCAAAAGACCCCACCCCCACTGGGGGCAGGACGGTGTTTTGCCAGCCGGATCTGTCCCGGAGCGCTGTTCTCGCTGCATGCTAGAAGCTACGGCAGGAACTCACTACCGCCAGCTTATGGTTCTGCGCCATCCCGTACCAGGTCTGCCTTGAATCCGGGCTGAGCATTCAGCTCTGGTTGACGTGGGGTTTACCGTTGGCACGGTGCCCTTACCCGGACGCTGACCGGGAGGTTTGGTTTCGCAGTTCCACCGGGAGCGTGCTCCTGAGCCTTTGACTCTCTGCGGGCTTATCGACTGAAGCCGTTGACGCCGATCCTGTTGACAGGTAGGATTTACCTAGGGTTTTGAGACGACTCTAATTGTAATGGCGCACTCGCAGAAATGCAAGTGCGCCATTACCTTTTAACTGGCCTTGGCAGGCTTTACTGGCTGCACCATCCGGACGCCTACTCCGATGCGAGGAATCGCAGATTTAGCACGCGGCTTCTTTCTTGGCACCGCAGGCGGCAGCAGTCCAGCTGCGCGAAGCTCGTCTCGTTTTTCCTTGTTCTTGCGGTATTCGGCTTCTTTGTGCTTATAATCTGGACGCGACTGATGCTCCTCAACTGTGAGGTTGAACTCCTCACCAGCCTTGAATTTCCTGATGAGCTTTCGCTTGCTGTAATCTGTCAGCATCAGGATGCTGATGGCTAGATGATCAGGCGTGAGATAGCCCCTGTGACGGCGGTTATCCTCATCTTTCCAGCTGATGCGCACGTGTCCGGTATTCTCTATGTCATAGAGAACCTTCATCTCGCTACCGAGTTCCCGCGCTCCCGCCTGAGCTAGAGTGCAGTACATGGGGCTGCCGCATACTGCCTTCTCTACGTCCTCAAGATAGATAGTGATGGGGACGTCGGCTTCTTTACGGTACATGCTGCCCACTCGCAGACCCTTCTCTTATCAAGACGAAAGCACATACCCGTTCGTCTCTCCTGTTCAAAGGGTACTACCTTGCTTTTATATTTTCACGCTGGACACGCCGGTAATTTTTTTCAGTCCCCTGATAGCCCCGTCCTCGATGACCAGCCTCCATCCCCCTGCCTGCACCGTCCAGTCCAGCTCAGGGACCTGGTGGTCAACCGGAGCAGGCTGGTTCAGGAGGATGCGGAGCAGTCCCTCATAGCGGGGCCTGGCTGGCGGCAGGGGGAGATCGTAGGGCATCAGCGTCCTGCCCCACAGCTCATCCAGGGCTGCGGTGATCATCTCCTGGGTGAGGAAGCCGTGTTCCATCTCGCCCTCCGCTTGCATGCCTGGAAGTTCCGGCAGTACCACAGCCCTTTCGTGGTGATGGACTTGTGCATCAGGATCGCTGCCGTCTTCTTCCCGCAGCGATGGCAGGTCACCAGCTTGAGCGCGTACGTCACAGTCCTCCTTTGAGAATCTTCCCGGCAGGTGGTTTGATCCTGTCCGCTCCGGGGCAGGGCGGGATGCGTGAGCACGGAAGCTCACGGAACCGGACGAAGGAGAACAAGATGCTGCACACCCTGCTGGTCAACTGTCATCACGTCACCCACTGCTTCCCGCAGTGCCATCACTTCGCCTGGCAGTGTCATCACCACCTCACTCACTGCTGGGAGCCGTGCAGGCAGGTCATCAAGCACTGCGTAAAGGTAGTGACCTGCCGCTAGATCCCCGAGGTCGCGGGCTGCGGCGCCCGTGACCTCATAACGGGGGATATCCCCGGGCGGACCGTCTCACTCCTCTGGTCCGCCCGGGGATACTCATCGGGCAGCCCGGCATGCGGGGCATCCGGGGTTGCCCGGAGGGGACAGGTAGTTCAGCTCACAGGAGGGGCAGGTGGTCATGTAGTACCCCCTGGAATCGCTCCTGGTCCACGGAGACGCCATGTCACAGGCTCTGCGCTGGTTCCTCCTGCCTTTCGCGGGAACCCAGTCCTGGCGCTTCTTGCAGTGCTGGACCTTGAGTCACGGAGGGGGGACGCACCCGAAGCAGGGCGCGGTGATGACCATGCAGGAGCAGTTCATGACACCATCTCCAGGACTCCCGCGAACAGCGTCTCGATGGTCTTGCCCTTCGTGTCCTTCGCGGGGATCAGGATCCTCCCCGGGCACTTGCTGCACCCGAACTGGTACCAGACCGGGTGAGGGGTGCTCATCATCTGCAGGTGATGCCCGCAGCCAGGGGTGAAGTTCTTGTTCACGCACTCAGTCCTTTCATGGCGCTTTCCGCTAGCTTCTTAACATACTCCCCGTGAAGGGGGCAGTCCCGGTAAGCGGTGAAGACCACCCCCGAGGTCCCGCACAGGACGATACCCTCGTCGTCGTTGAGGGCCTTGCCCAGAACGCACTTGCAGCGAGGGTTCTTATTCGGGATTGGCTCG
>Ga0134126_10004145_pt1 | contig 18155 bp, 15 predicted proteins | sample KB31752_FD_96881 | JGI IMG/M metagenome (GOLD analysis project Ga0134126, IMG submission 96881) | Terrestrial soil microbial communities with excess Nitrogen fertilizer from Kellogg Biological Station, Michigan, USA - KB3-175-2 | ecosystem: Environmental > Terrestrial > Soil > Unclassified ...
AGCCGCACCAGCCCAGAGATTGCACGCAGCGTGGTGCTTTTCCCGGCGCCGTTTGCGCCGAGCAGGCCGACGGCTTCGCCTTCGCCGACTTCGATGCTGACTCCGGCGACTGCCGGGACCGAGCCGTAACTGGCGCTCACCGCGGACAGCGACAACATCTAGGCCGCTCCCGGCGTTGCCGCGTGCACATAACCGGTGCCCAGATAAGCGCGTACGACTTCTGGATTGGCGACGATTTCGTTCGGGCTGCCCTCGGCGATCTTCTGGCCATGGTCGAGCACGACGATGTGACGCGCCACCGCCATGATGGCGCGCATCACATGCTCGACGATGACGATGGTCAATCCGCGCTTCGACAGTTTTCCCACCAGCGCCACGGCCTGATCGATCTCTGCCGGGTTCAGCCCGGCCATGACCTCATCGAGCAATAGAATCCGCGGGTCGGTCGCCAGCGCGCGCGCCATTTCCAGGCGTCGCTGGTCGATGGTGGTCAGATCGCGCGCCGGGGTGTGCTCCCTGGCCGCGAGACCAACGAACTCGATCGCTGCGCGGGCGCGCAGGCGCGCGCCGTCGGGCGTTTTGTCGCGCAAAAATGCGCCCGTCATCACATTGGCCAGGACGGTCATCCCGCCGAAGGGCTTGGCCACCTGAAAGGTGCGCGCCAAGCCGTGCGCGCATATGTCATGCGGCCGTAGGCCCACGATTTCACGGCCAAAGGCGGACACCGAGCCGCTGTCGGGACGATAGAAGCCAGTGACGAGATTGAAGCTGGTGGTCTTGCCGGCGCCGTTCGGCCCGATAAGCGCGACGGTCTCGGTTTCCTTGACCGAAAAGCTGAGATCCTGGACCGCGCGCAATCCGCCGAAGCGCTTGCTGAGGTTACGGATGATGAGTGCCTCAGCCATCGAGCGCCGCCTTTTTCGCCGGGGCGTGAACGATGCGCTGGTAGATTTCGGTCAGAACGCCAAGAAGCCCGGTCGGCCGCCACAGGATCACGGCGATCAGGATCAGGCTGTAGACAGTCAACTGCACGCCACCCAATCCGCTGCCGAGCCAGCTTTGCAGCAAAGCAGACGTCGTCTCCAGCAAAACCGTGCCGAGGACCGGGCCCCACAGTGTTCCGACCCCGCCGACGATCGATACCAGCGCCGCCTCCACCGAAATGTTGAAGTTGAACGCGGTGTTCGGGTCGATGAAATAAATGTACTGAACGTAGAACGTCCCGGCCAAAGCGGTGAGAAACGCGCTCACCATGTAAATGTCGCGCTTGACCTTCGGCGCATTGACGCCGATCGCTTCGGCGGCGTCCTCGTCCTCGCCGATGGCGACCAGATAATATCCCATCCACGATTTTTCGATCCGGTAGGTGATCGCAAGTCCGATCGCCAGCAGACCGAGCGCAAGGTAGTAATACGGCGCCTTGGTTTCGAATTGCATCATCAGCGGTGCGCTGCCGAGGTTCGGGATGGTGGTGCCTTCCGCGCCCCAGGCGAAATCGCGAAATTTTAGAAACAGCAGCATGAACACTTGCGCGGTTGCGATGGTGGCGATCGCGAAATAGGGCCCGCGCAGCCTAAAGCACAGCGCGCCGATCGGCAGGCTCGCCAGCATCGCCACCACGCCGCCGGCAACTATGCCGATCCAAGGCGAAATGCCGAAATCGATTTGCAGGATGGTCGAGGTATAGGCGCCGAGCCCGAAATAAGCGGCATGGCCGAGCGAAAGCTGCTTGGCGTAGCCGCCCATCAGATTCCAGGCGACGCCGATAAACGCGAACAACAGCACCCGGATGAAAATGTCGATGGCGAAGCGGCTGGTCACGACCAAAGGCAGTGCGAGAAGAACGATGGCCAGCACGGCCAGCCAGAGAGTTCCCCGTGTACGCAAGGCTCGCATTATCGGGCGCCTCCGCCGGCGAGCCCGCTGGGGCGGAACGCCAGCGTCGCCAGCAGCATCACAAACACCACGATCAGGCCTGAGTCGGCGCCGACGAACTGGATTCCCAGCGACTCGGCGATGCCCATCATCAGACTGGCAATGAGCGCGCCTTTGATATTGCCGAGCGTGCCGAGGACGACAGCGACGAAGGCCATCAGCACGAACACCTGGCCGGCGGTCGGCGACGCCGGATAAAACGGCATCAGCAGCGAACCGGCGGCGCCGGCAAGCGCCAGCGACACGCCGGTGGCGACGCAGAATACGCGATTGGGATTGATCCCCATCAGCATCGCGACCTCCGGCTTCTGCGCGGCGGCGCGCATCGCCTTACCCATATCCGTGCTGTGTAGGAAGACCCAGAGTACGCCGCTCAGCACCATCGCCAAGACGAAAGCAATCAATTTTGCCGCCGGGATATAGAGCGCGCCGAGGTGGAGCGCTTCATCCGAATACCAGGGGTGCACCGTCCGGTAGTTGGCGGTGAACGCCAGCAACGCGAGGTTCATCAGCAGCAACGACAGCGCGAAGGTGAGGAAGATTTGCGGCATGTCGCCAAGTCCGAGGACGCGGCGGATCAGGAAGTGCTGCAACAACACGCCGATCACGAACAGAACCGGCATCGAGATCGCCAGCGACAGCAGCGGATCGATGCCGTAATAAGTGGCCAGGAAGAAACTGATATACATGCCGATCATCACGAACTCGCCTTGCGCGAAGTTCACGATTTTCACGACGCCGAATATCAGCGTGACGCCGATGCTCACCAGCGCGTAGATTCCGCCGATGAGCAGGCCGTTGATAACGGCCTGGGCCACTGTTTCAAGCATTGCGGTCTACGGCGCTCAGGATTTCATCAACGGCGCGCGCGCGTCCTCTTTGGGGAAGATGCTCGCCAGGTCGCCGTGCTGCCATTGCACCCCGACCGGATGACCGTAAATATTCTTGCCGTCGGAACCGAACTTCACTTTCCCGCCGGGACCCATCGCCGCGTAGCCTGATGAGACGTCAAGCGTGGCGAGGGCATCGCGCACCTTTTGCGGATCCGCCGACTTTGCCCGTTCGATCGCGTCGACCAGCATGAAGGTCTGCGCGATGAGGCCGCCGCCGTACTCGAACAGGAATTCTCCATAGCGCTTCTTGTACTCCGCGCTCAGTTTTTGCGCGTTGGCGTCCGAGTCGTGGTTCCAGTGCGCCACGCCTTGCAGGCCTTCCGCTAGCGGTCCGACGTTCTTGTAGAAATCCGGCACGACGAAGCCGCCCGAGCCGCCATTGATTGCGACCTTGAGCCCGACTTGCTTGACCGTGCGCACGATAAGAATGAGATCGTTGAGATAGGACACCGAGAACAGCGCGTCGGCGCCGGAGGCCTTGACCTTGTTGATCAGCGGGCCGGCGTCGGCAAAGCCTGCCGAATACGGCTCGAACAACACGATCTCGACGCCCTCGCCGGGCGCCAGCTCGCGCAGACCATTCGACGTCGCGGTGCCGAAGGCGGTGTTCTCGAACACCACCGCCACCTTCGGCTTGTCGTTGACCAGTTTGGACATTTGCAGCTGCGCCTTGGCAAACTGCGACGCGCGGGCGAACGGCGTAAACGTGTAGTGGCGGCCCTTGTTGAGCAGGTCGGAGCTCGAACCGGTGATCAGCGCCACTTTCGCGCGTTCCGCCACTTCGCTCGCGATCAGCGTCAGCGCGCTGGCGTAGCACCCGTGAATCGCGGCTAGCTTGTTGCCGCTGATCAGGCGATCGGTTTCCGTGCGCGTCACGGTGGTGTCGCTTTGCACGTCGGAAAGAATTAGATTGAGCTTGGCGCCGCCGAGCGCCTTGATGCCGCCGGCCTGGTTCACCATCTCGCCCGCGAGCTGGGCCGCGTTGGCGCAGGCCTGGCCGATTTGCGCAAAGCTTCCGGTGATCGGATAGAGCCCGCCGATATTGACGGTCTCCGCCGCCACGCCGATGCGCGGCACCGCCGCGAAAGCGCCGCTGGCAAGCGCGCCGCCGGCTACTTTAAGGAAGTCCCGGCGGCCTTGCCGCTTGCGAGACAACGATGCTTCGCGATTCTTCGCCATGGTATTCCTCCCCGACTGCGCCGGTTAAAACGTGGCGCTTATGGATCATTGTACAGGGGCCGGTCGCCCCAGCAACGGGGTGATGCCGGGAATCGGCGAGGCCGCGCGGCCCCGATCAGCCCTGGACGCCCAGGCTTTTGATCACCTCATTGAGACGGCGGAGTTTGTCGGGATATTGGCTCAGCGCCTTGCGCGCATCGGCGGCGGCCTCATGCGCCTTGTCGCGCTCGCCCAGCACCATGTAGGCGCGTAGCAACCGCTCCCATCCGTCGATGTCATTGCCGTCCGCCTTGAGCTTGTCGGCCAGTCGCGCCACCATGCCGCGGATCATCTGATTGCGGTCCTCTTCCTTCATCTGTCCCGTCGCCACCATGTCTTGCGCGCTCGGGCCTGGCGGTGCGGCCGCCGCCGCACCGGGTGGCGCGTTACGCTCGATGGCGCGGCGGACGACCTCGATCCAGGGCGCGCCTGGCGGGGCGCTGGCCAAAAGTGCGCGCCAGATTTTTTCGGCATCGGCGTGCCGGCCGTCCTGATCGGCCGCCATGCCCAGATAGAAGCGCGCCATGACGTTATTGCCGTCGAGTTTGAGCGCGCGATCGAAGGCGGCTTTGGCATCGGCGGTGACCACGCCGTTGGCGGCGGCGACCTGCGCCTCGCCCAAATCGGCCTCGCGGGGTGAACTGCTGCCGTTCAGCCTGATGGTGTTGCGCCAGGCGCGGACGGCGTCATCGTAACGGCCGAGCCGCATATAAACCGGCGCCAGCACTTCCCAGCCGCGGCCGTCATCGGGATTTTTCTGAATATGATCTTCGACCTGCGCGATCATTTTTTCGATCGAGCGATTCTGGTTTGGCGCCCGCAGGCGCGCCGCCAGCGGTTCGCCGGGCAATTGGGGCGAACCAAGTGTGAGATAGACCAGCAAGGCGCCGATCGGCATCAAAACCAGCGCGGCGACGGCGGTAGTGCGGCGGCGCCAGAGCGATGACGTGTCCGAGGCGGGCTTTTCATGTTCAGCGGCGCTGGCGGCGGCAATCAGGCGGCGCGAAACCTCGACGCGCGCCGCTTCAGCCTCTGCTTCGCCAATAAGCCCGGCGGCGCGGTCGCGGGCGACTTCGTCCAACTGGTCGCGGTAGACCACGATGTCGCTGCCGCGGCGCAACGGCGCGCGCCGGCTCAACGGCCACAACACGGCAAAAATCGCCGCCGCCGTCATCAACGCGAATACCAGCCAAAGCATCATAACGCCATTCTACTCGTTAAACCGTCGAATGCCCGTCCGAAAAGGCAATTCAAGGGCAAGCATGTCCGACAAATTAATGGGTGCTAGCAGGCAAGCGCCGCCGCGATGAGATGTCTCATCGTATCGGCGGCGGTAAGGCGCTCGATGCCGTAATTCACGAGCAACGCCTGCAAATTTGCCGGCGCTACATCGCGCGGACTACCACGCGGTCGTCCGGCGAAGCGCGTCTTGGCCCATTGTTCGAGCATCGTTTGCTCGATGCGCTCGGATTCGAGTTCCGCAGCTTTTATTTGGCTGCGCAAATCCGCGGCCGCCTTGGCGGCACCGGCATCGCGCAATTCAATCGTCTTGAGGCGGCGGCGCGCGGCGCGCAGCGTGCTCACGATGTCTTGATGCCATGGGCCGATTTCCTGCCGGGCCGCCGCGATGTCGTCCAGCGTCAAAGCAATGCCGTGCGCCGCGCCGAGAAACGTGCAAAACAGAACAAGGTTAATGTCTAAGCCGAATTGATCTTGCAACGTGAGACTTTCGCCCTCGACCCCGCTCGCACCATAGACCGCGACGGAAAAATTCCAGAACGGGGAGTCCATCAAGCCAATCCGCTCAAGCTTTGTCCGAGGGCCAGCGCTTCACCAGTCCGATGTCGATATCGAACAGATCCAGGCAGCGGCCGACGGTCTGGTTGACGATGTCGTCGATGGTTTTCGGCCGGTGATAGAACGCCGGCACCGGCGGCATGATGATGGCGCCGTTTTCGGTGGCAGCCAACATGCTTTTCAGGTGCCCGGCGTGCAGCGGCGTTTCGCGCACCACCAGCACCAGCCGCCGCCGCTCCTTCAGGATGACGTCGGCGGCGCGGCTGATCAGGCTGTCGGTGGTGCCGTAGGCGATGTCGGAAACGGTGCGGATCGAGCAGGGCACGATCACCATGCCGCGCGTCTTGAACGAGCCGCTGGAAACCGCGGCGCCGACGTCGCTGTTGGAATAGGTGGTGCCGGCCAACGCACGCACGTCGTCGACGCTCAGGTCCATCTCCTCCTTGAGCGTGATGGCGGCCGATTTCGAGATGACGAGATGCGTCGTGATGTTATTTTTTTTCAAGGCCTGCAACAGCCGCACACCATAGATCGCGCCGGACGCGCCGCTTATTCCGGCGATCAGTGGAAGTGACATGCGTTCAAACTCCGGCCGTAATACGCGGAGGGGCCAGACTATCGCCGCTGGCGACGCGCGGCAACGCCATGTTATTTCGTCTTGGCGTCATGGATCGCTTGCCAAATGCGAAAAGGCGTCGCGGGCATTTCCAGATTGAGAATTCCATGCGGCTTGAGCGCATCGGCCAGCGCGCTCACGATCGCGGCGGGCGCGCCGGTGGTGCCGCCTTCGCCGCCGGCCTTGATGCCGAGCGGATTGGTCGGCGACAGCACCTCGACGATTTCGGTGGTGAACGACGGAAGCAGATCGGCGCGCGGCATGCCGTAGTCCATCAGCGAGCCGGTGAGCGGCTGTCCGGAGCCGGTCTCGAACACGAATTGCTCCCACAGCGCCTGACCGATGCCCTGCACGATGGCACCATGAGTCTGGCCGTCGACGATCAGCGGATTGATGGCGCGGCCGACGTCGTCCACCGACGCGTAGCGCATGAGGGCAAGATGGCCGGTATCAGGATCGATCTCGATTTCGCAAACCGCGCAGCCGTTCGGGAAAACCGGATCGTGCATCTCATTGTCGGTGACGACCGCGAGGCCCTTGGCGAGATCGTCGGGCAGGGCGTGCCTGGTCATCTCCTGCGCCAGTTCGAGAAAATCGAAGCTGCGGTTGGTTTCGCGCGCGGCGAAACGGCCGTCATTGAACTCGATACCCTCCATTGTAGTACCGAGAATGTGCGCGGCGATGCGCTTGCCGTTGGCAATGAGTGTGGTCGCGGCCATCGAGAACACTGTCGCGGCGTGGCGCATCGAGCGGCCGGAATGCGTGCCGCCGCCGGCGCGCACCACGTCGGTGTCGCCCATTATGATGCTGATGCACTCCGGCGGGACTTGAAGCAGATCTGAGACGACCTGCGCGAAGCTGGTCTCGTGGCCCTGACCGGCCGGCTGGGTGCCGACGATAACGTCGACGCCCGCTGGCTTGATCGTGACGCGGGCCTGTTCCTTGGGCGCGCCAATCGAGGATTCGACGTAGTTGGCGAGGCCTAAGCCCAGCAGCCGCCCGCGCTTTTTGGCTTCGCGTTTGCGCGCATTGAAGCCGTCCCAGTCGGCCAGGCGCATGGCGTGGTCCATATTGTCTTCGTAAGTGCCGCTGTCGTAGGTCATGCCGACGGCATTGCGGTAGGGCATCGCTTTCGGCTTCACCAGATTGCGGCGGCGCAGGCTGACACGGTCGATGTTGAGTTTCACCGCGGCGATGTCGATCAGACGCTCAATCGCAAACGTAACTTCCGGGCGGCCGGAGCTGCGATAGGCCTGGGTCGGAATGGTGTTGGTGAACACTGAGACCGCGCGCAAAGAGGCGGCGGAGATGGCGTAATTGCCGGTGATCAGTCCGGCGCCCTTGCTCAGCGGCGACAGCGAGACGCAGCGTGCGCCGGCATTGCTGATATTGGTGGCGCGCAGCGCCAGAAACTTGCCCTTGGCGTCGAGCGCCAGCTCCAACTTCGTCACCAGATCGCGGCCCTGGTAATCGCTGATGAAGCACTCCGAGCGCGAGGCGGCGAACTTGACCGCGCGATTGAGCTTGCGGGCGGCCCACAGCACCAGACCGTATTCCGGATAGACGCGATTGCGCGTGCCGAAATTGCCGCCGACGTCGAACGACAGAACGCGCAACGTGTCCGGCTCGATATTGAGCACGGCGGCGAGTTCACGTTTCTGGCGCACTGCGCCGCCGCTGCCGGCATGCAAAGTGTAGCGGCCGGTCGCTGCGTCGTAATTGGCGACGCAAGCGCGCGGCTCAAGCGGCATGCCGGTGACGCGGCCGATGTTGAAATCCATTTTCACGACATTGGCAGCTTGCGCGAAGGCGTGATCCGTTGCCGCGCTATCGCCGAACTGCGTATCGACCAGAATATTGTCTGGCACTTCGTCCCAGACCGTCGGCGCGCCGGACTCCATGGCGTCTTCGGAATGCAGCACGAACGGCAATTCGTCATAGATGACATTGACCGCTTCGGCAGCGTCGAGCGCCTGCGTCCTCGTTTCCGCCACCGCCATGGCGATGGCTTCGCCGACATGCCGCACCTTGTCGGTGGGCAACAGCAAATGCGGGCCGATGAAGATGTCGCTCCCGCCGGGCGCCGTGAGCTTCATGTCGTCGCGCGTCTTGGGCACCGGATCGTGTCCGATTGCGCCGAGGCCGTCGGCCGCGCAATCGGCGCCAGTGAAAACGCCGAGCACGCCGGGCAGCGCCAATGCCCGCGACTTGTCGATCGACACGATGCGCGCATGCGGATGCGGCGAGCGCAACGTCGCGGCGTAGGCTTGATTGGGAAAACTAAAGTCGTCGGTGAAGCGGCTGTGCCCAGTGACCAGGCGCGCGTCTTCAACGCGCGGCATGGGCTGCCCGATATAACGGAAGCCGGATTCCGGTCTATTCATCTTCTTGCACAGACCACATCACCCGGACGCATTTAGCGCCCGGAAAAATTCGGCACGCGGCGCTCGGCGGTGGCCTTGACGCCTTCCTTGAAGTCGTCGGTCTTGCGCAGCCGCGTTTGTTCCTTGAGCTCGTGCTCAGTGGCGGCGCGCACCCGGTCGGCGAGATCACCGCGCATGGTGGTGCGCGTTGAGACGAGGCCGAGCGGCGAATTTTCCGCGATCTCGGCGGCGAGCTTGAGCGCCGCCGCGCGCACCTGATCCTGCGGCACCAGCACGTCGGCAAGTCCCATGGCATAGGCATCTTCGCCGGTGACGCGGCGGCTGGTATAGAACATCAACGCCGCCTTGGTGGCGCCGATCACGAGCGGCAGCGTCACCGTCAGCCCGAAGCCGGGGTGAAATCCGAGCCGGGTGAAATTGGCGGCAAACCGCGCCTCGGGGCAGGCGACGCGGAAATCCGCCACTATCGCCAAGCCCAAACCGCCGCCAACCGCCGCGCCGTGCACCGCCGCGATGATCGGCTTCTTGGTGCGGAACAGCCGATTGCCTTCGAGATAAAGATGCTGGACCGCGATGTCGCGGTCGACGCGCTGGCCGTCTTTGTCGAGCGCCGAGCCGTCGCCGAAATTGGCCCCCGCGCAAAACGCCTTGCCCTGCGCGGCTAACACGACCGCGCGGCAGCCGGCGTCTCCATCCAGCGCCTCAAGCGCGCCGGCGATTTCCTGGATCAGCGCGATGTCGAAGAAATTATTCGGCGGTCGGCGGATTTCGATCAACGCCACATGGCCGGTTTTCTCGACGCCGATATCCTTGAATGGGCCCATTACACTCTTCCTCTACTCGGCGGCGCGGCTTTGTGCGGCGCGCGGCATTTGCTTGACGATCAAAGCGTCGACCACCGAGACCCCTTGCCCCTTGGCATGCACGATGACCGGATTGAGGTCGATCTCGGCGATGTCGTCGGCGTGATCGGCGGCGAAATGCGACAGCCGCACCATCAGCTCGATCAGCGCTTCGGTGTCGGCTTCCGGCGCGCCGCGATAGGGGCCGAGAACGCTCGCGCCCTTGAGGCGGTCGAGTAACGCGCTCGCCGCGGCGCGGTCGAGCGGTACCGGGGCGAGGGCAATATCGCCGAGCGCTTCGACCATGATGCCGCCGAGGCCGACCATCAGCAGCGGTCCCCAGGTCGCATCCCGGTTGATGCCCAGGATGACCTCGCGGCCCGTTGCCGCCATCGGCTGCACCAGAACGCCGTCGATGCGCGCGTGCGGCGCGTATTTTTTTGCCGCGGCGAGCACGCGCTCATAAGCGCCGCGCGCGTCATTGCCGGAAATATGGAGCGCCAGCGCGCCGGCTTCGGTCTTGTGCGGGATGTCGGCGGACTGCACCTTGAGCGCGGCCGGCCGCGCCATCTTCTTGGCCAGCGATTCTGCTTCATCCGCCGAACGCGCGAGTGCCCCAGCGTCGCCGCCGATGCCGTAGGCGGCGAGCAGCGGCCGCGCCTGCCATTCACTCAACACCGCATCGGAGGTGGCCAGCCTCGCACGTACTTGGTCGCGCGCTTGCGCAGTGATTTTCACGTCGTCGCGCGGGCGCAGCAGTCGTTCGCGCAGCGCGCGGTAGTCGGCCATCGCGCGCATGGTGCGGGCGCAGCCATGAGCGCCGGTGAACAGCGGATAGCCGCCTTCATTCAGGATTTCGATGCTGCGGTCGGACGGCAGCGTGTAGGTCCACATGAATACCGGCTTGCTCGACTCTTGCCCCAGCTTCTGGAGCTTCGGCAAATCATTTTCCAGAAAAGCCGACCGGCGCGCCGTGACCACGACGACGACGCCGTCGATCAAGGGCGACAGACCGGAGAGCCGCGCGAATTCGGCGTAGCCGACTTTGTGCACGCCTTGCGCGGTGGAATCGACCGGGTTCTGCGAGGTGCCGTAGGACGGCAGATGCACGTCGATTTGCTTGCGCGTCGCGTCATCGAGCATCGGCACTTCAAGACCGGCGGCGGCGCAGGCGTCCGCCATCCACACGCCGGCGCCGCCCGAGGAGGTGCAGATGGCGACGCGCTTGCCCGCCGGCAATTTGTCGCCGCAGGCGAGAAAACCCGAGGCGATGTCGATCATCTCGTCGAAGTCGCGGCCTTCGATCAGCCCGTAATGTTCGAAAATTGCGTGATAGGCGGCCTGCGAGCCGGCCAGCGCCGCGGTGTGCGACATGACGGCGCGGCGTCCCGGCTCGGTCTGGCCGATCTTGCCGACGATCAGTGGCTTTCCCGCCTTGAGGGCCTTCTCGGCGGCGCGCTTGAATTTCTCCGGCGACTTCACGTCTTCCAGCAGCAGCAGGAAGACATCGGTGCCGCCTTCGTCCAGCATGTAGTCGAGGATGTCGGCGACATCGAGCGCGGCTTCGTTGCCGGTGGTGACGATATGCCGGAACGAAAGGTTGCGCGGCCGCGCGCGGTCGAAAAAGGCAAAGCCGACCCCGCCGCTTTGCGAAATCACCGAGACCTGGCCCTTTCCCAGCGCGCGCTTCGGGCGGATGGCGCCAGCGTTCTTGTCCATCGCCGGACTGAAAGTGGGACACAAAGCGGCGGCGATATTCGCAAAGCCCTCGGTGTTGGGGCCTGTGACCGACATGTCGTAGCGCCGCGCGGTGGCGGCGATTTCGGCCTGCATGCGGCCGCCTGCTTCGCCCGGTTCTTCGGCGAAGCCGGAAGAGAGAATGACGGCGGCCTTGATGCCGGCGCGGCCGCAGCGTTCCAGTTCGGCCGGAATATACTGCGCGGGGACGATGAGAATGGCGAGCTCGGGCGCTTCAGGCAGGTCTACGACAGATGGGTAGGCCTTGAGGCCCTGTACCTCTGCGGCGCTGCGGCTGACCGGATAGACCTTGCCCTCGTAAGGGTGGCTCAGGATGATTTCCAGAATGCGGCCGCGCAGCCCGCTGGTGTCGGACGAGGCGCCGACGACGGCGATCGATTTGGGCCAGAGCAGTTTTCCAATGTCAGGCACGCCGTCCCCCTTCACCGCAAGCCAAGCCCGCGCGCGATGATGCCGCGCAGGATCTCGGTGGTGCCGCCCTGGATGGTGAGCTTGGGCGCGACCTTCAAGGCGAAGTCGAGTTGCTCGTCGAGCGTGACGCGGTTGCCGGCGCCCGGTTCAAGGAACGCGCTGAGCTCGCGCACGCGCTCGGGCAATTTCTGTTCCCAGATGGTGCCAAGATCCTTGACGATCGAGGATTCCACCACCGGCTCCTTGCCGGCCTGCAACATGCCGGCAACCGACACCGACATTCTTCGCAACGTATGGAGCTGCGCCACCAGCCGGCCGAGACCCTCGGCGCTGCGCAGATTGGGGTTGGGGCCAAGCGCGCGTACCAGTTCGCCCAGCACGTAATAGGTTTCCAGAAAACGCTCGGGGCCGCTGCGCTCGTAGGCAAGTTCGCTGGTCGCCTGTTTCCAGGCGCCGTCGATCTCGCCCAACACATGATCATCGGTCATGAACGCGTCGTCGAACACCACCTCGTTGAAGTCGTGCTGGCCGGTCATCTGGATGATCGGATTGACCGTGATTCCCGGCGCCTTCATGTCGACGAGGAATTGCGTCAGTCCGTGGCGGCGGTTTTCTTTGGTCGGCGGCGAGGTGCGAAACAGGCCGAGCATGTAGTCGGCGATATGTGCATTACTGGTCCAGATCTTCGAGCCGTTGATCTTCCACCCGCCGGCGACTTTGGTCGCTTTGGTCTTGGCGGCAAACAGGTCGGAGCCGGAGCCCGGCTCGCTCATGCCGATCACGAAGCACAATTCGCCGCGGCAGATGCGCGGCAGGATGTCCTGCTTGATGTGCTCGGGCGCGTATTTGAGCAAAATAGGCCCGCTCTGGCGGTCGGCCACAAAGTGCAGGCGCACCGGCGCATTGGCGACCCGGAATTCTTCGGTCACCACGTGACGCTCGAGAAAACTTCGTTCATGCCCGCCGTATTTTTTCGGCCAGGTCATGCCGATCCAGCCTTTGGCGCCGACGCGCTTGCTGAACGCACGATTGTGGCTGTCGCCATGGCCGGGCCGGTCCGGCTCGAAAGTGCCGGCGGCGACTTCCTCAGCCAGGAAAGCGCGCACTTCCTGGCGCAGGCGGTCGCATTCGGGCGGCAGCCGGATTTGATCGAAGTTGAGAGCTTTATCCATGGCCCATCCTACCGCGCCGCCAGCATAGGCCAGAACGCATCGGCGCCGCGCTGCGCTACCATGTCGCCGAGTGCCGCCGCCCAATAGCTTTCGCTGCCGAAATCGTCACGCCACGCCAGCAGACGCAGCGTGAAGCGATGCAGGATGTGCTCATTGGTGAAGCCGATCGCGCCATGCACCTGGTGCGCGATGGCCGAGCCCTCGGCGGCGGCTTCGCCGGTGCGAATTTTGGCCGACGCCGCTTCGAGCATGACGATATCGTCGAAGGCGTCGCGATGCGCGATGGTGTCGGCGGCGGAACCGGCGGCGGCGAGCGCTGCGGCGGTTTCGCCGGCAAGCCGCGCCAGGTTCTGCTGCACGGCCTGGAATTTTCCGATTTTGCGCTCGAACGCCACGCGTTCATTGGCATAGGCGACGCTAAGCGACAGCAGCGCCTCCATCGCGCCGGCCGATTGCACGCTGCGCACGGTCGCGCCCATCAGCATCAGCGCGGAGGCGTCGACGCCCTCGACGGTTTTCGCTTTACCGACGGTTTTGGTGTGGTCGAAAGTGACGCTATCCGTTCCGTCGCCGGCGAGATTTTTTCCTGCAGTGACCCGGCAAGCGCCGGTCTTGACCAAAGCGATGCTCGCGCTTTTGTCGCCCATGGCCACTACCACGATATGCTCGCATGCTTTGGCGAAGGGAATTCCACCGGTTTTGCCGCTCAAGGTGCCATCTTTATTCAACGTGATCTTGTCGCGCGGCCGGGCAGGGGCGACCGTCATAGGTCCGGCCGGCGATGAAATGCCGGCGCTTGCCAGCAGCCACCCGGCCAGCAGCGTCTCGGCCAGCGGCACCGGCAGCGCATAGCGCCCGGCGGCGCCCAAAATCGCAAAGCCGTCGGCGAGGCTGCCGCCGGCGCCGCCTTGTTTCTCCGGCACCCAGGCGAGCGTCAAACCCGCCTCGGTCAAGGCGCGCCAGAGCTTTTGCTGCCAGCTTTGATCGCGCGCGCGGTTGATGGTCTGAGGGTCGGCAAGGTCGGCAAATATCCGCGCCGCCGTTTCAGCGACGATATTGTCGCTCTCGGTCACCATCGCCGCTCCGGCCTTGGATCAATAACAGACACCATTTCGGGGCCATGGTGCGGTCCAGCCGGAACATTGGCAAGCGGCAGCAATATCATGGCGGGATGGCAGACTTTTGCCGAGTTGATCGCGGCTACCATACCGGGTAGCGTCGGCGTCATAAAAAGCAAGAAACAGGCTGCCGGCCAGCGATGGTAGCGGTAGCCGCGCATTCCCGGGGAGGATCAAATGGGAACAAAATTTGCCGCTTTGGCGACCGCGCTTCTCGCCGCTCTGACGCTCTCAACCGCCCAGGCGGCCGAGCCCAAGCATGGCGGGATTCTGCACATCTATCACCGCGAGACCCCGCCCAGCCTCTCGATCATTGAAGAGGCGACCTTCTCGGTCAACATTCCGATGATGGCCGTTTACAGCAACCTCGTCATTTACGATCAGCACATTGCGCAGAATTCCGTAAAGACCATCCGGCCGGAGCTGGCGACGAGTTGGACTTGGGACAAGGACGGCACTGCGCTGACGTTCAAGCTCCGCGAGGGCGTCAAATGGCACGACGGAAAGCCGTTCACCGCCAATGACGTGAAATGCACCTTCGATCTGATCCAGGGCAAGTCGCAGGACAAGCTCCGCAAAAACCCCCGCAAGGGCTGGTACGAAAACGTAACGGACGTGACTCCGAACGGCGACGATGAGGTGACCTTCCATCTTAAGCGGCCGCAGCCGTCGGTCTTGGCCATGCTCGCATCCGGCTACTCGCCGATCTATCCCTGCCACGTCCCGGCCGCGCAGATGCGCACCCACCCGGTCGGTACCGGCCCGTTCAAGTTCGTCGAGATGAAGCAGAACGAGTCGATCAAGCTGGTGAAGAATCCGGACTACTGGAAAAAAGGCCTGCCTTACCTCGACGGCATCGAATACACGATCATTCGTGACCGCTCGACCGCGGAACTGGCTTTCATCGCCGGCAAAGTCGACATGACGTTCCCGACGGTGATGACGCCCGCGCTGGTCAACGACATCAAAAAGCAGGATCCGAAAGCGATCTGCAAGATCGTGCCGATCAATGTTAGTACCAATCTCATCGTCAATCGTGACAAGCCGCCGTTCAATAACGCCGATTTGCGCAAGGCCTTGGCGCTCTCGCTCGACCGCAAGTCGATGATCGACATTATCCAGCAGGGCGAGGGCGACGTTGGGGGATCGATGCTGCCTGCGCCGGAAGGCGTCTGGGGCATGCCGGCCGACATGCTCAAGACCGTCACCGGATACGGTGACGTCAAGAAAAACCGAGACGAAGCCCGCGCCATCATGACCAAGCTCGGCTACAACGAGAGCAATCCGCTCAAGATCAAAGTGTCGACGCGCAATCTTGCCACCTACCGCGATCCGGCGGTCGTCCTCATCGACCAGCTCAAGAGCATCTACGTGGAGGCCGAACTTGAGCCGGTAGAGTCGGGCGCCTGGTTCGCCAAAGTCGCGCGCGGCGACTACGCGATCGGCCTCAATCTGACGGGCAACGGCATAGACGATCCCGACCAGTCCTTCTACGAGAACTACGGCTGCGGCTCGCAGCGCAACTATACACACTACTGCAACAAGGATTTGCAGAAGCTGTTCGACGAACAATCGCAAATAACGGATATCGCCAAGCGCAAGAAGCTGGTCTGGCAAATCGACAAGCAGATCCAGGAGGACGTGGCGCGGCCGATCCTGTTCCATGCCCGCAGCGGCACGTGCTGGAAGCCTAACGTGAAGGACATGACGATCATGACCAATAGCTCATACAACGGCTATCGGTACGAGGACGTTTGGCTCGATAAGTAAGCTGATTTCGGTGAGCAGGCGCACGGCGGCGGTGGGGTCGCTGCCGCGACGTCTTGCCGCCGGCGCGTCTTGCCGTGGCGAAAGACAGGGCGCGTCATTCCCCGTGGACGATGGGAGGCCATGTTGGGTGCCTATCTGATCAGGCGCTTCTTCTTGATGCTCCTGACGCTATTCGGAATTTCCGTGCTGATATTCACGATGTTGCGGGTGGTCCCCGGCAACATCGCCGATATTCTGTTTGACGCGGCAGGGCTGATCGACAGCGCCGACAAGGCCAGACTCGAACACGATCTCGGCCTCGACCGGCCGATTATTATTCAATACGTAGACTGGATCGATGGGCTGGCGCACGGCGATCTCGGCTATTCCTATGTTTCGGAGAAACCGGCGATCGACGAGATCGCGCCGCGCATTCCGATCACGGCGACGCTCGGGGCGTTGGCGCTCGCTTTTTCGATCCTCTTGGGCGTGCCGCTCGGTGTGCTTAGTGCGGTCAAACAGAACTCGGTGCTCGATTATGTGTTGCGCGTGGTGAGCCTGAGCGGGCTGTCGATGCCGTCGTTCTGGCTTGCGCTCCTGATTCTGATCGCGTTTGTCCACTATTTTGGCACGTTGCCGATCTATACCGATCCGCCGAAGGGCTTCTGGAACACGCTGTGGCTCTACAGCGTGCCGGCCGCCGCCGTCGGCTTCCGCTCCTCCGCGTTGGTCATGCGGCTCACGCGCTCGTCGATGCTCGAAGTTTTGCGGCAGGACTACATTCGCACCGCACGCGCCAAGGGAGCTTCCGACCCGGCGGTCAATTATCGGCATGCCCTGCGCAACGCGATGCTGCCGGTCGTCACCGTGATCGGCATCGAGGCCGCCTTTCTGATGGGCGGCCTGATCGTCACTGAGACGGTGTTTAATATTCCCGGTGTCGCCCGTTTTCTGGTCGAGGCGATCCAGTGGCGTGATTATCCGATCGTGCAGAATCTGGTGATGTTCATCGCATTCATTGCGGTTGTCATCAATTTCCTGATCGATCTGCTCTATGCGGCGCTCGATCCGCGCATCAAGTACGCCTGATGGGGGTGCGCTGAATGGCCATCATCGATTATGCCGAGCCAGCTGCCGAAAAGATGCCGGCCGACGGCATCTGGTCCCGTGTCCGCTATTACGCTGCGTCGCATCCGCTCGGCGTCGTCGGCGCCGCGATCATGTTCATCTTCGTCACCGTCGCCCTGTTTGCCGATTTCTTCACTCAATACGATCCGACCGCCACCAATTCCACCGTCGCGCTGGCAGCGCCCGGCGCCGCCCATTGGCTCGGCGCCGATTACATGGGGCGCGACATTTACAGCCGCATCGTCTATGGCGCGCGCATCTCGCTGGCGGTCGGCCTCGGCTCGACCTCGCTCGGCTGCGCGTTGGGCGTCGTGCTCGGCTTGGCGTCCGGTTACCTCGGCGGTTGGGTCGATCTGATCGTCCAGCGCGTCGTCGACGTGCTGCAGGCGATTCCTTTGCTCGTGCTGGCGCTTGTGATGGCGGCGTCATTGGGACCGGCGCTGAGCAACACGATCTTCGCCATCGCCTTGCCGCTTGTGCCCTATGCGGCGAGAGTCATCCGCTCCAATACGCTCGCGCTGCGCGAGCAGCCGTTTGTGGAGGCCGCGCGGGCGGTCGGCATGAGTGAATTCCGCATTGCATTTCGCCATGTGTTGCCCAATACGCTCGCGCCCTTGATCGTGATCGCCACGGCGCAACTCGGCGCCGCGATCCTGACCGAGGCGGCGCTGTCGTTTCTCGGCCTCGGCGTGCCCGAGCCGCATCCGTCATGGGGCCGAATGATGTCGGAGTCGGTGGCCGAATACGTGCGCGTGGCGCCGTGGCTCGTTGTGTTCCCTGGTCTCGCGATTAGCCTGGCCGTTTTCGGCACCAATCTGTTTGGCGACGCGCTGCGCGACATCCTCGATCCGCGGCTGCGCAACTGATGCCTTCAGGCACGCCATGACCACCACAGCCCGCGCGCGCGAGACCGGCATCCCGGTGCCGGCCGATATTTCGAATCAGGCGCCGCTGCTCGTGGTGGAAGGCCTGCGCACTTTTTTCGACTTGCGCCACGGCGTGGTCAAAGCCGTGGATGGGGTAAGCTTCGCGCTCGGCCCGCATGAGACGCTGGCCATCGTCGGCGAATCCGGCTGCGGCAAGAGCATCACGGCGCTTTCCCTGATGCGGCTGGTGCCCGATCCGCCGGGCCGC
>Ga0134126_10004146_pt1 | contig 18150 bp, 13 predicted proteins | sample KB31752_FD_96881 | JGI IMG/M metagenome (GOLD analysis project Ga0134126, IMG submission 96881) | Terrestrial soil microbial communities with excess Nitrogen fertilizer from Kellogg Biological Station, Michigan, USA - KB3-175-2 | ecosystem: Environmental > Terrestrial > Soil > Unclassified ...
AATTTGCTGTTGGCTACCCGGCTTACCGTGGAGATATCCAGGGCCGTGCGTTCGGCGATGTCTTTGAGGATCATTGGCCGCAGCGTGGTCTCGTCCCCCGTGAGGAAAAACTCGTGCTGGTAATCCATGATCGTATGCATCGTGTTGTATAGGGTCTGCTGCCGCTGCTTGATGGCGTCGATGAACCATTTCGCGGCATCGATCTTTTGCTTGATGAACAAAACCGCCTCTTTCTGGCGTTTGTCTTTCTTGCTGCCCCGGTCATATTCCTTCAGCATCTCCTTATAGCCCTCGCTGATCCGCAGATCGGGGGCATTTTTCGAATTCAGCGAAAGCTCCAGCTTACCGCCGGTATTGGCAATAAAGAAATCGGGAATCACATAGGCCTCGGCTTTATTGACCTCGGTGACATCGCCACCCGGCTTCGGGTTTAGCTTGATGATCTGGTTGATGACCTCTTTGAGCTGCTCGTCGGTCAGATTCAGCCCGCGCTGGATCTTGTCGTAATGTTTTTTGGTGAACTCGTCGAAGTAGTAGGTGAGCACGTCGATGGCTATGTCGACGCCCTTGTTGCCGTTCTTTTTCCGGTGCAGCTGGATGAGCAGACACTCCTGCAGGTCACGGGCCGCGACTCCCGGGGGGTCGAATTGCTGGATCTTCTTGATCAGCGTCTCGATCTCCTCTTCCGTTGTTTCGATGTTCTGCCGGAATGCCAGGTCATCGGCGATAGAAGCCGTCTCCCGGCGCAGATAACCATCGTCATCGATACTGCCCACGATCTGCTCCGCTATTCTCCGCGTCCGGTCGTCCACCACGAGCATTCCCAGCTGATCGAGCAGCACTTCATGAAAGGAGGTCTCCACCCTATGCGGCATTACCCGGTCCTCGTCGGCATCGGGGTAGTTATCATCTCTGAGCTTATAATCGGCTACGTCATCATCCGAATCGTTGACATATTCGCTGATATCGATATTTTCATAATCATCCTCGCTGCCATCCTTCTCTTCATATTCATCCGATTCGAATTCCTCCTTTGTCTCTTCACTCGTCCCGTCCTCATGATCTTCGGTCACTTCCAGTGCGGGATTCTCTTCCAGCTCCTCTTTTATCCGCTCTTCCAGATTAGCCGTTGGCACTTGCAGCAATTTCATCAGCTGAATCTGCTGAGGAGATAACTTTTGGAGTAATTTTTGCTGTAATGATTGACTTAACGACATGTATATCAGGGGTTTTGCTTAACCCGCTTGCCAATCAACTGACGAAGCGGGCGCGGACCACAAAAATCAGGCCGTAAATTTACATAAAAAGGAGGGATCAACCGTGCAACGAAAAAAAACTTTTCTTGTTGTATGTTTTTCAGCGCTTACGCTTGTCGTTAGGAGCCAAACGAGCCCTTGGGCGTCTGTGGAAAAGTTTATTCCCGGCCACTTACAATTTGCCGTCCGGGGGCACTCCGGGCTTTTTGCACCGGAACTGGTGCCGGCGAAACAGGTCTTTTTGTGTGTCAAGCCCGAGGCTCCCGTTTTCAGGCTGTCCCTCGCCACCTCCGATCTCGCAGGCCCCGGTGGTCAATATTATGTCGGCCATCTCGGTTTCTTTTGCAAAGAGGAACTGGTAATAGAAAAGACTACCCATATTCCACTCCGTTTCCGACTGGGTTCGTTGGATTATGTCAATAAGTTAGAGGGGAAGTGACCGGGGCCCGGTGCTATTAGGCAGCCGGGGCCTTTTGTTTCGCCATCACCTTCCGCACCGCTGCCACGATCTTCTCGCCGCGTTCCCGCGTTTGTTCTTCCGTCCAAAGCATGCCGATCGCCGTGGAAACACAGCGGCCCATGACCTTGTCGCTGGCAGGAAATCCATCGGTTTTCAATGCCCGGAGGGCCTTCTCCTGCGTGTCATTGAGCTTGTTGAGCGTAGCCACCTTCGCGAGATGGTCCCATTTGCGGATATAATGCCAGTTGTGCTCATACCAATACATATTGCCCGCTGCGGCGTTCTGCTGTTTTAGCTCGGCCATGACCGCCCGCATGGCCTCCTCCGTGGGCAGGAACCAGCTCAGGAAGGTATAGATATCGCCCGCGGGGTCGGGGATCGTCCGGAAGCTGATCTCCGGCACCTGCGAAAGGATGGCCTTTAGCTGGGTATAGTTCTTTTTGTTGAGCCCGATAAATTGATCCAGCTTCCGGACCTGCGCCAGGCCCACCGCGGCATGCAGTTCGGAGATGCGGAAGTTGTATCCGAGGAAGGGATGCAGATCGGCGCCCCGATCGGCTCCGACATGGTCATGACCATGGTCGGAATAGCCATCCAGCTTTACGGCCAGGTCTTTACTGTTGGTGACGATGGCTCCGCCTTCCGCACAGGTGACGATCTTCACAAAATCGAAGGAGAACGTCCCGGCATCGCCGATGGTGCCAAGCGCCTTGCCTTTGTAACTGCCGCCGAAGGACTGGCAGGCATCTTCCAGCAGCACCAGCTTGTGCTCTTTGCAGATGGCCATCAGGGCTTCCATGTCCGCCATCGCCCCGCACATGTGTACGGGCATGACACATTTGGTTTTCGGGGTGATCGCCCGACGCACCGCCGCCGGATCCAGCGTCAGCGTTTCATCCACGTCCACTAAGACGGGAACAGCCCCCACGCTAAGGACGCATTCGAAACTGGCTACAAACGTGAAGGTCGGCATGATGACCTCGTCGCCGGCGCCGATGCCCAGGGCGGCAAAAGCCGTCGTCAGGGCCGCCGTTCCGCTGCTGACGAGTTGGGTATATCCACAGTTCAGCTTTTCGCTGATGAGCGTTTCCAGTTCTCCCGCTTTCCAGATCCCTTTTCGGGGTCCATCGAATCCATAGCGCATCATGATCCCCGTTTCGAGGACATCGTTGACTTCCTTGCGTTCTTCGGGACCGAATAATTCGAAACCAGGCATATATAATGGTTTTAATGGGCGGATCGCCCCGTTTTCAATTTGTAAAGTTAGAAAATATCAGCGGTACCGGATCGCTTTCCACATTGTTCCGGCTGACGGCGGTGACAAAATAAAAATGTGGCGCCCCTTTTTGTTCCGCCGGATCCTGATGCACCGTGAACCCGGCAACGGGATCATAGGGAATAAATTCAAAGGCATGAACGGAGTCGAGATCGACCTTTGCCGAGTCGGTTCGATAGACTGCGAATCCCCGGAGCGAGTCCGTGTCCGTACCTTTCGACAGCCAGGCCGTCGTACTCTGTCCCTTGATGTCATATTCCATATGGAATTGCGGGACATGCGGCTTTGTCGAGTCGATCCATAGCATTGGCGGGATCAGCGCGGGGTAATTGTAGTAGTTGTTGATCAAACTGTCCGACCAGCCAAGCGGATTGTTATTGAACGAGCTGCTGCTGAAATAGACGGCTCCCTGAACCGTAGGATAGGTGCGTAAAGCCTGGATCTGCCGCGGCAACAGTGTCTTGTCCCGCCAGGCGGCGCTGGTGCCGGCACGATAGACGCCCAGCCCGATATAACACTGCCGGCCATAGGAATGCCTCGCCCACCAATCCAGCAATGGCCCATATGGCGCATGCGGCTGGGTGAACTCAAAATAGATCTGCGGCACCACATAATCGATCCACCCCTGTTTTAGCCACAGCACTATATCGGCATAGAGATTATCATAGTCCGTCTGACCGCCATGCGTCTCGCTTCCTTCCGGGTCCTTGTAGCTGTTGCGCCAGATCGCAAATGGGCTGATGCCGAATTTGCAATAAGGTTTCTCCTCTTTTATCGCCTTGCTGAGCTTGACGATGATGGAGTCCGTGTTGCTGCGCCGCCAGTCACCTATGCTCATCCCATTGCCATAGCGGGCATAGCTCGCATTGTCCGGGAAATCCTTGCCCGGTCCCCCACCCTCGACGATATCATAGGGATAAAAATAGTCATCGAAATGGATGGCGTCGATATCATACCGTTTTACGATATCCCGGATGACATTCGTCACATATTCTTGTACTTCCTTATTACCCGGATCGAAATAAAGGGTGTGCTCGAACCGCACAAACCATTCCGGATGCTTACGGGTAATATGGTCGGGCGCGATCGAAGATTTTCCGATGGTCTTCACGGCCCGGTAAGGGTTACACCACGCGTGGAATTCCATCCCCCGCCGGTGCGTCTCTTCGATCATGAACTCCAGCGGGTCATAATAGGGTGAAGGGGCCTGTCCCTGGACTCCCGTGAGCCATTCGCTCCACGGCTCATACGGGGACGGATAGAATGCATCGGCGGCCGGCCGGATCTGAACGACCACCGCGTTCATGCCAAGCCGTTTTTGCATGTCGAGGAGGCGGGTGAACTCCACCTTTTGGCTGTCTACCGGCAGCCCTTTCTTCGACGGCCAGTCGATATTCTCTACCGAGGCCACCCAGGAGGCCCGGAATTCATATTTGGGTTGTCGCGGCCCTGAGACGGCCGTGGTATCGCTCTGCGCCGGTGCAGACGGGGGGTTTTGCGCCGAGGCCGTGTTAAACAGCCCGCCGGCCAGAAAAATGATCAGCACCATCATCGCATTCCGCAGCTTATCGAGCAACCCGTTTAGCGTCCTGGTCTCCTCTTCCGTGAGATTGGTCATGATCTTGTCCGCATAGTCTTCAAAAGGATCGATCTTCTCGAGCAGCTTCCTGCCTTTTGCCGTGATGACCACGTCCACCAGGCGGCGGTCTTCATCATTGAGCGATTTTTTTACGAGCCCTTTCTTCAGCAAGCGGTCGACGATGCGGCTGGTATCGCTCATCTTGTCCAGCATCCGCTGCCGGATGGCAAGAGTGGAAAGCGGCTTGCCTTCACCGCGCAGGATACGCAGGATATTGAATTGCTGTGGCGTGATGTCCCAATCTTCAAAGATCGAATCGATCTTCTCCGATAGCCAGTTGAAGGTATAGATGATGTTGATCCTCGCTTTCTGATATTCGGTGCGGAACTTTCGTTGATTTATTTCGTTTTCAAGTGCCATGGCGCTCGTAAAAGTACAGAATTACCTTTTTGCCAACTCTCGTACCAGCATAAAAATTGTATAAAGATGATGAGCTTCGTGTAATAAAAAGAATTCGGTCCATTGCCGCACATCCAGCATTCCGTAACGCGGATGATGGCCAACCCGCCGCAGATCATCTTCGCCCATCCCTTGTAGTTTGGAAAAGATCACTACCCGCCTTTCTGCGATGTCCGAAAGGAGGTCTTTCAAGGACAGTTCCCGGTAACCGGAAAACTCGGGATCGTTATCCGCCACATATCGTTCGAATGCCGGGCTATCCTCGGTTTGGATCCGCTCGAGCCGCAACAGGAACATCGGCTGATAACAGGTCAGATGAGCGATATTGTCGAAGGCGCTCCATTTGCCCGGCTGGACCACGGACTTCAGATGGGATTCATCGAGTCCGGCGATCAGCTCGCGGATCGTGGTATGCTGGTATTGGAGCCGGGTTAACGCCGAAATGGATAATTCCATATGATGAATTTATTCTTCCCAGACCCTGGTTCCTTCGCTGCAATTTGCGCAGATGTCGATGTTCTTACGGCTCACGAGGATCTGGCGGCGGAATTCGACATATTGCTCATTGTGCCAGATCTCCCGGAACGGTTTCCCTTTGAGGTCACCCAGCGTATGCTGGGCGTCCTTGTCGAAACAGCAGGGCACTACCAAACCATCCCAGGTGATCACGGTCGCATGCCAAAGCCGCCAGCAGTGGTTTTCCAGGGTATTCTTAACGACATATTCCCCGCTTTTGTCTTTCCGGTAACGGCTGTATCGTTCGTTCGTCGGGATGAGCCCGTTCGGGTCGTTCTGGTAATCGTACACCTGGGCCGTCTTGAACCGGACCTCGTTTACGCCGGTCTCCTTCGCCAGTCGCTTTATATCCTCCAGCTGATGTTCGTTTGGCTTGACGACCAGAAACTGGAAAAACACGAAGGGCGTCTTGCTCTTCAGTTCTTTTTTCCATCGGACGATATTGCGGGCGCCTTCGAGCACCTTTTCGAGTTTTCCGCCGACGCGATACTGCTCGTAGACATCCTGGGTGGTGCCGTCGATGGAAATGATCAGCCGGTCCAGACCGCTCTCCACCGTCCGTCGTGCATTCTGGTCGTTGAGATAATGTGCGTTCGTAGACGTCGCCGTATAGATGCCCCTGGCGGAGGCATAGGCGACCATATCGAGAAAGGCGGGGTTCAGATACGGTTCCCCCTGAAAATAAAAGATCAGGTAAAGCAGGTCTTTGCAGAGGCTGTCGATCGTCTGGGTGAAAAAATCTTTTTGCAGCATGCCCGTGGGCCGGGTGAACGCGCGCAGACCGCTGGGACATTCCGGGCAACGCAGATTGCAGGAGGTCGTAGGTTCGAAGGAGATGGATACCGGATAGCCCCATTGAATGGCTTTTTTTGTCCATTTAGTGAGGTAATAGCTGCTCAGGACCTTGATCCCATTGAAAAGACGCCGGGCCGTAAGCTTGGACAACAGATTGATGGTATCGTTCCGGTTAAATTCGGGCATGGAAGTATAAAAATACTAATTATGTTTGTAAGGACACACTATGGCAAACAGAGCTCGAAAAAACAGGACCTGGAAGATAATATTGTTTGTATTGATTGGCGCCGTGCTGGTTACACTGGGGCTCGCCGGCTATGAATGGTGGATGGAACGGCGGGCGCATTTTATCCGGTATGCCGCCTTTGGCATCGATATCCCCGTGAACTACTCCATCCATGGTATCGACGTCTCCAAATACCAAAACAGTATCGATTGGGACCTCGTCAAAGACATGAAGGTCGGCGATGTCCAGCTCAGCTTTGCCTTTATCAAGGCAACCGAAGGCCTCGGCAACGAAGATGCCTACTTCCGGCGGAATTGGAAAAAGGCCAGGGACGCCGGCATGGCGCGGGGCGCCTATCATTTCTTCCTGGCCACCAAAAGCGGCAAGGCCCAGGCAGAGAATTTCATCAATTCCGTGGAGCTCCAGCCGGGTGACCTGCCCCCCGTGCTGGACATCGAGCAGACCTATGGCATCTCGCCGGACAAGCTGCGCGAACGGGCCAAGGAATGGCTGCAAACCGTACAGGGCTATTACCATGTCCAGCCGATCATCTATACCAATGTGGATTTTTATAAACAGGTGCTGAAAGATGATTTCGACGCCTATCCGTTATGGGTGGCCCACTATCTGCAAAAAGAAAGACCCAGCATCTACCGGGCCTGGGCCTTTTGGCAACATAGCGAATCGGGCCGCGTCGACGGCATCATGACCAAGGTCGATTTCGATGTCTTCAACGGCGACAGCACCGAGTTCCGGCGGCTGCTGATCAACTGAGGGGTCTCGCCACTCCGCGGGCGGCCAGCCGGGTCGCTCGTCCGTCGCGGGCCGTTAGCTGGTGTGATCCACCACGATCATCCACCGCCCGTCGATCTTCCGGAAAAGCAGGCTATAGGTACCACCTATATCTCCGGCTGCCTGCCGCTTGAGCAGCCATTTCCCGAGCACAAAACAATATTCCGGCGAAAGCTGCCTGATACTAAGCAGAGTAAAGAACAATTTTCCCATCTTCTCCGGCGTAGCATAGTGTTTCTTATAATTGCTTAGCGTTTGCGCATACCCGTAGGTGAGACCGTTCTGGCCCACGAATACCAGCGAGTCGTTGTTCCAATACCCCTTCATGAATCCATCGATATTGCCCTGGTTCCACGCATCGGCCTGATCCGCCATGACCTTTCGGATGGCTTGTTCGGCATCCGTTTGGGCCGAAGCTACCATGCAGCTAAAGATGGTAAACAAGCCGGCCAGTAGTAGTCTATTCATAGCCGAATTTACTCATACCTCGTCCATTTCGAGCAACAATTGTTTTAATTTTTTGATATGGCGGCCGTAGAGCTTGTTGACATAACCCCGGTTCAGGAACCACGTGGCCAGCCCGAAAGGGATCAGTAAAGCCAGCAGGAACTCCGGCTGAAACCACCATGGCGGAACCTGCCGGGGATGTACTTCGCGGTAGCTGTATTCGAGGATCCAGTAAGCGAGCGTCAGCGCGGCAAATTGTACCAGCGTACTCGACCAATAATAGAACCGGACGTATTTGCTCAGCACGGCGACCTGGCGCGCCATGTTGCTCCGGACCTCGCAGGTAACGCATTGCATCTTCCTGAGCAGCCGGAATTTCAGCGAATAATAGACCCAATAGAATATGAGGATGACACCCATCATCACCGAGATGCCCCACAGTTTTCCCTGGAACATCGTAAGATAAAGGACGATGGTTGGAATATACGTTACGAGCATCCACAGGCTTTCCCGCCGCGTATTGCGCCGCATCCTTTCGATGGGACCGCGGGACCGCTCCTCCAACATCGAAGCCAGCATCCCGGCATGATCTTCATCATCAGCGGCCGGAATCGCCTGCTCTTTCCAGATCGTTTTGAGGTTATCTAATTCCATAAGCGGCCTCCTTGGTCATTTTACGTAATTTTTCCTTGATCCGGTTCATCTTGACCCGCAGGTTGTTCTGAGGGATGCCCAGGATCTCCTCCATCTCATGATAAGGTTTGTCTTCCAGGTATAACATGGTCAGCGCCTTTTCCACCTCCGTGAGCTTGTCGATGGCGGCGTACAACTGTTGCAGTTGTTCCTCTTTTTCCGTGGAATAATGAATGTCCTGCAGCTGTGTGGGCAAAAGATCGGGGTCCATCGGGGTGATATGGCGGCGCTGTTTGCGCAGATCGGAGATGGCCGTATTCAGCGCGATCCGGTAGAGCCAGGTGCTGAAACGCGATGCGCCTTTGAACGACGGATAAGACCGCCAGAGCTGGATCACCATCTCCTGGAAGAGGTCCTGCCGGTCGGCCTCCGTAGCGCCATACATCCGGCATACCTTGTACAGGATGCCCCGGTTCTCGTTCACCAGGCGAATAAACTCGTCTTGCAATATCGGCGATGGCTTGTCGATGGCCGGGGGATTTTGTCAATAATACAATTTGTCGGCCGCCCGCGGAAAATATTACATTGCAGCCATGAAGAAGATCTATCACCTTAGCTCCTGTACCACTTGTCAACGCATCCTCAAAGAAACCCAGGCCGGCGCCAAGGGTTTTGCCCTGCAGGATATCAAGACGGAAAAGATCACCCCCGCCCAGCTTGACGAGCTCAAGGAAAAAGCCGGCTCGTATGAGGCCCTTTTCAGCCGCAGATCGCTAAAATACAAGGAGATGGGACTGAAAGACAAGGTCCTCACCGAGGCCGACTATCGCCGGCTGATCCTCGGCGACTACACCTTTTTGAAACGCCCGGTGACCATCGCGGGGAAACAGATCTTTGTCGGCAGTGAGAAAAAGGCTGTCGAGGGGCTTAAGACATTAATTGGTCGGTAGCCTTTTCAACCCAAAGATCCCTTGCTGCTGCACGACCCGAACATTGACGAGCCCCCGCATGCCCGCATAATCCCGGGCACTGCTATGCAAGTACGCCTCCGGCTGCTCCACGATCATCTCCCGCACCGGGTTCTCGTGAATGTGGGCGATCCGGTCGAGTAAACTCTCGGGTTGCTGACAATCAATGCGCAAGGGGCTGCTGCAGTTCTGCCATAAATGGAACTTTTCGATCCGTCTGAGCGGCTTCCCATAGTCTTCGAAATGCCGCATCATCCACTCCCGACGAAAGTCCATTTCCATCTCTAACGCTTTGAGAATGAGTGGTGTAGTATATTTTTTGAAATCCCGCTCGAAATACGCCGGCGCCGTCGCCTCTTTGGGTCGAACGATCAGATGAAGATGGCTCGACATGAGGGTCCAGGCATAGATATCCAGTCCTTGTGTTTCGACGAAAAAGTTCAAGGCCTCCACAACGACCTGTTTATAAGCCGGCCTCACAAACACATCGATCTTATCAACCGTATTCAAGGTAAGGAAATAACACGCGTCAAGCGGGATGATCGGCTTATCATTCGACAGCATGGCCACTTTGTTTATATTAACGAATCTTACTCTCTTGACGGGCCTCCGGCCCGTCGGCGTCCAGGTGTAAAAAGGGGGTGATCTTAAAGTTACAAAAATCCCGGCTTTTCGTTTGTTACGTTAACTTAATTTTTTCGTACCCGTTAGCCAATTTTACCTTTTGGCGCGGATAGGCGCTGCAATAAACATAATGAGCGGGGTCGTCCACAAATTTTGCGTCCATGACTTTATCGAGAGGAGTGGGAATGGGCTTATCCTTTTTGACGATTTTTTCCAGGTCTACCGGCTGATTGCCGAACTGCCAGAAATGATGCTCCGAATCATGCTGATACCGGTTAGCGAAGAAGTGAAAAAGACGCATCAACCACTCTTTACGTGTTTCGTCCGGGTGCTCCGAGATGGCCCGGAGTATCTGCTTGGCTGAAGAACTCTTTAGATCCCTTAACACTTTCGGGAGATTGCTCCTCCCTTCTTCTACATCCGCTATCATATACAACTGGCTGGGAAGGATCGCGTATTCGTATACCCGTAGCCGTTTGTTCTCAATGCAGTAGTTGAGGTTATCTACCAGCAGATCACAATATTCGCAACGGGTGAATACATCGATCCCGGCGACTACGGTTAGGGTTACAAAATACAATCCCTTAGGCTGTATCTTGTACATTTCGGTCATGCGTAAAAGATAGCAAACTTTTATGAAAATCAATAACTGCGCACGTTTTACGCTACTTCGTACAGGATTTTTTTTACGATCGGCGGACTTGCCGTTCCCATGTTTAGAATATTTCCAGACCGTGGATGGTTTCCCCGCAGAATTTCATCATTCTGCAAGGTCGAGGGGTCACTCTAAAATAATTCGCAGCTTTGCGAAGTTGAGCATGATCTTCTTCTCTCCGTTGTACTGAAATTTGACTGTAGCAATGGGATTGTGTTGAGATCCTTCCATACCGATCACTTCGCCAAAGCCGAACTTTTGATGTTCGACCTTTTGCCCTACTTGTAAACCGGAGGTGTCGCTGGCAACGAAATCGGCGGATGGATTGTGTTCGACGGTTTTCCCGTAGGCGGGCTTGGGTGGGATATATTGAGGACGGGCGTCTTTTTTTGTCGGTGGGGGCCCATACCTCCGTTCCGCCTGGTCGGGGGAATTACCATAACCGCCGCCGTGCATCCGGTCATATGCTGATCCGGAGGGACCGAATGATCCCTGGTTCCGGGCGCCGCCGCCTGCGAAGCTGCGATCCAGGTACTCGCCGGGGATTTCGTCGATGAACCTGCTGGGTTCATTCTGTACCAGGTTGCCAAACCGGTACCGCGTGTTGGCATAGGTGATCCAAAGCCTTTGCTTGGCGCGCGTAATGACCACATAGAACAATCTGCGTTCTTCTTCCAGCTCTTCGCGGGTGTTGATCGCCATCGCATTGGGAAAAAGCATTTCCTCCAGGCCCACGGCAAACACGCAGGAGAATTCCAGTCCTTTGGCGGCATGGATACTCATGAGCTTCACCGTATCGGCATTGGGATCCTTCTCATCCGCATCCGTCACCAGCGAGATCTGCTGCAGATAATTCCCCAGCGTCTTGGTGTCGGTCTCCAATACGCCATCGTCATCGGGACGTTCTGTAAACTCCTTGATGGAGTTCAGCAATTCCTGGATATTCTCATACCGGGCGAGACCTTCGGTGGTCTTATCGTTGAATAATTCTTTTACAAGGTTGGTTTGCTTCCCTACATGTGAGGCTACATCATAGGCATTCTTCGAGTTCAGCATGGATGCAAAGCTGCGGATCATCAGCACAAAGTTATCGATAGCTTCGAGCGTGCCGGATTTAAACCCGAGCATCGCCGCACTCTCCAGCACTTCCCAAAGGCTGATGTTACGGGTATTGGCTTCCAGCACCGCCTTATCGATGGTGGTCTTGCCGATGCCGCGTGCGGGATAGTTGATGATACGTTTCAGCCCTTCTTCATCCCGCGGATTGACGATCACGCGCAGATAAGCCAGGAAATCCCTGATCTCCTTACGCTGATAGAAGCTGATGCCGCCGAACATCGTATAGGGGATCGCCATGCGCCGCAGACTTTCTTCAAATGCACGGCTCTGGGCATTGGTCCGGTAAAGGATGGCAAAATCCCGGTTATTGAAATGATTCCGTAGCCGCTGTTCCTGGATGGTGTCTGCCACAAATTTCCCTTCTTCGTTATCCGTCATCATCCGCACCAGCCTGATCTTCTCGCCGGGCGCGTTGTCGGTCCAAAGATTCTTGGGTATCTGCCCTTTGTTGTTCTTGATGACCTCGTTGGCCACGTTGAGGATGCTCTGCGTGCTGCGATAGTTCTGTTCGAGTTTTACCACCTTGACATCCTCGTAGTCTTTTTGGAATTGGAGAATGTTCTCGATGGTTGCGCCCCGGAAACTATAGATGCTTTGTGCGTCATCCCCCACCACGCAAACATTTTCATGGGCCGCGCCCAGCAGCTTTATGACTTCGTACTGAGCCGGATTCGTATCCTGGTACTCGTCGATCATGATATACTTGAACTTGTGCTGGTATTTATGCAGACTTTCCGGGAAATTCTTCAGCAGTTCGTACATTTTGATCAGGAGATCGTCGAAATCCATCGCCCCATTCTTGAAACAACGCTTGGCATAAGCGTCGTAGATCTGCGCGATAGCCGGCCGGTTGGCGCGCATGTCTTCTTGCTGAATAGCATAATCAGTGGCGTATTCTACCGGTCCCACCAACGCGTTCTTGGCGGAAGAGATGCGGTTATAGACCACATTCGGCTTATAAAGTTTGTCATCGAGGTTCAACTCGCCCGTCACCGTCTTTACCACGCTTTTTGCGTCATCGGTGTCGTAAATAGTAAAATTGTTGGGATATCCCATGCGTTGGGCCTCTCCGCGCAGGAGCCGGGCAAAAACGCTATGAAATGTTCCAATATAAAGATTGCGCGCTTCCCCGCTGCCCAGGATCTTTTCTATCCGCTCCTTCATTTCCTTGGCCGCCTTGTTGGTAAACGTAAGTGCCAGGATATTAAAGGCATCTACCCCCAGCGCCAGCAGATGTGCGATCCGGGTGGTCAATACCTTTGTCTTACCGCTCCCTGCGCCTGCCACGATCATGATCGGACCGTCCTTATGCAATACCGCTTCTTTCTGCCGGTCATTCAATTCGCTGATATAATCTCGCATGTCGCAAATTTAGCTAAATTGCCCATATCTATGAGCGAAGCACTATACTATTCCACCGACGACACCATCGCGTTTGTGCTGCCGCTGTTTAAGCTCGTTTTGGGCATTCATGAAACCGGATCCGTGGCCCCATTCGAACGCGAAGATGCTCTCTTCACCACCGATGGTGTGCTCGATGTGGATAAATCTTTGGCCCATCCGCCGAATTTGGCGTCCTACCGCGTTCTGGCGCTCTTTCCCCGTAAGGAGGCCGGACCTGTCGAGATCACAAATCTGCAAGGGATTGCGGCATTGGCTTCCTATCTGCCCGGCTATCGTTGTTTTGAAATGGACCTCGGTCATCACGATCAGCAAACGGATATCTTCTGCCTGGGTCTTCTGCTGGCGGCAACGGCCCTGAGCCTGGACCTGCATAATGCTGACGACCTGTCGCAGTTCGTCCTGGCCCGCACCAATCCTTCGCAGTACAATCCCCGTATCCATCCTACCGTAAGTAACTTGATCACCGAGACCACCGAACTCGACCGCTCCCGTCGTTCCCGGGACCTCTATGATGTGATCAGCCGCCTCGAACACTACCGTGATTTCGATCCCGAGCGGCAGGCCGATCTCAGCCAGATACCCGGCTGGGTAGACAAGGGACCCACGGAACGCGACGGCATGATCCTCAATAGACTTCGTAACCGGCTTTTCGATATCAGCCGCAGGAACCGACTGCTCTATTACAAGCCCAATCTTCGGCTTGTCAACCTTACCGTGAGCAGTGTGCCGCTCGTACTACATTACCAAAGTATCCGTCCGGAGTTGCTCTTTACCTGGAACGGCGAAATTGCGGAAAAGATCACCGGCGGTAAAGAGATCCTCCTCAATAAATACTTGCGTTTCGAAGATTATCCCTGGCTGCCCGCTTCGCTCGACCGGGTACGGGTGGACGCGCGTCGCGACGAGCAGGAATATGGATTCAGCGCCCTCAAACTGGCGATCGCCTTCCTCGGCTGGAATAATCTCAAGGACGCGCCCGAGGAACGCATCCAGACCCCATTGCTCCTGTTGCCTGTAAGCCTGAAGAAGAATAAAAAGGTCAGGGAAGATCACTATATCCTCAGGACCCTCGATAATTCGGCCGAGGTGAACCCGGTACTCGCCGGGTTGTTGCGCGAGCTCTACGGCATCCGGCTCCCCGATTATATCGACCTGGACGAGATGAGCCCGGAACAGTTCTACCAGCTCCTCAAGACCCAGATCGAAGAGGTCAACCAGGGCATCCGGCTGAATTATATCGACAAGCCGCGGATCCGCATCATCCAGGGCGAGGCCCGGCAGACGGCGGGCGGCTATCGTCATCGCTTCAAAGCCGCGGCGGCGGAAACGGCGGCGCCTGAGTCGGCTCCGCCATCAGGCGCCCCCAATCCACTGGTCGAGCCGGCTCCGCACGAAGAGCGTTTCGAACTCACCGAAGGTTCCAATGAGGCCCATAGCTGGGACTTCGACGTCTGCCACATGATCCTGGGCAATTTCCACTATAAGAAGATGAGCCTGGTCCGCGACTACAACAACGTCATCGACCGCGGCCAGCCCCACCCATCCTTTGACGCCCTGTTCAGCGAACAACCAAAAGACTGGCCCGAACATCTCTTCGACGGCAATGCCCCCGCGGATTGGTTCCATGTCGTCCCCGCCGACCCCACCCAAACCAGGGCCATCCTCCAAAGCCGCGCCGGCTATAGCTATATCATCCAGGGTCCGCCGGGCACCGGCAAAAGCCAAACGATCACCAACCTCATCGCCGATTTTGTTGCCCGCGGCAAGAATATCCTCTTCGTCTGCGAGAAACGCGCCGCCCTCGACGTCGTCTATCACCGGCTAAAACAGGTAGGTCTCGAAGAGCTGTGCTGCTATATCCATGACAGCCAGGGCGATAAACGCGACTTCATAAAGAATCTCAAGGCCACCTATGAAGATTTCGTCACGAATAGGATGGATCTTGTAGCAATAAAACAACAACGCGACGCCCTGCTGCATACGATGAATCGCGAGCTGGAACTGCTCCGCGATTTCCACGATATCAGTATGTCTTGTTCGTCCGAAGACACGGACAGCGGGCTCACGGTACGCGCCCTGATCGAAGAACTTATTTCTCTCCGCCACCTTCTCGTACCGCTCACCGTAGCCGAAGAAGAGCTGCTGCCGGGATACAAAGAATGGCAGGCTGCCCAATCCGTCGTTGGCGAACTGGAACTATTACTCGATGAGACGGAACCGGGATCTACGCTCTCAGCCCATCCTTTTAGTCATATCAAGGAGTCCATCTTTCTTTTGGCCAGTCCTTACCAGGCGTTGGAATCGGCTATCCGTGAAAGTCTCAGGGCCCTCGATGAAACCGAAGCATTGCTTGGTGCAAGCCGTCTCGACCCACGGCTACGGCAGGACCCCGAACGAATAAAAAGCCTGGTCCAGTTCGCCGTGCTCCTTTACCCCCTCGCCCGAACGGGCAATATCGCACTGGCTGACCCCGATAGCACGGCCGCCAGGGAATGGCAGCAACAGCTCCGCCACTACCGCAACCAGCAAGAAAACTATCGGCAGACGCAACAAAAAAATTCTCACTGGCAACAAAAGATCGACGAACGGGATCTCGACGCCGCGCTTCAACTCGCGGCTAAATATGAACACGCCTTCATGGGCAGATTCAATGGTACCTGGAAAAAATTCAAACATCAGCTGGAACCGCAGTACGATTTCTCCGCGCATTCCGTCCGGCCCTCCTACCAGGTCCTTTTACAAGACCTCCGGACCGAATATGGAGCATCGGCACAGCTGGAACAGACACGCCGCTCACTGGAAGACCGCTATCCATTGGGACAAAATCTCGACACCGCCATCCTAAGCATCGATATGCTCCAAAGCCGCAAGGGTCATCCCGACCTGGAGTATTTGCTACATCATCCCGACGGACCGGCACTGGTGTCGTCGTTACACGATCTGCACCAGCCACTCAACCGGCTCGAGACTGCCCTGAACCGCTGTCTGCAAACACTGCCGGCCAGCGCCAATTTCTCCGCCATTCGCGATGAATTGGTCAATATCCAGCTCAACATGGATGCCCTACCCGACTGGCTTCCTGCCCTTCGTGGCTTCTCCGCACAGCCCGAAGCAGTGAAAACCGCCCTGCGCCGGTTACCATTGAGAGGACAACAGATGCAGGCCGCCATCATCCGCAAGACATTACAGCAACTCTATCAGACGCATCGCAATTATGCCGCTACCGAAGGGCCGACCCTCGAGAAAGCAGTCCAGCAGCTCGGCAGTTCCTACCCCGCCCTTCAGGAGATCAATGCCAGACTGATCCGCGCCTTCGTCCGCCAGAAATTCCTCCACCAGCTGGACCTGAGTGGCCGGGCCGCCGGAGGGCTCACCGAAGAACAAAAACGAGCCAAAAAGAATTTTACAGAAGGCCGAAAGATCCTCGAGAACGAGTTCGGCAAGAGCATGCGGTATAAAAGCATCCGTGAACTCGCGGAAAAAGAAAGCGGCCAGGTGCTAAAGCTGCTGAAACCCGTGTGGCTGATGAGCCCATACAGCGTGAGCGACAGCCTTCCGCTCGACGACGAACATTTCGACGTGGTGATCTATGACGAAGCCAGTCAGATCACGCTGGAGGAAGGTGTCCCCGCGCTATATCGGAGCAAACAAACCATCATTGTCGGCGACGAGAAGCAGATGCCGCCTACCGATTTTTTTAGTTCCGGCGCCAAAGACAAAGACCCCGATGACCTCGAAGGGAACGAAGTCCGGGACGACGAATGGCTTAGCGATGACGCAGATAGTCTTTTAGCACAGGGCGCGCGGAAATTGACAAGCACTTTGTTAAGCTGGCATTATCGCAGTCACTATGAGACCCTGATAAGTTTCAGCAATCACGCCTTCTACGACGGCGAGTTGCTGACGATCCCCGATAAGACCATCCATCAAAAGGAGAAGACCCTGATCCAAATCAGCCGTCCGGATGAAGCGACATTCCATACCGATGCCCTGTTCGACCGAAGCATCAGCTTTCATCGTCTCAATGATAGTGGATACCAGAAACGGAGTAACCCTGCCGAAGCCGCCTATATCGCCCGGCTGGTGCGCGAACTGTTGCGCCGGCAAACTGCCGAAAGCATCGGCATCGTCGCCTTTAGCCAGGAGCAGCAGCGGGCCATCGAAACTTCACTCGACAGACTGGCAGGCGAAGATGCCGCTTTTGGCGGGCAGCTGGAAGACGCTTACAATCGAGTGGCAAACGACCAGTTCGTGGGCTTGATCATTAAAAACCTGGAAAACATCCAGGGCGACGAACGGGATATCATCATCATCAGTGTCTGTTATGGACCCGACTCAGGCCGGCGCATGTTAATGAACTTCGGTCCGGTAAACAAAAAGGGGGGTGAAAAACGGTTGAACGTTCTCTTCAGCCGTGCTCGCAAACATATGGCCGTTGTCAGCAGCATCCGCTATGATCAGATTACCAACGAATACAACGAAGGCGCCGCTTATCTCCGCCGCTTCCTTCAATATGCCGAGCTCGTGAGCACCGGGAAGATGGAGATGGCCCGGACCATTCTCGATGGGCTAACGCCGCATAAAGACTCCGGCGGCGACGCTATAACGCCCGCCGTCATCCGCACGCAGCTAAAAGATCAGCTAACGGCGATGGGCTATGAAGTCGCGGGGCCCATAGGGCAATCCGATTTCAAATGTTCGCTGGCCGTAAAAAGGAATGTCGCGGATGAAGAATATGCGCTGGCAATCCTCATCGACGATGAAGATCATTATCGCAACGAGAATCTGGTCGAACAGTATTATCAACGTCCGGCGATCCTGCGCGATTTCGGGTGGAAAGTCCTGCCCGTCTATGCGAAGGATTGGCTCCATCAGCCACAACGGGTGATGGAACAGATCGTCAGGGAGCTCGCTTCCCATCCCGGCGTAGGTGCGGCACCT
>Ga0134126_10004149_pt1 | contig 18138 bp, 22 predicted proteins | sample KB31752_FD_96881 | JGI IMG/M metagenome (GOLD analysis project Ga0134126, IMG submission 96881) | Terrestrial soil microbial communities with excess Nitrogen fertilizer from Kellogg Biological Station, Michigan, USA - KB3-175-2 | ecosystem: Environmental > Terrestrial > Soil > Unclassified ...
CAAAGCGCCCACGCTCAGTTGCGACTGGTCGGCTCGGTATTGGGCCGCGGCAGCCGCGAGGCATGGGTCTGCAGCGCGCGGATGCGATCGGCGAGGTCGCCATTCGTTGACGGAGTCTCGCTGAGATTCACGTCGTCATTTCTGGAGGCCGTACCGGTGCGGTCGCGAACGGTTTCAGCCGCCAGAATGGCGTTGATTGGCGAGTTCGGCCCTTCCAGCGCCGAGGCAAGCCGCGCCACTTCTGCAGCGACGTCGCTGATACGTTCGCGCAGCGAGGCGTTCTCGACGCGCTCGGATGCCCAAGCTTCCTCGCTCTCGCGTTTCATTTTGCCGAGGTCGCGGGCAAGTCGGTCGCGTTCATCGGCGGTGCGGTCGATCTCCGACTGCAATTGAACTTTTTCCAATTTTAACTTTTCCGTCACCGAATTGGCGCGGCCTTCGAGCTCGATGATGGCGGTGCGCAGATCGCCCTCGGTCTTGCGTGCGACTTCGACTTCACCGCGCATTTGATTGAGCTCGAAGGCGCTGCGATGAAGCAGCTGGGCCTGTTCGGCGAGGCGATTTTCCAGATCTTGGGCGCGGCGGCCGAAAAGTTCGGCCTCCTTGGTCTGCGCAGCCAGGTGCTGTTCGAGTTCGGCGATGCGGCGCCCGAGATTCTCGACGCGACCGCGTTCTGTCGCCAGTTCCTCGGTCGCGTGTTTGAACTCGAGTCGCTCGGCATCGCGTCGGTCTTCCAGCGCCTTGATTTCGTTGCCGGCGTCGGTGATCCGCTCCTTCAGTGCCTCGACTTTGGTCTTGAGCGCAACAATTTCGATCTTCTGGGAATCGGCCAGCGTCGATCGCTCATCCAGTTGGCCGGCCAGATTCGCAATCTCGGATTCCTTCTCGGACAAGGTACGCTCGGCCACGCGGATGATATCGGTCTTGGTCGCCACTTGTTCCTCAGTGACGCGCAACTGATCGCGCATCGCTTTGTCGCGGCCTTCCATTGCAAAAATGGTGGCGGTCTTTTCCCCGAGCTCCATCTTGAGTCGGTTGATGGCGTCGCTCTTCTTGCCGAGCTCCGCCAGTTGGCTGGTGGTCCTGCTCTTGAGCGTCTCGACGCTCATTTCCAGGCGTCGCGTCGACATTGCAAATTCCGCGCGCAACTGGTCCTTGTCGGCTTGAATTTCCGCCATCGACAGCGGGGTCGCGGCCTCCAACCGGCGCATGGTCAGCCGCACGGCGCGGCCATGGACGAGGGGAATAACGACGAGCCCGATCAGGGCTGCGACGAGAAATCCGATCCCAAAATACATGATCGGTTCGATCATGAACGCGCCTCCAACTCATCCTACACTAACCTGAAACCGGGCCCGGCGTCCCCGCCGCCGGGACGAGCCGGAGTCGCATCGTTAACGGCGGCCGCCTCAGAATGGGTTCCAGGTCGCCCGCGAGGTAAACTTGAGATAACCGATATTGGCGCCCAGCCGCAGTCCGACGCCGGAGCGGATCGGAACGACGATGATGTTGCCGGACGCGAGCGCGGTCATGCCGAACCCGCCGATGAAATAAGCCGAGCCGTCGATGCCGGCGAATCGCTGGTAGATCGCATCGGTGGCGGGCAAGTTGTAGACCAACATCATGGTGCGGGCGCCTTCGCCGCCGGTGTCGAATCCGACCGAGGGGCCTTCCCAGAATACGCGCCGGTCGCCTGCGTTCTTGGTGTAGAGTTTGCCGTCGCCGTAGCGCAGACCGACCACGATCGCCCCGCTGCCTTCCTGACCCAGCACGTAGCCGTTGGGCTCGCCCCAGCGGCTGACGGCTGCCTGCACCACCTCCGCCAATCCGCGCGATACCGTTCCGAAGAAGCGATGGCCTTCGTGGATGATCTCATCGGGTTTGAAGGTGTCGTTGCTGTGCGGCCGAGGCGGCGGCTGGTCCTGAGCTGCCGCTACGCCGGCGCCAAAGGCGATAAGACACAGGGCGAAGGCCGCAAGGCGCAATATAGCGCGCATCGGATGCTCCATTGGGTAGCGAGGTTCAAATCCCGTTTAACCGGTTGCTCACGCCGATGGCCGTAATGTGGCGGTACAGGCGTTTGCCCCGAATCGCTTAAAGATCGCTGAGAACTATGACTGCAGCACGGCAGCAACGGAAGTCGCCCTCCGGCCTCGGACCAGCTCTTGGGCTGGCGCTCGGCATTGCCGTTTTTGGAGGTATTTTTGCGTCTCACGCCAGTTCCGCCACTCTGAGCGACCGGGTCGTTGTCGACGCTCATAGCGGGCTCGCCATCAGCGGTTTCGACCCGGTGGCTTACTTCATCGACGCCAAACCGAAAGTCGGCCGTCCAGACCTGGAGCTACGCCTCGACGCCGTGGTTTGGCGTTTCCGCAACGAGGGCAATCGGGCCGCCTTTGCCGATCATCCCGAAGTCTATATGCCGCGCTTTGGCGGCTACGATCCGGTCGCGGTCGCCCGCGGCGCCTCGGTGCCGGGGCACCCCTTGTATTGGACGGTGACCGGCGAGCGGCTCTATCTATTCTATAATGCGGCGGCGCGCGCGGCATTCCTCGCCCAACCGGGCCTCTTTATCGAGCGCGCAACACGCAAATGGCCTGAGGTCGCGCGCACTATTGCGCGCTGACACTTCTTCTAGCTCTTGGCCGATACGGCCTTGGCCGGATCGCCCCAGGCGATGAACCCCGGTACCAGAAAATTTCCCGCCTGTTGCCCAAACTGAATTTGTTCGCGGTTCGGATCGGTGACCATTCCACCGGCAACGGCCAGGACAGCCCAGCCGGCCGCGATATCCCATTCGTGTGTGGATGCCAGCCGCGGATAAACATCGACTTCACCTTGGGCGACGTAACAGAATTTTACCGACGAGCCGCAAGGAAAACGCTTGGACAGCGGTAGCCGCGTCAGGAATTCCTCGGTCGCCGTGTCGAGGTGGCTGCGCGAGGTCGCCGCGACGAGGCGTTCCGGCGCCGGCCGCGTGCGGATGATGCTGCTATCATAGACTTCGGGCGTACCGGTGCCGAGCCGCAGCCGCAAGCGTTCAGCTTTGCCACCAGCTACGCCGCGCCACAATAAACCTTGCGCCGGCGCGGCGATCAATCCAGCTATCGGAACGCCGCGCGTCACGATGGCGACATTGACGGTGAATTCGTCGCGGCCGGCAAGAAATTCCTTGGTGCCGTCGAGTGGATCAACCAGCACGAAGCTCGGCTCCAGATGCACCGCTGCGGCGCGGCCAATGCTTTCCTCCGCGATCACTGAAATGCCAGGCAACAAACGCGAGAGGCCGTCCACGATGATAGCTTCTGATGCCTCGTCGGCGGCCGTGACCGGCGACTGGTCATCCTTGAGACGTCGTTCGACCGACGAGGCCGGCTGGGCGAGCGTCGCTGCCGCCGCGCGGGCCACGATCTCGGTCAACGAATCCAGATGCCGTTCAGCTTGTTGCGGTGTGATGCGCGTCACGGCTTGCAGATTCCTTCTGGCCTAGTCCTTGGCGGTCGTAGCGGTGCGGTGTATCACGCCCGCCAGCCAGCGCGTCCAGCGATTCGCCGGTTTTTGGCAGCCTGCACGCCCAGCGGAGACCCGTCTATGTCCGGAAAGCCCATCGAAGCGCTCGATCTTGCCGCACTGCTGTGCTCGCGTGTCTGTCACGATCTGATCAGCCCCGTCGGCGCCATCGTCAACGGCCTGGAAGTTCTGGATGAGGCCAAGGACGAGGAGACCAGGGCCTTCGCCCTCGATTTGATCAAGAAAAGCGCCCGTACCGGCTCCGCTAAACTGCAATTCTGCCGCATCGCCTTTGGCGCCGCGGGCTCTGCCGGCGCCCAGATCGACCTCGGCGATGCCGAGACCATCACCCGTGGCTTTTTCGAAGACGACAAGACCAAGGTTGCCTGGAACTTGCCGCGGGCGCTGCTGCCCAAAAACCGGGTCAAGCTGCTGCTCAATTTGCTGCTGATCGCGGGCCAGACGATCCCGCGCGGCGGCCGGCTGACGATCGATCCGGTCGGGGCGGGTGAAGGCATGGGCTTCAAGGTCAGCGCCGCGGGCGTCAATGCCAAGGTTCCACCGGCTGTAGCCGCATTACTCGGCGGCGATACCGGTGGCACAGCGCTCGATGCCCATAGGATCCAGCCGTTTTATGCCAGCTTGCTGGCGCAGGCTTCTGGCGTCACGGCCGGCATGGCCATGGAAGGCGACGCGGTCGTGGTGACGGCTCAATAGGCCAGGTTGTGGGCAGTTAACGAGTTGTTAAAGGGCGCGACTGTTAGGCCCAATCCGCAACCAAAATTAAACGCTTCAACGACACACTGCCGACGCTCCCGGTCGAGAGCGGCGGACGGGCTGGCGCCCGTCGATGAAGGCGTTTTTCATGGACGACCTGTTGCGGGAATTTGTGATCGAGACCAACGAGAGTCTCGATGTGGTTGACGTTGAGCTCGTGCGTTTTGAGCAAGATCCGAACAACGCCAAGATCCTCGATAACGTCTTCCGCCTGGTGCACACCATCAAGGGTACGTGCGGCTTCCTCGGGCTGCCGCGGCTGGAAGCGCTTGCGCATGCCGCAGAAACGCTGATGGGCAAGTTTCGCGACGGCGTGCCGGCGACCAACGACGCCGTCACTCTTATTCTCAGCACCATCGATCGCATCAAGCAGATTCTGGATTCTCTCGAGCGCGAGCAACGCGAGCCCGAGGGCGCCGACGACGACCTGATTTCCGATTTGGAGCGCATGGTCGAACGCGTCGCACCGTCTTCCGCGCCGGCGGCACCACGCCATACGGTCGGAACGCTAATACCGCAAGTATTGGAACGGCCGCTGCGGCCAGGCGAGGTTTCACTCGATGAACTCGAGCGCGTATTCCGCGAAACTGCGGTCGAGATCCCATCCGCAAAGCCCGCCAAGCCGGCGTCCGCCGAAGTGGTGGCCAAGGACGAGGATTTGGCCAAGGCGGGCGGTCAATCGATCCGCGTCACAGTCGATACGCTCGAACATTTGATGACGATGGTGTCGGAACTGGTGCTGACGCGCAACCAGTTGCTCGAAATCGTGCGCCGCCACGAAGATTCGGAATTCAAGGTGCCGCTGCAGCGCCTGTCCAATGTCACAGCCGAGTTGCAGGAAGGCGTTATGAAGACGCGCATGCAGCCGATCGGCAATGCTTGGCAGAAGTTGCCGCGCATCGTGCGCGATCTCTCCAATGAACTCGGCAAGCAGATCGACCTGGAAATGCAGGGCGCGGAGACCGAACTAGACCGCCAGGTGCTCGATCTGATCAAGGATCCGCTCACCCATATGGTGCGCAATTCGGCCGACCACGGTCTGGAGACGCCGGAACAGCGGCGCGCCGCCGGCAAGCCTGAGCACGGTCGGATCAGGCTATCGGCCTATCACGAGGGCGGGCACATCATCGTCCAGATCGCCGACGACGGCCGCGGTCTCGACACCGCGCGGATTAAGGCCAAGGCTCTTGCCCAGGGGCTGACATCCGAAGCCGAACTCGAAAAGTTGTCGGAAGCGCAAATTCACAAATTCATTTTCGCGCCTGGCTTTTCCACCGCTGCGAAAGTCACCAGCGTGTCGGGCCGCGGCGTCGGCATGGACGTGGTGCGCAACAATATCGATCAGATCGGCGGCACCATCGACGTGAAATCTGTGGCTGGCGTCGGGCTGAGCTTCAGCATCAAGATTCCGCTCACGCTCGCCATCGTGGCGGCGCTAATCGTCGAAGCTGGCGGTGACCGCTTCGCCATTCCGCAGATCGCTGTCGTCGAACTGGTGCGGGCGCGCGGCGGCAGCGAACACCGGGTCGAACGCATCAAGGATACCGCGGTGCTGCGGCTGCGCGACAAGCTATTGCCGCTGACACGTCTGAGCCAATTGCTCGGCACCCAAATCGACGCCGGCGACGTCGAGAGCGGTTTCATCGTGGTCATCCAGGTCGGTAGCCAGAGCTTCGGCATCGTCGTTGACAGCGTCTTTCACACCGAGGAAATTGTTGTGAAGCCGATGTCGAGCAAGCTTCGCCATATCGCGCTGTTCTCAGGCAATACCATTCTTGGCGATGGCTCGGTGATCATGATCATCGACCCAAACGGCATTGCGCAATCGTTCGGTAGCGCGGTTACCTCGCAATTTGACACCAAGGACAACGTCGGCACAGGACATTCCGTTAGCGAGGAGAGGGCGAAAACGTCACTCCTGGTGTTTCGCGCCGGCTCCAGCCAGGCCAAGGCGGTGCCGCTCGCGCTCATTACGCGGCTCGAGGAAGTCGACGCTCATAAGATCGAGCTGTCGAACGGTCGCCACATGGTTCAGTACCGCGGCCAGTTGATGCCGTTGGTGAGCATGAATGAAAATGTGCGTGTGAAGGGCGAAGGCGCCCAGCCGTTGCTGGTGTTCTCGGACGGCGCGCGCTCGATGGCGCTGGTGGTCGACGAGATTGTCGACATCGTCGAGGACCGTCTCGATATCCAGGTCGGCAGCGATAATTCCGGCGTGCTTGGATCGGCCATTATCAAGGGTCAGGCCACCGAAATCATCGATGTAGGCCATTTCCTGCCGCTCGCCTTCGAGGACTGGTTCCGCCGCAAGGAATTGCCGATGCGCGCCCGCGCGAATTCGGTGCTGCTGATCGATGACTCGCCGTTCTTCCTCAATATGCTCACACCGGTGCTGCAGGCCGCCGGCTACCAGGTGGCCACCGCAGCATCCGCGTCTGAGGCGTTGACATTGCTCGCGCAGGACCGCGCCTTCGACGTGGTCATCGCCGATATCGATATGCCCGAGATGGACGGCTTCGAGTTGGCCAAAATTCTGCGTGACGACCCGCGTACCGCCGATTTGCCGTTGATCGCGCTGTCTTCGGTTGTATCGGCCGAAGCGGTCGAGCGCGGCCGCGAAGTCGGCTTCCACGACTATGTCGCCAAGTTCGACCGGCAAGGGCTGATCGCGGCAATCAAGGAGCAGACCGACGTCGGTCGCGCGGCGTGACGAGCAGCTCATGAGCACAGAAAACACTCAACAGAATCTGACCGAATACGTCACAGCCATGATCGGCGGACAGTTGTTCGGCTTGCCGATTGTGTGCGTGCAGGACGTATTCATCCCGGAACGGCTGACGCGCGTGCCGTTGGCGCCGCCGGAAATCGCCGGCGTGCTCAATTTGCGCGGCCGCATCGTGACGTTGATAGACATGCGCCGCCGCTTCGGGCTCGGCGAGCGCAAGGACGGCGATCCGCACATGGCGATCGGCGTCGAGGCGCGCGGTGAATCTTATGGGCTTTTGATCGACAGTGTCGGCGAAGTACTCAAGCTCGACGACGCCGCGCGTGAATCGAACCCGGTCAATCTGGATGAACGGCTGGCGCACGTGTCGACCGGCATCCATCGATTGGACGGACATCTGCTGATCGTCGTCGATGTCGACCGCGTTCTCGATATCGGCACAAAGGCGATCGCGGCATGACGGTGCAAACCAGGAACGTATTTTAAACTGAGCAAAGATAACGAGGGTGTTCCATGAAAACTTGTTTGGTCGTTGACGACTCTAGCGTCATTCGCAAGGTGGCGCGGCGAATTCTCGAAGGCCTTGAATTCCAGATCATGGAAGCCGAGGACGGCGAACAGGCGCTCGAAGTTTGCCGGCGCCAGTTGCCCGAGGCGATTCTGCTCGACTGGAACATGCCGAAAATGGACGGCTACGAGTTCCTGCGTTCGCTGCGCAAACTACCGGGCGGCGACGCGCCCAAAGTGGTGTTCTGCACCACCGAAAACGACGTCGCGCATATCGCTCGCGCGCTTCATGCCGGCGCCAACGAATACATCATGAAGCCGTTCGACAAGGAGATCGTGGAAGCGAAGTTCCAAGAGGTCGGACTGCTCTGATCGCCGCTGTCGAGCCGCTAGTCTGTTGGCCAGTCAGCAAAGGCGTTTCAGTCCGATGAACCTCGCCGTGTTACCGCAAGCCTCTGCCGGCGTCGGCCGGCGGATCCGCGTCATGATCGTGGATGATGCCGTGGTCGTGCGCGGGCTTTTTGCGCGCTGGATCGAAGCCGAGGCCGACCTTGAGGTTGTCGCCTCGCTGCGTACCGGGCGCGAGGCCGTGGCCCAAGTCGAACGCGCCGACCCCGACGTGGTGGTGCTTGACGTCGACATGCCGGAGCTCGACGGCATCGCTGCGCTGCCGCTGCTGTTGGAAAAAAAGCGTGATCTGGTCGTGATCATGGCCTCGACGCTGACCCGGCGTAACGCCGAGATCAGCCTGAAGGCGCTGTCGCTCGGCGCTGCCGACTATATTCCGAAGCCGGACAACACCCGCGAAGTTACCGGTTCCATCACTTTCCGCCACGACTTGATCGAAAAAATCCGCCAGCTCGGACTGCGGTCGAAGCGATTTCGGCAGGCAAATGTCCGGGCCCGCACCCCGGTGGGGGAGCCTCCCGCCGGCGCATTGCCCAGGCAGCGCGCGGCCGCACAGGGCGAGGCGCAACCGATCGTGCTGCGCGCCATGCCGGCGACCCCGCCGCGGGTGCTGGTGATCGGCTCCTCCACGGGCGGCCCGCAGGCGCTCGCCCGCATCGTCACCCAAATAGGGGGCGTGCTCGACCGCGCCCCGGTACTGATCACCCAGCACATGCCGCCGACCTTCACGACCATTCTGGCCGAGCATCTCGCCCACGCCATCAACCGTCCGGTGCGCGAGGCGGTAGATGGCGAGGAGGTCAAAGCCGGCACCATCTACCTCGCCCCCGGCGGCTGGCATATGAGCGTCGTGCGGCGCGACGGCGGCCCGGCGGTGATCGCGCTCGACGACGGTCCGCTGGTCAATTTCTGCAAACCCGCAGTCGACCGGCTGTTTAGCGCCGCCGCCAAGGTATGGGGCCCCAAGCTGCTTGCTTTGGTGCTCACCGGCATGGGGTCGGACGGCCTGCACGGCTCGCAGGCGATCGCCGCTGCCGGCGGCGCCATCCTGGCGCAGGACGAAGCCTCGAGCGTGGTCTGGGGCATGCCCGGCCAGGTCGCGCATGCAGGGCTCGCCTCCGCCGTGCTGCCGCTCGACGAGATCGCGGGCAAGCTCACGCGCCTGTTCGGGGGGGATGCCAAAGGATGACCCCACAGGATTTCGACTATCTGCGCCAACTGTTGCACCAGCGCTCCGGCCTGGTGCTGTCGTCCGACAAGCAATATCTCGCCGAAAGCCGCCTGCTGCCGGTGGCGCGCAAGCATGGGCTCGCCGGGCTCACCGAACTGGTGGAGAAGCTCAAGGTCGCGGCCGCCGCGCCGCTTGGCACCGACGTGGTCGAAGCCATGACCACCAACGAATCCTTCTTCTTCCGCGACAAGGTTCCGTTCGAGCATTTCCGCGACACGATCCTGCCGGCGCTGATAATGGCGCGCGCGCGCGAAAAGCGCCTGCGCATCTGGTGCACGGCCTGCTCCACCGGGCAGGAGCCCTATTCGCTGGCGATGGGACTCAAGGGCCTCGGCGCCGCGCTCGCCGGCTGGCGGGTCGATATCATCGCCACCGATATTTCCCACGAGGTGCTGGAGAAGGCCAAGGCCGGCATCTACAGCCAGTTCGAGGTACAGCGCGGCTTGCCTATTCAACTGCTGGTGAAGTTCTTCGCCCAAGTCGGCGAAGCCTGGCAGATCGCGCCCGAGATCCGCGCCATGGTGCAATTCCGCTCGTTCAACCTGCTCAACGATTTTTCGAGCCTGGGGACGTTCGACCTGGTGTTCTGCCGCAACGTGCTGATCTATTTTGACCAGGAAACCAAGGTAAGCGCGCTCAACCGGCTAGCGCGCCAGATGCCGGCCGACGGCTTCCTGGTGCTGGGCGCGGCCGAAACCGTGGTCGGGCTGACCGACGCGTTCAAGCCGATGGCCGGCCAGCGCGGGCTCTATCGGCCCAACGTCGCCGCCGTGCGCTGCGCGCCGCCGAGCAACGTGCTCAAGTTCGCCGCCAAGGCTTAGGTTTTCGCCACGCGCATTGCTGCGCTCAGCCGCGTTTGTGACGCTGCGCGTCGATGCTCCATGGGCCGGCGCCGGCGAAGATCAGATAGAGGAACACGAAACAGAACAACACTTCGAGCGTGCCGCCGTTGACGATCGGCATGAAACCGCGCGCCGGCCGGTTGAGAAAATAGGCCACCGCCATTTCGCCCGACATGATGAGTGCCGCCGCGCGCGTAAATAGCCCGACAGTCACCAGCGTCCCGCCGACGATCTCGATAATGCCGGCGATGCCGTAAAGCGAAATCAGATGGATATTGGCGAAGCTCGGATTCGGGCGCGGAAAACCGAACCATTTCTGCAAGCCGGCGCTGAGAAATAGCAAGCCGGCCATGATCCGTAGCAGGCTGAGCACGGTCGGCGCCCAGCGCTCTAGTTTCGCATCGAGATTGTCCATTGGCTGCTCCCGGCAAAAGATATTATTGCGACTAACACCGCGTGGGCACACTTCGTCCACTTTATTGCGTAGCAAGTCGAGGGATTTGCTCCGACGCAAGCGCCATCGCCCGTATTCTTTAACCGCGCCGGGTGCGCCGTATCGTTGCCCCGCTGGCGCGGGGCCTTCATTTCCCCCGGCCCATGCCGAGGGGGTGGAGCGCCGCGAGGCGCGTCCGGTAGTCTGGTCGTGCCGCGCTTCCTTTCGAAAACGTGGGCGGCAAGCGTGATGCAGCTCTGGACACGCGAATGCGGCGTGAAGTTATTTTATCGTTTCGCAAGCCGAAGCCTCGAAGAAAGACAAGGCGCAGGTAAATTCCAAAAAAAATCCGCCGTTTCCGGCGGGTTTAAGTTGGGAAGTCGGAGCCCGAAGGCTCCATCAAGATGGTCGAACGATGGCGCGCACAGCCTGGCTCGCGCCAAGGCGCGCCGCGCGTTGACTTGATCGTTCGCATCGCCGCCCCGTGGACGCGCGGCCAGCGCGGGATCATAATCGCGCCATGGATATCACCAAACTGCTGCAGGCCCTGGAAGAAATTATCTTCGAGGTCGCCTGTTTGGCGGTCCTTCTGCCCAAAACATTCTTCGGGCTGGCGTTCTCGCCGCGCAAGGCGCACGCCTACGTCATTGAAGAGTTGCAAAAGAAGCCCGAGGACCGCTTCGACCGGTTCACGTCGCCTTTGATCTTGTGGTCGGCCGTTGGAATTTTTCCGCACTTCATCATTCTGAGCATCTATGCCGCCAACCCGGCGATCAGCAAATTGCTGGCCGATAACACCGACGATCTCCTTCTCAGGATGCTCGCTTTGCCGGCGGAAATCCGCTTCGTGGCCTTGAGCGCCTTCGCGGTTTCGCTGCCGCTGGCGTTCGCGGTCGTGATCGCGCGCCAGCGGAAACAGCCGATCGCCAAAAGCTCGCTGCGCGAACCGCTCTATACCTTTTGCTATTGCACGACCCCGGTCTTCCTGGCGGCCACGTCTTTGTGGGTTATTTGGCTCGCGCAACTGCAAGGCCAGTACCCGGACGTGATGGATGCGCTCACCAGCGGGTGCATCTTTGTGCTCTTCATGTGGACCGTTCGGATCGGGGTGTCGCTGTTGCAGTTGCACCTGGAAATCGACCGGGGGCGGGCACTGGCGCTTATCGGCAAGGTCTATCTTGTGTTTTTCGGTCTGGTGCTGCTGCTCGAAGTCGGCATCATCATGATCCTCGGCACGATGATTATGGGACCGCACTGAGGGCGAAGCGCCGCCACGGCATCTACGCGCCAAACAAAATACCCCGCCGTTTCCGGCGGGGCTAAGTTGGGAAGTCGGAGCCCGAAGGCTCCATCAAGATGGTCGAGCGGCGACGCGCACGTGTGGGTGATACGCCGCCGTCCGGTTCTTAATCGGCAATCAGTCGCAAACGCGGACGCGGCGGATGTGAATGCGTCCGTAGCCGTCTTCAACCCGTTGGCGTTCGGTATGGCAGGCGCCGTAGACCGGCTGATAGGGGCGGCCGTAATAGCCCGGCTCGTAATAGCCTGGGCCGCCGTAATAGCCGCCGTTGGCCTGCGAGCCGATGATCGCACCGACGGCGAGACCACCAACGACGCCGGCGGCGATAGCGCCGCCATTACGGGCGAGCGCGGGCTGCGGCGCGACAGTGACGGCCAGAGCCAGTCCGGCGATGGCCGCGACAGTAATAACTTTCATCATGGTTTGGTCCTTTGCAAACAGACTGATGTTTAGTCGATGATCTGAACGATCTGCCGGGTGCGCGGATTGACCAGCACGGCGTGATTGTTCACGTAGGTGTAGCGATAGCCGTTGGTCACATGGTACTCGGCGGGAACGTCGTAATAAGTGACGCCGCTTTCCGGTAGCACGACGCCGACGCGGAAATCGCTGTCATAGCGATAGGACGGCAGATTTTCGTGGACGACGTATTCGCGAAAGCGCGGGCGATCTTCGACGCCGAGGATGCCGCCGATCGTGCCGGCAACGGCGCCGACGGTGCCGCCGACGACCGCGCCGACCGGGCCGGCCGCTCTGTCGCCTTCAACGACGCCGCGCTCCGCGCCGCGAACGGTGCCTTGCGCCTGCGCCGCCATCGGCAGCGCCAATGTGGCGGCAAACATCATCGATACCAAAAGCTTGGTTTTCATAGTCGCTCCATTTGGGTGGGTCATTCCAACCCGCCTGGGGCTGGACCGATATGTGGCATCAATTCGCGCGGCCGCGTTTGGTTCCACCGCGTAGGGAATAAATCATTAGATTATCAGCGGAATCGACGTTTTGGCGCGTGCCGGGATGGCGCGGTCACTAAGGGAACGAAATCTCCCGCCGAAGCTTGGTGGTCGCAAACTTTGCGACCAGAGGGTCATTCAATGCTGGCATTTGAAATTATTGGCGTCATTTTCGTGTTGCTGTTTTTAGCCGCGGCCATGACCGGTATCGAGGGTGGCCACGGCCATTGATCGCGACGTCTCGGCTGCATGAAAAACCCCGCCGTTTCCGGCGGGGTTTGAATTTGCAGAGGACTTGAAGCGGCAGCTTACGCCGGAATCCGCTCGTCCTGCTCGCTCGGCTCGCGCAGCACGTAGCCGCGGCCCCACACCGTCTCGATGTAGTTCTTGCCGGAGGAGGCATTGGCGAGCTTCTTGCGCAGCTTGCAGATAAACACGTCGATGATCTTGAGCTCGGGCTCGTCCATGCCGCCGTAGAGATGGTTCAAGAACATCTCCTTGGTCAGTGTCGTGCCCTTGCGCAGCGAGAGCAGCTCGAGCATCTGGTATTCCTTGCCCGTCAGGTGCACGCGCTGGCCGCCGACTTCGACCGTCTTGGTGTCGAGGTTGACGACGAGGTCGCCGGTATTGATGACCGACTGGGCGTGGCCCTTGGAGCGGCGCACAATGGCGTGGATGCGCGCGATCAGCTCGTCCTTGTGGAACGGCTTGGTCATGTAGTCGTCGGCGCCGAAGCCGAGACCCTTGACCTTGTCCTCGATGCCGACGAGGCCGGAGAGGATCAGGATCGGCGTCTTAACCTTCGAGACCCGCAGTGAGCGCAGAACCTCGAAACCCGACATATCGGGTAGGTTCAGGTCCAGGAGGATGATGTCGTAGTCGTAAAGCTTGCCGAGGTCGACGCCTTCTTCACCCAAATCGGTGGTATAGACGTTGAAGCTCTCGGATTTGAGCATCAGCTCGATCGATTGAGCGGTCGCGCTGTCGTCTTCAATGAGTAGAACGCGCATGCCAGTCCCCTATCTCGCCGCAGCCGGGCTTAAGGTCAGCGCCGCAACGGCGGCGAGTGTGAAAAAACGCGGTGGGACAAACCGATTCGACACTATGCCGGTATGGTTAACAAAACCTGATTCTCTCATGCAAGGGCGCCGTAGGCATAACGGCCCGAATCGGCGTAAGATATTGCTGTAGAGTGGTTTTTTCGCCACGTACCGTCTCATGTCCTGGATTAGGAGTCGGGCCTAACCGACTCTCACGACTCGCCCCTTCCGTCCTGGCTGGGCGAAACGCAGCCTTCAAGTCCCATGGACGACGACCCAATGATTAACGACCCGGGTAAACACTCCGTTAAAGTCGCCGATCTGGCGGTAAGCCTAACTTTCTCTTCACCTCTCCCCTTGTGGGGAAGATCGCTCGCCGAAGCCGTAGGCGAAGGTGAGCGGGTGGGGAGCAAGTCCCGAGACCGACGCTCGTCATTTACCCTCCTCCCTAACCCTCTCCCAAAAGGGGGGAGGGAAAAGACGGAATTTGCGGCGCGTTCGCACGCTCTTCTGGCGGCACTCAAATGAAAGCGCTCGCCCAGCAGATCGCCGATCTCGACAGCGCGGAGATCTATGGCCGCGTGGTGGGCGTGCGCGGGTTGATGGTCGAGATCGCCGGGCCGATCCACGCTATGTCGGTCGGCTCGCGGCTTTCGATCGAGACCGACGTCGGTCCGGCGATCCCCTGCGAAGTGGTGGGCTTTTCCGGCGGCCATGCCCTGGCCATGCCGTTTGCCGCGCTCGACGGCGTGCGGCGCGGCTGCCGAGCGGTGGTCGCCACTGCGGCCGGCACCATCCGGCCGTCCGAACGCTGGCTCGGCCGCGTCATCAACGCCATCGGCGAGCCGATCGATGGGCTGGGGCCGCTGCCGCCGGGCCCGGCGCCCTATCCGTTCCGCAATTCGCCGCCGCCGGCGCATGCCCGCATGCGGGTGGGCGAGCCGCTCGATCTCGGCGTGCGCGCTTTGAATACGTTTTTGACAGCATGCCGCGGCCAGCGCATGGGCATCTTCTCAGGGAGCGGCGTGGGCAAATCGGTGCTGCTGTCGATGCTGGCGCGCAACGTGTCGGCCGACATCTCCGTGATCGGGCTGGTCGGCGAACGCGGCCGCGAGGTGCAGGAATTCTTGCAGGACGATCTGGGCCCGGCCGGCCTTGCCCGTTCGGTGGTGGTGGTGTCGACCTCGGACGAGCCGGCGCTGATGCGCCGCCAGGCCGCCTACCTGACGCTGGCCATCGCCGAGTATTTCCGCGATCTCAACAAGGACGTGCTGGTGCTGATGGACTCGGTCACGCGCTTCGCCATGGCGCAGCGCGAGATCGGGCTCTCGACCGGCGAGCCGCCGACCGCCAAGGGCTACACGCCCACCGTTTTTACGGAATTGCCGCGCCTTCTGGAGCGCGCCGGGCCGGGGACGGAAGCCGGTACCATCACCGGCATCTTCAGCGTGCTGGTGGACGGCGACGACCACAACGAGCCGGTGGCCGACGCGGTGCGTGGCATCCTCGATGGCCACATCGTGATGGAGCGCGCCATCGCCGAGCGCGGGCGCTATCCGGCCATCAACATCCTCAAGTCGATCTCCCGCACCATGCCGCGGGCGGCCGATCCGGCGTATCTGCCGGCTATCAACCGGGCACGCCAGGTGATGGCGACCTATGCGGACATGGAGGAACTGATTCGGCTCGGGGCCTACCGGAACGGCTCCAGCGCCGAGGTCGACGAGGCCATTGCGCTCCACAAGCCGCTGGAGGCCTTCCTGAGCCAGCTTAAGGAAGAATCAACCAGTATGGCGGAGGGCTATCAGCGGCTTGAGCAAATCCTCCAGGCTAAAGAAACCGAAAACTAACGATATTGCCCCACAGTCGGGGCGCGAAACGTCCGGGACGTCCGTGCGCGGCCGCTGGTATTGGCCTTGGCGAACGTGAATTCGGGGCTTCGGGGAGTATTGTGTCGATGAAGTCACGTGAAACCCTCATCCGCCTGAAGAAATTCCAGGTCGACGAGAAGCGGCGCAAGGTCGCCCAGATCGAAGCGATGATCGCCGAGTTCGATCGCATCGCGACCGAGCTCGACCGCGAGATCAAGACCGAGCAGGAACGCGCCGGCATCCATGATCCCGCCCATTTTGCCTATCCGACCTATGCCAAGGCCGCGATCGGCCGGCGCGAGAACCTGCGCCGTTCGGCCGATGAACTCAAAACTCAACTCGACGACGCCCAGGCTATGCTGGGCGAGGCGTTCGAGGAGCTCAAGAAGGTCGAGATGCTCGATGAGCGCGACCACGCGCGCGAGAAGGCCGAAGAGAACGCCCGCGAGCAGGCCGAACTCGACCGCATCGCCGCCTTGCGCTTTTCCCCCGGCGGGGCGCCGGCTTAAGACTCCACCGCCAAATCGGCCCAAAGCCAGCGCGCCAACATCGTCGCGAGAGCGGCGCCGATCAACTGCGCCACGATGAATCCCAGCACGCCGGCCGGCGCAATGCCGGCGAATGTATCGGATAGCGCCCGCGCCATCGTTACCGCCGGATTGGCGAACGAGGTCGAGGCGGTGAACCAATAGGCTGCCGTGATATAGAGGCCCACCGCATAGGCAACTGCGCCTGGCGCGCGCGCGACGCAGCCGAAAATCGTCAGCAACAGACCGAAGGTCGCAATCGCTTCCGCGAACCACTGGCCCGGACCGGTTCGGACATGGGTTGAAAATTGCCAGACCGGCAGTTCAAACATCAGATGCGCGGCCCATACGCCGGCGATGGCGCCACTCACCTGAGCGGCTAGATAGATGTACGCCGTCGGCCATGGCAGTTCACCGCGTAACGCAAATGCAAGCGTGACGGCGGGATTGAAATGAGCGCCCGACACGGGCCCGAATATCAGAATCAGGACGGTCAGGATCGCGCCGGTCGGTAACGTGTTGCAGAGCAGGGCGAGTGCGTCGTTACCGCCCGAAAGCCGCTGCGCCATGATCCCCGAACCGATCACGGTTGCAAGAAGAAACGCCGTCCCGAGAGCCTCGGAGACGGCGCGCTGTGTCGGTGAGGCCATCAAATAGGCTCTTTGGCAACCGCGTCCACGCGGCCAATCTCTTTGAGATTCGTTTGCAATGACAGCTTGTCGAGGCTGCGGATCGGCAATGCCGTGAAAATTCCGATGCGTTGAAAAAGCATGCGGTAAGCATCCTTGAAGGCGAGCGCAATTTCGGCTGCTGAACCTTGAGCCTCGGCAGGGTCGGGGATGCCCCAATGCGCCGTCATCGGCTGGCCAGGCCACACCGGACAGGCTTCGCCGGCCGCGTTGTCGCAAACGGTGAAAACAAAATCGAGCGGCGGTGCGCCGGGTTTTGCGAACTCACTCCAGGATTTCGAGCGAAAGCCGGACGTGTCGTATCCAAGACCCTGCAAGAGATCGAAGGTGTTCGGATTGACCTGGCCCTTCGGCTGGCTGCCGGCGCTATAGGCCCGAAATTTTCCCTGCCCGAGCTTGTTTAGGATCGCTTCGGCGATGATCGAGCGGGCCGAATTACCGGTGCAGAGGAATAGCACGTTGAATGGACGTCCGGACATTGGCTAGGCCGTGGTGCTAGCTATTGTGCATGTGGCTTGCCCGGCGGCAGGGTTTGCGGCCTGGGGAACGCAACATGCCTTGGCATGGGCAACGCGCGCTTCATTCTCGCCGCTGCCGTCGCCGTAGCTGATGTTCTCGCCGGTGGTGCGGAACGTTTCCCAGGAAATTCCTGCCGGATCGTCAATCCACGATTTTTCCGATTTGGCGTAGCAGCAAGCCGTTTGGCCTTGCTCGATGACAGCGCCGCCCGCCTTTTTCAAACGGGCATAAACCTCGTGCAATTCCGTTTGGCTTTCGACCTGGATGCCGAGGTGATCGAGGCCGGGTTCGCGGCCACGTGTCGAAATCGCGAAATTCATGCGCGGATCGTCGAGCATCCACTTGGCGTAGTCGGCTTTCACAACCGCCGGCTTGGCCGCGAATAGCGCGGAATAGAAACCGATGGCGTTGTCGATGCTCGCGACCGAGACGTGAACGTGCATGCGCTTCATGACGCTGACTCCTTTACGCGTTTGGAGCGAACCGGCTTGCATGCTGCCGGGGCGCACGCGTCGGCCGCGCCCTGGCAGCAGTTTTCGGTGAGAAAGCCGAGCAGGTCATTCATGACCTCGAAGCGCGCCGCATAAATCATCGATCGGCCATCGCGCCGCACGGTGACAAGTCCGGCTTGCCGCAGGCGGTCGAAATGAAATGTCAGCGTATTCGGGGCCAGCTTGAGCGCCTCGGCGACGCTGCCGGCGGGCATCCCATCGGGGCCGGCCCGCACCAGCAGGCGGAACACGTCGAGGCGGTTTTCCTGAGCCAAAGCCCCAAGCGCGATAACGGCGTCCGTGCTTTCCATATTTCAA
>Ga0134126_10004151_pt1 | contig 18137 bp, 13 predicted proteins | sample KB31752_FD_96881 | JGI IMG/M metagenome (GOLD analysis project Ga0134126, IMG submission 96881) | Terrestrial soil microbial communities with excess Nitrogen fertilizer from Kellogg Biological Station, Michigan, USA - KB3-175-2 | ecosystem: Environmental > Terrestrial > Soil > Unclassified ...
ATTCGTCGCTTCGGTAGCAACGGCAATCAGTCCATAGTGGCGTAACAGCTCGCGGTAGCCCCGCATGAGATACTGAATGCCATAAGTCGAATGATGCACACAACCGAGCACCGAGCGACGTGCGCGAACCGCTGAATGAAGCGCGAGTGCCGGAAGGCGCGGGTTGATATGCGTCGAGACGGCGTAACCCACAACTTCCTTGGACCAGGCATCGATGATCGCGGCAGTGTAGATGAGGCCGGAGGTAATGTGCACATAAGCCAGATCGGAAATCCACACCTGGTTGACCGCGGTAGGTTGCACATTCTCGCGGGGCGGCACGGCAGTCGATAGCGAGCGCCGGTTGTGTGTGGATCCAGTCTCGGGCTGCGCTACGCGGACGCCCAGATTGTGGAGGTGCATCAGCCGCGCGATGCGCTTGCGGTTGACATGCAGACCTTCCAGTTGCAGCTGACGCGTCATGCGTCGATAGCCGTCATCCGGATGGGCCTCGCGCAACGCGAGCAGACGCTGCACGATCTTCTGTTCGAACGCAATCGCCCCGCTTGAACGATGCGACTGGTAATAATAGGTCGATCGGGCGAGGCCTATGGCTTCACAGGTGGCGCGGACACTGGCCGGCCTTCTGGCGGGACGGGCAACCGGCGAGCCGAAAACAATGGCGGTCGGTACGGGTGCCTTTTTGCGCTGCGAGCTCTTCCCCAGCTCGCCCTCCGGGTCGTTGTGTTCTTCCATGAAAGGTTTCTCTCGCGCCGGATGAGTTGTGATGGGACAACAACATTCGGGCTGCATCGGAAAGATCGGGTGGAGAAGTTTTCTCCGTCACGCGGATGTAATCAAGGTGGAGCCCTCAAGTTGGACCAATGTCTCGACGTTGGATTGCCTGGGGGCGGGGCACCCATCATTCAACATTCAAAAGTGCAACGTCGAGTGCGGCCATGGGCCAATGCGACGCGCCGAAAAATGTGTTTTTGTATAATTAGAAGTACGAAGTATATCAGAGGAGTCGGAGCTGGAAACCGTGCTCTGCGGGAATCCTGGTTCATATGGCGAAATAACTGCTGAGGGCGCACGAAAGCGTGAGGGCAATGGCCAGCGCGCAGAACCAACTTGGCAACAGTTTCGTGAGAGCCAGTGCTCCGAACGATCCGGCCCAAAGCGGCCAGGTGGCGAGCTGCAGCAACGGACCCCAACGCGACATGCGGTTGGATATCGGGGAGTCCGGCGCCGCGTTGTTCCAAGGAAGGGACAAGGCAGGGACAATGGCCAACACAGGCAGCACGTACGAGGGAGTGGCCAAGCCGAGCGCCGGCCACAGCGAGTGCGCGGCACTTGCGATGAGGCACGCGGTGAAACCGGGCGCCAGCAACACCATGCACAGGATCGAGGCGAGATGGCCGGTCCGCACCGGCAAACATTGCAGGGCTGGGAGAGTCTGAAGAAAACGACGGGCGATCAGGTTACCGAATTCCCCGTGAATGAGACGAACGCGATGGGCAGGGCCGCTGCAAGCTCCGGACAGTTGCCGGCGCCATTGAGTCCGACCGGGGCGCAGATAGCACCGCGAGGTATTCTTAGAGAAAGGGGGCCCAGCGCAAACGTAAGGCCGAACGTTTTGCGCAAGCCGCGGATGTTGATCGCAGACCGCCAGGACCGGCTCGTTCAGAGAGTTCGATATAATCGAGGAGACTCTGGCGCCGATTGCCCTGCGCACCGTCGGCGACTGGGTCGCGCAGCAGACGAGGAGCGCCAGCCACCCGTGAGGATGGGTGGGTGCACCTATGCTTCGACCTTGCGCACGGAAGGCCGCCCGGCGAGCAGTTGTGTGTGTCGTCCGAGTGCCGGCCACTGCTTGTGCAGGGGCTCCCGACCGTCCGGGTGCCAGCCGCCTACCACATAAAGGTAGTAATCCACGGCGGAAATCTTTTCGCCGAGGACGTATGGGGAGAGTGTGGGAACGATGGTGCCGAGGATCTTCGGAAAGTCCTCATTCGCCTGCTGCTTGATGTCTTCGGCTGCCTTCTCGCCCAGACGGCTGTAGCGATGAGGATAGTAGATGCGAAGGGCGCATTCGTAGAGGTTGGTTGAAAGGTAGACCATCCACTGCAGGAAGCGCGCATGCTCAACTGTCCCTGGCGTGGGCGCGAGCCGGGCATCAGGGTGCGAGGCCGCCAGCTGCATGCAGATCGCAGCGGACTCGACCATTGTCAGGCCCTGCGGCAGAACGAGCGCAGGTATCTTGCCTGTGGGATTGATTCGCCGGTACTTCTCGAGCTCGGCAGGATCCTTGGCGATGTGCATGAAGTCATAAGGCGCGCCAATCTCCTCCAGTAACATTTGGACGATGTCGGAGCCGCTGCCAGCTCTTCCATAGAGTGTGTACCGAGGAATGCTCATTCGAGGCCTCCGATGGCTCGGCGATGACAGACGGCGATTGTAACTCAGCCGCCGGCTCCAATTGCAGCCGGCGGCCCTTTGCCCAGCAGCGCTAGCTCTTGAAGAAGGTGTGCAGGTCGGCGTTGATGACGTCAGGGTGGGTAGTGCACATGCCGTGCGGATACCCCTTGTAAACCTTGAGCGTCCCGTGTTTGACGAGCTTCGCCGACAGCAAGGCGGAGTCGGCGATCGGCACGATCTGATCGTCGTCCCCATGCAGGATGAGCACCGGAACCTTGATCATTTGCAGGTCCTCGGTGAAGTCGGTCTCCGAAAACGCCTTGATGCATTCGTAGTGGGCCTTGGCGCTGCCCATCATTCCTTGTCGCCACCAGTTGTCGATCACGCCCTCGGAGACTTTCGCACCTGGCCGGTTGAAGCCATAGAAAGGGCCTGCAGGGACGTCGCGGAAGAATTGAGCTCGATTCGCCGCCAGGGCGTTGCGAAATCCATCGAACACTTCTAACGGAAGCCCACCGGGGTTCTTCGGCGTCTTGACCATGATCGGAGGTACGGCGCCAATCAGGACCGCTTTCGCAACGCGTCCTTCACCGTGCCGAGCGACATAGCGGGCTACTTCTCCACCGCCAGTCGAATGCCCGACGTGAATGGCATTGCGCAGATCCAGGTGCGCGGCCAACTGCGCAACGTCGGCGGCGTAGGTGTCCATTTCGTTACCGGAATCCGTCTGCGACGAGCGTCCGTGACCCCGGCGGTCATGGGCAATGACGCGATACCCTTGCAGAACGAAGTACATCATTTGAGCATCCCAGTCGTCCGCGGATAGAGGCCAACCGTGGTGGAAGACGATAGGTTGCCCTGTGCCCCAGTCCTTGTAGAAGATCTCGGTGCCGTCTTTTGTCTCGAGTGTGCTCATGGAAGGTGTCCTCTTGACGATGAGATCGGGTGAGCTATGCGCTGATCAGTGTAAACAGCGCGCGCGACTGCGGTGTGACGGGCGGGAGTCTAGGCTGGGGCCGACTACGCGGACAAGAATTTCCGGAGCTGGTGCGTAACCGGCGCGCCGGGTCAGTGCACAAACCTGGCAACCGTGAACGCCAGTGCGGCTGATGCCAGCACTGTCGCAATGATCCATTTAATGATTACCGTCTCCATGGACTTCAAGTCAGCCTTTGTTGCCAGATGAGGGATAGTTGCTCTGACTTCGGAAAGGGCCGTCTCCCTGGCGAGATGGGGGATTACCGCGGAAATGGCGCTGACCTCTGTTCTTATCTCTGAAACAGTCGTTTCGACATGACCCAATCGTTTCAAGATGTCGTCCACATCACCTCCATCACTCCCGGAACCAACAGACGATTTTGAGACGGCGCTGTACCCGACAACGTTGCGCATTGGCTGACTTCCATGTACCAGTTGAGGTGAAGTTTTACGCCAACGGAATTGTCGGTGTCAACTGTTTGTTCTATAAGGGCTTTTGCCGCGCCGTGGGTGATGCAACGCAGACGCAACGGACATCAACACCCGTGTGCCCTCACGCGCTACTCGCGCGGTTCGTACGCACGTCTACCTGCCACGGGTCCGCAACGGTGGGAGGCATGCCACGCCGACCCCGCGAATGGCCGCCCGGCGCAGAGTGTAGAGGCAACTGGTGCGCGCGCGTCAACGGTCCGCGCGCACACCCAATCGCAGTGTGACTATTTCGCAGCCGGCTTGCCGTCTCTGCCCTGATGATCTACAGGCTTCTTGCCCGCATCCAGGTGATCCCAGTTCAGGATCGCGTTGAAGCCCAGAAAGTAGCTTCCCTGAGTTTGCCAGCGCCAGAACGGCCGCAATGCGTAGAGCACCATGTGTCCCTTCCCGTCCGGCACATCTACCAGCAGTGCCTTGCGAGTCAATGCTTGACCGCCGTGCAGCAGACCACTGAGCAGAATGTCATCGGCTTTGGCCGGGAACTCCATGACGACCCGTGGGAACTGGGTCGGTTCGGCGCCCCCCATACGCGAGACTGGCGGCGCGGATTCGACTTCCGTGTCACTTTTGGCCGCGGTGTCGGCCTTGGGAGCGACATCCGCGGGCCAGGGTGATACGGGCATGGAGGAGGCATTGGGTGTGATGTTCTGATAAATGTTGGCGCCCGTAGAGTTGGAGCCAAACGACCCCATACCGCTGGGTTACCACCCACATTCGGGTAGATGAGGACGTCGTACTTCTTGCGCAGCCCGCCGTCGCGGACCCTGATATCGGCGAAGTATGTGTAGGGAATCCCGTAATGATCCAGAGCGGCACGCCACCAACCCTCGTCCTGGGTGCGAAGCCACGAATGGATATAGCCGATTCGCGGTAGGGTGAGGGTGTGAGACTTCACCGGGGGCAGGCCCTCCACAGCCTGGGCACTCAAGCCCAGGTCCGCGACGAGCTTTCCGAGCGCGGCACGGTTGGGATTCGGCAGGATGAATGTCCCGGCTGCATAACTGCGCCCGCCAGCCTGGAAGGCCTCCTCGGCTGCCAGCACTTTTGCGCCTTTCAGGCGGAAGCGCAGCGTCACCAGCTCATTGTCGCCAGTGTGATTGACCAGGATGGTAGAGCCTGTGCCGGCGATGGCCCCCTTCGCCTGCACATCGGCGGTGAGTACGGTCATCGGCTGTTGCAATACGGAGGCGTCCTTCACCGTCTTGAGGGTGACATTGCGCATGTACTGCATCGTCCAGCCGGTGTCATCGTAGGGCCGGGGATTCTCAGCCGGATAGCTCTGGACGCTCAGATACATGTCAGCCAGGGTACGGTAGGGCTGATCCGCGCGAATGATGTAGTCACCCTGGGCCACCGCCACACCGCCAGCGGTGAATGCCTCGTTGGCCACACTCACTTCCACGCCCTGATGGCGCAGATCATTGATCATGTCGATCACATTGAGCTTCGCGGTCTGGGCAGCTGGTATCACCCATGCGTTCACCGGCCCGCTCTGTCCGGCCTCCACGGCCTGCTTGCTCTTGAGCCAGTAGTTCTCCAGGTATAACTCATGGTCGGTGGCCACCCGATTCAGCGCGAACAGCAACGCGGATTCCTGGATGTTCGTGTTGTTACGCGGCCCCCAGTCAATGGAAGGCAGCGGCGGGTTGGGCCGATACCACTCGCGGCTGGTGGCGGTGGGGGGCAGCTTGAGATCTTTCTGGATGTCCGGCCCATAACTTTGCACTTCGTAGAAGCGGCCGAAGCTGTTGTGGGTGACTGCGATCCAGAACAGATAGTTAGGTACCCAGCCGTCGTAAAATCCGTAGGTAAACACGCCTGGAACCTTGCGCTTGCTCATCTCCGAGACCTCCGTCTGCGCCAGCAGCCACCATTCATTGGTCTGCAGCGGGTTGAGCTGCGGATTGTAGGGGCCGGTGCCGGTGGAGACGTACAGATAGGATTGCGCCTCGTGCAGGTCGTGCAGCACGGTTGGATGCCATTCCAACACGCCGCGCGTGATGTTTTGTGTGAGCTTCAGATACTGGCCCATGCCGTCGCGGTTGTTGTCGTGCGCGACGTACTTGCCCCAGTACATGAGCGGCGGCTTCGGCTTGCCGGTCTTCTTGCCGTAGTAGAAGGTATCGACCATCTTCTCCCGGCCGTCCACCTCGACCACGGGCGTGATGAAGGTGATCAGATTGTTGCGGATCTGCTGGATGAAAGGGGTCTCCTCGACTGCCAGGCGATAGGCCAGCTCGATCAGCATTTCCGGACCGCCGGTCTCCGGCGAGTGGATGCCGCTGGTTATCCAGTACAGTGGTTTCGCCGTCTTGATGATGCGGCGGGCCTCCGCCGCGCTCGTGTGACGAGGATCGCCCAACGCTGCCAGAGCCGATTTGTTTTGGTCGAGGCGGGCGAGGGTGGCTTCGTCCGCGATCGCCAGAACGACCTGGTCACGGCCTTCTTCCGTGGTGCCGAGCTTCCAGAATCGGACCCGCGGCGAGGTTCGGGCCAGCTCCTGATAATAACGAGCGATGTCCTTGGCGTACGTGAGCTCGCCGGGCGTCCCGGGGATTCGCCCAAAGAACTTCAGAGGCGTGGGGACGGTATCGGATGCCGGCAGGTGATCGACCAGTTCGGTCGTGAAGCGCTTATCGACCAGATACTGGTTGATCAGCCGTCCGTATTCCTCATCCTGGCGCTGCGTGGGCGCCCCCTCGGCACCCAGGGCAGCGCCGGATGGCGCCACCTGAGTGATCAACAAACTGCTGGCAAGGACCAGCGCAAGAACGCTGGAGCGGCGATTCCTCATCTTCTTTTCTCCCGTCTCACAAGAAAAAAAGAATTACAGAAGGGCGCGGAATTTACTTTCCAAAGTGGGCCGGTCCGGCGGAGAGAAACTGTGCGCTACGGCGGCTACGGGAGGCTTGCAGCATGAATTAACTGCATGCTTTTTTCTTGGAACGCACTGTCCAGAGTCTGACGTACGTGTGCCTTCTGCGCATTGCTGCAGACGAGACCTCAGGACGCTCGGCGAGGGCGCTTCTAAGTACCCGCACTGGCGCTTCGCCGACACTGGCCAGCGCGGCGCCCATGGCCGCACTGATGAAACCAACCCACCAACTGAGACGTTCTGGCGGAGGTAAGCTGGCCACTATCTCTCTGTGCGCGGCCACTGCCGACATGGCACAGTCGTGTCCATCATTGAGCGCCTGGTCTTCGGCGTCCTGGTCCATTGGTTTCTCCCTGAGCAAAGCTCGCGCAATCGGGTTGCTGGTGCCACCCAATAGTATCGGAAGAGCACCAGCATTCTGCCGGGAGGCCGCCGTCGATCCTTGTTCCCGACGGACCGCGACCAGCACAGTAGCGTTTCCAGCGAATGTCTAACCTATGCGCCGCAGTGCACCGGTACCTTCGCGAGTCTGAACATCGAGCTTCACGACGCATTCCACCCGAACACCGTCAAGTGTGAGCGGGCCGAAGAGTTGAATCTTCCCGGACGGATGCGCGAGGTCGAAGGCGCTCTTTTCCGGATCGAGTTTCAACCCCAATTCGGTGCCGCCACGGGTCCCGGTAAACTTGACAAACACGAAGCCGCGGCTGAGCGCCTCCGCGAGCTCCTGGGTGGATTTGTAACGCGTCGCCGCTACAGGGTGGGTCCCGCTCGATAACCGGGTCACCAGGTCGGGTGTCGAATCCGCCTCGTTCTGGTGTGACACTCGTATTTCAGCAGCGCTGTCTTGCTTCCCGTCGCGCTGCACGGCATCCATTTGCGCTCGCAGACTCAACGGGCGCATGTCGGTCCAGGTCGCATCGATGTGCTGCAGACAATCTTTCTTGCTGCCGACTGTTCCCTCGTCCTTCCACCCCAGGGGATTGGCTTTATCGTGAGGCCAGATCGAATATTGTTCCTCGTGATTGACCACTACTTTATAGGTTCTGTTGTCGTCCTGGTCTGCATAAAACATCGAACTTCTCCTTGTCCGGGTAGTGCACCCTGCCCGAAAATGTATGGCAACGTGTTGGCTCGTGCAATACCGCGCCGCCGCTGTGACCTCGCGAGGTATACCCGGATGGCAGGGTCGTTGCGGATGAAAATGCCGCGTCGGCAAGTACTTGCAGGCTTGCAGCATGCAAATGACGGCTGTGAGCTGACACTCAGCGCGGCAAGCGCTTGACGCGGACCGACGAGAAAGCGAATTATCGCCCGCGGATTGAGGCTCCCACGCGGACTAACTCGGCCAGGGAAAGGTGGCCCCAGCAATGAAAGTAGAAACTGTATCGAGCCGTGACGGCGTTGAACTCAGATATGCACACAGCGGATCCCCCGGCAAGCCGTCCATTGCGCTGATCATTCCGTTTGGATTGAGAGTCGAGCTCGCCGAGGCGTTCTTCAAGTTTTATCAACCCCGTTACGATGTAGTGGCCTGGGAGTCGCGGCTGATTCTCGACCAGTCGGGGCGGGAAGTCGCACCGAAAGACTTCGCAATCATCAACCACGTTTACGATCTGGTGAGCGTATTGCGTGCGTGTCGTGTTTCCAGGTCGTTTCTGGTTGGATACTGCTCTGGAGCGGGAGTCGCGCTCGCCGCCGCGAACCGGTTCCCACAATTGTTCTCGAGCCTGACCCTGGTGCACGGCGAGTACACGCTGCTGGGCGACCAGTCCTGCACGACGCAGTTCGCCGCGGACATCGATAGCCTGCTCTCGAGGGCCGGCAGCAGCGAGGAAGGCGCACGTCAGGTGTTTGAACGAGTCTCCGGCGATCGTCAGATGTTAAATAAGAATATTCCCGAGGGCGTCGATACTCCGTTTACTCAGTTGTCTTATCTGCGACGGCACGCAATGAATTACCTCGCCTATAAGGCGACTGACTTCAAGAAGCTGGCGCGCTCCGTCAGTCACCGCAGTCTGCTCCTCACCGGCAACCGGGATGCCCAGGCCAATGTGGAAAGCTCCCGGATGATCCATGGGGTGATGCGGAATGCGGACATCCATATCGACCCTGACGCCGACCACTACGGGATACTTCGAGAAGATTCAAAAACCCTGGCAACTATCTGGAACTACTTAGGTGAACAACTGCACTGACAACGGCGCTCGCTCGTGCCTCCACCACAGTGTGGAGCGCCTGGCTGCGCGCTGCCCACGGGCAGTCGCTGTGATGTCGCGCGACGGCAGCGTGACGTACGAAGAGTTGAATTCCAGGGCGAGCGGTCTGGCGGGCCGTTTGCTGGCTGCCGGAGTGAGGCACGGTGACATCGTCGGGCTATCGATGCGCCGGTGCGTCGATGCGATCATCTCAATGTTAGCCGTGCTGAAGGCCGGAGCTGCCTATCTGCCGCTCGAGAAGAGCAGTCCGCTCGTGCGTATCAGAAAGTATCTCGAAGATGCTCAGGTCACGCACATCATCTCGGACCGGGAGTGGCCGGAAATAGCAGGTGGCAGACAGAATGTCCTGATCGTGAATGCGGCGCGTGACCCATTGGCCTCCAGTTCCAGCGAGGTCCGCTCCTCGAGCGCTTCGGTGCCGGAGGACAAGGCGTATGTGATGTTCACCTCCGGTTCCACGGGTGACGCCAAGGGAGTGGTGGTTCCGCATCGTGCAATCACCCGCCTGGTGATCGATACGAACTACGTCAGCATTTCTGCGGCGGACAGGATTCTGCAAATATCGCCGCTGTCTTTTGATGCATCGACCTTCGAGATCTGGGGCGCGCTGCTCAACGGTGCAACGTTGGTCATCAGTTGCGAAGACGCGGTGGACCCGAATGCTTTGAAGAAGGACGTGGCGGAGTACGGTGTGACCACCATGTGGCTCACCGCCGCGCTGTTTCATTTGATAGGTGACAGGTATATCGGTGCCCTCAGGCCCGTGAAGACACTGTTGGCCGGTGGGGATGTTCTGAGCCCGCGAGTGGTCAACAAGGTACTGGACGAAATACCGGGCATCACGGTCGTCAACGGCTATGGACCCACGGAAAACACGACTTTTACCTGCTGCCATAGAATGACGCAGGACAACCGTCCGTCCGAGGCGGGGGTGCCGATCGGTACGCCGATAAGCGGAACTGAAGTGTTTATACTGGATGAGGACCTGAAAGCGGTTGCCGCCGGTGAGGTTGGTGAGTTGTTTACCTCGGGAAAGGGCGTGGCGTTGGGATATCTGAGTGGAGATGCTGCAAATAGCTTCTTCCGCGACCGGAGAATATGCGAAGGTCTCATCTATCGTACGGGAGACCTGGTGCGCCAGAACCCGAAGCACGAGTTGGAGTTTGTTGGACGCAAGGACAACCTGGTCAAGGTGCGGGGGTTCAGGGTTTCCCTGGACGGAGTCAGGCAGAGCCTGTTGCAGATCGAGGACGTGGTAGATGCCGTCGTCTTCGCCCGCAAGGAAGATGTGGGTGATCAATTGCTGATTGCCTATGTGAAGAGGCGGCAGGGAAGTACTCTCGAGGCGCCGCAGATCAGGCAGCAATTGCGTCTCGTCCTGGCGGACTACATGATTCCGGACAGCATCATTTTGAGCGACTCTTTGCCCATCACGAAGAACAGCAAGGTGGATAGGACGTTGCTCATGTCGCGGGCTATTTGAAATGGAGTGTTTATTATGGAAGGGAATGTGAGGGAAACCATCCTTCGGCTGTTCAGGCAAAAAGGCCAGATGAAGGATATCGGGGAGCACGAGAAGTTTTTCGATTTGGGCGTATCGTCATTGACCATCATCGAGTTGCAGATCGGCGTGGAAGGGGAGCTCGGCATTACCGTGCCGACGAGCGAGCTGATGCGGCTGGAAACCATCTCGGGATGGATTGAGGCGTACGGCGCCAAAGCACGTCAGCAGGAAGAAGTTGCCGCGGTAAGCGCCTGAGAGCCCATCTATCTGATCTTCGGGGAAATACTGCCATGGATAACGGTTTTCACATGACCGCAGAGGAAATGCGGCGATTCAGGGAGAACGGCTTCGCGGGACCGTTCGACCTTTATGATACAGATGCCATGAAACGGGATTACCGCGATATTCGCTCCCAGTTGTTCGACCGGCAGCACGCGATCTATGAGTTGGATCACGCGAGCCGGCTGGCGGGCTACGACAGACATATGGACGTGGAGTTCTTCAGTGCACATGTCTGTAGGAGAGAAGTTGTAGAGCGCGTCCAGGACATACTCGGTCCGGACGTCGTCTGCTGGCGCTCGGAAATGTTTCCGAAGTATCCCGGTGACGAAGGCACCGATTGGCACCAGGCGGACACATTTGCCCATGCCTCGGGTGCGCCGCAGATCGTGTGGCCGACCGCGCAAGGGTTTGGTGGCAGCGTCACGGTCTGGACGGCGATTACGGACGCCACGGAAGAGAACGGCTGCCTGCGGTTCATTCCTGGCACGCATGAGGAAATGTTCTACGACGAATCCAAGGAGATGAAATATTCTCCCGAGTTGGAGAACAAGCTCGAGAAAGACGGCATCAAGAGAGGCTTCTTCGGGTACGACTATCGCAATCTGCAGAAGGATCCCAATTTCGTGCCGGACGAATCCAAGGCCGTTTCGATGCAGATGCGCGCGGGCCAGTTCGTCATATTCTGGTCGACGCTGATGCATTCATCGTGGCCCAACTCGACGACGGATCGGCCGCGGATCGGATTCACGGCGCGCTACGTTCCTACGACGGTCAAGGTCTATCCGGATACGGATGTCATCGAGGAATACGGCAGTCGTCTGTCACTCGATAAATACGGTGTCGTTCTGGTATCGGGCGAAGACCGGTTGAAGCTGAATAAGGTGGCGACGACCAGCACACGTGGCTTTGAGTTTCGCAGGTGGGAAGGCAAGCGCGCGGCCGCGGGCGGTTCGCGGCGCTGACGGGCGGCTTTTCATCTGAGCGAGTATTCCAGCCATGCTCAGCGCCGTACGACGGATGCGCAGGCGAGTGGACGATCGGTGCCAAACCTCTTTCGCCCAGCAGGGCTTGTGGTTTATCGATCGGATTACGCAAGCGGGGCCTGCGTATCACATTTCCACTTGCCTGCGCTTGCGGGGACAACTTGACCGACACGCATTGGGGGAGGCGGTCAACGAGATAGTGCGTCGGCACGAGATCCTGCGGACGACCTTCGAGCTCGTGGACGGTGTTCCGGCGCAAGTGATTGCGCCAGAGTTGCGAGTGACCATCGGCCTTGCTGAGGTCAGTGGTCTGCGGCACCCGGCGCCTGAGGTGCGCGGCATATTGCTGGCGCAACAGGAGGCGCGTGAGCCGTTCGACTTGAGCGTTGCCCCGCTGCTGCGCGCCAAGCTGATCGTGCTCGGTGAGCACGATCACCTGTTTGTGTTGATACTTCACCAGATCATTGCCGATGAGAGCTCGATCGGCGTGCTTCTGAAGGAACTTACGGCTCTGTACAGTGCGTACGTGACGGGGGCGGTACCGTCACTGCCCCAACCGGGGGTTCAGTACGCGGACTATGCCGACTGGCAACGCCAATGGCTGGCTGGGGAGGACGCGCAACACCTCTTCGAGTACTGGGCAGGTCAGCTCAGGGGCGCGCCATCGCTGTTATCTCTACCCACCGATCACCCTCGTTTGGCAGCGAAGACCTGTCGAGGAGGGAGTGTCCCATTGGCCGTGGCGGCGCCTACGGTCACCGCGTTACGGCAAGTTGGGCAACAGGCCCAGGCCACTCTGTTCATGACGCTCGTCGGCGCGTTCAGTCTGTTCCTCAGTAGATACGCAGGCCAGGACGATATCTGCGTCGGTACTCCGGTCGAGAGCCGCCAGCGTACCGACGTCGAGTCCATGATCGGATGTTTCGTCGATACTCTCGTGCTCCGGACGCGAGTGGACGAGCGGCAGTCATTTAGTGAGCTGCTGCAGCAGGTTCGAAGAACTACCCTGGATGCCTACGCGCACCAGGACGCGCCGTTCGAGCGTGTGATGGAGGCTTTGAGTTGCGAGCGGCACGCCAGCCACAATGCGCTCTTCCAGGCCATGCTGGTGCTGAAAAACACACCGGCGAGCTGTCTGGCGCTGGCGGACCTGACATGCGAATTCGTCGAGATTGACAGACAGGGAGCGAAGTTCGATCTGACGCTGACGCTCACGGAGCTCGACGGCGGGCTGAGTGGAAACCTCGAGTACAGCAGTGATCTGTTCGATCGCGCCACGATTGAGCGAATGGCGCAAAACTTCGGTCATTTGCTGGCGGCCGCCGCGAGCCGCCCCAATGTTCGCATCAATGAGCTGGAAATGCTGGGCGAGCATGAACGGCGCCGGTTGCTGGTGGAGTGGAACCGGTCGGAACAGGCTCATGAGCCTGACAGTACGCTGCATGAGCTGGTGGAAGAGCAGGCCAACCGGACGCCCGGACGACCTGCGGTGCGTTTCAAAGACCGCATACTGACCTATCACGAGTTGAATGCGTGTAGTAATCGCCTCGCTCGCTACCTTCGCAGACGCGGGGTCCGCGAAGGCGTACCGGTCGGGTTGAGGGTCGAGCGTTGCGCGGAGCTGGTGGTCGGCATGCTGGGTGTTCTCAAGGCCGGGGGAATTTATGTCCCGCTCGATCCCGGTGCTCCGCGGGATCGACTCGCCTACATGATCGAGAGAGCCGCACCTGCGGTGGTGCTGACGCAGGAGCATCTGCTCTCGGCATTCCCTGGCAGGCGCGAAAGTCATTTTTGCCTGGACAGGCAGTGGGGTGAGCTGGCCGGCGAGTCACCGGATAATCTGGAACACCTGGGTGGCGCTGACGATGTCGCCTACATCATTTATACGTCCGACTCGAATGGCAGGCGCCGGGGAGTCCGTGGCACGCATCGTGGACTTATCAACCGGCTGCGGTGGACGCAGCGATATGTGCGTCCAACCGCGGATGAGGTGTTCTGCGAGAGTGCGGATATCGGCTGCATCGATCACATGGCCGGCGTCCTTCAGCCGCTGTCATTCGGCCAATGCTTGCTGGTGATCTGCGACGACCAGGCCAGGGATCCGCTGAGACTGGCAGAGGCCATTGGCGCCTTCCGAGTGACACGTCTGGCTGTCAAGCCGACACTACTGAAAGATCTGCTCGACGCTGGGCGCGTGTCGAACCTGCAGTCATTGCGCTGCGTCATCTGCAGTGGAGAGGCGCTAGCGTCGGATGTAGCGGTGTGTGTTCAGCGTTGTCTGCCGCAGACGCGCCTGATCAACCTCTACGGCCCCGCGGAGGTTGCCGGCGGTGTGACATGTTTCGAAGTCTCTCGCCTCACGGACAACCCCGAGGTGATGAGCTACTTCGCGGAACCTCGCGATATGGGAAGTCATTGGCAACTGCCGACAATCCCAACCGGCACGGAAGGAGTGGCAGCGTCGTTTTATCATGTCGCCGTCCCGGAAATCCCCGTGTCGCTGGACGCCTACGCGCGTAACGTCAACACGCAGATCATTCCTCGGCTGGTCGACGTGTCATCGGATCGCTTCATCGGCCACATGACCTCGAGGCTGCCAAGCTTCCACACCGACATCGGCCGACTGGTCACGCAACTGAATCAGAATGTGGTGAAGATCGAGACATCCAAGGGGATGACCTTCCTCGAGCGTCAGGTGCTCTCATCCATGCATCAGCTGTTCTTTGAGCTGGAGGGGAGCCATTACGCAAAGTTCTGTCAGGATCCAGCGCATGTATTCGGAGTAGTGGCCAGCGGCGGCAGTATCGCCAACATCACGGCTCTGCTGTATGCGCGTAACAGAGCTTTGTTGGCCAAAGGCCTCTCCAAGAGTGAGCTGGTCCGCTCGGGTTATCAGAAGGCGCTGACCTCGCTGGGCTACCGGGGTGGCGTCATCCTGGGCACGCGCCTGGTGCACTATTCGATCCAGAAGGCGATCTCGGTCTTCGGGATCGGGCGGGACAGTTTCATTCAGGTTGCTCAGGATGATGAGCAGCGCATGTCGATTCGTGACCTGGAGCGCTGTATCGAAGAGTGCCGGCAAAAGAATCTCCTGATACTGGCCATTGTCGCCATCGCCGGTGCAACGGAGACCGGTACTGTCGATCCGCTGCCCCAGATTGCAGCGGTCGCACGCAGGCATGCCGTCCACCTCCACGTGGATGCAGCCTGGGGTGGGGCATTCCAATTCTCGCAACGGCACCGGCACAAGCTGGCGGGTATCGACAAAGCGGATTCAATGACGATCTGCCCGCATAAGCTGCTGTTTCAGCCGCAGGGTATCAGTCTTTGCCTGCTGCGGGACACGACGAGCGGTGCTGCGATCGCCGCGCATGCGGAATACCAGGCGAAAGAAGGTAGCTACGACCTCGGCCAATACACCTTGGAGGGCTCGCGGGCAGCTAACGTGTTATTCCTGCATGCGAGCCTGCATCTGATCTCGAGGCAAGGATACGCCTGGTTGATCGACCAGAGCATGGAGAAGACCCGCTGTCTGGTGCGTACGATCGAACAGTCGCCGCGCCTGGAGCTGGTGGGGCGCCCCGACCTCAACATCATCAACTATGTTTACCTGCCCGCGGGCCTGCATCACAGAAAAGGCGAGCGCCTGACAGCCGCTGAATCCGAGTCGATCAGTCAGGCCGTGGATCGGATCCAGAAGCGTCAGTTCGATGAGGGCAGAACGTTCGTCTCGCGCACCAGGCTCCTTCTGCCGAAGTTCGCCGACGGGCCGTTGTCGGTTTTCCGAGTCGTTCTTTCCAATCCGCTGACGACACTGACGAGCATTCAGGAGGTGATTGTCGATCAGCTCCGCATCGCCTCCGAGTGGGTGGAGCCCTCAGTTGTGTCTCGGGAGGCACGGGACGAGGTGGTCAGGGTTGAGCCCCCGGATCTGCAGCACTGGCAGGTACCGATCGGTGGCCCGATTGCGAACTGCAAGGTCTACGTTCTGGATGCCTGGGACCGGTTGGCCCCCCAGGGCGTCGTGGGCGAGTTGTGTATCGGCGGGGATTGCGTGGCCCGCGATGACCTCGGCGACGGCGCCTTGACCGAGGCGAGCTTCGTTGGCACCCGCTCTGCGAGCGATCAAACCGCCCGCGTGTTCAAGACGGGAGATTTGGTGCGCTGGTCCTCCGGCGGCGTCCTCGAATACAAGGGGCGCCGCGATTCGCAGACAAAGCTCGGAGGTTTGCGTATTGAGTTGGGGGAGATCGAGAGCAAACTGCGGTTGTGCGCAGGGGTGCGCGATGCGGTAGTGTTGGTGCGCGAGGATGCACTTGGCCAGAAGCGGCTCGTCGGATATGTGGCCGGGGAGCGGGTTGATGGGGCAAGTCTCAATAAGGTATTACAGAGGAGCCTGCCGGAATATCTGGTGCCGGCGGAATTCGTTTTACTGGAGAAACTGCCGTTGACCCCCGACGGGAAGTTGGACAGAACGGAGCTGCCATGAGGTAACGCCGACGAGGTCCCCGTCAGCTAGTGTATTCCCTCCCGCGTTGATACCCTTTCAGACCGCAGTCGACCACGGAATGAGCGGGTTCGGCACGTCGTGCCAGAATATCGGCAACTTGCCGCCTTATTTCCTCCAGGGCCGCCGATGTCAGCGTATTGTGCCGTATCAATAAGGCGATCGAGTGTGTTTGCTGGCGAATTCTGAACAGAGGCTTGCCTGAAGCGTCGGTGACCACTTCGTCGTGTGCCGACCGCTTGACTTTGCGACGGTTGCTGGAAGCGCTCATCAAGGAACGGTAGACCTCCCGGGCGGGTGGTCGCGGCACCTGTCGTGCAATGCTTCGGGCGGTTCTGATGACGCATGTCCGTTTATCGGGGTCGCCAAGACCGTCTGCGATCTCGATGCCCCAACCCTCGAAAATCTCAGTGGGGCTTTGAAAGGCGTCGACCACCACCGCCGGAAGCCGTGCCAGCTTCAGCAGTCGTGAAACCTGCGACGCGGATATGCGCAAAGCGCGTGCGATATCGTCTTGGGACTTGAAGTGGCCTTCGCGGAGCCATCGGGCATAACAGAGACCTCGCTCGTATGGGCTTATGTCCTTGCGCACGCGATTCTCGGCATCCATTGCGATGAATGCTTCCACGTCGGACAGTTGGCGCAGCTCGACGAGTAACTGAATGTTCAGGTGGCGAGCGACGAAGAGTCGGCGCGCGCCGTAGATGAGCTCGACCTTGTAGCGCGGATCGTTCTTGAGGGGACGTCCGAGAGCGGGTAGCAGCTGCCCGTGTTTCCGCACACTTTCAATTTCTGACCTGCAGGTCTCTTCGGTGACGTGAGTCGTGATGCGATCGTGCATTTCCCACATCTTGCATTCAAAAGGGCTCATCGACACTACCGTGCTCATCCAGGGTCTCCTTAGACGCTATGGGCGGCCTTGATGAATAGAGAACTGCTAGTCAATCGCAGCGGCCGACCTTGTAGCCAGTCCGTGGTTACATTTAGCGTTTACGTTTGTAGTCTGCTATACGGTGCCAGGCGATGCAAGCTGCATCTGGTTGTTAAGAGTAGCAATTCGAGCGCGTTGCGGAGAGTACTTGAAAATGACTCTGCGGGAAGCCTAGCAAATCAGAATGGTGCTCATGCTTGGAGTGAGATGGTCGCGCGACGAAGCGGGGCCTGACCGCGACAAAGCGGTAAAACCAGCCGCCGCCCGCGCATTCGTCCGAAACGATGTTTGGATATTCAATACGTTCGGAAACGTGTGTGTTGCATCCTTGCAGATGTGATCGGCGATCAACCGGTGTTTGCGGACTGCAAGTGTGCAAGTAGCGGCCGTCGGTCATGTTTTACGGAATCCTGCCGGGCTCGTCTCGATGTTCGTGCAGATGACATCCACGCAAGGCTTGCGAGGTATCCAAGACGCGGGCCAAGATAGTTTCGCTGCGGGTGGTGGCTGCGCCGGCCGCCTTCTCGAGCAACAAAAACGTCACAGCCCGAATAGGGACTACGCATGAGCGCTGTTTTAGGCGATCCGTCTCGAGCGGAACATAAAGAGCACTCATAGCCGTGAGGTTGGTAGACGCGAATCCGATTTAAGCAGCATCGTACTCAAAGGGAGTGAGCCGTGCACCAGGCCGAGGGTTTGTTGTTCAACGTACTTCTTCAGCTGGTGGTCATGATCGCGGCGGCGCGAGCCGGCAATCAGCTGGCCAGCCGACTGGGGCAACCGGGTGTCGTGGGGGAAATCATTGCGGGCCTGCTGCTTGGGCCGTCTCTGTTTGGGCATTTTTTCCCGGGCGCATCGCTCGCGGTATTCGGTGCAACCGCTTCTGCCCCGATCACCGTCATCAGCCAGATCGGGGTGGTGCTCCTCATGTTTCAAATTGGAGCGGACTTCGATTTCAGCCTGCTCAAA
>Ga0134126_10004154_pt1 | contig 18132 bp, 16 predicted proteins | sample KB31752_FD_96881 | JGI IMG/M metagenome (GOLD analysis project Ga0134126, IMG submission 96881) | Terrestrial soil microbial communities with excess Nitrogen fertilizer from Kellogg Biological Station, Michigan, USA - KB3-175-2 | ecosystem: Environmental > Terrestrial > Soil > Unclassified ...
ATGACGTTGGGCACCTTTGCTTTGGCGGCGAGAGGGATGTTTTTGCGAAAGCCCGCGTCGATGGCCGCGTGATTTTCGATGCGGTTCATGCCCTGCTTGATGGTGCCCGCGTCCGCGTATCCCATGGCGCAAATGAGCCCGTAGCGAAGCGGGATTTCAAACTCATCAGGGTTGAGCAGGTCGATGGCTTTCAGTCCTATTTGGGCTCCGTAGGCGCTTAGCTCATCGAGGCTCATGGTTGGATAGCAGCCTCGCGATACCGACTGCTTGATACGACCTTTTCTTTTCTGGGCCTCGGTTCCAGCCAGCGCGGAAGGAATGCTGGCTGCGCTGGGAATGCCTGCGAGCGCGGCGCCTGCCGCGAGGCCTCCAATCACTTTTCTCCGGGTAATGACGCCCATGGGTGCTTGTCTCCTTAGATTTTGATTTTGAGATTGGAGTCGACTAGCGAACCCAGGGCGGCTGGCCGTCTTCGCCGAGGCGCTCCATTTCCTGCTGGTCTTTGCTGGTGTCCATGGACTTCCAGAATCCGTGGTGCTGGTAGGTGTAGAGTGCGCCGCGCGCGGCCAACTCGGGCAGGACTCCTGATTCGAGGTTTGCGCCTTTCCAGTTGGGGAGGCTCGATTTCTCGAAGACGAAAAAACCGGCGTTGATCCAGGTGTCTTGAATCACCGGTTTTTCGCTGAAGCTTTGCACGCGGCCGTCGGCGTCGAACTGGATGGTTCCGTATTGCGAGCGCAGCGGGACCGCCGTCACGGTCGCCAGCCCGGCGCGCTGCTGGTGAAACTTCAGCAGCGCGTTCAGGTCCACGTCTCCCAGGCCGTCTCCGTAGGTGGCGAAGAAGCGCTCGCCCACGTGGGCGGCGCAGGCTCGGATGCGGTCGGCGGTATCGGTTTCGGCGCCGGTATCGAGGATCTCCACTTTCCACTCGGGAAAGCGGCCCTCGAAATAGTCGAGCAGCATCTCCTTGCGGTGGCCGGCGGCGAGGACGAATCGGCGAAAACCCTGCCGAGCATAGATGCGCATGAGATGGACAAGAATGGGGCGGCCGTTCACCGGCATCATCGGCTTGGGATAATATTCCGAGAAAGGATAGATGCGGGAGCCCTTGCCCCCGCACAGGATCACCACTCTGATTTCGTCGGCAGACTTCACGCCATTCTCCCCATCCCTCTACGCTTTTGAATACAAATTGATTCTACGGAGATTTTCGTGGCGAGTTATTGGAAAGGCAAGACTGTTTTTGTGACCGGAGCCACCGGCCTGATGGGCAGTTGGCTGGTGAAGGCACTGCTGGATCAAGACGCGGAAGTGGTGGGGCTGGTGCGCGACCAGACTCCGAAGTCGATGCTGGTGCGCGAGGGGCTGATGCGGCGCATCGCCGTGGTCAATGGCGATCTGGAATCGCTGGCCACCATGCGCCGCGCCATTGCTGAATATCAGCCGCACACTGTCTTTCACCTGGCCGCGCAGCCGCTGGTGCAGGTGGCCAAACTTGACCCCGTGGGCACGCTGCGCGCGAACGTTGCCGGCACATGGAACGTGCTCGAAGCCTGCCGGCTGGCGGGCAAATCGAACGTGGTCGTCGCGTCGTCGGACAAGGCCTATGGGCTGAATCTCAATCTGCCTTATCGCGAAACATTTCCGTTGCAGGGCCGCTATCCCTACGATGTTTCCAAGTCCTGCGCCGATCTGGTGACGCAGATGTACGCGGCGACTTACGGCGTGAAGACCGCCATTGCGCGCTGCGGGAACCTGTTTGGAGGCGGCGACCTCAACTTCAGCCGTACCATTCCCGGCGTGATTCAGGCCACTCTGGAGGGCGAACGGTTCGTCATCCGCAGTGACGGACAATTTGTGCGCGATTTTCTCTACGTGAAGGATGCCGCGGAGAGTTATCTGGCTCTGGGCGAGCATTTGGCCTCGGACGATTCGGTTTCCGGCGAGGCGTTCAACTTCAGCCTGGGGCAGCGCCACACGGTGCTCGATGTGGTGAACATGGTGCTAATGCTGATGGGCCGTGTTGACCTTGAGCCTGTGATCCAGAACAATGCCAGCTCGGAGATTCGGGAGCAGTATCTTGATTCGTCGAAGGCGCGCGAACAGTTGGGATGGTCGCCGAAGTACGGCATGGACGAGGCGCTGAAGGAAACGATCGCCTGGTACCAGACAGAGTTCGAGGAGTTTTAAGCATCCTATCCTTGAGCAGCGGTGCGCGGAGTCGAAGCTCCGCGGCTGCGCATTCCCATTTCCGAACTCCCCTCGCAAATTCCCTCTCTGATGTCTCCCGCGCGCGCCGCTTGCGCCGATATTCCACAAAGTTGCGGATTGCCGTGCGACTGGCGTTTGTAGATGAGCATCTATTGAAGTGTGGACAAAATTTGCAGGATTTCTCAATTTGATTTGCAACACCTGAGGCACTTCCGCCGGGACGATGCACGCTCGCCTGAAAACGACGAGCCAACCGCCAAAGTAGCGTTCAATCAGCGTTTCCTGTGGAGTGTGCCCGATGATTGCCGATATCTACCCGCTGGTGCTGTCTCTGCTTTTCAACTGCGCGCTTGTGGTGCTGTGCATGGCCTGCCATGAGGCGGGTCATATTCTGCTGGCCCGCGTCCATCGTGTGAGCGTGAAAAAAATTGGAATGCGATGGATGGGCATGTATATCCAGCGAGAGCGCACGGTGGGATGGCCGGAAGTTTCCATCTGCATCGCGGGCGCGGCCACGAACCTTGCGCTGGCCATCGCCTTCTGGGACGTAAACAGTTGGTTCGCGCTCTGCAACCTGACCTTCGCGTGGGTGAACCTGCTGCCCATTCCGCACTCGGACGGCAGCCATGCGCTGGAAGCGCTGCGCGCGATGTACCAGAGAGCCAGCGCCTAAATAGAGTCTGCGCGCAGGCAGGCAACTTCCCGCAGCGCGCCCCTCTCCGAAAGAGTAGGGGGCGCGCCCATGGGCAACGAATCACATTCCAACCAACAGGACCGGCAGCCAACCAGCAAATCACAACCGCGCGCGGTAGACGCGGTGCGGCATGTCGGTCCCACTCTCGAGTCTGAAGAAGCTCAGACGTATGTTCCGGCGAGAGAGAATGCTTCCAATGAGGAGCTCGCCGCCGACGCCGGTCTGCACATCCACACGGTTTCCCAGCCTGAGGGCGGGGATCGGCCGCTGGAACTTGAAGAGTCCGCCGCCGAACCGCTTCGCACGCGGCTGGCCGGCGACACCAGTTCTGACCCTCACACTGACGTGGACCGGAGCTAACGGAACGCGCGCATTACTCTTCGGCGAATTGAATTTCCTGATTTTGCCGCCGCCGCACAAAATAGATCGTGAGGCCAACCAGCAGCCATATTGCGCCGAGGATCTGCGCCTTGTGGCTGAGGTTCAACCAGATAAACGCGCTCACCACAAACCCGATGGCCGGAGCCAGTCCGGGCAGCGCCGCTTTCTCCTTCTTGCGAATGCGGTAATAGACGAAGGCGGCGACGTTGACGCCCATGAACGCGATGAAGGCGCCGAAGTTCAGCAGTTCCGCGCCTTCGGCATAGGTAAGGAGGAACGCTCCGGCCAGAGTGATGGCGCCGAGCAGGAGCACGTTGTTGCGCGGTATCCCGGTTTTCGCATCGACAGCGCCGAAAAAGCGGCGCGGAAGCGCGTTGCCCTTGCCCATTCCATACAGCAGGCGCGTGGCGCCTTGCATAGCCGCGATTCCGGAACCCGCGTTCGCGATCAGCAGGCTGAGGTTGAGCAGAACAAAGAGGAACTTGCCGCCCACGCGCGCGGCCACATGAACGTACGCGGTATCCACGATGGAAGCCGAAAACGGCGCGTGCCAGGGCCAGGCAAGCTGCGCCGCATAAACTTCGACGGCGGAGAGCAGGCCGATGATGACGCAGGTGAGCACGGTGGCCAGCATGATGTTGCGGCGCGGATTCTCCACCTCTTCGGACAGCGTGGAGATGCCGTCGAAGCCGATATAGCTCAACACCGCCACGGCAGTCCCGCGGAACAGCAGGCCGGTGTTGAAGGTGGCGGGATCATAGAACGGGCGCGTCCAGTCCGCTGCGCTCGGATGCATGACGCCGAAGATGTAGCGGCCCGCATAAGCCAGGAAAGTGAAGACTACGAGGGTGAGGAAAAATGCCAGCCAGGCATTTACCTTCGCAGAGGTCTGCACTCCGCGCAGATTGAGTCCGGCAAAAAGAACGACGAAGGCGATGACCCAGGCGAAGTAGGGGACCTGCGGCACAAAATTCCGCATCGCCTCGCTGCACCAGATGGCGCAGATGATGGGATTGAGCACGTAGTCCATCAGCATGGACCATCCCACGATGTAGCCGAGACCGGGATGCAGCGTTCTGCCCACGTAGGTATAGGCGGAACCAGCGCTGGGAAATACCCGCGCCATGCGCCCATAGCTGACGGCGGTGCATACCATGGCCACCATCGCAATCAGGATGGTCGTGACCACGTGTCCGCGCGCCACGTTGGCGATGACCCCATAGACGGACATGGGCGCCGTGGGCTGAAGGATGATAAGGCCGTAGACGATCAGGCCCCACAGTCGCAGAGATCGCTTAAGGTTGGCGGGGCGCGCGGCCGCGGTGCTTTCGGAATTCATGGATGAGACTCACGTTACAGACGCGCGCGACGAACGGTCAACCCTTATCTTTCGTTTTGTTTCGTTTTGTCACGCCAAACCTTATAGAGCCCCCAGGCGGCGAGGGTGCTGGCATCCTGGATGGTCCCGTCGAGCAGCATCTGCTCAAACTCCGCAATGGAGGCGCTGCGGACCGACAGATCGTACTCTTCAGGGTCAAGATCGTTCCCAACCTGCGTCAGTCCGGTAGCGAGAAAGACGTGCTGCTTCTGGCGCGCAAATCCGTAGGCGATCCATATCGTGCCCAGATAGATCATCGAGGCGGCGGCCAGCCCTGTTTCCTCGCGCAGCTCACCCCGGGCCAGTTCCTCCGGATCGACATCCGCGGTCTCCCACCCGCCTTGCGGCAACTCCACCGCGCGCCGGCCAATGGTGTAGCGGAACTGTTCCACTAGATAAATGCGGTCGCCTTCTATGGGCAGAATCAGCGCGCAGTCATCTTTTTCAACCACGCTGTAGAGACCCGTGGCTCCATCGCCGCGTTCAATCTGATCTTCGCGAAGACGGAGCCAGGGGTTGCGGTAGATCTCGCGGCTGCTCAGGGTGCGAATGCTCATGGGGACAAAATCATTCTTTCACAGCAGTTCCCGAATTTCGCCAGCCGAGCCAGCCCCGGTTGCGGTATGCTGTTGGCGTCCGGGTTTGCCGGCTTTTATCAGGAGCGTAATTGTGGCCTTTCTCTCCATCGGCGTATTCTTCGTGATCTTCCTCATCGCCATCCTCTGGGCTACGCGCCCCGAGAACAAGCAGGATGCCCAGACCCACGGGACCCGCGAACAGGACGAAAGCCTTTAAAGCGTTGATTCGTCGGGCATCTCGCGGTAACTGATGGGCCCAAATGGTCCGGCTGGATGCTATGACATTTCATATGCACCAATGAAATTTCATAAGTGAGCTGCCCCGCGACCGTCGACGCCCTGCGGCCTTTCCGGCGCAGAGCGCTGGGAACAAAGGGTATACTGCATCTAACCGGCCCTTCCGCATCTTCTCCAAAGCTGGCAGTCAATTTGCATTAGCTTATGAGCGGTTGGCTCGCACGGGCCTCATTGCCATTCCCTGCCCTATGGAAAGGTCCTTCCAAACCCGCGTCACGGTCGTTCTTCTCGCTTTGCTTACGGCGGCGGTGGTGGTTTTTGCAATTCTGAACTTCAACCAGGAAAACAATTTTCAGACTCCCACTGACGGCGTGTGGTGGATAGAAGCCCAGGGTGGCCTTCAGGCGCAGCGGGTCAGCCCGAATGGTCCGGGCGAGCGCGCTGGCATCAAAACCGGAGACCTGCTGCTGAGCGCCGATGGCGTGCCTACCGTCCGCTGGGCAACGCTGGCCCGCAAAATTTTTTCTACCCGCGTCTACAACACCATCAACTACCAAATCCGTCGCGACGGCGTAAAGCTGGACGTGCCCGTGATCCTGGACGCGCAGGACCACAGCTTCAATGACGGCTTCCGGCTGATCGCCCTGGTCTACCTCTGCATCGGGCTCTATGTGCTGTTCCGGCGCTGGACGGCTCCTCACGCCACGCACTTTTATCTTTTCTGCCTTGCTTCTTTCGTTCTCTATTCGTTCCGGTACACGGGCAAGTTCAACGCCTTTGACCAGACGGTGTTCTGGTGCAATATCGTCGCCGAAGGTTTGCAGCCGGCGCTCTTTGTACATTTTGCGCTGGCCTTCGCGGGAGAAAACCGCCGCCGTCGTCGCTGGCTCATGCCGCTGGTCTATGTGCCGGGAACGTTCCTGGTCGGCCTCTACGTATTTGCCATCAACCAATGGTCGGCCACCGAACTGCTGCGCCACCGGCTTGATCAGCTCCTCACCGGCTATGTGGCCCTTTTCTACGTGCTGGCCGCTATCATCCTCTGGATCAGCTATCGCCGCACTCGCGTTCCGCTGCGCCGCCAACAGCTCAAGTGGCTGACTCGCGGAACCATTGTCGCCATTACACCCTTTACGCTGCTGTCCGCAGTTCCCTTCCTCAGCGACGTGGCCGTACCTGATGTGGCCACGAAGATCGCCGGGATCGCGCTTGTCTTTCTGCCCCTCACCTTCAGTTGGGCGATTGTGCGCTACCGGCTGATGGACACTGACCTGATCTTCAAGCGAGGCGTCAGCTACACGCTGGCCACCGCCACGCTGGTGGGCCTGTATTTCGGGCTGGTTGCCGTCGCCGCCGAAGTCGTCCACAAGAGCCTGCCCAGCGCCGGAACCTGGGGCATGACCGCGGCCATCATCATTACCGCTCTGCTCTTCGACCCCATCAAGCGCCTGTTTCAGGACCGGGTGGACCGCATCTTCGACCGCAAGCGCTACGACTATCGGCAGACGCTGATCGAGTTCGGGCGGGGCCTGAGTTCGCAAACCGACCTGCGGGCGCTACTCAACTCCATTGTGGATCGCCTGCCGCGCACGCTGCTGGTGACGCGCGTCGCCGTCTTCCTCTCCAGCAAGCCAGGCAGCTTCAGCTTCGCCGCCGGACACGGCCTGCCGCCGACCTTCTATGATCGCGCCACCGTGCTCGACCTGAACTTCTTCGACTTTGACCAGCCCGGCGCCGGATCGCACATTTTTCTTGAGAACCCGCAGCAGGCCCTGCACCTCACCGATTCCGAACGCCAAACGGCTTCGCTGCTGGACCTGAACTACTACCTGCCCTGTCGAATGCAGGACCGCACCATCGCCGTCATCGGCCTGGGCCGCACGGTCGATGGAGATTTTCTTTCCAGCGAGGATGTGGAGTCGCTGGAATCGCTGGCCGGTTACATCGGCATCGCGCTCCAGAATGCGCGACTCTACACGCGCCTGGAGGAGAAGATTGCTGAATTCGAGCGGTTGAAAGAATTCAACGAGAACATTGTTGAGTCGATCAACGTCGGCATCCTGGCCGTTGACCTGGAAGACCGTATTGAAAGCTGGAATTCGCAGATGGAGGCCATGTACGCGCTCTCGCGCGCCGAGGCCCTGCGCCAGCCGCTGGCCGCGGTTTTCCCCGCCGCGCTGATGGAGCAATACCATCGCGTGAAGGATGAGCCCGGCGTCCACAACTTGTATAAGTTCCCGCTGGAAACCCGCGCCGGAGAAATCCGCACTGTGAACGCCGCCATTGCCCCGCTGGTCTCCCGCGACTTCAAGACCGTGGGCCGCATTATCCTGATTGACGACATCACCACGCGCACCGAACTGGAGGCGCAGCTTTCGCAGGCGGAAAAGCTTTCCTCCATCGGCCTGCTCGCCGCCGGAGTCGCGCACGAGGTGAATACGCCGCTGGCCGTCATCTCCTCTTACACGCAGATGCTCACCAAGCAGGTGCGCGGCGACGACCGGCTCTCGCCGCTGCTTGAAAAAATCACGCAGCAGACCTTCCGCGCGTCGGAGATCGTCAACGGTCTGCTCAACTTCTCGCGCACCGGGACCAGCGAGTTTCGCGAGACGGACCTGAACGCCATTATTCGCGATACGCTTACGCTCATCGAACACCAGTTCAAGACTTCGCAGGTCACGCTGGACACTACGCTGCTGCCCGATCTGCCACCCATTCTCGGCAATGCGGGCAAGCTCCAGCAGGTCTTCCTCAATCTCTTCCTCAACGCCAAGGACGCGATGAACGGCGGCGGCACTTTGCGCATTGCCACCGAGGCCAACGGCCACGTCAGCGTCGCCATCTCCGACACCGGATCGGGCATTGCGCCGGAGCATTTGCAGCGCATTTACGATCCGTTCTTCACCACCAAGTCCGCGCCGAAAGAGGGGCAGCGGCGCGGCACCGGCCTGGGTCTTGCTGTCACGTATGGCATTATCCAGGAACACGCCGGCAAGATTCATGTGGAAAGCAGCATGGGCGCCGGGACAACCTTCTATCTCGAATTTCCCATGCTAAGGAAACCTGCTCATGTCTGAGGCCGCCGTCGCTGTTCCCGCTTCGCAAATCCACTCTGGAGACACGCAGCGAATTCTCATCATCGACGATGAGGCGGCCATCCGCGAATCGCTGGAGACACTGCTCGCGCTTGAGGGCTACGTGATCGAAACGGCGGTCAACGGCGAGGCCGGCCTGGAGCGGATCGAAGAACATTTCTACGACCTCGTTTTGCTCGACCTTGCCCTGCCCGGCAAAAATGGACTGGAAATTCTGCCTCTCATCCGCGAACGCCACCCCTCGCTGCCGGTCATCATGATCACGGCATACGGCAAGGTGGACAACGTGGTGGACGCGATCCGATCCGGCGCGCAGAACTTTGTTCAGAAGCCCTGGGACAACGAAAAGCTGCTGGCCGATATCCGGTCGGCCATTGGACGCTACCACGCCGAAGAAGAAAACGTGCATCTGCGGCGCGCCATGAAGCAGCGCTACAGCTTCTCCAACATCATCGGCAAGAGCGAAGTCATGCTGCGCATCTTTGACCTGGTGGCGCAGGTTGCGCCCAGCCGCTCCACCGTACTGATTCAGGGCGAAAGCGGCACCGGCAAGGAACTGATCGCCAAGGCGCTGCACTCCAGCTCGCCCCGTAAAAACAAGCCATTCGTCGCCGTCAACACGGGCTCCATGCCCACGGACCTGCTGGAGTCCACGCTGTTCGGCCACGTGAAAGGCGCGTTTACCTCCGCCATTGCCACAAAAAAAGGGCTCTTCGAGGTCGCGAACGGCGGTACGCTGTTCCTCGACGAAATCGGCAACATGGGCATGGATACCCAGGCCAAAATCCTGCGCGTGCTCCAGGACAGGCGCTTCATGCAGCTCGGCGGCGTGCAGGAAATTCAAGTCGATGTTCGCATCATTGCCGCCACCAATGTCGATCTGCGCCAGGCCGTGCGCGATGGCCACTTCCGCGAGGACCTTTTCTACCGGCTCAACGTCATCTCCATCGACCTGCCGCCGCTGCGCAGCCGCCGCGAAGACATTCCCCTGCTCGCCGCGCACTTCCTCAAGCATTACGCCGAGGAAAACGGAATGCCCCCGCGTTCGCTTGCCCACGATGCTCTGCGCGTGCTGGTCGATTACGACTGGCCCGGCAATGTCCGCGAACTCGAGAACGCCATCGAGCGCGGCGTGGTGCTCTCCTCCGCGCCGGTGATCGGCGCCGACCTGCTGCCCGGGCATCTTACCGGGCGCAATTATTCCGCCAGCCTGCTCGATCACAACCCCGATGCCTCTCTCTTCGACATCATGGAAGACATCGAACGGCGCATCATCATCGACAAGCTGGAGCACTGCAACTGGAACCAGACCGACGCCGCCGAGCAATTCCACATCCCGCTCTCCACGCTCAACCAGAAGATCAAGCGCCTCAACGTCGAAATTAAAAAGCGGGCCAGAGAATAGCGGCCTACGCGCATCCGCAACCGCCGCGCCTGCCCGCGTCATCCTAAGCAAGCGTGAGCGAAGCGGATTTTCTCCATCGCCTCTATCCAACCAGCTTTCGTAGCATCGAATCAAAATGCCTCTCGGACGAAACCTTGAAGTCACGGAACGTCGCAAACACCCCATCCTGCGCGTCTCCCTCACAGTTCTCCTTCTGCTGGTGATTGCCGCCGCCGCGCTCACCATCGGTGGAACCCTGTTGCTGAAGCACGCCATGCGGGCAACCCTCCCGCAGCTTGATGGCCAGCTTCAACTCCCCGGGCTCAGCGCCGCCGTCACTGTCCGCCGCGACCAGCACGGAGTTCCGCATATTGAAGCCGCGAATCTGGACGATCTCTTCCTCGCGCAGGGCTATGTTGCCGCGCAAGACCGCCTCTGGCAAATGGACATGGCCCGCCGCATGGCTTCCGGAAACATGGCAGAAATTCTCGGCTCCGGTTACGTCAAGCATGACCGGATGGAACGCACGCTGCTCATGCGCGAAACTGCGGAGCGCATCGTCGCCAACCTCAACGACACCGACCGCCGGTACTTCGAGGACTACGCGCGCGGCGTGAACGCATACATCGACGCGCATGAGGATGACCTTCCGCCGCCGTTCCACCTGCTCATGTACAAGCCCGCGCCGTGGAGGCCCGCCGACTCCGCCGCCATCATGATGGGCATGGTGCAGATGATGGACCAGACCTGGGACAACCGGCTCGACCGCGAGCGCGTGGTCGCGCGCCTCGGCCCCACGCTGGCCGTGTCGCTTTATCCGGTAGGTTCATGGCGCGACCATCCGCCTACCGAGGTCATTCCCGACCTGAGCCAGCCCAACGCCTATATTCAGGATGTTCCGCTCGACTCCACTCAGGCTTCGCTACAGGGCCCTTCCGTTCAAGACCTGCTCGATCTTCGCCAATTGGTTGAGCCCGCACACAACCATTGCCGGGGCTGCACGCCGGGCTCAAATGAGTGGGTTGTGTCCGGTGCGCACACCGCCTCCGGCCAGCCCATCCTGTCGAACGACATGCACCTCGCGCACCAGATTCCCAACATCTGGTACGAGGCTGGCCTCTCCGCGCCCGACTTTCATGCAACCGGCGTCACCATTGCTGGAGTTCCCTACGTCGTCGCCGGGCACAACGACCACATCGCCTGGGGATTTACGGCCATGTACGCCGATATGCAGGACCTCTATGTGGAGCAGACGGACGGCCACGGCGACTACCGCGCCGCCAACGGCTCATACCAGCCTATTGAGCATCAGCGCGAGACGATTAAAGTTCGCTTTGGCCGCGACGTGACGATCGATGTTGCGCGCACCGGCCATGGCCCCATCGTCACGCCGCTTATCCCGCATGAGAAACGAACGATCGCCCTGCGCTGGAGCGCCTACGACGTTCCGCAAAATAGCCTCGCGCTTTTCGCTCTGGACACGGCCGCCAACTGGAGCGACTTCCGCAGCGCCATGAGCCGCTGGTGGGGCCCATCCGTCAACGTGGTCTACGCGGATGATCAAGGTCATATCGGCTACCAGGCCGCCGGGCAAATTCCCAACCGCCCCAACGGCATCGCCGATGTTCCCATTGCGGACACCAACCACGAGTGGCAGGGTTTCATCGCCTTCGACCAGCTTCCCTCCACGCTCGATCCGGTCAACGGAATCCTGGCCACGGCCAACGCCCGCATGACGCCGGACAATTATCCATACGCCATCAGCAACCAGTGGGCCGACCCCTACCGCAACGAGCGCATCTGGAAATGGCTGGCCGGGAAAAATAATCTCACGCCGCAGGATATGCTCACGCTCCAGACGGATGTCTATTCTGAAGTCGATCAGGAGCTCGCGCAACGCTTTGCCTACGCGATTGACCATGCCAAAAGCACCACTCCGCGCCTGCGCGAGGCCGCCAACCTCATGCGCGTGTGGAACGGCGAGCTTGGCGTGAACTCCCCTGCCGCCGCCATCCTCGTTGCCACCAAAAATGCCTTCTGGCCCATGATTCTGAAGCCTAAGCTCGGTGACGATTGGAAGCTCTACCACTGGTCGGAGAGCGAGTTCGCGCGCGAGCAGCTCATCACCAATAATCCGGCCGGATGGCTCCCGTCCAGCTACGACACCTGGGACGACTTCCTCGCCGCCGTCGTGCAGAAAGGGCTCGAAGGCGCGCCCGCCGACCTGAAAAGCTGGCGCTATGGCGAGGCTCACCCCATCGATCTGGAACACCCGCTTTACAGCCGCATCCCATGGTTCAAAAAATGGACGGGCACCGGCCCCCAGCCGGATTCCGGAGACATCACCACCGTCAAGCAGGCCGGCCACACCTTTGGCCCGTCGCAGCGATTCACCATCGACTGGAGCAACCCCGACGCCGCCACGGAAAACATCGTCATGGGCGAATCGGAAGACCCGCTGAGCCCCTACTACCGCGACCAGTGGCCCTATTGGTACCAGGGGAAAACCTTCGCGCTGCCCTTCAGCACTGCGGCGGTACAGGCTCAGGCCGCGCACACTCTGCGTCTGACGCCTTAGAGCCAGACCGAATTTCCAGCCGTCCGATGCCAGTTGTTCGTTCCGCTGCTGGGGACCTGAAACTGGCGACTGACGGCTGAAAACCATCCACTCAAAGCGACCCACTGTGCTCTGAGCCCGGAGCCCTGTATCATGATTCAAAATGCAAGCCGAGCTCCAGTTGAAAGACATCCTCCACTCCGGCGCGGAGCTCACTGACCGCGCTCTTGAACGCCTGCTGCCGCCTCCGACTCAGGTTCCCGCCTCGATCCATGCGGCCATGCGCCACAGCGCCTTTGCCGGAGGAAAACGCCTTCGCCCCATCCTCGCGTATGAGGCCGCACGCATGATCGCCCACGGCAATCTGCCCGCGGGAATCGAAGACCTCGGCGCGGCCATTGAGATGCTCCACACGTATTCGCTCATTCATGATGACCTGCCGGCGCTGGACAATGACGACCTGCGCCGCGGCAAACCCACCTGCCACGTAGCCTATGGAGAAGCCATTGCCATTCTCGCCGGGGACGCGCTGCAGACCCTCGCGTATCAAACGCTGGCCGATCTGCAATGCCCCGCGTCCACGACCGTTGAAATCATCCGCCTCATCGCCGCTGCCACCGGTACCGTGGAAGGCATGATCGGCGGGCAGGTGCTGGACCTCGAAGGCGAACACTCCAGCCCGACGGCGGAGAGCGTTATCGCCATCCACCGCGCCAAAACCGGCGCTCTGCTTCGCGTCAGCGTCGTCACTGGCGGGCTGTACGCCGGCGCCAACCACATGGACACCATCCGCCTGACTGCGTTCGGGCGCAAAGCCGGCCTCGCCTTTCAGATCGTCGATGACATTCTCGACGTGACGCAGAGTTCCGAACAATTGGGCAAAACCGCCGGCAAAGACGTGGCCAGCGATAAATCCACCTGGCCCGCCGTCTTCGGCATTGAAGCCTCGCGCCGCGATGCCGCCCGCTTCATCGGCCAGGCCTTCGCCGAACTCGAAGCCTATGGCGAACACGCCGATGGGCTGAAAGCCGTGGCGCAGTATCTGGTGGACCGCACGCATTGACGCGGCGCCTCGTATGATAAAGCTGTGAGTCGTCGAACCATTTTTCGCGCCGCGGCGCTGGCCGCAAGCCTCGCGCTGGCCGCCACGGGCTGTAATCGCGGAAGCTATCCTCAGGAGCTGGGCCGGCGCGCGCCCAACTTTACCATCCACGACGCGAACGAAACCGTGAGCCTCAGCCAATTCCGGGGCAAAACCGTGGTGCTGAATTTCTGGGCCTCGTGGTGCAGCTACTGCGCTGCCGAGTGGCCCTCGCTTGAACAACTCCAGGAGAAGGTTCCCAACCTGGTGGTAGTGGCCGTCGCCTTTGACAGCGATCCCGCCGACTACCGCCAGTATGTCGCCGACTACCAGCTCCATAACATGACGGTGGTGCTCGATCCCACCGACAAGTCCAATCTGGCATTTGGAACCGCGCGCCCGCCGGAGACCTACATCATCGACAAGAGGGGAATCATCCGCCGCAAATTCATCGGCGCGCAGGATTGGAGCACGCCGGAAATTCAGGACTATCTGCGCAGTCTATAACTTCGCGCCTTCGTGCCACGGATTCACTACAGAGACCCGCAGGTCATGGAAATGCCGCGTATTGCGCGTCGCAAGCGTGGCGCGCGCGCTCAGCGCAATCCCGGCAATCATGGTGTCGCGCAGGTCGACAGGAAAACCGAGCCTCTTTCGCGCGGCCATCAAGGTTGCCGCCTCAAGAGCCGCATCCGCGTCAAAGGCCAGGATACGGTTTTCAATCATCTGCGCGAGAAAGTTTTCAAAGGATGCCGCAACACGGTCCCGCTGCTTGCCAGCGGCCATCACTTGAAGACCATAGCGTGTCTCAAAGATTGAGATGGAACTCGTCCAGATTGACAAGAACGGCTGGCAATCCAGCCACGCAATTACCCCAGCATCGGGCTCCCTGCGGGTCAACTCCGACATCACATTCGTATCGAGCAGGATCACTCTTCAAATTCCATCGGCTCGACCAAATAGCCGTGCAACTCGGGAATAGGAGAATCCAAACCGCATTCTGCAAACAACGCTGCCGCCCGCGTCCCAAATCCCACTTCCTTACGCGGCTCATCCTTCACCGCAGCGCGAAGAATTTCACGCACCTCTTCTTCCATGCTGCGACCATGAATTTTCGCGCGGCGTTGCAGGCCGGCTTTTACGCGCACCTCAAGATTGCGGACCAGAACCTGTGCCATAAGAAAACCCTCATTCGCTATCATGATAGCAAATGAGGGTGCGATTGAGAATCGCCTACACCGGCAGCGGATTCCGCTCCGTAAACTGCCGCTGGTGCCAATAGGGATAAACCGGAGTTACTTCACTCGCCGCATCCAGCTTTGCCACCTGCTCAGCCGTGAGGTTCCACTCTGCGGCCACAAGATTCTGCCGCAACTGCTCCTCGTTGCGCGCACCCACGATCACGCTGGCCACGGTGGGCCGCTGTAGCAACCAGTTCAACGCAATCTGCGGAACGCTCTTCCCCGTCTCCCGCGCGACCGCATCCAGCGCGTCCACCACTTTGTACAAATATTCGTTGTCTACTGGCGGGCCATTTTCCGCTGTCTTGTGCAAGCGGCTCACCTCCGGCAGCGGCTGCCCGCGCCTTATCTTCCCCGTCAGCCGTCCCCATCCCAACGGACTCCACACCAGCGCGCCGACTTTCTGGTCGATTCCCAACGGCATCAGTTCCCATTCATACTCGCGACCTGCCAGCGAGTAGTACACCTGGTGCGCCACATAGCGAGACCATCCGTACCGCTCCGAAACCGCCAGCGACTTCATCAGGTGCCAACCGGAAAAATTTGAGCACGCAATATAGCGAACCTTCCCCGCCCGCACCAATGTATTTAAGGTATCCAGCGCCTCTTCCACCGGAGTCAGCGCGTCAAACCCGTGCAAATGGTAAATGTCGATGTGGTCCACGCCCAGCCGCTTCAAGCTTCCATTGACTGACTCGATGAGGTGCAGACGCGACGAGCCAACATCGTTCGGTCCCTTGCCAAAGCGAAACGTCGCCTTGGTCGAAATCAGAACCCGGTTGCGTTTCCCCTGGATCGCCTTGCCCAGAATCTCCTCCGACAGCCCATGCGAATAAATATCGGCCGTGTCAAAAAGATTCACACCCGCGTCCACGCACAGGTCCACCAGCCGCGTGGCTTCCTCCACGCCGGACGAGCCCCATGCCTTAAAAAATTCACTGCCGCCGCCAAAGGTACCCGCGCCAAAACTCAATGCCGAGACCTTCAACCCCGAAGAACCAAGCTGTCTGTATTCCATGGTTGAATGGATGCGCAATTCCCCGTCGCGATTCAGCGAAACACAATAAGATACGATGGCAGGAGCCCATGCAGGACCTGATCCAACATCTGCACCGAAGCGGCGCCGCGTTTCCGCTGGACGAAATCGCGCTCAAGGCCGCCGTCGCCATCGCTGTCGGCATGCTCGTCGGCATTGAGCGCGAGTGGTCGCAAAAAGACATTGGCGTCCGCACTTTCGCCCTGGCCGCGCTGCTCGGCATGTTGTCCGCACTCATTCCCGGCCCGCTCATCATCCTTTCCGCAGCGTCCATCCTCATCATCATCGGCTTCCTGAATTTCAGCCGCGCGGAAGCCGCCGGAAAACTCGAGGCCACAACCTCCATTGCCCTTATGCTCGTCTTCATCATGGGCGTGCTGGTGGGCGGTGGACACCTCTTCACACCCGTGGCGTGCGCCATCCTCATCACTATCCTGCTCTCGCTCAAGCCGCAGCTTCGGGCCTTCGCCGGTGACCTACAGCCGCAGGAAATTCGCAGCGCGTTGCTGCTCGGCCTCTTTGGCTTCGTCATCTGGCCGCTGCTGCCCAACCGCTTCATCGATCCCTGGTCACTCATCGACCCGCGCCAGGTCTGGATCATCGTCATCGTTGTCGCCTGCCTCGGCTTCGTCAATTACGTCCTGCTGCGCATTTACGGATCCAAAGGCGTCTATACCACGGCGCTCCTCGGCGGCCTGGTCAACTCCACCGCCACAGTCGCCGAGCTGGCCACGCGGCTGCCCGCCGCCGGACTCGAAGACAAGCTCGCGCCAGCCGTTCTGCTCACCTCCGCGGCCATGTATGTGCGCAACCTTGTCATCCTCGCCATCTTCGCGCAGGCCGCCGCCCTGCAGGCCTGGTTTCCCCTGCTGGTGATGGCTGGCATTTCGTTCTTCTGGATGATCAAGCCACTACGCGCTCAGCGCCAAGCCGTCGCCAGCACTGAAAAACACAGTGAGCCGGAAGCGCCCGGAAAGCACGCTTCGCTGCCCAACCTTGGCTCGCCCGTTTCTATTGAAACGGTTCTGAAGTTTGCCGCGCTGTTTCTCGCCATCCAGATCGCCGGCACGCTTGCCCAGCGCCATCTCGGTAATTCCGGACTCCAGATCGTCAGCGTCATTGGCGGCCTGGTCAGCAGCGCCAGCACCACCGCCGCCGCCGCCGACCTCGCCTTCCACGGCAAGACCTCCGCGCTACAGGCGGCCATTGCTGTCGTCCTCGCCTCGATTGCCAGTGTCCTCATCAACCTGCCCATCATGAAGCGGCAGAGTGGAACCCGCCGGTCGCTCCCCACCATCGTAGCCGCAACGGTCATTCAGATCATCGCCGGCGCCGCTGCACTTTTGCTCGAGGCCCATCTCGCAAAACTGTTTTAAGCCGAGCCAGCCGCAGCGGCTTCAGCGGGACTGCGCAGTTGGCTCCGGACCAGCAGGAACAGCGGCACCAGCGCCGCCGCGCTCGCCAGCGCATCCACCAGAAACAGGCCGCGCACGCCGAAGCCGTCGAACCCTCGTCCGTCGGCCCACGTCATGTACACCACCGCCGCGTTAATCGCCGCTGTGAACAGCCCAAGCTGCGTGCTCGCCACCGCGCTCGTCCGCCCCACCAGTTGAAACGCCAGCGAGTTGAACGCCGCATACACCACGCCCGTGAGCGCGTTGTAAATCAGCACTCCGGCAAGGTACGCCTCAAACGTGTGCCCGGTGAGCGCCAGCGTGAGCGACACCACAACGATCGACGCCGATGCGCCCAAATACAAATATCCGCGATTCACATGATTGGCCGCATAGCCGCCGGCCAGCGCGCCCACTGACGTGGCAACTGCTGCGCCTGCGCCGGTAATCAGCACCACCATGCTTTCGCTCACATGGAAATTCGGCCCCAGCCCCGCGAACAGATTGATCCCCGCGCACGCGCCCACCGGAGCCAGAAACAGCGCGAAGCCCACCAGACACTCCCGTTTGCGCGAGGCCTCCCACGTTGCGTCCAGCGTCTCCGTAAACACCTGTTTGAACTTGAACGCCGAGCGCCGCGATGCCGGAAACACAACCGTCGGAAGCACGCCCAGCACAATGCACGCCGCCATTCCCGCGCCAATCCACTCCATCCGCATATGCGGAGCCAGCGCCATCACCGCCATGGAACCCGCCGCGCCGCCGCCCAGGTTGGCCACATTCGTCCAGCCCGCCACGGATCCGCGCCGGTTGTCCGGCAGAAATTCCGCCATCCACCCATTTGCGGCGTTGGCGTACATCACCA
>Ga0134126_10004155_pt1 | contig 18131 bp, 15 predicted proteins | sample KB31752_FD_96881 | JGI IMG/M metagenome (GOLD analysis project Ga0134126, IMG submission 96881) | Terrestrial soil microbial communities with excess Nitrogen fertilizer from Kellogg Biological Station, Michigan, USA - KB3-175-2 | ecosystem: Environmental > Terrestrial > Soil > Unclassified ...
CAAGGCCGACCGCCTGCTGCAGATCGCGCAAGGCGATGTCCCACTGCCCCTCGAGCGTCGTGCCTTGACCCGCCTGATGCACGGTTAGATAACTGTCACTCGGTTTGTGCGCTTGGACGGCCACGGCCCATCCGCACAGTAGGAGCCCCATCAGCGTGCGCACGAGGGCTCTCATTTGTCAGCCCCACCCACATCAATCGTACGATCCTCATAGCGGGTCTGTTCGATCCAGCTGCGCAAGCTGTGTAAGGCGGCCTGCTCTGCGGCAGCGGTAGCCGCCGCGAAGTAAATCCGCACGTCTGCCGGCTCCTTTTGCACCTGCCAGTTGCGCTCGGCCAGCGCGAGCGCCTCGTGGGCATTGCCCCGCACCTCGAGGATGAATCGTGCCTGCTCTCGCAAATGCGTGAAATCCCCATCACGGCGCGCGGCTTCGTAGCGCTCCTGAAACATGTCGCTCCAGCGAGGACCGTCCGCGGTGCCCAGGCGTGAAGCGGCAATCGCCAGTCGCAACAGCAGGTTGTCCTGACTTTCGTCCCCGAGCAGCAATTGGATGACCTCGGCGTTACGCTTCTGCCGCAACAGCAGATCCGCATAATCCGCTTTGGAATAGCCATCCCGAGGCGCCACCTGCAAGGCCGCCAATAAGTCGGTTTCGGCTGCCTGGTCATCCCCGCTTCGCTGCGCCATGTCGGCGAGCTGGTCCAGGATCCAGACCCGCACGCCAGGCTCGAGCCGTGGATCGTTGGTGAATACGCGGCGCAAGGCGAGATAACTCTCGTTCAACCGGCCGGTGAGACTGTTGATACCGGTCAGGCAGGTCAACGTAATCAGCTGTCCGCTGATCTGGATGAGTGGCCGACAGGCCTGCCGCGCGGCCTCGAAGCGGCCTTGGACCTGCAGGATGGTGGCCTTGGTGAGCCACGCCTGTCCGTTGAAGTTTTGCTCACTGAGGGCGAGATCCAACAGTGTCAGCGCTTGGTCAAACTGATGTAAGTATTGCAAGGCAGTCGCCGTAAGTGTCAGAACCGCGGGGTCCGGACGTCCCCGATGCAGCCAGGGAGTGAGCGTGCCTTGGGCGTAAGAGACGAATCGCGGATCGGCGTTGGCGCGGCCGATGTCCAGGTATCCCTGAGCCAGGGCGAGTGCGCTGCGTAGATCCTCGGGGTGTGCGACAACGCGCTCTCGCAATGGCTTCAGCTTTTCAGTGGCCGCCGCGGCCGGGACGTGCTCCAACACCGTAGCGTCACTCGCCGGAATGTGCGGCACCGCGACCGACACGCGCCAAGCCAGAGAAATGCATACGCCCAACACCGTGGCGGCGAGCCCGGGTCTTAAAAGACGCGGGCTCGCCGAGAAGGGCCACAAGCCAAGCCGACTGCTCACGGTAGGGGCGCGCCGCGTCTTGGCTGTTCGCGGCACCCTTCAGTTCTTCGCAATGCCGTTCACTCCATTCGGCGACCCGGGGATGGGCGTGTTTAGATACGGAAAGGTGTCCAGATAGGTGTCAGCGGGGTTGATCTGACCGGACACCTTCACCGAGGCGGCATCGGCGCCCGCCGCGCGTGCCCCATCGGTATACGGCGCGCCGTTGTTGGGATCGGTTGTCTGCGTGCCGCAGGTGCCAATCTTGCCGCACAAGGCGCCCATGGCGACCCGCAGCTCGATATCCGTCACATCGTCGTACGGACGGCGCCCATTGGGGAATCCGGCGGTATCGCCACCCAATACACCTAAATCGTTTTGGGCGGACGGCGCGGTCGGTGGGATCGAGGTATTGAGTCGCATGAGCTCGGCAGGGTGGACCGTGAGGGGCTGATTGAGGCCTTTGACTCCGGTGAGAAATGCCGCGACGAGATCGTTACGGGGTGTACCCGGCACCATGGCCGCGCTTCCGAACAATGCATTCAGCAGCACAGGCAAAGTCGGGTTGGTCACGTACTTGAGGAACTGTGCGTCTTGACGCGGGTTGCTGCCGTTGAAGCGGTCCTTGTCCGGCAGGCCGATGATGACTTCATTGACCAGGGGGTTGGCGAGTCGCGAGACCTGCCTCATCCATTTGCCATTCCAATCCTGCCAGTCCCGCTGCGCGTCGTCGTCTTTCTCCGCGGGGTTTTTCGGCAGGCTCGCGGTAGTCCAGGCCCCGATCACCGGATCCTTGCCGTTGGTGAGGCAGGCAATCGGGAGCTCGAGCGCTATCGAGGTCACGTTCTTGTGCGACAGGCTGTTGGGCTCGCCATCGCGAGGGCCGACGGGATTGGTATTGACCAGGTCGAAAATCTCGCCGACGTTGACGACGAAGCCTTCCTTGCGCTGCCCGATAAATACGCGACCTGGCGTCGCGCATCCCGGAATGCTGACGTCGTAAATGAAATTGTCGGCGTAAGAGGCATAGTCGGGTATGGATTTGTTGCCGATGTTGTCTACCGGTTTCCAGAACGTCGTCCCCCCGAGCGTGGCATTTTCCGCCAGGTGATGTGAGCCGTTGCGGCGGACCACCGTCAGGGTGTAGCTCTCCTGTACGTTCAGGGTCTTGCCGCTCTTGTCGACCGGTCCGATGTTCAATAGCGGCACCGGAACATTCTGGCCGCCGGCAGGAACCGACAGTTTTTTGTCGGTATTGGTGAAACGAAACTGAAAGGAAAGGTCCGCGTTGGCATCGCCGTCGTTGTTGACGTTGATGGCGTAGATCGCATTCGCGTCAAGCTGATAGAAGTTCGGTCCGCCACCCGGGTCTTGGAAGGGTATGTAGTTGGCGAGCATCGTGACGAACCCCTGACGTCCGGCCTCGTAGCTTCTGAACAGATACAGGTCGGTGCCGTCCACTCGAGGCAGGCCGGCAATGTTGGGGGCTTCGCGATGGCTGGAGGCTTGGCTGAGTACGGGAACGCTCGCCGCCGCTAGCGCGAGCGCAAACTGGAGGGCGCGTTTCATGGCAGTGATCTCCGGGTGAGGAACGAGGTACAGAAAAGGTGCTACGGATGAGCCGGCTTCCTGGATGCACTCCCTGTAAAATGAAGTTGTGTTGGTTCAGGTGTGGCGGCTGCGGGTGCAGCAGGCAGTGTGCCTACCAAGGCCAGACGCGCAATTCTTGCTGAACTCTTTTCCGATGACATTGACGTACCAGGAGCGCCGCAGCACGCAAGCAAAGTCCCCGAGGTCACGTTGACCTTTTGGATCATCAAGGTCGCCGCCACGGCTCTGAGAGAGACAGGTGTGGATGCGGTCTCGATGTCGATGCAACTCGGTTATCTCATCGGCACCGGCATCTTCGCCGCTATTTGCGATCGCCGTCGCCGCCCAGATGAGTGCGAGGCGATTTCATCCGCTGCTGTATTGGGGGACCATCATTGCCACGACGACCGTGGGCACGACAATGGGGGATTTCGCCGATCGCATCCTTGGGGCCTAGCGACACGGGCGGCTTCGCCTTGAGCCGGTTCGGCGCCTCCGCTGTGCTGCTGGCTTTCATTGTTGGGTGTCTATTTCTCTTTCCGCAGCGGCCCGCAAAACAGGCGCGTTGGCCGCGATGCGCAAGGCCGGGCTTCCCCGTGATCTGAAGCGGCGCCTCGACCGACTGAGATTCGCGCGCCAGTCACCCCCCGCGTCCATGTTGGGGTGACTGGCGCGCGAATGCGCAGAACCACATCAGTTGCCGTTCACACTGATCGGCGTCGCGGTCTCGCTGGTATCAGTGAACGTAAATGCCCCGTCGTTTACCGGTACTGGCGCGGCAGTCTCGGAAGGCTGTGTTGCATATTGCGTCAATAACTGATTCGTGTTGACCGCTACGGCGGTATTGCCAGGCGGTGGGGGCGGCGGTGTGGAGGTCTGCGAACTCGAGCGATCATGGCCGCAGGCCGCCAATACTGCCGCGCATACGGCGAGGAGGCCGATGAGGGTTGGTTTGCGTTTCATGGTTCCCTCCATCAGTCATTCGCGCTGGTCGGCGAGCCGGCTAGCGGAGTGTTGAGATACGGAAACACCGTGAGATAACTCGCAGGAGTCGGTTCCGCGCCATCGGTGTAATGGAGCTGTCGCGATACATCCGAGGAGGGGTCCGGATCGCTCGCGCTGCCGTCGAAGGGTTTCAGAAGCACTCCCATGGCGACCCGCAACTCAATGTCGACAACGTCATCGATGGGACGGCGCCCGTTCGGGAAACCGGACAGATCGCCACCCAGGACGCCGAGGTCGCTTTGCGAAGCTACTGCGGTCACGGGCGTGCTTGTGTTGAGGCGCAGAGTCTCGGCGGCGGTCACACTGGGCGGTTGATTGAGTCCGCTGATCCCTGTGAGGAACGCAGCCTCCAGATCGGTGCGCGGATAGACATTCGGCGCCTTCACACCGGCGGATCCAAACAGGGTCTGCAGCAGGATCGGCAGCGAGGGATTGGTGACGTAGTCGGCGAATTGCGCGTCGTTCTTGGGCTCCGAGGCGTTGAACAGGTCCTTGTCGGGGAGTCCGATGATAACCTCGTTCACCAGCGGCGCCCCCAGGCGCGAGACCTGCGACCAGGCGCCCCCCTCAACGGAAGGCCCTGTCGGCTGCGACACCGCGCCCACGCTGCCGACGCTCTGTGCACTCTGAGGCATCGGGTTGATCACTGCTGCCTGGCGTACGCTCGCCGTGGTCCAACCACCGATGATGGGCGAGGATGCGGAGACCAGGCAGGCGGCCGGGATCTCCAGCGCAAGCGAGGTGACGTTCTTGCTCGCCAGTGAATTGGGGGTCAGATTGCGTGCATTCGCGCCAGGATCCAACTCCTCCGCGGGGTATTTGATGTTCACCAGATCGAAGGTCTCGCCGAGGTTCACCACGAACCCGTCCTGCCTCTGACCGACAAATACCTTGCCCGGGGTGTTGCAGCCCGGGATGGTGATCGAGTGAATGAAGCTGTTGGCGTAGTCGGAATAGCTGGGTATCGACTTCGCGCCGATATTGTCGAAGGGCTTCGTGAAGGTCTTGCTTCCACTGCTCACGTCGGTGATCGCGGTGGCGATGCCCGTGCGGCGATTTCCCTTGACCAACGTCAGGGTGTAAGTCTCGTAGACGTTCTGCGCGGTATTGGCGGTGGCGCTCAAGGGCCCGATGTTGCTCAGAGGGACCGGGATCTTCTTGGTGCCTGCCGTCACGGTCAAGCCCTGTGTCACGGTGGTGAAGCGGAATTGAAAGGTGAGGTCCTCCACGCCATCGCCCGTGTTGTCGATATGAATCTCGTATAGCGCCTTCGGGTCCATGGTGAAATAGTTCGGGCCCGCCTGCGGCTCCTGCAAGGGCTGGTAGTTGGCGATCAGGGTGACGAAACCGGCGCGGCCGGCTTCATAGCTGTTGAACAGGTAGAAGTCGGAGCCATCTACTTTGGGGCGCGTCGTGATGAAGGGCGCTTCGCGATGGCTGGAGGCGGATGCGGCGGACACCACCGCCCAGGTCAGTACCCCGGTAACGATGCGCGGCCATGGGGCGAGACGACGATCGGTCTTCATGAAGAGGCTCCCTGGTGAGTTGCATTAATCAACGGTGTATACGCGGGCCGGCAGCGAGCGGATGCAACTCGGTTGAAATTTAATGGATGCCACGACGCGCCGGAACACGGTGCGTATCCGCAGAGGGCTGAGTGCGCCTGGCAAATGCGCCGGACCTTTGTAGTGGCAAGCCATCTCGGGTACCTGGAAATGTGGATCCGGAGCGTCGAGCTCGAGACCCTTGCCGGAGCGCCGGTGCGGCAGTGCGATGGCGCGGATGCCTGGGTACGGACTGCTCGCCCCCACTATCGATCTTCGGTCTGGGCGCTCCTGTGACCCGCCACTGCCTGCCGTAACATTCCCGCATCCGTGAATGCATCCGCCGTGCTGTTGCGTCCGTATAGATCGGGTAGATGAGATACCTACCGGACACCTCAATGGCCTGGACAGCTGTGCAAAAATGGTTTGACACCCGGATCCCTCCCGGGGTCTCGGACCGCGGTCGCACGGAACCGTATCGACGGTACTCGCGCCACCCCAACTACTTCTTCATTGGTATACCTACGTCGCGCTCGCCTGCGGCTCCCGTTGCGTGGGCTGGCTTGATCCGGTCCGGTCGTTATGTTCGTGTTTCTGCGTTGGATCAGTGGAATTCCGTACGTCGAGGCGCAGGGATTGCGCACCCGCGGGGATGATTACCGCGACTACCAGCGGACGACCTCCCTGTTAATTCTGTGGTTTCCGAAACCGAGCGTTTCTGTCAGGAGCGTGTCATGAGTATGACCGTGACGTCGCTTGCCGAACTGGCACCCGAGCGGCCGGCGGATGGCCTGTTGGGGCTTGCTGAGCGCGGCTGGCTTCCCGATGCTCTGGTGCGCAGAGGGATTCGGCGACTTTGCCGGCATCGGTTGGAACAGGAGAGCCGCGGTGGCGTGGGTTCCCAATCCGTGCGCTTCGCACGGCTCGTCGAAACTCTTCGGCGCAGTCCCGTTGCTATCCATACCGAGGTGGCCAACGCGCAGCACTATGAGGTGCCGCCGGCCTTTTTTCAGCTTTGTCTCGGACGGCGCCTGAACTACTCCTCATGTTACTACCCTGCAGGGGTTGAGTCTCTCGATGAGGCAGAGGAGGCCATGTTGGCTCTGTATGGCGAGCGCGCGCAGCTCACCGACGGACAGGACATTCTCGAGCTCGGCTGCGGTTGGGGCTCTTTGACTTTCTGGATGGCGGAGCATTACCCCAACGCGAGAATCACGGCGGTCTCGAATTCACGCTCCCAGGGAGTTTACATCCAGGAGCAGTGCCTGGCTCGCGACCTCCGCAACGTGCAGGTCGTTACGCGCGATGTCAGTACCCTGGCCCTCGGGGCGGAGGAATTCGACCGCTGTGTCTCGATCGAGATGTTCGAGCATGTGCGGAATTACGAGGTGCTGCTGGCGCGGATCGCCGGGTGGTTGCGTCCGGGCGGAAAACTGTTTGTGCACATTTTCGCGCACCAGTCGCTCATGTATCCCTTCGAGACGGCGGGCGCGGACAACTGGCTGGGACGCCACTTCTTTACGGGCGGGCTGATGCCCGCGGCCGAGACCTTGTTGTGGTTCCAGCGCGACTTGACGCTCGAGGAGCGTTGGAAAATCGACGGTACCCACTACCAGCGCACCGCGGATGCCTGGCTGGCAAACCAGGATCGCCATTGCGATCGGGTCCTGCGCGTCCTGCGACAAGCCTATGGCCCCCAGCGGGCGGCGCTGCAGTTCCAACGCTGGCGCATGTTCTGGATGGCCTGCGCCGAGCTGTTCGGCTACGAGCAGGGGCAGCAATGGCTGGTGGCCCATTACCGTTTCATGCGTCCATGAGAGGGGGATTTGTCATGCGGCGGCAACTGCTGAACTGGCGGATCGTCCTGTGGATCATGTCGCGCACCCCTGCATTGCCCAAGGGGGTGTATGAGCGGCTGGTCGAGCAGGTGAGGGAGTTGGGATACGATACGAGCCCGCTGCGCGAGCTCCCCCAGGGTTGGTCGGAAGTCGTCAGGAGGGTTGCGATAGGTCACTCACATGAGGCACGTTTCGTGCTGCCGGGCCTCGGCCCGACAGCGCCGGCCTCGCGCACTCGCCTTCAATAAAAGGATAGAGCCCGCTCATGAGCGTTACGACCGTCGTTCCCGACCACGGGGAGCTCAACCGCTTGCTAGCGCAGACCGCCGAGGGCGATCGGGCCGCATTTGCGGAGCTTTATCGGCGAACCTCGCCCCGGTTGCTGGGTGTTTGCGCCCGGATGCTGGCCGATCGTCGCGAGGCGGAGGAAGTCCTACAGGAAGCTTACGTGACCGTGTGGCAGCGCGGCAAAGCGTTCGACGCCTCGCGCGCGAGCGCCATGACGTGGCTCGTGGCCCTGGCTCGTAACAAGGCCATCGACCGTTTGCGGCAGCATCACCACGCTACCGCGGATGTCGCTTGCGCCCTCGACGCCATCGCGGACGACGATCCAACACCGCCCCTGCGAGCCGAGCGCAGCGAGGAATACCGCCGGCTCGAGAAGTGCATGGAGGAGCTCGAGGCGCGTCAACGAGGCTCCATCCAGGAGGCTTTCTTCAGCGGCATGACTTACAGCGCACTGGCTGAGCGGGCGAAAGTGCCGCTCGGCACCATGAAGAGCTGGATTCGCCGCGGTCTGCTGCAACTGCGCGCGTGCCTCGAGACATGAACACCTCCCACGACGAAGACCAGAACGAGCTGCGCTACGCGGAATATGTGCTGGGCGTGCTGGATGCCGATGCGCGGGCATCCATTGCCCACGAAGTGGCGCTGAGCGAAGAGGCGGCGACCGCTGTTGCACTCTGGCAGGGGCGACTGACTCCACTGGTGGAAGCGCTACCGGAGGTGACTCCGTCCGAAGACGTTTGGACTCGAATTCGTCACGCGTTGAGTTGGGATGCGCCGCGCAGGACCCCGCGACCGGTTAGCTTCTGGAGCAGTGCGCGGCCGTGGCGGTGGCTCAGTGCTGCGGCCTCGTTGGTCGCGGTATTCTGCATCGCCATGCTGTGGCGAGCGCCGGTCCGGGTGAGTCATGAAGCCGGGCATGTTGCTGTGATGGTGTCGAGCATCCGCCAGGACAACGGCATCACAGACTGGACTGCAACCATGGACCTCGATCGCAAACAGATTGTCGTCGTGCCGGCGACGGCAACTTCCGTTCCAACCGGGCGCAGCACCCAGCTATGGTTGATTCCCGCAGGGGGAGCGCCTATTTCCGTCGGCGTGTTTGCGCCTGACACCACGGCCGTATTGCCACTTAGCGCCCAGCTGCTGGCGAGAGTCGGCCCAACCGCGGCTCTGGCGGTCTCGGTCGAGCCGCCGGGCGGTTCGCCGACCGGACAGCCGACTGGGCCGGTCATCGCCAAGGGCGCCCTCAGCGGCGTACCGTCGCCCGCGGTTGCCGGCTGACGATATGCGAATAAAACCGATTCGGGGCGATATTCCCGGCCCGGGAAGAGGACCGATAAGGACCGAGTGGAAGCGCCGGAAAAGCTCTACTGCTTCACAACACTTGATTGGCCGGATGCTGGCCGAAGACGGGTGAGGGCTCTTCTACTTGGCGTTTCCTATTGTTGCGACTGGCGCGTCGGCCTGAACATACAATGATGCCTTGCACTTTGGTTCACAAAGCGCTCTGCGTGTCGTGGCGCGCAACTCACGCAGTCGCATCGGTGGTGACCCTCACCCTTCTCGGAGGACCTGTTCTCGCGGCCTCGGATGCAGACGTGGGCGCTGCGGCCGTCGCGAAGCTTGAAACCGTGACCGTCGTCGCCTCCGGGGTCAGTAACATGGAAGCGGCCTCGGCAGGGGATGTGAGCCAGGAGGAGCTCGCCAGCCAGCCGCTGCTGCGCCCCGGGGCGGTGCTCGAGAACGTGCCCGGTCTCATCGTCACGCAGCACTCCGGCGAGGGCAAGGCCAACCAATACTTTCTACGTGCCTTCAACTTGGATCACGGCACCGATCTGGCGAGCGAGGTCGATGATATGCCGATCAACATGCCTACCCATGCGCATGGGCAAGGCTACACCGACCTCAATTTCTTGATTCCGGAGCTGGTCAGCGACTTGCATTTCAAAAAGGCGCCGTACTACGCGGATGAGGGCGACTTTGCGACCGCGGGCGCCGTGCGCATGGATCTGTTGAACGAAGTGCCGGACTCGGTGACGCTGGGTTTAGGCGAAGACGGCTACCGTCGCGCGTTGCTATTGGGCTCCACGAGCCTGGGACGCGGCACAGTGTTGGCAGCAGGGGATGTCTACCACAATGATGGTCCTTTCGATCAGCCGGATGACTACAACCGCCTGAATGGCGTCTTGCGCTATCACCAGGGTACGGCCGGAGATTTCTTTACCGTCACGGTGATGGCGTATTCGGGAAAGTGGAACTCCACCGATCAGGTACCCGAACACGCCATTACACAGGGGCTCATCGGCCGCTTCGGCAGCCTGAACCCGTCCGACGGCGGGGAATCCAGTCGCGCGAGCCTGTCTTTCAATCGCCATCGATGCGACGGTGCAGCGCCAGTACCTGTCCACCAAGCAGGACTCCGGTGTCATCGAGGCCAACGGCGCGGTCTACTTTGAAAACAGCACGCAGTGGCGCCCCGACCTGCGCACCGTCCTAGGCCTGCGCGAGGACGAGTTCAGCTTCAATGTGAAGGACAAGCTCCGCAATGCCGATGGCAGTTGTGACATCAACAGTGATCCTCTCGGTTGCAACACAGGCCACGTGCGCGCCCATATCTTCAGCCCCAAGCTTGGAGTCATCTTGGAGCCCTGGGCGAGAACGAATTATTGCATTACGGTGGCCGAGGGCTATCACAGCAACGATGCTCGCGGCGTGACCCGCAGCGGCGAGAGTCTCGACGCGCAGCCCGTGACTGCGCTCACCCGAGCCACGAGTGCGGAAGTTGGCTTGGCCAGCGAGCCGGTGCCGCGCTGGAACACCACCCTGGATGTGTTTCTGTTGAAGCTCAAGAGCGAGCTCACTTTCAGTGGCGATGCAGGTGTGACCTCCCCGAGTGGCGCGACGACGCGCACGGGCGTGGAATGGGGCAATACCGTGCATATCAACTCCTGGCTGCACGCGGATCTCAACGCCGCCTTCTCGCGCTCCCGCTTTGACAAGAACGTGGATCCGGATGACCTCGGCTGTGGGGATGCGGCCGCGAATCACCCGTGTGCGCAGCCCATCGCGATCACGGGGCGCTATATCCCCAACAGTCCGACCAATGTAATCGATGCCGGCCTCACCGCTCAGCACCCTTCCGGGTGGTTCGCGACGCTGAAAGCCCGGCATTTCGGCGAGTCGCCCCTTGTGGAAGACAACGGCGCCAAATCCCCCGCCTACACGACGGTAGACCTGCAGGTGGGCTACCAACATGCAGGTCATTGGTTGTTCGCAATAGATACCTTCAATCTCTTTGACGTGAAGTGGAATGACATCGAGTACTACTACGTATCACGGCTGCAGCACGAAAGCTCCCCACGGCCGGACTTTGTGGTGCACCCCGGAGTGCCGCGCACCGTTCGTGCGCATCTCCAGGTGCTCTTGTGATGCGACCGGAATCAAAGCTTGCGCCGACCCGCTGCAGGCCACAGTGTCCTCGTGGAGCTTTTCAGGCGGCTTGATGCCGCTGGGGTCGGGTCTATCGGCTCACCTCTAGCGGGTTTCGGTTCCGCGCTATACGACAGTTGTATCGAGCCGGTCATCGACCCGGACGCGGTGCGAGATAGTCGATCCCGAGTTTGGTGCCGCTAAACAACATTAACAGCCGAAACAATCGAAGCCATCGTTGATGCCCCTGCTTGAGGGACGGCGCACCGCGGGTGCCCTGTTTGGCTGCGTCAGCCGCAGTTTCGCAGAACCTCAAGAGCGTCATCATGTCGGAAAACACGGAGCCAACGATTGATGCTGGCTCACGCTCGACACATCCTGTGGGATGTGCCGGATTCACATCGCGAGTATGGCTGTACGCCAGAGGGTTGGTTTCCGTCGTACCGTGAGGTTTCGGCGGCCTTCCACGACATGGAGTGAGTAAGGCGCATCCGGCCCGCACGTTTGGCTCCCGTCAGAAAAGCTGGAATTGCACTGCGGTGGCTGACGTGATATCCATCGAAGCGCCCGCTCCATTCAGATGAGCTGTTGCGACAATGCAACGCCCACATAGTGGGCATACGCCGCCCGCCGAATGCGCATTGCGTTCGCGAGCGCTACTTTTGGGGGTCTGTCGTGAATAATCGGATTCAGTTGAGCGGTCTGCTCGCCGAGCGACGCGCGGAGATTCTCGTGCGTTGGACGCAGCGAATCGATCGCGAGCATGTTGACAAGGATTTAAGCCGCGGCGAGCTTTGGGATCATTTGCCGCACTTCTTTGACGAGGTGTTGGCGGTGTTGCGCGCGGAGGAGGGCACGGGCGCTGAGGCCGCCGCCAACGCGATCACCGCTTCGGTGGCGCACGGAACCCAGCGGCTGAGGGTGGGATTTGATTTGGCGGAGGTCATTCGCGAGTACGAGATTCTCACCGAGTGCATCCTGGATGAGGTCGAAGCGGTGGGTGGGAGCATCTCAACACGGGCCTTTCGGCGCATGCAAGCCTTGCTGAACACGGGCCGGGCCCAAGCCATATCGTCCTATATTGAACGCCGAGACGCGGAAATGGCGCGCACGAATGCCCAGCATGTCGCTTTCATTGCACACGAGCTGCGCAGTCCATTGATGAGTGCCTTTCTCGCCGTGACAGCCCTGCGCAAGCACGAGCGGCCGGAGGGTGAATGGGCACTCGGCATGCTGTCCCGAAACCTGAATGCCTTGCGCGAGCTCATCGATCAGGTGCTGACGGCCGATCGGCTCGCCGGACAGATCCAACTGCGGCGCGAGATGTTTGACCTGCGGGTCCTCCTCGAGCAGACAGTGGCCGACACTCGACTGGCTGCCGAGCGGCGTCAGATTCAAATTGTCCTGCACGCCCCGGACAGCTTGCTCTTCAGCGGCGATCAACGGTTGTTGCGCTCGGCAATCGGCAATGTACTCGGAAATGCCATCAAGTTTACCCACGAGGGGACAGCGATTTATGTCCGCGCCGCTCGGCGCGATGCTGGCATTACCGTTGAAGTCGAGGACGGCTGCGGTGGCTTGCCGCAAGATAATACGACCGAGCTGTTCGAGCCCTTCGTGCAGCGAGGGGAAAACCGGAGCGGCTTCGGGTTAGGGCTCGCCATTGTCAAACAGGCGCTTGAAGCGCACGGAGGGCGAGTCGTGGTGCGCAACCTGCCTGGCAAGGGATGTGTGTTTTCCCTGGAGCTACCTGACTCAACGGCCGACTGAGCTGCTCCGCATCTGGTGAGACCGGGAGAAGCCGCGGCGGTTGTTGGCCCACTGTGGTATCGATCAAACGCCGGATCGCGTCAGCGCGCAAAGCTTCGAGCCGCAGCAGAGCATGAACCGAGCCCGGATGCTCGACGACCGCGTATGCCGGTCGTTATAGAGGACTGCACTTTGACTTCCCGGCAAGGTCGATTCGAAAACAACCCGGCGCAGGAACACGCCGTATGCGGCAGTCAATGGGTCGCAGGCGTGCGGGCCGGCTGGGCGCGACACGAGGCATGAGTCCCTGCTGTCAGGTTGAAAAGGTCCGTCGGGGGTCAGCGTCGCTCTCTTCGCGAGGTCGCGCCGGCGAATCGATGCCGCGGTCGGCGCTCGGTGGCGGCGCTCCCATCGCGCGACGAGTGTCCGGCGCGCTATCGCGTCTGATGGGGCGTTGCTTTGAGCGCCCACCGGTGGTAGCACGACACATGGAAACGCAATATTCGGACTCCCTGTGGCGCCGGCAGCTCGAGCTCGTATTCAACCTCATTCGCCCCGATTGGATGGCTGCAGAGATTGCACGATGCGCCGGTCCCACGACCCGCCCAAGTGCGAACCTTGTGCGGAGGTGTCGACGAAAGCTGCGGGCCATGAGCGTTCTCGTGTTGCCACCGAATATCCATGTGCTCCTCTGTGTTCGCCGACGATTCGCACGCTGATCCCTACGCGGTCACCAATGCGGCTCGGAATTTCCGCGGTAGGGCTTGATACACCGCCTGCACTGCGCCATTCAAGTCTGCCCAGAAGCCTGATCCAAACTGGCCGGAAGCGTCCCCGCCGCCACCTTCGGTTCGGCGGGCCATTTCCAGTACGAGCCGGTAGCCGATTGCCAAGACCACCCGGGCCGCACCGCCGGCAGTGAGAAAGGTCGCGGCATAACGACGCGTTGACGAAGTGAAATAACATCATGCACTTCAGCGGTGCGTCGGTCCGTTCAGCAATGAATTCCGCGCCGAGTGACTAGCGCGGAAAGCCTCCTACCATGCCCTCAAGCTACACAGTCGGTGACCATTTCGAGACCTTCATCAAGGAACAGGTGGAGGGTGGCCGGTACGCGTCCGCAAGCGAGGTCGTTCGCGACGGGCTACGTCTCCTAGAAGAGGAGCAGCAGCGGCGACAGGCGGTGATCGATGGCCTGCGGGGCGAAATTGAGAAGGGTCGGCGCAGCGGCAAGCCGAAGCTTGCCGCCGAGGTCCTTGACCGTCTGGAACGAAAGTACACTACGATGGCCAGCCACCGCGGGAAGTGAATGCGCGCGCATTTCACGCCGCAGGCCGAAATTGACTTAGAGGAGATCGAGGCGGGCTAGCGCGTCATTCGTGGGGCGTCGGTCACATCGATCGCTTCGGGAGATCAGCCGTAGTTTTCGGCAGAGCACTCGTGCTTGCTCGACCGCTGCAAGGTCCACCTGGAGCTCGCGAGCTGCTTGTGCGCTTTCGAGCACCAACCTGATGCTTCCCGTATCCCGAGGTGGTGCCGCTGTGTTGGTTGTGGTACGAGGTACCCCGCCCGCCAGGTTCGGGCGATAAGAATCGCATCGATTGCGCCCATCCCTTGCGGACACACGCAGTGACACGCTCGGTTGCCACGTCCGGCGTCAACACGAATCCGCAAATCCGGTCGCCCTGATCGGCGGCAGCCTATCGGTCCGGCCTGTTGCGCTCGGATTTGGCCTCAGTCGTCCAATAGCCGGCTCGCCCGTAGTGCTCGTAGATGCCCGTCTCCTGTTCACGATCCAACTGCGCCGCCGAATCGTACGGCGGCGAACCTTGCACGGCTTGCCGTGTCAGGTTCACGGAAATCGTTTGGTTGGGCCAGCTCACGTTGTGTATCCACTGCGGGGCAATGAGCACCTCGTGGCCGAGCCACCAATTGCTCGTGTTCACGATCAGGTAGCGGATGGCCCAGGTGTCTTCTTCGATCAACAGGCTCTGCACGTGACCGATCTCACCGTCGCTCGCCTGGATGTGATATTTGATGACTTCCTGACAGCTACGCAGATGAGGATCATCATCCTGGTGCCGTTGCGCTTCAGCCGCCTCCCGGGCACCCTCCGTCGGTGCCCGCCCGTACAGGCCCGGGGGTGCGCCGTAACCGACACTCGTCATCATCAGATTTGGGGAGGCGTATCCCCCCCAGAGGCTCGTTCCTCCCCAATAAAAGGGATAGCCGTAATACCCGAGGTAGTCCATTTCGTGTTGTCGCGAGACCGGTTTGTCAGTGTCGATGCCGGGGCTGTTCTTGACTTGTTGTTTCGTGATCGAGACGGGCAGTACCTTTTCCGCCCAATCCGGACGGCCGACCGCAAACGGGGAGATCAACACCTTGCGATTCGAAAGCCAGCCACCGGTGTCCACAATGAGATAACGGACGACCCACGCTGCGTCATCGAAATAGAGGTCTTTCACGTGGCCAATGGTGCCGTCGGTGGCACGGATGGCATAGTCCTGCATGTCTTTGACGCTGCGTAGCATGTTCGTTCTCCTCCGAGAATGTCGGACACGGGGCATTCGATGAAGTGACCCATAGAGCGCGCCACCGATCATGGCTACAACTCGCAACTATCGCGCCTGCCGCGCCGAAGCGACAGGTCAGTTCGACGCGTGCCAATCGGTCGATCACCTGCACCTGCGCCCCTCACACACCGTCATGTGCGCTGCCGGGGGGATCGCTTGCGCTGACCATGAAACGGTAACCGATCGTAGCGAGATACTTTTCTCCGGGGCGCAGGATCGTCGAGGGAAAGCTCGGGTGGTGGGGCGCATCGGGAAACCCTTGCGGCTCCAAGGCAAATCCCGCTGACTGGCGATAGATGCCGCCGCGGCCCGCGACGGACCCATTCAGCTGGTTTCCCGTGTAAAGCTGCAGGCCGGGCTGCGTGGTGTGAATCTCCAAGACGCGACCGCTGGAGGGATCGAGCGCGCGGGCGGCGAAGCGCGGGGTCTGCGGCGCCCCGGTACCCAGCACGAAGTAGTGGTCGTAGCCCTGACCCGCAATCAGTTGCGGGTCTGCCTGGCGAATCCGCGCCTTAAGTGAGGTGGGCTCTCGAAAGTCAAAGGGAGTGCCGGCAACGGATCGGATCTCCCCGGTCGGAATCTGTTTGTCATCGGTGGGGAGAAAGGCCTCCGAGGCGATCGTCACGATGTGATCCAACACGCTGCCGCTTTGTGGGCCGGCCAGGTTGAAGTAGGGATGAGCGCTCAAGCTGACGAGGGTCGACTTTGTGGTATGCGCCTCGAATTCCAGCCATAGAAAGTCGCCGTCGAGGCGATAGGTCGCCTGAACCGAGAGCTCGCCCGGGAAACCCTGATCGCCGTCGGGACTTACATGAGTGAGGACGATGGCGGACCCTGACTCAACCGTCACCGAGGCAACCTGCCAATAGAGCTTATCGAAACCTAATGGGCCGCCATGCAGGGTCGATGTGCCTTCATTGGTCGCCAAGCGGTAGGTGTGAGCATCGATGGTGAATCGGCCGCCGGCGATGCGATTGGCATTGCGACCGAGCAACGCGCCAAATGCGCCTCCGGCTTTCCTGTAGTCACCGGCGTCATCGAAGCCTAACAACACATCGTCACGGCGTCCCGATCGGTCGGGCGCCTCGATCGAGACCACGCGGCCGCCATAATCCGTGATCCGCACGCGCAACTGCGCATTGTGCAGGGTGTAGACCCTCGCGGTCTGTCCGTTCGGAGTCTGGCCGAACGCTTGGCTGGACACGGACGCAGCCGGTTGGGTCATGGGGATCTCGTTCCAGCGACTGTGGAAGCAACGGGTGGGCCGGACTCGCAGTTCCGTCTCATCGAGTGAAGTAGGGTTCGTGAAGCATGCGCGGTTGGGTCAACACAGTCGGCGGGCGCGTTAGTTGCTGTCATCCGGGAAGATCAAGGAGAAACTCAGTGAGCTTGACGGTTGGCGATTTCCTGTTGCGGCGACTCTCGCAGTGGGGGATCAAGCGGATCTTCGGCTTCCCGGGGGACGGCATCACCGGCATCATCGCCGCCCTCGACCGCGCGGGCGATCGATTCGACTTCATTCAGGTGCGACATGAGGAGATGGCCGCGTTCATGGCGTGTGCGCATGCCAAGTTCACGGGCGAGGTCGGCGTGTGTCTCGCGACCTCCGGGCCTGGCGCCATCCATCTCTTGAATGGTCTGTACGATGCGCGGCTCGATCACCAGCCGGTGTTGGCCATTGTCGGACAACAGGCCCTGGCCTCCCTCGGGGGTAACTATCAACAGGAGGTCGATCTGGTTTCCCTGTTCAAGGATGTCGCAGGCGACTACGTGCACATGGCCTCATCCCCTGATCAGGTGCGTCACTTGGTGGACCGTGCAATACGCATTGCCCAGGTGCAGCGCACCGTGACCTGCATCATCCTGCCGAACGATGTGCAGGAGATGAAGGCCGTTGAGACGCCGCCGCGCACGCACGGAACCATTCACTCGGGCCTCGGTTATTCGGCGCCGCGGGTCATCCCGAAGGACTCGGACCTGCGGCGGGCGGCCGATGTGCTCAATGCCGGCAAGAAGGTCGCCATGCTGGTCGGCGCCGGTGCGCTGCAGGCCACCGACGAAGTTCTCGAGGTGGCGGAGTTGTTGGGAGCCGGGATCGCCAAGGCACTGCTTGGGAAGGCCGCGGTGCCGGACGATCCGCCGTTCGTCACCGGCTCGATCGGGCTGCTCGGCACGCGCCCGAGCTACGACATGATGATGGATTGCGACACGCTTCTCATGATCGGCTCGCGCTTCCCGTATTCCGAATTCCTTCCCAAGGAAGGCCAGGCGCGCGGTGTTCAAATCGATCTGGATGGAGCGATGCTGAGCATCCGTTATCCGATGGAGGTCAATCTGCAGGGGGACAGTGCCGGGACCTTGCAGGCGCTCATTCCCCTGCTCGAGCGCAAGCGTGATCGCTCGTGGCGCGAGGAGATCGAGAAGGGCGTAGCGCGCTGGTGGCAGGTGCTCGAGGGGCGCGCGATGAGCACCGCCAATCCGCTCAATCCGCAGCGCCTCTTCTGGGAGCTCTCACCGCGTTTGCCGGATCGTTGCATCCTGTCCGCGGACTCGGGCTCATCCGCGAACTGGTACGCACGCGACATCAAGATCCGTCGCGGCATGATGGCCTCGCTCTCCGGGAACCTGGCCACCATGGGTCCTGGCGTGCCGTATGCCATTGCCGCCAAGTTCGCCTTCCCGGATCGCGTGGCGATCGCGATGGTGGGCGACGGCGCCATGCAGATGAACGGCATGAATGGCCTGATTAC
>Ga0134126_10004156_pt1 | contig 18130 bp, 14 predicted proteins | sample KB31752_FD_96881 | JGI IMG/M metagenome (GOLD analysis project Ga0134126, IMG submission 96881) | Terrestrial soil microbial communities with excess Nitrogen fertilizer from Kellogg Biological Station, Michigan, USA - KB3-175-2 | ecosystem: Environmental > Terrestrial > Soil > Unclassified ...
ATCCGAAAGCGGAAGCGTGGATTTTCTACGGCGACGGCAAAGGGCATGTCCGCAAAACAGTTCTTGCCACCGGCCACGGGTTTCACGAAGGCAAGCTCGCCGACCTCGATGGCGATGGGGACCTCGACATCCTCAACAAGCCTTACAACTGGGAAGCGCCGCGCGTTGATGTGTGGCTAAACAATGGCACCGGCCCGCGCAAGCAGGCCGGCACCGGCGCAAGTTTCAAAGGACCACTGGGCCTTCAGCTTTACAGTCTGCGCCATCACTTCCAGAAGAACGTTCCGCTCGCGGTGGACCACGTGCAGAAGTTTGGTTTCACCGAGATTGAAGGCGGCGGCAACTATGGGTACGGCAACGAGCGTTTCAGCAAAATGCTCGAAGCGCACGGACTAAAAGTGATCAGCAGCTTCGTGGACTATAAAATACTGCGCGACGATCCCGACCGCGCGATTGCGAATGCAAAGGCGTTCGGCGCGCAGTACGTCGTCGTCGCCTGGATTCCCCACGACAAAGGGAAATTCAACGAGCAGAACTGTCGCGATGCGATCGCCATGTTCAACCAGGCCGGAGAAAAGTTGAAGAGCGCCGGGCTGCGCTTCGCGTATCATCTGCACGGCTTCGAGTTTCAACCTTACCAGGACGGCACGCTGTTCGATTTGATGGTTGCGGAAACGAAGCCAGAGCTCGTCACCTTCGAGATGGACGTGTTCTGGGTGGCGCATGGTGGCGCTGATCCGGTGAAGCTGATGCAGAAATACGGCAATCGGTTCGAGTTGATGCACGTGAAGGATTTGAAGAAGGGCGTCAAGGGCGACCTGACCGGCGGCTCGCCGGACGATTGGAGCGTCGCCATCGGTGACGGACAAGTGGACTGGCCGGCGCTGCTGCGCGAGTCCCAGCGCGCCGGGCTGAAGCACTATTTCATCGAAGACGAATCCGTCGAAGCCATCGACCAGATTCCGCGCAGCCTGCGTTATCTCGAAAGCGTGAAGTGGTAGAAACGAACACGAGAACGCTTCCCCTATAGGCCGTTTATGAGTGCCTTGCGGAAGCGAATTGGTCGCAACCGCTTTGCGGTTCGGGATGTTTGGCGGGATGATGACCAGAGGGATAACGGAACAACAGGCACAGTGTTTCGTTTCGCGAACGGCTCGTGCCTCACGGCCCTGGACTTCGGGACGGAATCTCGTTGAGATTCTCTTCGCCGCAGAGGCGACAAATGTTCGGAAGCGAGCAAAAGCTGTGACGTCTCGCTCTGAAACCTACATGGCTGCGAGTGCTGCTTGTAACCGGTCGAGAGATTCTTTGGCCAGCTTCTCGCCCACCTCTTCAGGATCAGGTGACTCCGAAGGTTCGTGATTCACGGGCTTGGGATAAAACCGTTTCCTGAAGTCGGCGACGGACCGAATTTCGCGTTTGTCGGCTTTCTCTTTGTTAGACCGTGTTTTCATAGCCTTTCTCTATAGCAAGAGTTTAGTCGTCTTGGAAGTAATTTGTCAAAAAGTGAGGGTTAAGTTCTGCCTTAAAGTAATGCTTACGCTTAATCCATACGAAACCATCCCCTTTGGACAGAACGGCGACATCTATTGGGCCACCAACGGTTTCAGCATCGAGAGAAAATTTACGTTTGAACGACGTGAGGCTGACAAGAGCTTCTGCCATCGCTGCCAACTCGTCTTTCGGAAGAACGCTGACAGTTGAAACAATCGGGTTAATCAGTGTCTCTTTTCGAAACTTTTCAAACGCTGCCCGAAACTTTTCTAAGATGTTTTTGCTAGCAGCCTCCGTTTTTTTCGCGGCTTTTGCCTTGGCTGACGTTGTCAGGTTCGGGATATGGTTTAACAAAATATTGGGATAATTGGCGAACACCTCATCAAGAAACTTGTCGAGTAATCCTTCCACCCCAGGATCCATCCCTTCCATAAAACTTCGAACCACTTCACTTTGAGCAAAGGGTATGATCGAAGCGGATGTCTTTGAACCAATTTGCACGTCGCGCTGCGACCGAAAGCGCAGCTTGTCTTCGATGACACCCTCCACGATGAACTCCTTCAGCCTGGGATAAATGTCCATTTCTCCGAAGCCGGCTATCACAACCCCTGAAGTTCCTCTTATTCGAAAACTGTCTCGGACAAAAAGCCAACCGGCCATCATATTGAGCTTTCTCTTATCTGGCGGACTCAAAGGCAATTTTTGGAAAACGCGGGCTTGGATTTCTCGCAGCGGCACTTTGAACTTTCGCAGCAATCGCGCCGCAAATTTTTCCGAGAATCCCTTCAGGATTTTCACCTCTTTCAGTTTGCCAAAGTGACTGTCAATTTCTGAGCGAACAATCTGACGAACTTGAGCAGTTGTGCACTTCCCAGATTTATCTAAAACATCTTTGACCTTAACTTTTATATCATCGTTGATACGACGGAATAACGCCGAAACAAGTCCCTGAAAATAGTCTCTTTGCTCCGATGCGGGAAAGAACGAACGATTTCCGTCGAGAAATCGTAGAAAGTCTCCGGCGTAACCTTCTAAGTGAGCAAAGCTTCGACAACCGAGCCGCTGCCGATAAACCTTGATGATTGTTTCCCACGGAACTTCCATGATTTGAGCGCTTCCATAAACCATGATTCCCACAGGGCGATGCTTGGAAAGCGTGAAGAGCTTATTGACTGTGTTGAAAATCTTCCGGCTGCGCTCACTACCTATCGTGACGGCACTGTCAGCTGCTAACGCAACCGCTGACTTGTTCAAGATAGCGATTTCGGCTGTCATCCTGTCAGTTCTTGTAACTGGTTTGAATCGTCTTTCGCAAGTGCGATAATATCGCCGTTCATCACTGCTGGCGCGATGTCAGGTCGTTCGCATCAGTTTTCCCGCCTTCGCCTTCACTGCGTCATCCATCTCGATGAGTGGCGGCGGAAGTTGGCTGAGTGTGGATGGTTGAGGGTTGAGCCACAGGAGTTTCTCCGTCGCGTCAATACCGGGTTTGCTGCCGGTGGTGATTTCACTCGTTGCGTGGTTGAGGTTCATGGTTTGATTCGCAAGGCGCGAAAGCGGTTTAACATTCCTCGCATCAGCGGCGCGAACACCCACGGGCATATCCGAGACATCCACCACGCCGCGCGGGAGGAGAACGGAAACACGATCAGTTCCTGATTGCGCGCGACTCCGCGCAGGATGCCTTTCGCCGCCTGGCCCGGCTCGATCGCCCAGCGCAAGGGAAGCTGGGCCAAATGGTCCTCCTTCCGCACGTTCCAATACACATTGTGTTCGCCCATGTTCGTTCGCACCAGGCCCGGACAGGCCACGCTCACCTTCACTCCCAACCCGGCCGCTTCCACGCGCAGTGACGTCGAGAAACCGATGATGGCCCATTTCGTGGTGCTGTACGCCGTGATAATCGGCGTCGGCATCAAACCGGTCATGGACGACATATTCACGATGTGCCCAAAGCCCTGGCGCAGCATCACGGCATACGCCGCCATCGTGCCATGCACCACGCCCAACAGGTTCACGTCCACCACGCGCCGGAAATCCGCAACGTTGCCATCACGAAGTTCGCCCACGATGGCGACCGCGGCGTTGTTGAACATGTAATCCAGTCGCCCGTGAGCAGCCACGATTTTACTCACCAGATGCTGGACTTCCGCCTCACGCGACACGTCCAACTGCGCCGCCTCGGCGCGCCCCCCGTGCTCTCGAATGGCTGCCGCGACTTCCTCCGCTTTACCAATATTGATGTCGGCGACAACGGCGAACGCGCCGTCAGAAGCAAGTTGTTCGCACAGGGCGCGGCCAATGCCGGACGCTCCGCCGGTCACGATCGCAACGCAATTGGCCAGTTCGTGCATTGGTGCAGTTAATCGTCAGTCCCCGAAAAGCGCAGTGATTTTCTTTCGTACGTTTCATTCAGCCCACGGATGTCACCAACGCGCGGCGGCTGGTGGGATCGGAACAGTTCCAATTCCACTTCCGGCGCCCTTAATTCATTGGCGGTTGCGGCCCATCCCTCCTGACGCACGCCGCGCGACAAATCGACGCCGGGTTTGTTCAAACTTACAGAAGTTTTTCCTCAAACTCTCGCGAGCGCTGCCGCCAACAACAGTGTATTTTTCGGAGGTTGCACGCCCGAGCAGGCGTGCAGGTAGCGACGGGAGAAAGGAATATCATGAAAACGAAACAGATTGTGGTTTGCATGGTAATGGCGGGTGGTTTCAGCGTCGGTGTTTTCAACGCTCTTGCGCTGCACGAAATCTCAGCTTCCGTGGAAATACGGGCGGAAGCTGACTTTTACGCGCCGCTGGAGGCGCAGGGCGTCTGGGTTGAAGTGGGCTCCTACGGTCGTTGCTGGCATCCCGCGCGTGTCGAAGCGGGCTGGCGGCCGTATGCCGTCGGCCACTGGGTGTGGACCGACGATTGCGGCTGGTACTGGGTCAGCGACGAACCCTGGGCGTGGGCCTGCTATCATTACGGGCGCTGGGTGTATGATCCGCGCGCCGGGTGGGTCTGGGTGCCGGGCGTCGAATGGGGGCCGGCATGGGTCGCGTGGCGCGTCGGCGGAGGCTATGTGGGCTGGGCGCCATTGCCGCCGCACGTTGAGTTCGGTCGCGGTGAAGTGATACTCGCCTCACGCGTGACGGTGGCGCCGGAACATTTCGTCTTTGTCGAGGCGAACCACTTCCATGATCGGATCACGCCCGCGTCCGTGATCGTAAACAACAAGACGGTCATCAGCAAAACGACGCTCCTCACCAACATCAAGCGGGCGGACCGGACTTTCTCCGGCACCGCACCTCAACGGGTCGTGGTGAATGAAGGGCCCGGTTTGAGCGCCATGCAAAAGGCGACGGATCAAAAAATTCGCAAGGCGGAAATCCGCGAAATGGTCCGGCAGACGCCCGCCCCGGAGGCGGTGACCCGCCGGGGCCAGCCGGGACGCGGTCCGGAAGCGGCGCAGACTGCCGCAAGGCCGGAGAAGGAGCGAAATCAGGGTGGCAGGGACATCGCGCCTCCGCAGGGAAAATCTGCCAACGACGATGACTCCTCTGATCGCGAGAAAGGACACGGTGGAGACGGAGAAAAAGGAAAAGGGCGCGGGTCAAAGAAACGTTGACCCGAACCGCCAGTGAACGACGCGCGGAGCAACGCCAGCTCCGCGCGTTTTTTTTGCGATCGCGGCCCTGGATATCACAGTCCATCCTTGACCACGTCCGAAGCTGCCCCACTATCCCGGCGAACTTTCCGGCCTGAATTCGCAAACAGGAAGTGAAGTCCATTATGCGTATGAGAAACCTCTTTTGTGTTGTGGCGGCGATTTTGTCGGCAGTCGAACTCGCCGCGCAGCCGGCTCGTGTCGAACCGGTCCGCGGTCCCTTTTGGTCCGGCACCGTTCGCGGCAAAGGCCGGAATGAAATCCTTGCGGACAAAGGCATCGTGATCACGGTTGGCGCGGACAAACGCGCGTATGTTTGCTACGACACGGACCTGATGCGGCTGTCCCTGGTATGGACGGGAGACTTTCTCGAGTTCGGAAACACGCTTTCACGCATTGAATGGCCGCCCCCGCCCCAGGTGAAAGGCGATCCGCTCTTCGGCACGCGCCCGGGTCCGGGCTGGGCAAAGGACGGAGACTTCACCGACCCCCGTCGAGATCATCAGGGACCGTTGCCGAAAGACCGGGCGCATTATCGAGGACTCCATGTGCATGGCGACAACGTGATTTTGTCATACACGGTCGGCGACTGCGAGGTGCTCGAAATGCCGGGTGTCGAGAATACTGAAACGGGCGTCGTTTTCACGCGGACGTTCCAAGTCGGCAGATCGTCTGCTCCCCTGACGCTGCTGGTGGCGGAAGCCGGCCAGGCGGCGAAGAGCGACGGGAAATCCGGACCCGCAGCCGGGAACGTGGCTGTCCTGATGGATGCCGCGGGCGCGGGCGGCGGCGTGATCGCGGCAGGTCTGCGAGGGACGTTGGAAGGCGCGGCCTGGGAAAACGTGAACGGCCGGATTCATCTAAAACTTCCGCCGCTCAAAGATCCCGCCCGGTTTCAACTCGCCATCTGGCGCGGTCCGCAGAAAGACCTCACCCGGACGGCTACCGGTCTGATCACCCGAGGCCCCGCGGTGGACCTTGCGGGTTTCTGCAACGGCGGCCCGGCGCATTTTCCAGAACCGGCCGTGACGCGGGGTGTCCGCGGGACCGGTGACGGCCCTTATATCGCGGATACTCTGACCGAGCCGTATCCAAACCCGTGGAACGTCCATACGTTTTTCGGCGGTTTCGATTTTTTCGCCGACGGACGGGCGGCGACCTGCACATTTCACGGCGATGTTTTCATCGTGTCCGGGATTGACGATTCGCTGGAGAAGCTGACCTGGCGGCGCTTCGCCACCGGGATGTTTCAACCCCTTGGCTTGAAGATCGTCGATGACACCGTTTATGTGCTGGGCCGCGACCAGATCACGCGCCTGCACGATTTGAACCACGACGGCGAGGCCGATTTCTACGAGAACTTCAACAACGACGTCATTGTCACGCCGAATTATCACGAATTTGCGCTCGACCTGCACACCGACTCGAAAGGCAACTTTTATTTCGCCAAAGGCGCGCCCTGGGAGCCGGAGGTGACTTCGCCGCACCAGGGCTGCCTGTTCAAAGTCTCGAGGGACGGCGCAAAGTTCGAAGTGATTGCCACGGGATTCCGCGCGCCAAACGGAATGACCGTCGGTCCTCATGACGAGATCACCGTCAGCGACAACCAGGGCCATTGGATGCCATCGAGCAAGTTGAATTGGATCCGGGAAGGCGGCTTTTATGGAATGACCCCCTCCGCGCATCGCGACCTCGTGCTGCGCCGCAACGGCACCAACTTCACCGCCAACCCGAGCGATCCGCGGGTTCGCGCGAAATATGGTTTCCGCGGCTGGGACGCCGATTCCCCCATTCCCGATCATTACGATCTGCCGTTCTGCTGGCTGCCCATGAGCATGGACAACTCCAGCGGCGGGCAGGTCTGGGTGACCGGCGACAAATGGGGACCGTTGAAGGACCATTTGCTCTTTATGTCCTACGGCAAATGCACGCTGTTCGAAGTCATGAAGGAGGACGTTGACGGCGTGACGCAAGGCGGCATGGTGCAACTGCCGTTGAAGTTTAATTCGGGTCTGATGCGCGGCCGGGTGAATCCGCGCGACGGCCAGGTCTATCTTTGCGGGTTGAAGGGCTGGCAGACGAGCGCGACACGGGACGGCGGATTTTACCGGGTCCGCTTCACCGGGAAACCCGTCCACCTGCCGTCAGCGCTTCACGCCATGAAAAACGGAATGGAAATCGCATTCGCCTCGCCGCTGGATGACAAGTCCGCGACGGATGCCCAGAACTACAGTGTCGAACAATGGAACTACCTGTGGACTGGCAACTATGGTTCTCCCGACTTTTCGGTAAGAAACCCGGCGGAGAAGAAGCACGACCGGCCCGAAGTCAAATCGGCACGGCTCTCCGCCGACAAGAAAACGGTGTTTCTGGAGATTCCGGATATCCGGCCGTGCGATCAGATGAAGATCCGGTTCAACATTGACGCCGCCGACGGCACGCCGGTTTCTCAGGAGATCTACAACACCATTTACAAGCTCGGACGGGAAAGGAAACTCGGCACAAACTGAAGTGCGGGCCGTGATGGATGTTCCGGGACGGAAAGGAATTCAATTCGTTGACCTCGCGAGCGGCAGAGAAGCCCCGCCGTTACTTTCCATCAAGCGCGCGCCAGAGATACCAGGCGGCGACGGAACGGAACGGACGCCAGCGCTCGCCGTGCTCAAGCAGCTCCGCCGGCTCCGGCAACCCTTTGCGTTTGTAAGTAACGGCAAAACCCTTGCGCACGCCAAAATCGGTCGCCGGAAGGACGTCCAGCCGCCCGAGCGTGAAAATCAGTAGCATCTCCACCGTCCACGGCCCGACGCCGCGAATGACCGTGAGCCGTTCGACGATCTCCTCGTTGCTCAGCCGGGCGATCACACGCGAGGAGGGAACAACCCCTTCGATTGTTTTTGCGGCGATGTCCTTCACGGCCGCGGTTTTTGCGCGCGACAGACCCGCGCCGCGCAGCCGCCGGTCCGGCGTCGCAAGCAAATCTTCCGGCGTGGGAAATGTCCGGTCAGGGTAAAGCGCGATGACACGATTCAGGATGGCGGTTGCGGCGGTCCCGTTGAGCTGTTGATGGGCGACCGCACGGACAAGCGAGCGAAAGGGCGTGTGGCGCCTGCGCGACTTCAACTCGCACGGGCCGACCTTGCGGATGAGGCGGGCCAGGACCTTGTCCGAGTTGACCAGATGTTCGATGGCTGTTTCGTGCATGGGATCCGCGTTAATCATCTGGCCAAAATCAGAATCTGAAGGTAACAACATTCGCCATGAAAAAATCACCCCTGGCGACACTTTTGTTTCTCGGAGCTTTGGCCGGCTGCTCGACAACCGGCGGCGGACAGTTGAAATCGCTTTTTAACGGACGCGATCTCACGGGTTGGGTGGCGATGTATGGCGGTGAATGGGCGGTTGAAGACGGCCTCCTCGTTGGTCGCAATGGCAGGGACTGGAGCACGAACCCGGAGAAAAGCGGCTCCTGGCTCCGCACAACCAAACAATACGGCGATTTCGTCCTCGAACTGGACTACGCCATCAACGACGGCGGCAACAGCGGCATCTTCATCCGTTCCGCCCTCGAAAAGAACCCCGCGTTTACCGGACACGAAATGCAAATCCTCGCCGACCACGGCCGCCAGCCGACCAAGGGCTCGGCGGGTTCGCTCTACGACGTCGTCCCCGCCAGGAAAAACATGTCGAAACCCGCCGGCGAATGGAACCATGTGCGCATTGAAACCCATGGACGACGAATTCAGATCAGTTGGAATGGCGAGCAGACCATCGATTACGAAACCGACCGCCTGACCCGGGGTTATATCGGTCTGCAAAACCACGATACAACATCGGTGGTCAAATTTCGGAATATCCGGATCCAGGAGCTGTGACGTTTTCGGCTTTCTACGGACGAGGAAGCCGCTCCCACCGCGATCGGTCTCAGGTGTCGGGCAGGCCGGACAACAAACCCATCAGTTGTTTCGCGAATTCAGCTCCGACACCTTTCTCCTCGTGTTTGAAGTAAACAAAGACATCGCGCAAACCTTTCCGGTTTTGCGCGATCTTTTCCGCCCAGCACGCAATGTCGGCGTCGCGATACCCCTCATCGCGCAGTCGGAAGTAACCAAAATCCGCGGTGAGCACGATGGGAGTGGCCATTCGCTCGCTGTCCGCGATGCACAGCGCCGCGTTCTTCGACTTGAACAGCGCGAACACTTCATCGTCGTGCCACGAACTGTGGCGAAACTCGAAGGCGACTCGAACGCCATGGGGCAGCGCTTCCATGAAATCGGCCAGAACCGGGATGTCCCTGGCGAAACCGGGCGGCAGTTGAAACAGCACAACACCGAGTTTGGAATTCAGGGCCGGCAACGTGTTGCAAAATGCGCCCAGCACTTTCTCACAGTCGCGCAACCGGCGGAAGTGAGTGATCTCCTGCGGCGCCTTCAGGGTGAACTTGAATTCCAGCGGCGTCGCGATGACCCAGCGCTCGAGAATTTCAACAGTGGGCATGCGGCGAAACGTGTAATTGATTTCCGTGGTTGGAAAGTGCTCCGCGTAATACGGCAGCATTTTGGAAATCGGAAGTTTGTCGGGATAGAAACTTCCCCGCCATTCCGGATATTGAAAACCCGAAGTGCCAACCCAAAGCATGGCGCGGACTGTAGCAGCGGCGTTCAAGTTTACCAGTGCGGGTTTGCATCTTCCGCCTTTTCTGCGCCCGGCCGATGCTCCAATCTCGCCGCATGAGTTGTCGTTCCTCGGTCCTGCGCCCGGTCGGGGCGCTGTGCCTGCTCGTCTGTTTTCCGGGCGCGCGACCGGCCGCGCACGCCGGATCAACGGTTGCAGACGCCCCGCAACGCCTGCCTCGGACGAACCTGATGGTTTTTCGAGGCACCAAAGGCGCCGTCCTGCCGGTCAAATCCGTTCGCGACTGGCAGAAACGACGGGCCGAAATCCTTCGCGCCATGCAAGAAATCATGGGACCGCTGCCGGAAAAACGGAAGCGCTGTCCTCTTGATGTGAAGATCGAAGAGGAGGTGGACTGCGGCGATTATGTGAGGCGCTTCCTTACTTATGTGTCCGAACCCGGCTCGCGCGTCCCGGCATATCTGCTGGTCCCAAAATCGGTGCTGGCCGGTAAAATCAAGGCACGAGGTGTTCTTTGCCTGCACCAGACCCATCGGCTCGGACAGAAGGTCGTCGTCGGTCTCGGCAACAGTCCGAACGACGAGTACGGCGTCGAGCTTGTGAAACGCGGTTACGTCTGCCTGGCTCCGCCGTACCCGCTACTGGCTGACTACAATCCCGATCTCAAAGCGCTCGGCTACCCGAGCGGCACGATGAAGGCGATCTGGGACAACATTCGCGGTCTGGACTTGCTGGAGTCACTGCCGTTCGTGAAGCGCGGCGCATTCGGCGTCATCGGACATTCGCTCGGCGGTCACAACGCCATCTTCACGGCGGTGTTCGACGAACGCATCAAGGTGATCGTCTCCAGTTGCGGCTTCGATTCCTTCGTTGACTATTACGGGGGCGATCCAGAGGTTTGGAAACCCGAACATGGCTGGTGCCAGACACGGTACATGCCCAGGCTCGCGAAATACGCGGGACGATTGGACGACCTTCCGTTCGATTTTACTGAACTCATCGGTGCGCTCGCGCCGCGAAACGTCTTCATCAACGCGCCGCTGGGCGATACAAATTTCAAATCGCGCAGCGTGGATGCCATTGCGAACGCCGCCCTGCCGGTTTTTGAGCTGTACCGTGCGCCGAAGAACCTCCGCGTTGAACATCCTGATTGCGGGCATTTATTTCCACGCGAGGTGCGGGCGATGGCTTACAAACTTTTCGACAACCATCTAAAATGAACGCGCCAATTCCCTCTGTGATGAACCGAATTGCTTCGACACCCGAACCGCCGTACTACGCGGTAGTTTTCACCTCGCAGCGCACTGAATCCGACGACGCGGGCTACGGCGAGATGGCCGCGCGCATGGTCGAACTGGCCGGCCAACAGCCCGGCTTCCTGGGCGTTGAATCCGTGCGTGACGCCGACGGCCTCGGCATCACCGTTTCGTATTGGAAAAGTCTCGACGCAATCAGGAACTGGAAACGGAACGAAGAACACCTCGTCGCACAGGCGAAGGGAAAGTCGGATTGGTATCAGCATTACCGGCTGCGGATTTGCAAAACGGAGCGGGAGTATGGACTCGAGCAACCGGTCGGAACCGCATCTTGACACGAATTGCGTAAATCAACGCAGGTTCGCATTTCTGGTTTAACTCGATTCATGCCGCTATAATTTGAGCAGCCTCTTCGTGTTCTCAAAGAGAATTTTTCTTTCGATGGCCTTGCTCGGCGCGAAGCGGCGAATCGCTGCGATGATCTGTGCGCCCTGACATTTCTCTCCTGAGCCGACCGTGTCTTCGCAATCGCTGCCAAAGACGAGTTTGTTCTGGTGTCGTTCCAGAAACCCGGGCGTGAACTCCGGGTCGCGCGTCAGCCCGTTCAACCCCGAGCCGGCCGAGCAATCGCCGAACATGTTCGGATAATCCGACAGGAGACGGTCGGTGATGCCCCCCGGCGTCACCCCGCCTTTCGGGTAAAGCACGGCCTGGTCTGCATGGTTCTTGTCGATGTTGGCCCACCAGGTCTGGGCGTGGCCGATGAAGTTCACCTTCGGATACTTCTCCAGAACCTTGTGAAACCGTTCGATGTGGAGGTTATACGTCTCGTGTTGGAAATGCAGCAGCACCGGCACGCCATGGGCCTGCGCGAGTTCAGCCACGCGCCCGATGTAAACCGAATCGCAGTCCACGCTGAACTTCTGCTCGCCAATACCGCGCGCGCCGAGCTTCAAATACTTCTCCATCTCCGCCTTTGCTTCGGGCAGGTCAGGCACTTCATTGGTGAAAAACAGAAACTCTTTTGGATGCCCCCGGGCCAGATTTACGACCGACTCGTTGCCGTAGCACTCGGCCTGGAGGCCGTTGGCCTTGCCCTCGAGCGTCGAGGAGCGAATCACGGTCGAGCCCGCCGGCAGCAACACCGTGAGCGACACGCCCATCGTCTTCTGGTGTCGGATCAAATCCTCATCCGAACGACCGTGGTAGTGCGTGTGTTGATGGATGTCGATGATCGGGTCAGCCTTCGCATCCCCCTCGGCCCCGACCAGACTCATTCGCGGGGCCAGCGTCAGTGTCGCGGACACGCCGATGAACCGGCGGCGGGACAGTTTCACTGGACAGGGCGCGGCCATCGCATGTGGTTTGGCGGGGAAAGGTTTGCCGGTTTTCTCCCGCAGTTCAAACTCGAATTGAGGTTCCCGGGATTTTATTGCTTCCGTGAAGCGCGTTTGTTGTCCCATCATCCGGTTGATGAAGCCTTGCAGCAAGTGGAGAGTCGCACTGGCATTGTTCCTGGTGTTCTCGCTCCGCGCTTTCGCCGCCGAACCGGAAGTGTCCGATCAGGATCTTCCCCGCGTCCTTCCGACCGAGCCGGACAAAGCGTTGTCCACGTTCCAGGTCAAAAAGGGTTTCCGCCTCGAACTGGTCGCCGCCGAGCCGCTGGTCGTTGACCCGATTGCGATGTCGTTCGACGAAGATGGGAGGCTGTTCGTCGTCGAGATGCGCGATTATTCCGAGCGCCGAAACGAAACGCCGCACCTTGGCCGGATCCGCATGCTCGAAGACACGGACGGCGACGGCCGCTTCGACAAAAGCACGGTTTACGTGGACAAACTGCCGTGGCCGACTGCGGTGTTTTGCTACAACGGCGGCGTGTTCGTGGGCGCAACACCGGACATTCTTTATTGCAAGGACATGAACGGCGATGGCGTGGCGGACACGCGCGAGGTGGTTTTCACGGGCTTCGCCAGCGATTACGCGCCTTTCGAGACGAACCGCCTGAATGTCCAGGCCCTGATGAACTCGTTCAACTGGGGACTCGATAACCGCATCCACGGTTCCGCCAGCATGAGCGGCGGCAAGGTGGTTTGCGCCAGGCAACCCGGAAACGCACCGGTTGATTTGCGCGGCAAGGATTTCTCGTTTGATCCGCGTACGCTGGACTTCCGCGCTGAAAGCGGCGGCGGGCAGCACGGGATGAGCTTCGACAATCGCGGAAGAAAATTTGTCTGCAGCAACAGCGACCACATCCAGCTCGTGATGTATGAAGACCGCTACCTGGCGCGAAACCCTTATTTCACCATGCCCCCACCGCGCATGAGCATTGCGGCGGACGGGCCGGCAGCTGAAGTTTTCCGTATCAGCCCGGACGAACCGTGGCGCGTCATCCGTACACGCTGGCGCGTCACCGGTCTCGCGACCGGGCCGGTTGAAGGCGGCGGACGACCTTCGGGTTATTTCACCGGCGCAACGGGAGCGACGATCTATCGCGGCGATGCGTTCCCTGAAGATTACCGGGAGAACGCGTTTATCGCGGACTGCGGCAGCAATCTGGTTCATCGGAAAAAACTTTATCCGGACGGAGTCGGCCTCGTTGCGCGGCGGGCGGAGGACGAACAGAAAACCGAATTCCTCGCCAGCCGCGACAACTGGTTTCGCCCGGTGCAGTTCGCCAACGCGCCCGATGGGACGCTCTACATCGCGGACATGTACCGCGAAGTCATCGAGCATCCGTGGTCGCTGCCGGAGTCAATCAAGAAGCACCTTGATTTGAACAGCGGCAACGACCGTGGCCGCATTTACCGCGTTGTGCCCGAAGGTTTCAAACAGCCGAAGCTGCCGCATCTGAGCGACGCGACAACGCAGGAACTCGTCGCACTGTTGGAAAGTCCAAACGGCTGGCACCGCGACACCGCCGCACGCCTGCTTTGCGAACGACAGGACAAATCAGCTGTGTCGTCGCTGGAAAAACTGTTCAAAACATCCAAATCACCGCTGGCACGGATGCACGCGTTGTATGGGCTGGACGGGTTGGGAGCATTGTCGCAAACGCATCTTTTGAAAGCACTGAACGACCACGATGCTTTGGTGCGAGAGCACGCGGTGCGATTGACTGAGCAGTTTGCTCCGCGCACCGACGCCATTACGCGACCGCTTTGGAAAAAAGCCGCCTCGTTGTCCCGCGATCCCGATATTCGGGTGCGCTATCAACTTGCCTTCGCACTCGGTCAATCCAAGAACCCTGCAAGGATCAAGGCCCTCGCCGAAATCGCGCGTCACGACGCTGATGATCGTTGGATGCGGGCCGCCGTCCTGAATTCGTTGAAGTACGGCGCCGGCGAAATGTTCAGGGAGTTGATCGGCGACGCACGGTTTCGAGGCTCACACGGGGCGCCGGAATTCCTCCGGCAACTAGCCGGTGTCATCGGAACGAAGAATGACCCCGTGGACGTCGGAGCCGTGTTGAACGTTCTGGCGAACAACGCCGATTCCGACGTCGAGTTTCTCTCCGCCCGCGGGTTGGGCGACGGCCTGCGCAACGCCGGCAGTTCGCTGGGGGGCGTTGACGCAGCCGGAAAACTGAAGTCAATGTTCGCGCGCGCGGCAACGATGGCGGGGGATGCGAGAACCCCCGGGCGAACGCGAATTCAAGCAATCCAGTTGCTCGCTTTGACCAGCTTTGACCGGGCGGGAGGGACTCTGTCGTCATTGCTCGGCTCGGCTCAATCGGAGCCGGTCCAGGAGGCCGCGCTCGAAGCGCTGGGCAAGTTTGCCGATTCACGAGTCAGCGAAGCGGTGTTGACGAACTGGCACCGGCTCACCGCGCGCGTTCGCGGTGAGGGAGTGGCGGTGATGCTGACGCGACCGGAGAGAACACTGGCTTTATTCAAAGCCATTGAGCAACGAACCGTCTCACCATCGGAGGTTACCGCGCAACAGTTGCAGATGCTGCGAGGACACCGGGACCCGAGAATCCGCGAGCAAGCGATTCGATTGTTCGGCGCGAAGCCAACGGCCGGGCGTGATGAAGTCGTTAAGACGTTTCTACCCGCGTTGCAACTGCGCGGCGATCCAGTGAACGGCAAAAGGATTTATCTGGAACGTTGCGCAACCTGCCATCGCATTGGCAGTCAGGGCAACGCCGTCGGCCCTGACCTGATGACGGTCAAGACCGCGGGCAAGGCGACATTGCTGGTCAACATCCTCGATCCCAACCGCGAGGTGGCGCCGGGTTATTTGAACTACACGGTAGATACGAAGTCGGGCGAAAGTTTGTCCGGTCTGATCGCCAGCGAGTCGGCGACAAGCGTCACTTTGCGTGGCCCGAACGGAACGGGAACAGTCGTGCTACGTTCACAAATTGCGCGGCTGCAACCTTCCGGCCAGTCGCTGATGCCCGAAGGTCTCGAGGCCGGCCTCACCCCTCAGGACATGTCGGACCTGCTCGAATTCCTCGTTGTCGCGGACTACAGCGCCAGATAACTCAGCGCTCGCACCTCGCCGGCATATTGCAACAACAGCCGGTTTTTCTGCACAGAGATGCGCTGCGGAGCCTTGGGTTGGTAATATTGCCAGAGATACTTTCCGTCACCGGGATCGATCCGGTAAATCCGATGATGCACCGGCACATCGCTGTCGTCGCCGCCGGCGCGAATGACGTCCAGCCCGGAGATTCGCGCCTCCGTTACGTAAACGTACTTCCCGGAGATATAACAGTGATCGCCCAGATGGTCCGCCTTCCAAATCACCCTGCCCGACGCGGCGTCCACTTTCATGATCACCGGATAGGGTTTGTCCGCGATGCTGACCTCTTGCGAATACTGGATTGACTCGGGACTGGCTGAAGTTGTCGCCACGTAAAGATTTCCGTGGCTGTCGCGAACCACCTGGGAAATGCCCACGCTCGAGATGCGCCAGCGGACGTTTCCGGTGCGAACGTCAAACGCGGTCAACACACCCTTGTCAAACACGTACAAACTGCCGGCTTCCTCGACGCAGGGCGCGTTGCCACCGGAACCCGCCGAGTCCGCGACCGGAAAGCTCAACTTGCCCTCCCAAAGCTTTTGATTCTTTTTGTTGAAGACATGGATCGTCTTGCCTGCGGTCAGCGCGTCCACGGTCCTCTGCGGAAAAAGCAGGGGCGGGCCGGTCACGTTGCCGGTCCAATCGGGGGCGTCCGCCGGGGCCAGCCGGCGCAGCGTCACCTGATACAGGCTTTCGTTCTCGTAGCTGACGCCGCCGGTCCGTTCCCGCTGCATTTCGTTCAACATCTCGCCCGCCGCTTTCATGCTGTCGCGGGCCGAGAGAGTGCCGCTGTCGAGCGTGGATTTCGCGGGCGCAGCCTTCATCGCCTGGACTGCCACGAGGCGCTTCTCCAGAAGTGTGCTCTGTACCTGGACGACGTTGGCTCCCGCGGGCAGAAACTCCTTCGAGTCCGGCGCCAGGTCCGCCAGGTCCCCGTCGGCGGCGCCTGAAATGCGCATCTGGGCGGGGCGCGGGGTCCGAAGGCGGGGCGGGCCGGTCACGACGTCCGTTTTCACGGTACCAGACGGGAGCATGACGTGAGTGATGGATTTTTGTTTTGCCGAATCCTCGGTAATCACCATGATCGACGCGTCGGTGAAATCGACATCGCGGATGCGGTCCTTGATCGGCACTTCCGATTTCCTTTTTCCAGTCTGGTTTTCGAATCGCAGGATGCGGTCACCCGTTGAAACCCATACATCGTCGCCCACGATTTGGAATCGGGGCGGCGGCGCTTCAAAATCATCGTCACGAAACAATGCGGGCTGGCCTTTCAGTTGGGCTGGAGGCGGCGGGTTCTCCGCCGGCAAAGTCGTGGACCAGATTTCCTTTCCGTTGGCAACGTTCATCAACGCCAGTCTGTTCGCCCGCAACAGGAGCATTTCCCTGGTCGAGATCAGTTCCGCCTGGACCGGCCGGTCCGCTTTCGAGATTTTCAGTGAATAGAACGTGCGCGGCTTGCTCCCGACAAATACGTACCACCCGTAGGCGGCGAAGAGCAGCACCACCGCCGCGCCGATTCCCGCCAGCACGAGTTTAGTCTTCCGCCATTCCTGGGCACGGACGACAGATTTCTGCCCCGCATAAACCGGAATACGGATGCCACGCTGGTCGGCCTGACTCTGGCAATAGACCGAGCACACGTAACCAAATTGTTCCATGCATTTCGGACAGGTGGGCTTGCCGCAGACGTGGCAGGTACCCGTCGCCGGCTCCTGCGCGTGTTTGGGACAGAACAGGGCGCGGGCCGCTCCAGCCTCGGCGGCGGGGGCTGGCACGGATGGTGAAGGTGCGGCCGTGGGCGCGGAAGCAGCACCGGCGATGCGGATCGGCTGACGGACGGCCGTTGAAGCCGGTGCCGCTGGGACGAGCTGCTGTTGGATGGTCGCATTGGCGGCGTCTGTTTGGTCGGCGCCGCATGCCGGACAGTTGACGCGCACCGGCATCGCGCCGTTGACCGGTTCAACGTCGAACGCGAAGCGGGTTTCGCACGGGCACTGGATTTTGATCCGCATGATTACGGTTTGGGATTCAACAGCGTCGCGCTCGCGGGTACGGCGATGGGCGCTGAAGCCCGGGACGGGCTGGATTGTATCTGGCCGTCGCAAAACATGAGGTTGCCGCCAAACCGATGATGGTTGTTGCCCGGTTTCTTTCCGTCAGCCGAGAATATCAACTGGCCGCTTTGCTTCGGGCGCGCGTCCACCAGTGCGTCCGACATCAGCAACTGATCAGCGCCGTCATTGATCGTCCGGCCCATGCAGTAGGCGTAGCTGATTTTTCGACGGGCGAACGGTTGAGCCTCCGGCAATTGCCTGTCCTTGCTGCCGGGGCAGATGAAAATCCCCGTGACGGATGTGTAGCGCGGAACCAGGAGACTGAGCGGCGCTTCCGAAGTGGCGGCGTTGGTTGCAATGGGAAACGAGCCGTTGTTGTCCGCCGCAAACATTTTCAAGGCGACGTAGATATGCTCCAGGTTCTGCCGGCAAAGGGCTTTCTGTCTCGCCTGATAGTGGCCCGATCCGGAAGTGAAATAGAGGCTGTAAAGGATCACGATGATGGCGAC
>Ga0134126_10004157_pt1 | contig 18128 bp, 13 predicted proteins | sample KB31752_FD_96881 | JGI IMG/M metagenome (GOLD analysis project Ga0134126, IMG submission 96881) | Terrestrial soil microbial communities with excess Nitrogen fertilizer from Kellogg Biological Station, Michigan, USA - KB3-175-2 | ecosystem: Environmental > Terrestrial > Soil > Unclassified ...
AAGAACCCGTGGCTAAATGTCGTCGACCCATACCAGGTCGCGACGATTGCCGTTGCCGAATCGTGAAGCTCTCCGACGACGAGGACAGTCACCAGTGCCGCGGGCGCGATCAATGCCCAACGCTGCGCACGGGCGGCTCCGGCGCCGGCGCCCGCGGTCATGGGCAAGCGCCGTCGCGGCAGCCGGCACTGCCCTCCGCTGCCCCAGAGATTGATTGCTTGTCGAGCAAACCGTCCAACCGCTCCCAGCTTGCCGACCAGCTGTAGTCCGCCACCACCCTGCGCCGGGCGTTTCGGCCGATCGCCGCGCCGCGATCCGTCATCGCCGCTTGGTGGACGGCATCCGCGAATTCCTCCGGATTTTCTGCTCGCAGGACCTCGGCACCGACGTCTGCGACGATGCCGGCCAGAGCGGCTGGCGAGGCAACGACAGGCTTCGCCATCGCCATTCCTTCAAGCACCTTGTTTTGCACGCCGCGGGCGATGCGCAACGGAGCGACAATCGCGCCGGCATGCGCCAGATACGGCCGCACATCGGGGACACGTCCCGTCACGGTGATCTCCGCTCCGGCAGCGAGGGCCATTACTTCCGGCTGAGGATTGGATCCGACGATGACGAAACGCACGGCCGGAATTCGCCGCCGGATCGCCGGCAAGATCGTTTGCGCAAAGTGGATAACCGCATCGACATTGGGCCGGTAGTCCATGGCGCCGCTGAAGACCAGCGTGACAGCGCCGGGCTGGTGCGGGTTCTCATAGTGGCGTTCCGGCGAAAAATAGTCGCTGTCGACGCCGTTGCTGATGCATTTGATCCGCTCCGTCGCCTCCGGAGCGATCCTCTGAAAAAGCATCCTTTCGGCCTCGGTTGCGATGAGCGTGGCGCCGAAGCTCCCCGCAATCGACCGCTCCACCTCACGCAAGGCCCTCCCTTCCCGTCCATAGAGCCATCGCCGCGAGAGCGGAGCTCTCCGCGCGTAGTCCATCCACTTCTCCGAGTCCAGATCGACGATGTCGGCCACACATCTCTTGCCTGTCCAGTCGCCGTCCATCACGTACTGCGCCATGGCCGAGCAATAGACAAAAACGTGCCTTACTTGCGGGCGCGCCATGATATCGCTGACCCATCGATGAAGCCGCCGATCGGAATAGTAGGGGACCGTCATCGGTTGCCCCGTGAGCAACGCGGGCAAGCTCCGCAGGGTCGCCAGCCGCGGGTCAAGCGGGATGAAACAGGATTCGCCGCATAACTCGCGAAGCACGTCTCTGAACTGCCAATCGCGAGGGTCATCAACGAAGCAACCCAGGTGAACCCGATAACGGCGCGCCAGATGCAGCAGAAAGTGCCAGGAGCGAATCTTGTCTCCCTTGTCCGGTGGATAGGGTATCCGGTGAGCCAGAAAAAGCAGTTCCTGCATATCAACCCGAGCGCGGCGACCGCCGCCGATATCGGAGATGAGCCACGTCAGGAGCAGGAGCCGGCGAATACTCGGTGACGACGCGATTGCGGACGCCAAGACGATCCTTCTCGCGTTCTCCTACCGGCAACACGACGCCCACGGCGACGGACAGCTCCTACGCATCGCCGCCGAGAAACACCCGGTCCATCCGCGACCAGGCGAAATCGGTTAGGAGTCGATGCAGGCGCGCTTCCATCCGGCTCAAGTTAAGATAGTGGCGGAAACGCGATTTCAGCGATATTCCGCCGACCCTCGGCTGATCGGGGTCGACCTCCCATGGATGGAAATAGAAAACGCACGGCTGACGGTCACGCTCATTGACGCGCCGCAGGCCCAGGCGCGACACGACATAGGGGAAGAGGCGAAAATATCCGCCACCGCTGCACGGCACATTCTGGCCGAGGACGCGCACGGTGGTCAGTGGTATCTCGAGAAAGCGGTCCTCGCGCGGATGAAAGGCGAACCGCGGAGCTCGTGGAATCCCGTAGTGGTCGTGCAAAACAGGGTAGATGCTCGAGCTGTATTCGTAGCCCTCCTCGGCCAGGACCGACAGAGCCCAAAGCGTGTCCTCGGTGACGGAGAAACTTGCCGCCCGATAGCCCCTTACGGCCGTTCCGCCGATATCCTCCAAGAGCCTCTTGGCTCGTTGGACATCGCTTCGAAACGCCTGCGGCTCGTGCTGGAAAACCGGAATGTGCTCGTAGCCATGGCTTGCGAGCTCGTGCCCTTGGTCAACGATCCGACGGATCAGACCGCGATGACGCTCGGCAATCCAACCAAGCGTGAAAAAAGTGGCCTTGACATCATGCTCAGCGAAGAGAGCGAGGATCTTGTCCGTATTGCTCTCGACGCGGCTGGGCCGCGCCTCCCAGCTTGCCCTGTCGATAGCACCGGCAAATGCCTGTACCTGAAAAAAATCCTCGACGTCTACCGTCATGGCATTGGGACGAGAGACGCCGGCCCCGAGCACCACCGCGGGCGTCGGCTGGGCGCCATCGCCGGCACGACGATCGCGCAGCGCTGCGCCGCCGAAATTGTTCGTTCGCCGCATCATGCCGAAACATCGCTGGCCGAGACCTCGTCCTCGCCGGCCTTCGGACGGTTCAGATATGCCGCGGTAAGCTCGATCGCACGCCGGATCGTGCGATCGTGGACCTTGACCAGCTTCTCGAGCGAGGCCAGCCGGTCCTCGAAAATGGCTGCCGTGCCGTTCAAGTCGCCGGTGAGCGACTGTCCATTGCCGTTTCGCGGCGGACGCATCCCTTCGCTCGACATCTCGCCGGCGACCGTGTCGACGACGCTCTCGTTGATCTCGTGCAGATCCTCGAGCATGCCGCAAAGGAAAAGGCGGTCGCACAGCACGTTGATCTGTCGGGGCACGCCGGCCGAGAAATGATGAATTCGACGATGCGCGGCATCGGTGATCACCGGGTCCGACCGCCAGCCGACCATTTGCAGCCGATGTTCGATATATGCGCGGGTCTCCTCGACGTTCAGCGGGCCGAGATGGTAGGCAACGACCACTCTCTGTCGCAGCTGCACCAGATCGTCGCTGGCCAGGATGTCCCGGAACTGCGGCTGGCCGGTCAACAGGAACTGAACGGCATTGACGTCATTGACCTGGAAATTCGAAAGCATCCGGAGCTCTTCGATCGATTTCAGCGGCAGATTTTGCACCTCGTCGACGACGACGAGGATACGCCGCCCGCGCCGCTGGTTGTCGACGATGAACCGCTCGAGATTCCGCAGCAGCGTCGCCTTGTCGACGTTTCGCGTATCGATGCCGAAGGTCGCCGCTACCATGCGCAGCGTGTCGTCCGCTTCGAGCTGCGTGGTCACGAGCTTGGCGGCGACATATTTGTTGCTGTCGAGCTGCGACAAAAGATGGCCAAGCAGTGTCGTCTTGCCCGTGCCGATATCACCGGTGATGACGATAAAACCCTCGCCTTGATGCAGCCCGTATTGCAGATACGCCAGCGCCTTCTGATGGCCCGTGCTGCCATAGAAGAATTTGGGGTTCGGGCTCAGCTGAAACGGCTTGCCGCTCAGCTTGTAGAATTCGCTGTACATCGCGATTCCTAAAATTCCTTGCGCAAGCTGATCATTACCAGATCATTGACAATGCTGTTCCCCGGTGAGTTGGAGTCAGTGTCGGAGCGCGACAGTGAAACACGCGCCGACGCCGTCCGAGAGATCGTGTAGGTCAGCGCTATGGAGAGAAAATAGGTGTTGTCGATGCGGCCAGTACCATCCTCGAAAGTGGCTTTGTCATAGGCGCCGACCACGATCGAATTGAGTTCGGGTCTTAGCTGCCTGGTCCACCCTAGCGATCCACCAACAATCCTTTCGGATGAGAGCACGGCAGCTTGGCCAGATTGTCGGACGTGGTAGGCCGATGCGTGATAGGTATTTCTTTCCCGCGTCACGTCGATGTCGGCTTCGAAGCGCTTCTCCAGGAATGCGCCGCTGATAATGCCGAACACGCTGTTCGGGTTGGTGGCCCCCACCGTCGTGGTGTTGACTGTGACGGGCAATCCGGTCTGCGAATTGACCAGCGTGCCATCGGGACCCACGGTCACCTGGTTGAGATTGCCCGCGATCTGCGCCGGCGTGGTTTGAATCGACTGGGCATAGACGCCGCGAAACACCAGGTCAGGGCTCGGTGTGTATCGCGCATTGGCCCCGATATCCGATCGCTCGAAGCGGCGGCCGTAAGTGGCGGAGAGCGCCAGATATGGATTCGGCTCGTAGGCAAAGCCCGCATTCCACACCGGCCCGTTCGGCTCGAAGCCCAGTGTCTGGTCTATGATCTTCTCGTACGCAGCGCCACCGATGAGCGACACGCCGGCATAGATGCGGTATTTGAGGTCGATACCCGCCAGCTCGTCCTTGCCCGATGTCCCGCCGAGGGGATCGCTCGTGCCGGTGAGCCGATCGATCTTGGTCCAATCGCCGGTAATATGCCATGCGAGGCGATCAAACCACGGGCCGCTAGTGAAGACCTGCCTTGCCTCGTTGATCTGCTGCGGAGCGACGGCACCGCCGCTGGTGCTCACGGTCGAGAACCGATATCGCGTCTCGGAATCGAAATAGCTGCCGGCATGCTGTAGCAGATAGGGGCTTGCCGATCCGGCGGTGACCGTCTGTAAGTTCGAGTTGGTGGTGAGCGTCGTGTTGGCGATCGGCCCGGTGGCGCGAACGAACTCCTGATCCATCGAGCCGCTCGTCTCGACGAAGAGGGCCTCGCGGATGACCTCGGCGCGCGCGGTGCCGAGCAGGCGTTCCTGCACCGTATTGTCCGATGTATTGCGGGCGAAAATCAGCCCCTGAGGATTGTAGGTGGCGGCGAGATTGAATCTCTGAGTCTGACCCGAGATGCGAACGCCGGGAGAGACGGTCGTGATGACGTCCCAGGCCTCCGTCCCCTTCGGCGTGAGATTGACGTTGTCGTTGTACGTCTCGCCGACTTCGATAGAAGGAACGATCGTCCAACTCGGGGGTATTGCAGCCACTCCCCCGGGTGCCGCATTGGCTGGCGGATTGGCTGGCGGCGGCGGCCCGCCCGCCACAGGATTTGCCGGCGGCGTGTACGCGCCTTGCGCAGATGCCGGAAAAGCGTGTCCGAGCAAGAATGCGCCGCAACACAATAGCCCGATGCCGCATCTCAGGCTCGCGCCCCGCGACCATCGAAAAAGTAGGGAATCCTCCCGCCATTCGATTGGTCCGCAACGCCTATCGGCTACGGTAGCCATAATAATATCCGAAGTTCCCCTGCATCGGCACCGGCTGCATCTTGTTCAGAACGACGCCGGTCACTTTGTTCGGGCCCAGCATCGCGGTGACCTCGCCGATCACGGCACGCGAGGTGCGCTCCGCCTCGACGACGAGAACCACCTGCCCTACATATCGCGACAGCACGGTCGGCTCGGAGCGCGCCAGCACCGGCGCCGAGTCAAAAATGACGACGCGATCCGGATAGCGAGTCGAAATTTCATCGGCGAGGCGTGCCATTCTCGAGCTGGCAAGAAGTTCGCTCGCTCCCGGCCGGAAACGACCCGCCGGAAGAATGCTCAGATTTGGGATGTTCGTGCGGATCAGGATGTCCGCCATGTCGATCGACGGATCCGCCAATAGATCGATCATCCCGGTGTCGGCGTCGAAACCGAGCACGCCGGGGATTGACGGATTGACGATGTCCCCATCGACGAGCAGCACATGGGTATCGCGCTCGCACGCCACGCTGATGGCCAAGTTCGTTGCAAAGAAGGTTTTGCCTTCGTTGGGATAGGCGCTCGTAACCATGATCAGGTTAGCGCCGTCCGCGCGCCCCTCGGTGCGCTCTCGCGCCGCGCTCAGCAACGGGCGCTTGATGAGGCGAAGTTCTTCCGTCAACGCGGTCTCGTCGCCTGGAAGGGCAAATCCCTTGCGCCGGAGCTGATCGAAGTCGAGCATCACTTGGCGTTGCGTTTCGCGCCGGGCACCGACGACAGTTTGCTCTCCGTCCTGACGCGGGACGGCATGCGCGGGGGATAAGCGGCGCTCCGTCGTCGCAAGCTGTTCGGCCGCGGCCTCGACCAAAGACTTGGTCGGCCTCGATCCGAGTTGCTTGCCGGCTCGCTCCACAATGTTCATGCGCATTCTTCCGTGTAATGTCCGCAGTGAGTTGCCGGGCTAGGCGCCTAACGTTGCTGAAGCGTTGCCGAACGAAACGATGGCAATATATGCGACCACCAGCGCGAGAAAGACGGCGGTGAATGCGAGGGTGCCGACAACGTTCTGTCGCCGCTGTAACGGCGTGGTGACGTGCGAAATTCCGCCGAGAACCGGCAGCGCCAGGGCATCCTTGAGCTCGCGGATGGTCGACACGGAGTCGTCGGCCTGGGCCAGCAGAAAGACAAATGCACCACCAGCGACGATCCCGCCGACAAGGACCAGGGCGAGTAACAGCGGGCGCTTTGGCGCAACGGGCAGCGGCGGCGCGTCGGGCGGATCGACGACGCGAAACTGCACGGTCTGTGTCTGGGTCTCGAGGTCGCTGCCGATCTTGGCCGATTCGCGGCGGTTGAGCAGCTCGTCATAGGACTTCTTGGTGACGTCGTAGTCGCGCGTCAGTTTCGCCATTTCGGCGGCGACTTCAGGCACCGACTTTGCCAGGTCGCGCCATTTGTCCACGCTGGCCTGGTTTCGCTGCAGCCGGGACTCGAGGCTCGCGATCGTCGTCTCCACGGAAACCAGCTGGATCTGCAGGTGATCGTAAACCGGATTGGGAGCACTGGTGCGGCCGATCCGGGGCGTTACAGGCGCGTTGTCCTGCGCCGCCTTGTCGTCGTCGTTCTGTGCCTCCCGCTTGGCTTCATCGAGCAGCCGCTTGGCGCGGATCACGTCGGGATGATCGTCGGTGTAATTCTCACGCAGCGTCTTCAGCTTCTGCTCAAGCTCAGCCACCCGAGGATCCGTTCCCGCGTCACCGCCGCCGGCAACGGGCGGACCGGCGCCGAAGCCCTCGGTCGGATTGATGCCCTCGATCATGCGCGGGACCGAGGCGATTTGCTTGAGGAGCTCGTCACGCTGGCGCTTGTTGTCCTCGATCTCGGCCTGGGTCTTTGCCAGCTCCTCCTTCGCCAGATCGAGCTTGGTGGTGTAGTTGTTCTCACCAGGAAGGTAGCCGATATTGTTCGCCTTGAACTCCGCGACTCGCCGCTCCGCCGCGTCGAGCTGCCGCGCGTATTCCTTCAGCTGATCGTCGATGAAAACTTTCGCCGACGCCATGTCCTTGCGGGTATTGCCGAGATTGCTCTCGACGAAAACCGTGAGCAATGACTGCACGACCTTGACCGCCGTTTCGCGGCTCGGCCCGGTATAGCTCAGGCTGAACAGATTGCGGCCATCGCCGGAAACCACGGTCCGGCGACGCAGATCATTGAGCACCTCCTCGACCTCGGTAGGCGTATGTGCACCGAGATCGAGATCCGCCATATGAGTGACCCGCTGGAGATTGGGGCGGCTCAACAAGGTGCGCTGTATCGCATCGACCTGACTCAGGATATTAGAGTCGACGGCGATTCCGCGCATGAGGGGTCGCAGCATCGACTCGGTGTCGATATAGATGCGCGCCTTGGCCTCGTAGATATCCGGCAATTGGAGAACGTACCCCCAACCCAGGGCGCAAAACAGCCAGGCTATCCCTACCGCATACCACCGGCGGCGCCACCAACCGCGCGCACGGGTCAGGGCAATTGTCTTTACGCTAGTCACGGGTTCGACCGCTCCTTCGAATTCGAGGCTTTCCGTCTACCGGCTAGAACCACGACTGCGGGATAATGAGGACATCGCCAGGGAGCATCTGCACATTGGCGCTGACATCGCCATCCTTGATCAGGTCGGCAATTCGAACGCGAAACGGCGTCTCCTTGCCGTCCACGGTGCGAACAATCGTGCCTCGGTTGCCGGACGCGTATTGGGTCAAGCCGCCGACAGCGATCATGACATCCAGCAGGGTCATATTGTCCCTATAGGGAATCGCCTGCGGATGAGCCGCTTCGCCGATCACCCTGACCTGCCGCCCATAGGGGCCGTTGAACGCCGTCACGATGACCGTGACGATCGGATCCTGGATATACTTCTTGAGGCGCCCCTCGATGTCGTGCGCGAGTTGGGTGGGTGTCTTCCCTGCCGCGGGCAGGTCGTCGATCAGCGGCAGCGAGATTCGCCCATCAGGCCGCACCGGAACCGTCTGCGAGAGGTCAGGATTGCGCCATACAAAGATGCTCAACGTGTCCAGCGGACCGACGAGATAGTCGGGTCTTGGATCATAGCCGACCGCGTTCGCTGGCGGCAGGGTCGCCGGGCCGCATCCGCCCAGCACCAAAACGGCCAGCATGATCAATATCGTCCGGCTGGCGACTATAAGGCGACACACGCTCGTGGACATCACATTTCCCTGTTAAGCTTAAGATCGTCGATTGCGCCGCGGCGCCCATCCCTTATAGAGCGACATATTGCCATGTCTTTTTTCTGTTTTATAGCTGAATCGTCCGAGTAAAATCATCGCACTTTAGCGAGAAATCATCCCCATTTTTTGCTATGCTCCAATATTGGATCGATTACTGCCCCTGGTCTCTTAACCCTCACCCCCTTCCTTTCGCTGCGCTTCCATCGGCCCGCGCTTTGCTGCTGGTCGTTAGGCGACGAGTGGTGGGCGGTTTAACCTGAGGAAATGGTTCGAAAACATGCCCTCCCAACTTCGTCTCAGCGTCATCGGTCTGGGCTATGTCGGCCTCCCCTTGGCCATCGCCCTGGCTCGTCACTTTCCGGTCGTCGGCTACGATATCAACCGCCGGCGGATTGCGGAACTCCGCGACGGCAGCGACCGCACCGGCGAGGTACCGTCCGAGGTGCTTCGCACCAGCTCGCTCGCGCTTACCCACGATGATGGCGATATCGCCGGAAGCGACGTGTTCATCGTTACCGTCCCGACCCCGGTCGACCGCAACAACCAGCCCGATCTCACTGCCGTACGCTCTGCCTGCAAAACCGTGGGGTCGCGGTTGGCGAAGAATGCCATCGTCGTCTTCGAGAGCACGGTCTATCCGGGAGTGACGGAGGATATTTGCGGGCCCGCGCTCGAAGCCGCTTCCGGTCTCTGTTGCGGCCGCGACTTCTTTCTAGGGTACTCCCCGGAGCGCATTAATCCAGGTGACCGAGAGCACACCATCGAGCGGATTACCAAGGTTATTGCCGGGCAAACCCCGGCGGCCGTCGCGGCGTTGCGCGAGGTTTACGGCGCAATCACCAACGGCAACATCTTCGTCGCCAGGAATATCAAGACGGCGGAGGCTGCCAAGGTCATTGAAAATGCCCAGCGCGACATCAATATCGCCTTCATCAACGAAGTGACCATGATCTTCCAGAAGCTGGGATTGTCGGCGCACGACGTCCTCGACGCTGCCGGAACGAAATGGAATTTCCTACGCTTCACGCCGGGATTGGTCGGCGGCCACTGCATCGGCGTCGATCCGTTCTATTTGGCTCATCGTGCGCTGGAAATCGGCCACGAGCCGGAAATCATTCTTGCCGGCCGGCGGATCAATGATGGCATGGGCGCTTATGTTGCGCGCTGCGTCGACCAGCTGGTGCCGCGGCGTGCCCGGATCGTGGTTCTCGGGCTGACCTTCAAGGAGAACGTCCCGGATCTGCGCAATTCCAAGGTGGTCGACATCATCGCCGGGCTCCGGGAGGCCGGCCACCAGGTCATCGTGCACGACCCGATGGCCGACGCCGAGGAGGCGATGGAGGAGTACGGGATCGAAATGGCTCGCACGCTGGACGGCATCGGCCCCGCAGACGCAGTGATCGGCGCGGTTTCCCACTCGGTTTATGCCGATTTTGGTCCGAGCACCTTCGAGAAATTGCTGAGACCCGGCGGCCTCGTCGCCGATGTGAAGGCGATCTGGCGGAACGTTCAGCTCCCGGCGGGAATTCGGCGCTGGGAGCTCTGACCTCGCGCCTGGCTTCGCCGGCCAAAAGCCGGCAGTCAAGATGCCCCGCGACAACAGACATGGTCTGCGGATATTCTAGGCGCAAGCGTTTGATTTTGGCCGCCTCGACTCAATACTTTTCTCTTTGATCGGGATTTTGACCATGCCGCAGCGAATCCGGACGCCGCATTTTGGGATATCGGCCAGCCGTGCGGCAATGCTGGTGCTGCTTTTGATCACCGGCTGCAACCAAAACAAAACCGCCGCAGACTACATGAAGAGCGCGCAAGCCAGCCGCGCCGCCGGCAATATTTCCGCCGCCATCATCGATGCCAAGAACGCGCTGCAGAAGGATCCGAAGAACCTGACCGCGCGCCAATTGCTCGCCCAGTTCTACCTCGATCTGCCGGATCCAGCCGCGGCGGAGGCGGAGCTCATTCGCGCGCAGCAGGACGGTGCCGCTCCCGAGACGATAGCGAAAGCGCTGGCGCAGGCGCAATTGTACCTCGGCAAACCGGAATTGGCGATCCGCACGGCGGAGTCCGGCGCCGAGACTCCGGCCGTCGCCGCCGGCCTGCTCGCCATCAAGGCTCAGGCCTTGATCAGCCTCGGTCGCTCGGCGGGCGCGCGCGACACGCTTGATGCCGGGCTGAAGCTTGACCCGCATTCGGTCGATATCCTGGCGGCGATGTCGCGGTACTCGCTCGCCGCTGGAGATATCGCGTCGGCCCGGAAGTATCTATCGGACGCCGAGGCGCAAGAATCGGCCAATCCCCTGCTTTTCGATCTCGCCGGCGCGATTGCCTACGCCGCACAGGATTTTCCCGCATCGATCGCGGCTTACCAGAGAATGCTCGAGGTCGCGCCGTGGAGCCTCAACGCCCATTTGGGGCTGGCGCGGGCGCAGATCGGCGAAGGCAAGTCCCAGGACGCCAACGCGCATCTCGCTGTCGTGCTCAAAGTTGCGCCGACCGACGTGAGGGCGAATTATCTTCGGGCCCTTTCCGCCTATCGTGAGAATGACTACGTCACCGCGCAATCTTATGCTCAGCGTGCATTGAACGCCGCGCGCAATTTCCTGCCCGCTGTCTTGCTTTCCGGCGCCTCCAGCTACGCGCTGCACCAGTATGAGCAGGCGAATGTCGCCGTCGGCCAATATGTTTTCCGCGTCCCGCAAGATGTTTCGGCGCGAAAGCTGCTGGCCGCCATACAAATCGCCCTTGGGCATTCGGGTGATGCCGTAGCGACGCTCTCATCGTCGGTGGGCAGCGATTCGTCCGATGCGCAGCTCCTCGCCATGATCGGAGCGGCGTCGGCACGGAGCGGCGATTTCGCCGCCGCGAATCGATATCTGAGCAGGGCACTCGAGCAGCAGCCTGGCAACACCGCCGTGCGCACGGAACTGGGACTCGCGCAATTGGCGCTGGGCCACACCGCGACAGGAGTCGAGACTCTCGAGGAGGCGAGTCGCCGGGACCCGAGCGCGCTGCGTCCGGAGACGGCGCTGTTCATCACCTATTTCAAGGACAAGGACTACGACAAAGCCCTCGAGGTCGCGGAGCGTTTGAAGAAAAGCCACCCCGACAGCGCCAGCGGCTTTGATTTCGCCGGCGCGACATACCTTGCCAAGTCGGACGAGGTGGCCGCGAAAGCCGAATTCCTCAAAGCGCGCGACCAGCGGCCCGGCGATCCCGTAGCCTTGCGCTCCCTCGCCGCGCTTGCCATCCGGGCCGGAGACCTCACCGCGGCCGCGAGCTACTACGAGGAAATCCTCAAGGTAAATCCGAAGGATAGCCCAACCTATCTCTCGCTCGCCGCTTCGCTGCAACAGCAAGGCCGCAGCGATGAGGTCGAGGCGACGCTGAAGAAGGGCATCCAGCAGAATCCTGCTGACCCGGCATTGAGCACCATTCTTGGCCGGATGTATGTCGCCGCGCGCAAGTACCAGCAAGCGCTCGACACCGCGGCAGCGGCACTGGCCAAGGAGCCGAAGGACACGGCATTGCTGGAGGTCGAGGGCCAAGCCCAGCTTGCATTGGGCAACGCGGCCGCCGCGCTCGACACGTTCCGCGCGCTGGCCGCTCTCCTGCCGGAGGCGAGCACAGGACACCGGTACCTCGCCGAGGCCTATCTCGCCGGAGCGACCCCGGACCTGGCGCTTGCGGAAGCCAGAAAGGCGGCCGCTGCCGACCCGAAGGACCCTGCCGCCAAACTCACCCTCGCGCGGGCTTACATCGCCACCCGCGGGTATGACGCGGCGGGCCAGCTGCTGGACGAGCTCAGCGTTGACTACCCCCGCGATGCCGGCCTTGCCGAGCAGCAAGGACGCCTGGCCCTCGCGCGGAACCGGCCGCTCGACGCGATCCGTGCCTTTCGGCGAGCGGTGGGGATCAACGACATCAGCGTCTATCGCACACGGCTTGCGCTGGCGGAGCTGCAAGCCGGCCAGGCCGAGCAGGCGCAAAAGACGCTTGACGATTGGCTCGCCAAACACCCCGACGACGTGGCCTCGCGCGCGGCTCTTGCCGAGGTCTATCTCTCTGCCAAGCGGTTTGGCGATGCCGAGGCGCAGTACGAGACCGTGCTGCGCAAGACGCCCAACGACGTGGCCGCGGAAAACAACCTTGCCTGGATCCTCTACCGAAATGGCGACGCGTCGAGAGCCCTCGACCACGCCCGTCATGCAGCCGCCTTGGCGCCCGATGAGCCCAAGGTGCTCGATACCTTCGGTGTTGTTCTCCTGGTGAACAAGCGGGTCGACGAGGCCGTCGAAACACTCCGACGAGCGGCCGGATCGGCGTCGGCCGGCCCGGACATTCAATTTCATTTTGCCCAAGCCCTTGCCGATGCCGGCAAAAAGGATGAAGCGCGCAATATTTTGAGCACGATGCTCGAAACCGGCCGGCCGTTCGATGACCGCGAACAGGCGCAAAAGCTCCTTCAGGAACTTGGCAGCTAGCCTGCCGGGAGTGGAAGCAGGGTTGCCCTCTGCTCGCTCGCGAAAGCGCCTGCTCCGTGTCGGCCCAGCTTACAGATGTCGAGAAATTTTACACACGGCGCCGCGCCGTTTCACCTCGACATTGCTTATTGGACTGATTTTGCTTGGCTTTGTTGGGCTGGCACAGCATGTGCAGGTGGGTTAGTGCTAGTGGCACACGCTTGGATTGAGGGTATGTATGCGTAGCATGTTTGGAGCGGTAGCAGCGTCAATCGCCTTGTTGCTGGGCTTGGCGCAGCCCAGTCACGCAGAGCTCATGCTCGAGTTGACCGACGGCAACACCACCGACATCGTGCCCGGCAACACAGGGATAGCCACGTTTTTCGGCGCGATCGGCAATTTCGCCGCGAACGTCACGACCGGCATATCGAAACCGCTGCTCGGATCGGCTACCGACCCGATCCTGGCGCTCAATTCGATCGACGTCACGACGATGGGCGGCGGCACCTTGACGATCAAATTGACGGACACCGACTTCCTCGGTACCGGCGGTATCGTCGAGGCGGTGAACAGCATTGACGGCCTGCTCACCGCCGGCAGCTTCTCACTCAGCACATTCCTCGACTGCGGCAATAACCCGTTTGGCCAGACGACCCAGCTCACCTCCCAGACCTCGCTCAATGGGACCGCAAGCAGCTTCGTCAATGGCTGCCAAGGCAACTACTCGCTGACGCAAGTGGCGGTCCTGACAATGCCTGGCGGCGCGCTGTTCGGCGGCACATCGGTGCTAAGCGTACCGGAGCCGTCAACGGTCGCCATCTTCGGCATCGGCCTCCTCGGCCTCGGCTTGGCTCTGCGGCGGAAAGCAGCGTAGACCCGAACCCTCGCCGGGTACTGGAGCCGCACACCGCAACCGCCTCGCGCGGTTGCGGTGCATGTTTATTGCGCTCACCGCACGCCACGGCCAGGAAACCTGAGCGTCAGATCAACAGTCGGCATGAAACTTGCTCTGATGCGCGCAACGCGCCTTACGGTGCTTGGCTGCGATCGCGCCGACCACACAACGGGGGCGCGCCTGCTGACAGGACCGGTAAGGAGAAAACTCCACAAAAGAGGCGCCGGGGGATGGACGCCAAATCATTCGCGACACGCCAGCGGGTCGAGAGCCTCGTGGCAGAATTGGTCGGTCGTTGGCTGCCGGTGTTCGCCGCCGAGGATTGGCCGGAACGCCTGCAGCTCCTGCACCAGATGCACGAGCAGCTCCAAGAGGATCTCGGCCAAATGGAGCTCTACAGCGCGGTGTCGCCGGCGCTCATCCGCGAGTTGGTCGAGCAGCTGTCGGCCGGCGCGATCACATGCACGGCGCAAGCCCACATATACGCGAATTCCGACGATGAACGGCACCGCCGCATGGCAGGGGACTGGCTCGATCTGCACCAGTCCCCGGCTACGCCGTCCAAAGCCGGGTAGCGCATGGCATGCGACCGGTTCCGTGGCAATAGGTAAGCCTCGCGCTTGGCCAGTCATCGGATTCGACGCGCGCTGGAGTATCTTGCCGTCCAGGCACCGCGCAGGGGACCAGCGCTATGATCAAGGGCCGAGCTTGCCGGGCGACGGGCGCCGTCATTTCGGCTTTGGCAGTTTTATTGTCCGGTTCCGATCTGTCGGCCAAAACCCTCGAGGTGGGACCGAATCACCGACTGAAGCTGCCGAGCGCTGCTGCGGCGATTGCCGGGAACGGCGACATCATAGAAATCGAGCCCGGCGAATACGCCGATTGCGCCGTCTGGTCGGCGAGCGGCCTTACCATCGAAGGGCGGAGGACCGGCGCGGTCATTGCCGATCGGACTTGCGAGGGCAAAGGACTGTTCATCACGCGCGGCAACGACATAACGATACGCAATCTGACATTCGCCCGGGCGCGGGCCCCTGAGGGAAACGGCGCCGGCATCCGCGTCGAAGGCAAGAACCTGACGGTCGAGCGAAGCCGCTTCATCGACAATGAAAATGGCATCCTTGCCGGCAATTCGCCGGGAAGCATCTTGATTTCCGGTAGCGAATTCCTGCGAAACGGCAAATGCGCGCCGACATGCGCGCATGGCATCTATGTCGGGCACATTGCGCTGCTGCGGGTGACCAGTTCCAAATTTTCGGAAACCAAAGAGGGTCACCACATAAAATCGCGCGCGCTCAGGACCGAACTGATCGGCGATGACATTCGCGATGGCCGGGACGGCACCGCGAGCTATCTCGTCGACATACCGAACGGCGGCTCGCTGGTCATGGTGAACAACATACTGGAAAAGGGACCGAAGAGTGACAACCCCAGCGCCATGGTCGTCATCGGCGCCGAGGGCACGACCCAACCAACACCGACTCTCGTCTTTGCAAACAACGTGGTCCTCAATGACGGGAAAGAAACAGTCTTCGTGAAAAATCTAACCGCGACGCCGGCCATTCTTCGCGCAAACTCGCTGACCGGAAAGGTCGTCCCTCTCTCGGGCAAATAGCACCACACGGAATTATTCGAGCCGCCTGTCAGGCGCCTCGCTCAGCGCAGGCGCTTGCTCGCACCGCCGTCTGAGCGGCCTCCCAGCGCCTGCGCCACTCGCCAGAAGAACAGGACGATCAGCGCGATCGTCGACAGCAGAACGCCGGCTGGGCTGAAAACGTTGTCGAGGCACCACTCCCAGACCACGCGAACCACGTTGACGCTGCGTTGGCGGACCACCCGGCCCTCACCGCTGCTGGCGGTATAGTCGGAATATACGGAGTAGTTGCTTGGCGTCCCGAGCGACACGCCGGTCGACAATTCGGTTATGTGCGCGGCACGGGCCGCCGGGGAAACGTCCAGCACGAAGTCGCCCGTCCCCAGAATGGCAAAGGTCGCGCCATCATTGCCGGAGGATTTTACGGTAACGAGGGACCGCAGCATCGCGCCGGCGATTTCGCTGTCCAGCAGTACCTCGGCGAGCCCGGCTCGCTGCGGCTCGCTGACGTCCTCGTCGATATCGTCGTCTGCCGGTGCGGCGGCCCGTCGCGCAGACGGTGTGGCATCTGATGGCCGAACCTCGGGACGGTGTATCGTCGCAATCGACCGCAATACATCCTTCAGCGTCTCGCGCGACGCGTGCTCGGGCGGAGCCGGCCCGCCCGATGAGCTCGCCAAACCGCTCGGCGCGTCGAGAAAAGACATTGAACCGACAACCGCCATTCCCGTCGGGTCCGGCGCCCCGACCGATGCTTCCGGCTGATCCGCACGACCAAGCGCAGCGATCTGCGCGTCGCCGGGTACCTCCCAGCGTGCGATCCCGCCGATGCCGGCAATCGATCGATCGAGACGGAGGTCAACAATCGACGCAGTTTCACTTGGCGAAACGATCGACATTGGCGATGCGTCGGCATTGGCGCACGCGAGCAACAACAGGCCGACCGTCATCACGACGATCTGCCTGCGCCGTTGGCATGCAATTGAGGCCGGCATAGCCATTACCTCCGACCCGAAGCGCCAAGGATGCCGCTTTGGATGGCGATTTCCAGTACTTTGGGAGGATATTTCGCGTCGTACAAGGTTTTTGTCGCAGGAATGGGCAGGAATTACGGGCAACAAACCATTTTACGATGTATTTGGCGCCCCTCAGCAAGAAAGCTTCGGCCTATCGCTATATGCGATAGTCGAACCTAGGGCGTATTGGCTCTCAGCTGGAGCAATCCCAACTCGGCCTCGACGTCGCCTGAGGCGATGGCTTTCTCGTACCACTGCGTGGCTTTCGCCGTGTCTCCGGCAACGCCCCGGACCCCTGCGCGCCGGAGATAGATCGGGTCATAGGATTTTGCCAGGCGAATCGCTGCGCCGGCCACTCCCCCTTCCGCGGCACGCTCGAAGAAATGCCGCGCGGGGACAATATCGCCCTGCGCCATGAGCTCATCGCCCCGTTGGAGGAACAGCGCGGCCGCCGGAGACGGAATTACCGCCTTCGCGATGGGCGGAGCGGGGAGCGGCGGCTCAGACCGAGCGGCGACGACTACCGGATCCCGGGTCGGCGATCCAGTAGGTGCAACCACGGTCGAAGTCTGATGCGCGGGCATTTCCCGCGTCGGAGCCTGGGCAGCGACCCCACCTCTCGCGGATGGGGACTGAGCGCCCGGTGGCGCCGCTGCCATCGGCTGTTCTTGGTGGTCACCGCTCGCCTTGGACGGCGAATAAGCCGCCCCACTTGGCTCGGCCGGTGGCGCCGGCACCGCTGCCATCGGCTGCTCTTGGCGGTCACCGCTCGCCGCGGACGGCGAATGACCCGCCCCGTTTGGCTCGGCCGGTGGCGCCGCTGCCATCGGCTGTTCTGGGCGATCACCACCTGCTTTGAAGGGCGAATGAACCACCACATTTGGCGCGGCCGCTGCCGTCCGCGCTTCTGTGCGATCGCCGCCGCTCGCTTCGGACAGGCTGCCGACCTTGACCGGTTTCAAAACCGTCGCATCGGAGCGCTCGCCTGTCGCATGTCGCTGTTCGGTGCTGCCCACCAGCACGGGACCACGGCCCCCATCAGGGGCCGGCGCGACGGCAAGCTTGACGTTGTTGACGATAGCCTTCGCATGGACAAGCCACGCGGAGATGACGGGGCCGACTTCGCGGGAGGAAACGGACGCAGCGCCAAAGCCGATCACGATGCTGGCGGCGATACCTGTCGGAATGATCCACTTACGACGAAGTCCGACTGTGCGCGATTTCACCTGGCTCGGCTCCAGGATCTCATCGAGCCTGGCCAGAGAAGCCACCGACGGCAGCAGATTCGAGTCGACGGGCACCGGTTCCAACGCTTCCGCCTCCGGTGCAATTTTAGCCGCCGCCTCTTTTGCCGCATTTGCCGTGCTGGCGGACGCTTGCCATGGAAAGGGAGCTTTTTGCGGCGATGCGGCGGGTGGCACCGGCGACAAGGCGCGCTCGTCGTCGCCGACGTGATGTGCCGGGTCGCTGCTGGAAAGCCCCGCCGACCCTTCCGCCGGCGGCGTGCCGGTCGGTCTATCCTCAGACCGGACCGCCGGAGGTTCCGCCAGCGTCCCCCCCTCCTCCGTCACGCCGATGCCCTGACCCGCTGCGGGATATGGGGTTTCCACCGGACGCGACTCAAGCGAGCCCGCAGGCGGCTCATCGATGGGCGTTGGCGATCCCGAGTGATCCTCTGCCGACCCGCCGGTGACCGGCGTTTCGGCGGGTGACGCCGCGTGCCATTCATCCGCACCGGTCACGATGCCCGAG
>Ga0134126_10004158_pt1 | contig 18128 bp, 14 predicted proteins | sample KB31752_FD_96881 | JGI IMG/M metagenome (GOLD analysis project Ga0134126, IMG submission 96881) | Terrestrial soil microbial communities with excess Nitrogen fertilizer from Kellogg Biological Station, Michigan, USA - KB3-175-2 | ecosystem: Environmental > Terrestrial > Soil > Unclassified ...
GGCGGCTGCATTTCGTGTGTACCTTGACTTAGAAGCATGGCGTGACTGGTCGGGTGGTATCGAACCTACACACATTTCTGTTACGAAAATCAACCCGCCTTACCCGCCCGACGGGCGAATGTCCGCCCAACGCCACACAGCGAACGCATCGCCGCCGCCGATGCCGCCTTCCCACTCTCCATGCGCGGAAAATGTGCTTGCCTGCGGAGCCGCGATTCGCTGTCTGCCTGGCGTCAGGCCTGGAGTGTGTGGCGCGCCATCCATCGATCTGCCCGGCAGAAAGCTTTGGCGCCGCCCCTCGTGGACGAATGCGTGTGGTGGATTGGCTGGCTTGCTCGCCGGCCCGCCTGGCCATGGCGATGGCTCCGCTCCCGCCTGCTGCGTTCCCTCTACGCTCACGCCGATCCGCGCCTGGCTCAACCCGGATCCGTCCGTGAGCTCCGGGGGGCCGTCTATCGTGTGTCTCTCGCCGTCTCCACCCAAAATGGAGGCTGGAGCATGCGGGTGCGCTGAGGCCACCGGTTCGCTTTGCTATCCTAAGCGTGGCGAAGTGGCCGTCGGCCGGAGCCGGTTTTGCTATGTCCGCTCTGCCGCACATTGATCGGATCGATCCCCTGGCCGTCTTGCCCGGCGGTGAAGTCCGTATTCACGGCCGCGCCTTGATGGATCAGATCCCCAGCCAGGTGCGGGTGGGTGCCAGTCTGGCCCCCCTCATCGTCGCCAGCCCGAGCCTGCTGGTGGCGCGCATTGCCGAAGGCGCCGATTCGGCGCTTATCGAAGTACGGAATGCCAGCGGAGAAGAGGCCTTCTCGTCCCAGGAGATCCGTGTCGGGGTCTTGATCGCCGACAACCTGCACCCGGTGTGCAACCCGGTTCTGGACGCTGAGGGCAATATCTTCGTGACCCTGAGCGGTAGCCGCGGCCAAAAAACGCCCGTAAGCCTGTTCAAGGTGGATACCAACTTCACCGTCAAACCCTGGAGCAGCGCCATCACCAACCCCAGCGGCCTGGCGTTTGATCGTGAGGGCACTCTCTTCTGCTCCAGCCGCCACACGGGCTCCGTCTTTCGCCTCGCTGCCGACGGCGAGGCGGATTTGGTGGCGGAGGGGTTGGGCATTGCCACAGGAATTGCCTTCGACTCTGCCGGTGATCTTTTTGTCGGCGACCGCAGCGGAACCATCTTCAAGATTGATCGCCACCACCGTACCTTTGTGTTCGCAACGCTGGAGCCCAGCATTGCGGCCTACCATCTTGCCTTTGGCCCTGATGGCAACCTTTACGTCACCGGACCGAGTACCTCCAGCCATGACTCGATCTGGCGCATCACCCCCGAAGGCGTTGTTTCCTCCTTTTTCGAGGGGCTCGGACGGCCCCAGGGGCTGGCGTTTGACATCGAGGGTAACTTGCATGTGGTCGCCTCGCATGGAGGAAGGCGCGGCCTGATCCGCATTTCACCTCAAGGCCAGGCCGAGTGCGTTGTCAGCGGCAATAGCCTCGTGGGGGTGGCGTTTGCTCCCGCGGTTCGCGGTGGCCCGCACGCCGCCGCTCTCATTCTTGCCGCGCACACTTCGCTCTTCCATGTGGGCTGGCCGGTGCCCGGCCTGCCGCTGCCCATTTCTGCCCACCCCTGATGCAGGCAGAAATTATCGCGGTTGGCAGTGAACTCCTCGGCCCCGCCCGCCTGGACACCAACTCTCTCTACTTGGCTCTGCAACTGCAACAACTGGGCGTAGAGGTGGGGCGCAAGGCAGTTCTCCCCGACCGTGTTGACGATCTGGCCGAGGCCATCTCCGCCGCCTGTCGCCGCTCGCCTCTGGTCTTCACCACTGGCGGCTTGGGGCCAACGGAAGACGACATAACCGTACCTGCCGCCGCGCGGGCCCTGGGGGTTGCGTTACAACTGGACGACACGGCTGTACACCGCCTGCGTTGGCGCTTCCGCAAGCGGCACCTTCGCTTTACTGCCAACAATCTGCGCCAAGCCATGCGGCTTTCACCAGCCCGGTGGCTGCCCAATTCGGTTGGCTCCGCCATGGGACAGTGGTGCCCGACCCCCCTCGGTCACCTCGTCCTCCTCCCCGGACCTCCGCCGGAGCTGCATCGCATGGTGAGCGAGCAGGTACTGCCGCGCCTGGTAAAACTGGTCCCACGCTCGGCTCGCTTCACTCGCGTCCTCAGCCTGGTGGGACTGGGCGAGTCTCAGGTGGATGCGCTCGCCGCACCGATCTATAGCCGCGTCGCCAATCCCTCTACTACCATTCTGGTGACGGCTCCGCAGCAGGTCGAATTGCACTTTACCGCTATCGCGTCGACGCTGGCTGCGGCCCAAGCGCGCGCCGACCGGCTTGCCAGCCAGGTCGCCCGGCGGATGGGAAATGCCGTGTTCAGTCGCGAGCAAAACAGCTTGGCGGCAACCGTTGGCGGCCTCCTGCGGCAGAAGGAGCAGACGCTCGCGGTGGCCGAAAGTTGCACGGGTGGGTTGCTGGGCGCCTCGCTCACACAAGCGCCCGGTGCCTCAGACTTCTTCCTCGGCGGGGTCCTCTCGTACGCCGACTCCGTAAAGCTCCATCACCTCGGTGTTCCCGCGGCGACCCTGCGTCGTTACGGTGCGGTCAGTGCTCCCACTGCCGCCGCCATGGCCACAGGCGTGTGCCGGCTCATGGGATCCGACTGGGGCATCTCCATCACCGGGGTGGCCGGGCCCTCCGGAGGTAGCCGTAGCAAGCCTGTGGGCACCGTCTTTGTCGGCCTCTGCGGAACCGCGCGACCGGTCGAAACCTTCCGGTTACGCCTCTCCGGCGACCGCGACCGCATCCGTGCTTCCAGCGTCCAACTGGCGCTCAATCAACTCCGCCTTGCGCTTCAGTAAGGCTGCACGTCAGCGCTAGAACCGAAGCAGGTCGGCAATGGCTCGATACAGGTCGTCGGCCTGGGGCAGAATCACGTCTTCCAGCGCCGGTTGGTAGGCGCAAAAGACATCCTTGGCGGCGACCCGTCGCACCGGCGCGTCCAGATCCTCAAAGAGCTCGTCCGCGATGCGGGCGGCGATCTCCGCTCCGTAGCCGAAACTCAGCACGTCCTCATGGGCGACCAGGACGCGCGAAGTCTTCCGTACCGAGGCGGCGATGGCTTCCCAGTCATAGGGCGCCAGGCTGCGCAAGTCAAGCACCTCCACCGAGGCGCCTTGTTCATGCGCCAGCTTGTCGGCGGCCTGCAGTGCCCGCTGCACCACGGCGCCGTAGGTGACCACGGTGAGATCGGTCCCGCTGCGCGCCGTCCGTGCCTTGCCAAAGGGAATGCAGAAGTCCTTGCCGGGATGCGGCCCGCGGTTGAAGGGTTCCCGGTAGAGCCGCTTGTGCTCCAGAAACAGTACCGGGTCTTCGCCGCGCAGCGAGGTGCGCAGCAATCCACAAGCATCCACCGCCGTCGAAGGCATGGCGACCCGCAACCCGGGGATATGCGTGAACAGCGATTCGCCGCACTGGCTGTGGTAAATGGCGCCGCCGGTCAGATATCCACCAATCGCCACGCGCAGCACCACCGGGGATGCGAAACTGTTGTTCGACCTCCAGCGCATGACCGCCAACTCGTTGCGCAGTTGCATCATGGCCGGCCAGATGTAATCAAAAAACTGAATCTCCGGCACCGGCTTCAGCCCACGTGTGGCCAGTCCGATGGCACGGCCCACGATCGAGGCCTCGGCCAGGGGGGAATTGAAAACCCGGTCGCTGCCGAACTTGCGCTGCAGACCCCCGGTGACCTTGAAGACCCCGCCTTTGCCCTTGACCTTTTCCAGGTTCTCTTCGCGGGTGCAATCGGCCACATCTTCTCCGAAAACAAGAATTCGAGGATCGCGGGCCATCTCCTCGTGCAGGCAGGTGTTGATCGCATCCACCATCGTCTGCGGCTTTTCGTTCTCCGGTGCGGGTTGGCTGGCGAAGGCGTCCGACGTCATGTCCACGTCAGGCGAATAAACGAAGTCATAGATGGAGTCGGGCGTCGGGATCGCGGCCGCAAGCGCCTCTTCGCTCGCCGCCACTACCTCCGCTTCCACCTCCGCATCCAGCTTCTCCAACTCCGCGCTGCTCGCCAGCCCTTGTTCCAGAATCGCCTTCCGCAGCCGGGTGATCGGATCGCGGCGGGCCTCTTCTTCACGTTCGGATTCGGGGCGATACAGCCGCTCATCGTCAGATAGGGAATGCGAATAGGGTCGCACCACCTGGGCGTGCACCAGTGCCGGTCCCCGCCCTTCACGGCAATAACGCACCGCTTCACTCATCATCGAATAGCTGGCCTGCAGGTCACAGCCGTCGCCTCGAAAGATCCCCAGATTGGGGAACTTCTCCACCGCCGCGGACAGGCTCCCGCCCGATCCCTGCACCTCGGACGGCACCGAAATGGCGTAGCCGTTGTCCTCGATCAAGAAGATGACCGGCAGTTTTTCGCAGCAGGCGCCATTCAGTGCTTCCCAGAACTCTCCCTCGCTGGTGGCGCCCTCGCCCGAGCTCACTAGCACCACTTCATCTCCAGCGTGGCTGACTTGTTGTGGGTGAGGGTGTTCCTTCAGCCAGCGGCCTATCTCCGCCCGCCGGTTCAGCTGCCGGCCTGCTTCAGCGCATCCCACCGCCTGCAGAAACTGCGTCCCGGTGGGGCTGGAGCTGCTGACAATGTTGTACTTGGCGTGGCCCCAATGCGAGGGCATTTGCCGCCCTCCCGAGGCCGGGTCATTGGCCGCTCCCACCGCTTCGAGCAGCATCTCCGTTGCCGTCACCCCCAATCGCAGGCACAAGGCGCGGTCGCGGTAGTACGGGTACACCCAATCCTTGCCGGCTACCAGCGCCTCTCCCGCGGCGGCGGTGATTGCCTCATGGCCGGCGCCTGAAATTTGGAAATAGATCTTCTGCTGCCTTTTGAGCAAGATCTCACGGTCGTCCAAACGCCGCGAAAGTACCATGACGCGGTACAGTGCCAGCACGCGGTCGGGGGCTAGCGCGTCGGCCGCAGCTTCGGGCGAACGGGGAGCGGAAACCTTAAGGGCCATTCCTGTCATTATCGAAGCTGCGCCAGCTTCGCGTCAACAAACCGAGCGGTATGAGCTCGTTACAGCTTATACAGTTCCCGCAGCCGCTTGCTTTGGTTGCGGCTGACCGGAACTTCGGTCTGGCTCTTGTCGTCCATGCGCAGTTGATAGCTGCTGTTGAACCACGGAACAACTTCCTTGACGTGGTTCAGGTTCACCAAGTATGAGCGATGCGCGCGCCAGAACATGGCCGGATCCAGGGTAGCTTGCAGATCCTCAATGGTATGGAAGGTGGCCTGTCCTTCCATGTGGCGGGTAGCCACCTGGATGACGCCGTCTTCGATCCGGGCGAAGACGACCTCCTGCGGGTCGAGAAGGAATTGCCGTCCCCCTGCCTTCACCAGAAGCTTGGCTGCCGCCGGGGTGCGCCGGGAGTCCAGCATCTCCAGGACGCGATCAATTTTGCCGGCCACCGAATCGCCCACCTGCATCTGTCGCTTGACTCGCTCCATGGCCTTCGTCAGGCGGGCGTGATCGAAAGGCTTCAGCAGGTAGTCCAGCGCGTTCACCTCAAACGCCTGTACGGCGTATTGGTCGAAGGCTGTGGCAAAAACCAGGTGCGGCATGGGCAGGTGCTTCGCTTCCAGCATGCGCACCGTGCCGAATCCATCGAGGCCCGGCATCTGGGCGTCCAGGAAAAGCAAGTCCGGCCGGTATTGCTTCACCAGTTTGATCGCCTCCAGGCCGTTTTCGCCTTCGGCAACCACCTCGACCTCGGGAAATGCACGCAGCAGGAACCCGAGCTCGCGCCGCGCGAGTTTCTCATCGTCCACGATGATGGTGGAAATGGACATCGGTCACGCCCAGTATAACCATCGGCAAGCGGTGGCTGGGGCAAAGATGATAAGGTGCAAAGAGGATGTCTCGCAAACCCACCCTGCCGCGAGATTTACAATCCTCCTCTCCCTCTTCCACCTCCACCGTGCTCGGGGACGCGGATTTGCATTGGTTTCAGGAAGGTCGGCACTTGCGGCTTTACGAAAAGCTGGGAGCGCATTTATCGGCGTCGGGCGTGGGGACCCATTTTGCCGTTTGGGCTCCCAACGCCGAAGAGGTATGCGTAATCGGTGATTTCAACCACTGGACCCCAGGCCAGTCCGGCTTGGTTCCGCGTGCCAACTCCGGCATTTGGGAGGCGGACGTCCCTGCGGCTGTACCTGGGACGATTTACAAATTCGCCCTTCGCCCGCGAGGTTCGGCTCACTGGATTCAAAAGGCTGACCCGTTTGCCTTTCAAGCCGAAGTCCCGCCGCGCACCGCTTCGGTCGTTTCGGACATTGCCTACAGCTGGAATGACCACAACTGGATGCAGCGCCGGACCACCGCCAACAGCGGCCGCGCGCCGATGGCTATTTATGAGCTGCACTTCGGTTCGTGGATGCGTGTGCCCGAAGACAACAATCGCCCCCTTACCTATCGGGAGATGGCGCCGCGCCTGATCGAACACCTGCTCCGTACCGGTTTCACGCACGTCGAGTTCTTGCCTCTTATGGAGCACCCGTTTTATGGGTCCTGGGGGTATCAGACGACCGGCTATTTTGCTCCCTCCAGCCGCTACGGCTCTCCCACCGATTTAATGTTCCTGGTGGATCAGCTCCATCAGCATGGCATCGGCGTCATCTTCGATTGGGTACCCTCACACTTTCCCAACGATCCTCACGGCCTCGCCGGCTTCGATGGCACTCATCTCTACGAACACGCCGATCCCAGGCAGGGCTATCACCCCGACTGGCACTCCTGCATCTTCAACTACGGTCGCCACGAGGTCCGCAGCTTCCTCCTCAGCAGTGCGATGTTTTGGCTCGATCGTTACCATGCCGATGGGCTGCGCGTGGATGCGGTCGCCTCCATGCTCTACCTCGATTACTCGCGCAAGGAAGGCGAGTGGATTCCCAATCAGTTCGGCGGCCGCGAAAATCTCGAAGCCATCTCCTTTCTGCGCCAGCTGAATCAAGACGTCTACTCCGCGTTTCCGGATGTTCAGACCATCGCCGAGGAATCAACGGCCTGGCCCATGGTGTCCCGCCCCACCTATCTCGGAGGCCTCGGGTTTGGCATGAAGTGGGATATGGGCTGGATGAACGACACCCTGGAGTACATGGCGCACGATCCCATCCATCGTCGTTTTCACCATAACCAGCTGACCTTCCGGCAGATCTACGCCAACCACGAAAACTTCGTCCTTCCCCTGTCCCACGACGAGGTCGTTCATGGCAAGGGTTCTCTGCTTGCCAAAATGCCGGGAGACGAATGGCAGAAGTTTGCCAACCTCCGCCTCCTGCTGGGCTTGCAGTACGGCCAGAACGGCAAAAAGCTGCTGTTCATGGGCGACGAATTCGGCCAGGGTGATGAATGGAACCACGAAAGCAGCTTGCCCTGGCACCTGCTGCAATACCACGTTCATGCCGGCATGTTCCGCTGGGTCTCCGATCTCAACCGTGCTTATCGGGAACATCCCGCACTGTACGAACGCGACTTTGAGCCGGGTGGCTTTCAGTGGGTGGATTGCAACGATGCGGCGGACAGCACCCTGAGCTGGCTCCGGTGGGCATCTTCGGAAGCTCCGCCGGTGCTGGTGGTCTGCAACTTTACTCCCGTGCCACGATATGACTACCGGTTGGGGGTTCCGCGCCCAGGCGCCTGGTTGGAAGTGGTCAACAGCGATGCCACGGTGTACGGCGGTAGCGGCATCGGAAATCTAGGGAAGGTCGTGGCGACCGCCCAAGCCCATCACGGTCAACCGGCTTCGCTCTCCCTGCGGCTCCCTCCGCTGGCTTGCATCTTCTTGCGCGCGGAAGCCTGACGGGGCCGCGCCGGACCCCGCGCCCGTCAATGCCCTTGGGTATACGCCACGAGCTCGGCCAGTTTCTGTCGGGCAGCGCCTGACTGCAGCGACTCTCGCGCGAGAGCAATGCCCTCGCGCCACGTGCCTGCTTTTCCTCCGGCCACCAATGCCGCACCGGCATTCAGGCACACAATGTCCTGCAACGCTCCCTCCGCGCCCGACAGTACCTCGTGCAGCATGCGAGCTGCCTCGCTCCGGCTGTGGCAGGCGAACTCTTCGACCCGGGCGCGCGGCAACCCCAGTTCCCGTGCGTCCAGGGTGAAAGTTTCAAGGCTGCCGTCACGGACCTGTGCCACATCGTTAAGGTCGGTGGTCGAGAATTCACCCAGGCCATCACGGCTGCGCACCACGAAGCTGTGCCGCGTCCCCAATCTCATCAGTGCCTCCGCCAGCTTGGGCACCAGGTCCGCTGCGCTCACACCCACCACTTGCGCGCGGGCACCGGCTGGGTTTGTCAACGGCCCCAGCAGGTTGAATATGGTGCGCACCTTGAGCGCCCGCCGCGCCGGCATCACCGCACCCATCGCCGGATGCACCAGCGGGGCAAACAAAAACGCCATCCCCACCGTTTCCAGGCAGGCGCCCAGCCGCGCCACCGGAAACTGAAGGTTCACGCCGGCCTCTTCCAATACATCCGCGGAACCGCATGGGCTCGTGCTGCTGCGATTTCCGTGTTTGGCTACCGCCAGCCCCGCGCCGCTGACTGCCAGAGCCGCCGCGGTGGAGACATTGAATACCGCCCGTCCGTTCCCGCCCGTTCCGCAGGTGTCAACCCACTCCCCGGATTTTCCCGTTACGCCGATGTCGGCCATGGCCGCACGCATGCCCTCGGCAAAGCCGGTAAGTTCTTCGACGGTCTCTCCTTTGGCCGCCAGCGCGATGAGTACCGCCGCAACCTGCAGGTCGTGCTCCGCCGTTTGGTTCCCGGGAGTGAACAACGCTCCCAGTAGCATTTGCGCCTCTTCTCGGGGCAAATCCTCGCGCCGCAGCAGCCGCTGCAGCAGTTCCGGTATTTGACCTTCGCCCGCCGGTCTAGAGGTTGCCATTGCGCAAGCTGGCCATGTCGATGGAGAAGCGATACTTGACGTCGCTCTTCACAACCCGGTCATAGGCCGTATTGACTTTCTGAATGGGTATAACTTCCACATCGCTTACCATGTCGTGCTTGGCGCAGAAATCCAGCATCTCCTGCGTTTCACCAATTCCGCCGATCAGCGATCCTGCCAGGGTCCGGGCTTGCATGATCAACCCTCCGGCGATGACTTCCAGGGGCTTGTCCGGTACGCCCACCAGCACCAAAGTGCCACCGGTGCGCAGCGTGCTGACGTAGGGGTTTACATCGTGCGCCGCCGCCACCGTGTCGATGATGATGTCCAAGGTACGATTGCGGGCCTGCATGGCGCCCTCATCGTTGGAAAATACGACCTGCTTGGCGCCCAGCCGATGAGCGTCCTCTTCCTTCCCACGCGAGCGGGTGAATAGCGTCACCTCAGCCCCCATGGCCTTGGCCAGTTTGATCGCCATATGGCCTAATCCGCCCAAACCGACAACGCCCACACGGGCTCCCGGGGCAGTTTTCCAGCGGCGTAAAGGAGAGTAGGTGGTAATCCCCGCGCACAACAAAGGTGCGACGCCCGCGAGTCGGCCTTCCTCATGGCCGATGCGCAGCACAAAGTCTTCGTCCACAACAATGTGGTCGGAATACCCACCATACGTCGGCGAGCCGTCCTTGTCCTTGCTGTTGTAGGTGAAGTTTGCTCCCGGTTCACAAAACTGTTCATGGCCGGCGCGGCAATTGGCACACAACCGGCAGGAGTTGACCATGCAACCCACGCCGACCAGATCGCCCGTCTTATAGCGGGCCACCGCGCTCCCCACGCTCTGCACCCGGCCGGCAATCTCGTGCCCCGGCACCATGGGGAAGATGGCCCCGCCCCATTCATCCCGCGCTTGGTGAATGTCGCTGTGGCAAATGCCGCAGTACAGGATTTCAATGTCCACATCCCGCGGCCCCATCTCCCGCCGCTCAAACTGAAACGGCGCCAACGGGCTTCGCGCACCCACGGTTGCGTACCCGATTGCTTTTCTATGCGGCTGGCTCATGACCGATTGTACCTTTCCCTGCTAGCTATACTGGCGTCCGCCGGTCGATCCTTCATCGGCAAAAATGGTGATCCGCACGCTGTTCGGATCCACCACCAGTGCCGGTATCTGTTCGGCTGTCGCGGTGCGTTCTGCCAATTGCTTTACCGCCCACGCCTTGGCCGCTCCGGTGATCAAGAACCAGACGTGGGTGGCCGCGTTAATCAATTGCGGGGTGAACGTGATCCGCGCGTGAGGATGAGCGGCCGTCTCCGCCACCGCGCGCACCAGCGCGGCCTGATCCTGGTACGGATCCCGGCCGGGGAAAAGGGAACCGGTATGTCCGTCGGCTCCCATGCCCAGAATGATCAAGGGGAATACCGGTGTGCCGTGCGTTCCTTTGGCCACCCGTCGCCCGATCTCAGCCGCATAGGCAGCCGCGCACTCAGCCGGAGGAAGCGAGGTCAACGGAGCATGGACGTGCTCCGATGGGACGCGTGCCGGGCCCAGAAGCCGGTCCTGCGCCAGCTTGAAGTTGCTGTCTGGGTCGGTCGGAGGCACGACGCGCTCATCGCTCCAGTAAAAGCGCATCCGGCCATTAACGCCATGCTTGGCCCAAGCGTCGTAAAAAGCGCTGGCCGAGCGCCCGCCCGTGAGGGCCACCGCCATCTCCCCTTGCACCTCACGGGCACGCTCGTCCAGGTGCCGGCAAAATTCCCCCGTGAGATCGGTGATGCTCCCGCTTGTGACCCATTCCACCATGGTGGTTACGCGCCTTCCTTTTTCACTGCGTGTCCGCCAAACTCATTGCGCAGTGCCGCGATCACTTTGGCGCTGAACGATTCGTCCTGCCGCGACCGTAACCGCGCCAGCAGCGATAGCGTCAAAATTGGGGCAGGCACGTTTTCATCGAGCGCCGTCTGTACCGTCCACCGGCCCTCGCCCGAGTCGTCCACGTAGCCTCGCAGGCTCTCCAGATGCGGTTCCCTGGCAAACGCGTTTTCCGCCAGTTCGCACAGCCAGGAGCGAATGACGCTCCCCTGGTTCCATAAGTGTGCCACGGCCCGCAAGTCCAATGGATATTGCGACTTCTCCAGAATCTCAAACCCTTCACCGTAAGCTTGCAGCAGCCCGTATTCAATCCCGTTGTGTACCATCTTCACGAAATGCCCGGAGCCGGCCGGGCCGGTATACAAGTACCCCTGCGGTGGCGCCAGCGTCTTCAAGATCGGTTCCACCCGGTTGAAAATCGCCTGCTCACCACCGACCATGAGGCAATAACCGACCGTCAGTCCCCAAACCCCTCCGCTGGTGCCCGAATCCAGAAAATGCACGCCCTTCTTTTGTGCCATCCCGGCGTGGGTGATTGAGTCTTTGTAGTTGGAGTTGCCCCCGTCTATCAATACATCGTCCGCCGCCAGATGGCCCAACAAGTCGGAGACCGTCTGGGTCGTGATCGCGCCGGATGGCACCATGATCCATACCACCCGCGGCGCCGTCAGGCGTTGTACCAGATCCCCCAAATTGGCCGAGGCTTCGGCTCCCAGGTCTCGGGCGTGTTGGATCGCCTGTGCCGAGGGGTCAAAGACCACCACTTCGTGCCCTCCGCGAAGCAGCCGTTCCGTCATATTGCCGCCCATCCGTCCCAACCCAACCATCCCCAGTTTCATCGTGTCTCCTTTGTCCGTTCTTCCGTTTCACTTGGTTCGAAATCACTTCCGTGCCGCAGTTGGTTCAGCATGTCCTGCATTCTCAGTCGTAACCCCTCCATCTCTTCGGCCGATGCGCCGGCAGCCACCTGCAGCGGCCCGCTCCATACCCCACGCAGCCGCGTAAACGGTTTCGGCACTTGCAGTTGGTCCCAACTGCGCATCGTCCAGGCATGTCGCGGCGAGGCATGCAGGGCGTAGATCGGCGCTCCCGTCGCTTCGGCCAGACGAATGGCGCCGCCCTTCGCCTGAAACCTTGGCCCCCGTGGCCCATCCACGGTAAGCGCGATCGGCTGCCCCCGCTCCAGGGCCCCCGTCATGGCCAGCAGCGCGTCCTGACCGCCACGCGTGCTGGAACCGCGAAACAAACGATATCCCAGCCGCTCCGCTACCTGCGAGATGAGCTCGCCATCAAAATGCTGGCTGACCAATACTCCAAAACCTCGGTCGCGTGCGAACCAGGCGATGGGCAAAATGCAGCGGTGCCAGAATACATAAATCGCCGGCCGGGGCGGGTTCGTGAAGGCGCCCTCGGGCACACCCCCGGGCAGTTCCCACCGCCAGCTGCGCCCCAGGCACCGGATCATGGCCGGAGTCAGCCATCGTGCCGCTCCCAGCACGCGCCGCTGCTTTCTGCTCCAGTTCGGCGCTGCCGCCACCGCAAACTCCCCATCGGCCGATGTGGTGCTGGCGCTGCGCATGGCTGTTTCGATTGTAACCGCTGCCCTATAATGAGAAGGCAACGGAATGCCTGCCTCCGCGCCATCCCTTTCCCTCTCCGATGTGCGTCGCTGGGCGGCCCAATACAATCTCATCCCCCTCACCCGCACCCTGCTGGCCGATCTCGATACACCTGTCGCCGCCTATGTAAATTGCCTGCGCGGCCACCGTACCCCGTACTCCTACCTGCTGGAGAGCGTTGAAGGCGGCGAGAAGCTGGGTCGGTTTTCCTTTTTGGGAGTGGACCCGGATCTCATCATCCGTCAGCGGGCGGGCAAGGTGATGCTGCGCCGTTTCTCTCGCCAGCCATCTCCCAAGCCTTGGAAGCTGCAAGCGCAGCCCCTGCTCGATGCCGTCCGCGCGGAGGCGCTCCGCCGCCGGGTTGCACCTTTGCCCGGCCTGCCGCCGTTTCTGGCTGGGGGAGTCGGTTTTTTGGGCTACGATGTGGTGCGTTCGTTGGAGCGCCTCCCCGAATCGGCCCGCGACGACCTTCAGTTGGACGAATCGCTGCTGATGTTTTTCTCGCGGCAGTTGATCTTCGATCACGTCCGCCGCGAGATCACCCTGGTGGCCTGCGTTCGCTCCGATGCCGCTGCCGGGGCCGAAGGTTCACTCACCGCGGAATATAAGCGCGCCCTCGAAGACCTCGAAGCCATGGCCAAGCGGCTCCGCCGCGCACCTCGGCTGCCCACCGCGCCGCCCGAGAAGGGCCCCATGGCGGTCTTCCCCAACTGGGAGCGCACCCGCTTCGAACACGCCGTCCGCCGCGCCAAGGAGTACATCGAGGCCGGAGATGTCTTTCAGGTCGTGCTCTCCCAACGCTTTGACGTCGCCACCCGGGTGCCGCCCCTTACCGTGTACCGCGCCTTGCGCAGCATCAATCCCTCGCCCTACATGTTCTTCCTGCAACTGGGCCCGGTGACGCTGGTGGGCGCGTCTCCCGAGTTGCTGGTTCAGGTCACCGGCGACCAGATCCTCTATCGGCCTATCGCCGGCACCCGCCCCCGGGGCCTCGACGAAGCCCAGGACGCGGAGCTCAGCCATGAACTCCTCGCCGACGAGAAGGAGCGCGCCGAACACATCATGCTGGTGGACCTGGGACGCAACGATGTCGGCCGCGTGGCCGCCACCGGCTCGGTCGCTGTGCCTGCCCTGATGACCGTGGAGAAGTATTCCCACGTGCAGCACCTGGTCTCCGACGTTCGCGCCACCCTCGCCCCCAATCGCGATATGTTCGAGGCGTTGGCCGCCTGCTTTCCGGCCGGCACGCTGACCGGTGCCCCGAAAGTGCGGGCCATGCAGATCATCGAGGAGTTGGAACCCACCCGCCGCGGTGCCTACGGCGGCAGCGTCGTCAATTTCGACTTTGCCGGACACTTGAGCGCCTGCATCCTGATTCGCGCCATTGTGTTCCGCCCTGGACGCGCCTCGGTGCAGTCCGGCGCCGGCATCGTTGCCGATTCTGTTCCCGAACGTGAGTATTTGGAGTGCGTCAATAAAGCCGGCGCCATGATGCGCGCCCTGGAGCGTGCCCGCGCCGGTCTCTAATCATGATCTTCCTGCTCGACAACTACGATTCCTTCACCTACAACCTCGCCCAGTACTTCGGCGAACTCGGTCAGACGGTCGTGGTGCGCCGTAACGATCAGGTCACTTTGGAAGAGATCGAGGCCCTCCGTCCCGCCGCGCTCGTCATCTCCCCCGGCCCTTGTGCGCCCGATCAGGCCGGGATCAGTGTCCCCGCGATTCGCCATTTTGCCGGGCGTTTGCCCATTCTTGGTGTGTGCTTGGGCCATCAGGCGATTGGTCAGGCTTTCGGCGGCCGAATTGTCCGGGCCCCCGTGCTGATGCACGGCAAAACCAGTCCCATCGAACACGACGGCCGTACGATCTTCCGTGACTTGCCCCAACCCTTTTCGGCCACCCGCTATCACTCTCTCGTGATTGACCCGAGTTCGCTCCCTGACTGCCTCGATGTGTCAGCCCGTACCCCCACGGGCGTGATCATGGCCGTCCGCCACCGCCAGTGGCCGGTCGAAGGGGTGCAGTTTCACCCGGAAAGCGTTCTCACTCTCGCCGGCAAGCGGCTCCTGGCCAACTTCCTCGAAATCTGCCTTCGCCCCTGCCGCACCGATGAAGTCTCCGCTTAATTCGCTTTTTGCCGGGCGGTGGCCTTTTCCATCTCCGCCTGCAGTTCCGCGCTCAGCAGGGGCTGCCGCAGGTAGGCGTCCACTCCCAGCGGCGCGTAGGCTCGCGGTGAGCCATAGGCGATGATCCGAACTTTCGGCAGTTGCCGCCGCAGTGTCTGAATCAGCGGCGTGAGCGAGAGCCGGTACTGCAGCACCGCCACATCCACCGGCAGGCCCCGCTTGACCGCCTGCATGGCCCGGTCGGCTTCGACGAACGCCCACACTTTGCCCGCTTCCTGCAGCAACTCACTCAGAAACGGTTTGCGGACGCTGGAATTGTCAACAAGCAAGATGGACTTTCCAGTCATTGTGGTTCCCCCCCACAGCTCACCCTACTGGCTTATCCACCACCTCAATCGTGCCCATCCGGATCTCGCTGCGGCTCTTGTTCCCACTGGCCGCTTCAGTGCTTCCCGGGCAGCTACGGGTTGATATGTAGCACACGTCAACTGTCACATGCAAACAATTTCATGTGGACAGCGGAGAAGTTGAATTGTGGGGAATTGGAGCGGGAGACGGGATTCGAACCCGCGACTTCGACCTTGGCAAGGTCGCACTCTACCACTGAGTTACTCCCGCAGGAAGAACCCCACTGTACCACGCTTCCGCGCCAACGAAAAGGGCCTGGGAGGCTTTCGCCCCCCAAGCCCTTGGGTGCGCTTACGGGTTGCATCTAAGAACCCAACTCCCAATTGGGAGTTGCGCTGTTCCGCAAAAATAAACGAAAGGCCCCGGTCTCCCGGGGCCCTTCGTGGATGTCCCCGGGCAATGCCCGAGGCGGTGGACGGTTGAATTTGGCTGTGGCGTTCGCCACGCTCAGCTTATCGAGGCGCAACGCCTCTAAGCCCCAGCCACCTCGCAAGTCCAAGTCTTGCTACATTTACTGCCAGAAATTTCCACTGGACCACCTCCTTTCCTGCGTGCCCCCATCAAATCACTTTGCGCTCGGCAATGCAAGTTCGTGGCTAGGGGTGGCTGTAGATCTCCTGGTAACGAGTGGCGTTCCGTAGCACCGCCTGGATGTATCCGCGGGTCTCGCTAAACGGCACCGATTCGATGAACTCGTCCAGGCTCACTCCTGGAAATTCTTGCTGCCACGCCTGCACCCGGGAAGCTCCGGCGTTGTAGCCGGCCAGCGCGTAGGCGGGCTGACCGAACTGCTGCAAAAGCCCCTGCAACTCCGCCGCCCCCAGTGCCACGTTGAGCGCCGGATTGTATAAATCATCCGCCGAGAGCCGCCCCGGCCCCTTCAGCCTTTGCCACTCCGTCGGCAACTGCCGCAAACGACCGCGAGCCGTATCCAGCACCAACTGCATGAGCCCTCGGGCATAGGCACGCGACAGCGAGGTGGGGTTGAACCCCGATTCCTGTCGAATCAATCCCCGCAGCAAGTTCTGATCCAGCCCGAAGTGCTCCGCCACCGCCGCCAGGTCTTGCGGGAAAGGGGCAGGGAACAGTGCCTGCCAGTCTTCCTGCGGCAGTTGGTTGGGCTGCAGTTCCATATAGTTCGGTACCGCGCGGATCATCACCGTCATGCCTTGACTCCAGGCTCCGCGCTCGCTGTCAATCTCTGCCAACTGCCGCGCTACCGTTAGCGAAGCCCGGGCGGGCAGTGCGTAGGCAACATGGGCCAGGATGGCGGCTGCGGGATCGAGCAGACCCGCTTGCTGCAGCCATGTGGCTCGCTGCACATCGTCCGCATCGGCCGCCGGTATGGGGGTGACCTCCGGGGTGGCGGGATGGCTTGCGAACTGTTCCAGCCAAGTGGCCCGCGCTCTTGGGACAGCCCCCCTCCCGACCCGCTTTCGTGCTTGCTGTCCAAAGTAGGTTCCTGGAAAATGGGTCGCCGCAGCCTCAAAGCAGGCCTGTGCCAGCCTGGCGTCGCTATGGCGTTCGGCCCACACGCCCCGCCAATACAGCGCATCCACCGCCGCAGGCCCCTGCGGATACTGCCGCAGATACTTCTCCAGCAGCGCCGGAGTCCGCGCCGCGCCTTGCCGGAAAGACGCCCATGCCGCGCGCCAAAGCGCCGACGGCCCATAGCTTGAGCGGGGAAACAGCCGCTGCAGCCGCTCGAATCGTTCCTCAATCGCGGCATCATCGCCGGCCAGAACCGCATCGTTTCCGGCCTCGTGCAGCGCGCGCGCATACCACGCGCTATGGGCGAATTCCTTGCCCAGTGCCGCGAGCGGCGCCGCGATATCTTCCGACTGCCCCTTGCGCCGCGCCAGTTCGATTTCCAGCTCCAGCCCTTCGGCCCGTTGGCTGGTGTGCAACAGGCGTTTCAGCTCGGTGGCTGTGGTGATCAGATGGCCGGCGTTCAGCCACGCGCGGGTTTCGAGTCCCAGCAGACGCGCCCGCTCTTTGGCTGGAGCCATCCCTTCCGCTCGCGCCCAGGTATCGGCCGCCTCCTGGTATTTCCCCGCGGCGTTCCACGCCGCCGCCTGTCGTTCGGTGAGCTTCCAGTCGGCCGCCAGTCCTGGGTCGCGTTGCAGTTGATCGAGCCACTGCGGCATCGCCGCCTTGGCTTCGCTTGATGCCGGATATTCGTACACCAGCCGGCGTTCCAGCCGTGCCGCCGTGCTGGCGTCTCCCTGGTGGTCGGCCGCCTGGGCTTGCAGCCAGATCATCTCCGGGTCATCGGGAAAGCGTCCCGCCCACTCCCCGGCTTCCTGCCACTCCTTCGCCGCCCCGGCCGCGCGCGCGGCCGTCTTGCCGATCACGGCCGCGAACGGATCATCGCTCCTGACCGTGTACAACTGCGCCGCGCTCAACACTCCGGCGTTGTCATGTGCTGCCGCCAGCAGCCGCACCAGGTCAGCCGTGGCGGCATCGCGAACCGGTATCCATTGTGCCGCTCTGGCCAGGTCCTGCTGTGCCGCTGCCGTCTTGCCCTGCGCCGTCTCGCCTCGGCCCAGCACATACGCCGCCAGCGCCTTCTCTCGCGTGCTGGCTCCCGGATCTTGGGCCACCTCCCGCAATTGCTGTTCGGCTTGGTTCACCTCTTCCGCCGACGGTGATGCCGCCGGCCCGGACAGGCTCACCGCCGGCGCCGTGCCTATGCTCAGATACAGTCTTGCCGCGGCTCGTGGAAAATTGCGCGCGGGGCCTGCTTGAGGCAGCACCGCCAGCAGGGCGGCCAATCCGCCAACGCCCGCTATTCGACCAATCGTGGCGCGGCCTCCTCGAAGATTTTCATCGCAGCCCCATTCCCCTCTGCAAAACGCCCAGCGAATGCCCGTCGGCACCGCTCCAACTCAGGTGCAAAGCGGCTGCGCCAGTCTCCTGTCGCTTGCCCGGTGGCAAATTCCGGCCCTCGTTCCCTTTGCAAATACAGCTTCAAATCTTCAACCAACAGCGTGGCAAACCGCTGCGCCGGCGAACCATCTTTTCGGCCGGCCACGGGTGGGGCAAGGCTCGTGCCCGCCGCCGCCGGCTGGAGCACGGCCGCCACGGGTCGGCTGCCCAAGGCGCGCTCCAGCAAAAGCAGACCGCACCACTGA
>Ga0134126_10004159_pt1 | contig 18124 bp, 17 predicted proteins | sample KB31752_FD_96881 | JGI IMG/M metagenome (GOLD analysis project Ga0134126, IMG submission 96881) | Terrestrial soil microbial communities with excess Nitrogen fertilizer from Kellogg Biological Station, Michigan, USA - KB3-175-2 | ecosystem: Environmental > Terrestrial > Soil > Unclassified ...
CGCACCTCCTGGCCGGGCTGATCCACCGTAATCGGCTGCGTCAGTTCCAGTGGTTCGGGTGGCTCCGGGATGCGGCTGGAACAGGCACCCAGCGCGGTGCTCAAGATGATCAACAGGCCGACGTGCAGCCAGCGGTGGATACCCAGCATGTTCAGATCCTTTGGCTCCCTGCCATGGGTTTCAACCCTAGCGGGTTGGCGGTGGGGGCCGCAACCGGGCAAAGAAAAAGGCAGGGCAAAAAGCCCTGCCCTTTTCCAGCAGCCAGCTGCCGGGCATGACCCGGCACCATCCCTTACAGCTGAATCCGCGCCACACTCTCTTCCGCGCCCTTGGCATCCTTCTCGCCATTCTTGATGCTCACGTAAAGAACGTTGTTCCTGGCATCCAGCGCCAGGCTGTTCGGGTGCGTCGGCACGGCGTAGGTGGCCACCTTCTGGTAGCTGTCGCTGTTGTACGCGGTCACCGTACCGGCTTCGCGGTTGGTCACGTACAGGCGCTTGCGCGGTGCATCCAGCAGGATGCCCAGCGGGCCGGCGTCGGTCGGGATGCTCGCCAGTTCCTTGCCATTGCTGCGGTCGAGCACCAGCACGCGCTGGCCCGGGTGCTTGCTGACCAGCCCGCTGCTCTTGGCCTGGTAGCCACGCAGCATTTCCGAGCCCTGGTCCGTCACGAACAGGCGCTTGCCGGCCGGGTCCAGCGCGATGTTCATCGGCTGCTCGGCGGCGATCTTGTGCTGGGCTTCCACCTTGTTGGAGTCGGTGCCGACCACCACCAGATCGGCCAGCAGATTGCTGGTGTACACGCGCTTGTTGGCGGCATCAAGCGCCAGGCCCGGCGCCTTGGCGTTGCCCAGGCCCGGAATGGTGTTGATCACCTTCAGGGTGTTGGTATCGATCACGAACAGCACGCTGCTCACATCCGGCTGGCTGCTGTGGCCGGTCACGTACAGGCGGTTGGCGGCGCTGTCGACCACCAGCTCGCGCAGGTCGTGGGTGTAGGCGGCCTTGCCGTCCTTGCCGGTCTTCTTCTCCATCAGCTGCACGGTGCCGATGGCCTTTTTCTGTGCGGTGTCGACCACGGTTACCGACAGGTCCACGGTGTTGCCCACGTACAGGCGGTTGTGGGCGTCATCCAGCACCACGCCGAACGCCTTGCGCTCCAGCGGGATGCGGGTTTCCACGGCGAGCGTGGTCGGGTTCAGGCGCAGCACCTGGGCCGGGCCGGCGTTGTCACCGAAGCCACCGGACGAGGCAACGAACACGGCGTTCTGCTTGGGGCTGTAAGCCAGCTCGTACAGGCCCTGGGCGATGGCCTGGCGCTGCACGGCGGTGGCGGGGCTGGCGGCGGCGGCTTCAGCGGCGAAGGCGGTCGGAGCACCGAGGCTCAGCGACACGGCGACGGCCAGTACGGCCGAACGGAAAAGGGAATTGCGGATCATGCGAGCGTCCTTCAATGGGCACGGAGGGTGTCCTGGCTCGCGGGGCCGTTCTTCGACGGCCCGGCCCTGCATCTGTCTGCGCGGGGTGGGCTGGCTGGGTAGCGCGGGAATGGTAGCAGGTAGGGGCCGTGGCGTCCGCCTGCGGATGCATGGCGGACGCGCTGTTCGGCGCTGGACGCCTAGACCATGCGCGGAGCGTGCGCCTGGGCCAGCTGCTGCTCTTCCTGTTGACGCTGGGCATCGCGCTGCGGCTGTGCCTGCGCCAGTTGCTCGATGCGCTCGAACGAGGCGGCCACCGGCGTCTGCGCGGCGACATCTGCCGGCAGACTGGCGCGCTGATGCGCCGGGTCGCTGCGGTCGCCCTGCACGATGAAGAGGTTGGGGGCCGCATCGCCACGGCGCTCGCCGAGCAGCACATCGTCTACGCGCGTGAACTGCTGCTCCTTGGAGAGTGCCAGGAGGCTGGCGCTGACGTTGCCGTTCTGGGCGCCGAAGGCATTCATGGCAACCACGCGCTGGTGGATCTGATTCAGTCGGGGATTGTCGGCGTGGTTGGGGTCGCCCGGCGTACCGGTCCAGGCCAGTGCATCCGCACGGGCTGGGTCACTGGCGTCCGTGGACCACCGCTGTATCGCATTGGTCTGCACGGGCATCGGCTTCCATTCTTCCCGATCCAGCTCGCTGCCTTTCACTTGTGGCCGGATGCTCTGCACCGGTCCGATGTTGTCCAGCATCTTCAACGTACCTTCGTACGTCTTGAACTCACCGAAAATGGTGTTGCCGTGAATACCGGCGTGGTTCAAGGCGCCCCATGCGAAGTCCACGCAAGAGTTGGAGGCAAGGTTGTAGTTCTTTGCATCGAAGCCGTGCTTCGCGGGATCTTTCGCGAACTCGATGATCTTGTTGTACTGCTCGTTGCTGATCTCGATCGTTCGCTGGTAGCGGGGGTCCTGGTAGACCCTCACATCATTGGCGTCCACCGAGCCGTGACTGCTGCCATCTGGCTCGATCTTGCGGGTAAAGCCAAAACTCAGCGGATCTGCCTTCTCGCCGACACGGTTGAGGGACAGATACATATGGCCGACATCGGAGTCTTCCAGATCAATCCACTCACCGCCCCGCATGCCGCGGCGGGGCGTGCCCGGCGCCGCAAGATGTATGGTGACGGTGTAACGCTCTGCTGCATCCTGCATGATTTACTTTCCTAGCGAGTAATACGCGGCGATGAACTCGACCTGCATCCCCTCGAACTCAGGGCGATCTTCGACAATATCAACGGTAACGCGATACCGACCCGGATCAATCAAACCTGCATCGGCGATCTGCAGAACCTCATAGAACATATCCTCCGACTGGAGCCCGGCCTGCACCAAGGGATAGGCGTCCACGCTGTCTTGGAACAAACGTTCGACGCGGCCATCCTGAGGAAGCCTTTGCCAGCCGCGGCCATCATCGGACGACCTTGAAAGCGGTATGGGCGACGGCTTTGCCATGTCCACGCGCTCCAAGTGAATACGCGTCTGAAACTCCGCGCGCCTGAGGCGTTCAGCAGCTTCCGATACAGCCTTCTGCTCAGCCCCCTGCATTCTCAACCCGAGCTTCAGCCAGGACATCTGCGGGTCGACCACCGCCGGCGCCTCAAAGGTGACATCCACGATGCGCCCCGCCTTGTCCAACCTCACGCCTCGCGTGAATGGCACCACGGTACGTGCCTCGGCCTCAGCCCGGGTCAAAAGCTTCGGGGCTTCAGGTGAGGAAGTACTGCCGCAGCCCACCAGCAAGGCGAGTACCACCGACGCAACAACCGCAAGGACCACCCGCATCACTGCTCCTTCAACCGCAGCGAATCGGCCACATCGGTCTGTGCCGCCACCTCCGTAGCGATGCTCGCGCGGCGGTGCCCCGGGTCATCGCGATCACCCTGCACGATGAAGATGCTCTCGGCCTCGTGGCTGCTCTTGGTAGGCCGGCTGAGCAGCACGTGGTCCACGCGCGACAGGTTGTTCTGCTTGGCCAACACCAGCAGGCTGGCGCTGATGCGCTGGCTGGTGTCGTCGAAGGTGCGCCCGTGTGCAGCGTCCAGCTCGGCCACCTTCTGGATCAGCTGCGCGAACAGCCGGTGGTCCGGGTGCGAGGGGTCCAGCAGCGTGCCGGCCACTTCCATCGGGCTGGGCGGCGGCTCGTCGCTCGGGCGACCGCCTTCGCGGTGCAGCTCGGCCTCGCGTTCGGGCATCGGGTGGTGCTGTTCGCGATTCAGCTCGCTGGCCGGGAATGGCGCCGCAATACACTGGATTTCCGGCAGGTTGAACAGCACCGCGAACTCGCCCAGGTTGCTGCCGCCGTCCAGCGGTGCCGGCTGCGAATGCAGGCCGGCATAGTGCAGCGCGGCCCAGACGAAATCGCTGCAGCGGTTGATGGTGGCCGGGCGATCGACATCGAAACCGAACTCGGCCGGCTCCTCGGCGAAATCGCGCAGGCAGCCGTAGTGCTCCTCGCTGATCTCGAGAGTACGGCTGTAATACGGGTCGCGGTGCTCGTCGGCATCGTCGTGTACGACCTCGGCGTACTGCACACCGGCAGCGGCCTCACCGGACGGCAGGCGCGGCGGTGCGAAGCCGTAGCTGTGTACCTCCTCGCCGGCGGCGGTCTGGAAATACATGTGGCCGCGCGGCGAGCTGCCGCCGCTGTTCAGCGGGGTGCCTGGCGCGGCCAGAAAGAGGGTTACCGTGTAGCGTGTTGCTTGCTCCATGCCTGCTCAGCCTTGTTGGGTACTGCGGTCCTGGCCGGATGATCGCATAGGTGGGTTCGCGGGCAGGTGGAGAGCCCGGCCGGAGTGGCGGTGGCCTGCTGAATGTGTGAACCAGCGTGCAGTACCAGCGCCCCGGAAGCTCGTAGATGGAGTGGCTTGGGATGCCGCCCTATAGTGGCTGGAACGCTGCAATGGACTTGCTGATGGGTACTCCAACCTCTGGCGCTTCGGCTCGATTGCGCCTGGCCCCTATCTCACTGGATCGGTCGCTCCGACTGCGTTTAATGTCGTATCTGGCCCGAGCCGGGCTAGCCGTCGGGCCATTTGCATTGATCACTCTATCCTCGGCACGCGCGCCCGTATCAGACACGCCTGCTGGCGAGACCCGCCCCTCTGCTTCGGCGAGCCGCCCCGCCGATATCTCGATGTCGGAGCTTCAGAGGAGACTCCTCGCCTACGCCGATTCGCTCAAGTCGCGAGCTGACATCAGCCCTGAGAAGTTCGGCGCAGCAATCGGTGTATCCCTGGTGCCGGACGAGAAGGTCAGCATCAGGAGCGTCGCCAAAGACCTGGTGATAACAGAAGGCTTCAATTACGCAGCCTCGTACTTCTCTGTTGAGTCCCCGCGTGACTACCCCCGGCATTCCGTCGTCTTCTACCAGCTTGGGAAGCCTTCAGTAACCGAGGCTCCTGGCGGCGTTTGCTATTGGGATGCGGATAGCGCGGGACAGGCGTTGGAACGATTGGGCTACAGGGGCCTAGGGGAATCGCCGTTCAAGAGAGGCGGAATCAGGCATTTTTGGCGTCCTATCGGCGCGGGCAAGAAAGGCATGAGTACCAGCCTTCTGACATACCGCATCAATGACAGTGCCGGACTCCGAACGTGTGTGTATGAGATCGCGTTTTCAGGAGGTGACATGTGAAAGGAATCGAAGCAAGCATCGAACCGCTGTTGAGCCTTCCACAAACCTATTTCACGTTGTAATTGGCGACCAGAAGCTCGATGTTGAGATGTGCAACTTCCGCGTTGTCCTGAAGGTTGGTCACCTTCAGTCGGTACTTGCCGGCCGTCAGATCCCCGGAATCGGCACGGGCCACCTCGTATTCCCGGTAGGCCAGTGACATGTCGTACTTCCCTGCATTGACCAGACTGTTCGAATCCGCGCCGACGGCATTCCTGTATTCGAACACATCGTCCTTGGCCGGCTGATATCGGCTGCCCTGCCACACAGCGGGCAGATCGCGATTCAAGGCGTGCAGCGCGATGGACGTCTCGGTGCTGCCCTCCAGCTTCCAAAGCTGCACCTTCAGGGGAATCCGGGCGTCTTCGAGGAAGTCGACATCTCCCGGTCTCATGTCCGGGCGCTTGACAGGCCCACCGGTACGGAAGCCGATCAGGAACGTGCGAGGTTTGGGGTCTTTCTCCCAGGGCGGCGGCAGCACAAAACGCGCCTCTACCGTCGCACCCGCGTGGACCAGATCCATCGGCTTGGCGACGGGGAAACCATCGTCGTACATCTGGGGGGCCTGGGTGCCACAGCCACCCAACAGCAGTGGCAGCAGTACCATCCATGGCCTCAGTATGTGTTGCATCCGTTCCTCACATGCCGGTAGGCAGTCTTGGGCTGTTATACACCGCGCTAGCCGGCCGGTTCTGAATTGGATCCACATCGTAGGAGATACCCGGCTTCACGTAGCTCGTGAAGAAACGCTTCCACTGGAGCTTCCCTCCCCGCCGCTCTATAGTCGTTTTCGATCACGCAAGGAAATCGCCCATGAGCAGAGCACCGGCTCGCCGGCTCGCGTCCTTCGCCTTGGTGGCTGTGTTAAGCGCGACCGCCTGTGCGAAGTCTCCATCCACGGAAAAGGACCAGAACGGAACCGCCATGTCCGAAGACGCAACCAGCCCGCGCACGGTGGGCGGACATACCTATACCACGCAGCCGGTCGAGGCCACATTGGGGCCGCACCGTTTCATGTTCCCGGCCAATCTCTACTACAACCAGATCGGTCCCTTCGCCGATGGTGGGGTCATGCTCACCTTGTTCTGGCCTGACTTTGACGCAGCGCCGCCGGGTGACCGTCCAGTACGTACAACCCAGGACAGCCGACGGCAGGTTCTGATCGAGCTGCACTACCTGGACCGGGTACCCATCACCGATTACCTCGCACGACGGTCCAGCAACGACGCCACGTCCGAGGCAGGATCGTTGGAACGCAGGGACCCCGTGGAGCGCTTGGATCTGCGGGTAGCACAACCCGAACGATTGGGATTGACCCCCTATGCAATCGATCCCTCGTTGCTGGCCGCCTATGCGAAGGATTCGGAACAGGAGCTGGGCGTGCCTTATGTGCACAATCCGAAGATGGAACCGGACTGGTACGTGGCGCGTTCAACAGATGGCCAGCTGAGAACGTTCATCAGCTGCGATCCTGCGGACAGGATTCCCGATGGCTTGGTTGCGCATGGCAAGGCACTTGAACGCGCCGACGGTGATCGAGTTGCCATGTGCCGTCATTCCATGGTCGATCTGGACGACAGCATCACTATCGAAATGACCTACGCGCGCGTGATGCTGAGCGACTGGCAGCGCATGGAAGCTGCAGTGCGCGAGCTTCTGCGCCGCTATCGCGCCAAGTCGTGATCGAACTTCAAGGATGAACCATGAGCGGACTTACCGATAAGGACATTAAAGTCCTGGATTTCTATGCCAAGCATGGGAACCGAGAGCTTTACTGGAACTACCTCGCACAGCTTCCCGACAACGATGGCTATGGGCTGTTGGCGCTGGGTGTTGTACGCAACGACAGCCTGCCTGGCCGGGTCGCCAACAGCTTTGCAACAGCGGTCGCCGAGCAGCAGGAGAAGCTGTTCGGTAGTAACGAAAATGTAGATTTCACTGAACGCAGGCAGGAGACGTTCGGTCAAGAACTGATCAGCAATGATCTGGCCGAACGCAAAAAATGGATGGGAGCGGGTAGGCCAGAGCTGGCCCTCAACCTGCCCTATACCAGCACACTCAAATCCCACGATGTCTCGTTCGAGGCCAACGATCTCAACGTGAACTGCTGGACACCGCGCATGCTGCTGGTCGCCACAGAGCACAGCAAGGGCGAGCAGGCGGCAGAAAAAGTCTGGCAGAACATGCTCGACAATACGGCCGGCGGTGCGTTCCGTGCTGGCAAGACCGCGGTCAGCGTGCACCTGGACATGCCCCAGCCCGCCGGGCACTTCTACTTCGTAGAGCTCAGCAAGTTCGAGGCATTGGCGACCCTGCAGCGCGACGCTGTCGACCCCAACGTCATCGGTACCAAGATCGATTACCACACGTACAACGCGAAGGATGGCAGTTGGAGCCACACCCGGGGCGTTCCTCCCATCGATGTAACAACGAAGGAAACCGATGCGAAGGAGATTTCGCGCCTGAACGAGACCCGTGAGGTTCGCCTGGAGCGCGAGGTCAAAGCGACTCAGTTCCATCCCGATGATCCCTACAGGGAAATCGCCAAGAGCCCACTTGTGGTTTCCAACCAAGAGCCCGAACTTCCGTCCGCCGAAGGACGCCGCCTGGCGAGTATTGCGCCGGGCCATCCCGACTACGCGTTGCACCAGCAGATTCGCCAAGGTGTAGCCGCGCTGGATGAGAAGCACGGCCGGCCATTCGACGCGATCAGTGAGAACTTGACCGCCAGCTTGACCGTGAAGGCGCGTGAGCAGGGCTTGGAGCGTGCCGACCACGTGCTGTTGAGCAATGCAACGGCCAGCCAGCCGGCCGGGCACAACATCTTTGTTGTGCAGGGAGACCCGGCCGACCCTGCCCACCTGCGCGCAGGCATGCCAACAGCGGTGGCGGCACAAACGCCAATGGTGGAATCCCTGCAGCAATTGGCTATTGTTGGCGACCAACGCGCGCTTGCTCGCGAGAACGAGCAGCAGGCGTTGGACGCCCGCATCCAGGAACAGCAGAGTCACTCCATGCGTATGGGGTGAAGTCCGTCGCGATTGGCGCCTCCACGAATGCTCCCCAAGAAATTGCCTGGGGCAGCGTCATTCCAAGCCCATGAGACACCTTCAGTCCATCCTCACTGCACCGTTGGAGGATGACCATGACCAAGATCGATGCCGCATGGCTGGATGCCTTCGACAAAGAGCTTTTCTGCCTGTTTGCCATCGACCATAACGATGCCGGCATGGATGAGTACCTGCTGGGCTGCTACGCAGACCTGCCGCCGCGCGAGGCGGCGCTGGCATTCGGCAGCGACTACGACTTGGAGCGCGACGATGCGCTGTGGCCACGCCAGCGCGTGTCTGTGTGATCCGCGCAGCAATCCGGCACGTCGGCATTCAAGACAAGCGATGCCAAGGCATGGACGCTATGCTGGCAGCGCACCGGAATGGAAACCACGCATGCCCCGTTTGAGCATCGCCCTGGCACTGCACCTCGCTCTGATGCTGCTGGGCGCTACACCTGCCATGGCCATGGCGGCAGACCCGCAGGTTTCCACCGAAGTGTTCGTGGAGCGCGGTGACAACTCCACCTTCGAGCTGCAGCAGGTGCCTGCCGTTGTGTATTCAACGGCCCCTGCCACGCCGCCCGATACCTTGCTGCAGGTTCCCATGGAGGTGCTGTTGGTTGCTCAATTGGATGAGCTGGGCCACGTTTCCAACGTGATGGTCGCGCGGTCCAGCGGACTGCGGGAGATTGATCGTGCTGCCTTTACCGCGGTGGACCGGTGGCGCTTCGAACCGATCGTGGTTGAAGGCGTCGCGCGGCATGCGCGGGTTCGGGTCCGTGTGACCTTCGTGCCCACGGCCAAGGCGGCGTCCGGCTGAACCGCTGCTCCAATCTGTCGCAATTGGTCCTACGCCATGGGCCTGGCTGTGGGCATCCTGCGCTTGGGGCCAATAGCGCCAAGCCCTTCAAGACCGTTGCGGCGCAATCGCTTGCCGGCTTAACACCGTATGCGACAATGCCGAAAGCGTCAGGACTGGCAATCGTCAGTTCTGCAGTTTCTTGGCATTTGGCAGCTGCGAGGGTATCTCTTGGCGTGCCACCGGAAAAGGGTGGCGCGGGCGTCGAAAACCCGAGCAATAGTCAGATGTTTACGCTTGTCAGCCGGCGTCACCTACGTGTGGCGCCGGCTGGCAATCCGTTCGCGTTCCATGGCGGGCGGTGCGTGGGGGTCTTCGGACCCGCCGGTTTGGCTATTTGCCCGGTTTTCGAGCCACGCATCGTCCGCCGCCTTTATTGGTGGCGCTGCTGTCTGTCCTGTACGGAGCATTGCCATGAACACATCGGACTTCCGTTCCCTGCACGCGCAGTACGATTCGGACAACGCCGAAACCGAGCGCGAACCGTCTGTCGATCCCAACGCCTTCGTCGCCACGCTGCACCGCATCGGCACTGGTGCGGCGGCAGACGGCCAGCCTTGGCCGGAGCGGCATCAACTGCCTGGGCGTTGCCTTCAACTGGCGGATGCGGATTGCGCGCTGGCGGGCCTGCGCGTAGTGGCGGAGTTGATGCTGGCTGCGGAGCGCACGCGGCAGAACGGCGCGCCCGAGGAGTACCTGGGGGATCGGGTGATGGAAGGGTTGAAGATGGCTTGTGTGGCGTTGACTGCGCAGGTGACTGAGCGGCTGCAGGTGCGGGAGTAGCGCCCAAGGCCTGAGCTTCAAGCAGTAGGCCGTGGGCTGTCGTGGCGACCCCATTCTCCGTTCCCCCTGACCTGCAGGACTTCCGATGAAGTCTCTGACGTACGCACTACTGTGTTTGGCAGCGCTGATTGGTTCAGCGCTCGCCCACTTCCATCTGCCCAAAGGCAATCTAGAGCTGAAGACCTACCCCAAGGTCTCGGATGCAGAGTTTGCTGTCATGCACGAGGGAGCCCTAAGCCTAGTGGCTGAAGATGCAGCGCTCGGTGTCGGACGCTTTGCGGCCAGGTACTTCGAGCTAGCGTGCCGAGGCGAGCCCGTTCTGCTGGTGGACAACTCCTCATCACAGTTGCTCATCATCGGCTTCATGAACCCAGCCTCTGAGGCGCCTTGCGTTCAACCTCCACTGCGCCGCTGGAATAGCCGACTACTCCTGGCCGGCTAGAGCTTTTCAACTTAACTCCACTAACGAGACGTACTGACGGGCCGGAGCAGTCTGCGGCTTGCGCTAATACGCTACGTTCTTCTATCCCAGGCCGTTAGCGGCTCATGGTGTCGTTTACGGCATACTTTCCCCAGGGCGCCACGTGCGGTCGCGGACTGGGGAAGGCTGTGAGTAGGTGGACTGAAGACGAATTGGCTGTTGCCGTTGAGGCGTATCGCCAAATGGAGGCCCGTCTTGCCAATGGATCAGCCCTTGAGAAGACAAGGGTCTATCGGGAACTGGCGGCCCGCCACGGACGCACGCCCAAGGCGTGGGAATACCGCATGCAGAACATCTCCCATGTTCTCCATCAGACCGGCGAGTCCTGGCTACCGGGGCTTCGGCCGGCGGCAAACGTAGGGGAAAAGGTTGAAGTGCTGCTGGCAAAGCTACTTGCTGCTTCTGGCGAGATGCTCACGTCCGCGGGAACGCTACCGAAACAAGAGGCCTGCATTGCTGAAGCTTCAGGTGGTTCTTCTGCCACAGACGAGGCCCATGAGCGACAGCGCGTCTTGGCGGCGATCACGCTTCGCCGCGGGCAACCGGCGTTCCGCAAAGCACTCATAGAGGCTTACGGCGGAAAGTGTGCAATGACTGGTTGCGATGCGCTCGACGCGTTGGAGGCGGCCCACATCATTCCCTATAGAAGGGCACCGAGCAATGCCATTTCGAATGGGCTCTTGCTCCGGGCTGATGTACACACCCTCTTCGATCTATTTCTCATAGGAGTAGATAAAAACTCGCGACTTACACTCGCCCCTTCACTTCGGAGATCCATTTATGGTGAATTCCATGGATCACGAATGAGGGGAACCTGTATGCCGGAGAATGCGGCATCGAGTGAGGCGCTCGCTTGGCATAGGTCTCAATGCCCTTGGTAATCCGCATCCATTTATGGTGGAACTCGGAGTCCTATAGCTATGTCCGCATGGCGGGCATGCATCTTCTTCGCCTATGGCGGTGGGTAGCCGCCCCCGAGAGAAGCCTCTAGAAAGTTATTTAATATTACCCCAGAGATCAAAAAAGCCAAAAAATAAAATGTCGAGACTATTCAAAAAAGGGGCATCCGCATTCCGAATGACCCCTTAAAAATACACAATATCTCACCTTCCTCTGTGAAGAGGATTCATATTAGAAATGTATGTCCAAAGATGCTCAGGCCTAAAGGCAACGACATATTCGCCATTTCCGCGAAGACCAACCGCAACTCCATTCTTTGCTGCATCAATGAGGACATCCTCTCGAACCTGGGTGGAAGGAGAGTTTGAGTCCTGCCCTTCGTGGTGGAACATGTCCCAAGCAACGAAAACTCCGTGATCTTCATGCCAACCAAGAAGCAGAGTTACTTCGCCGGCAGAATTATACGGCACAACCCCAGTGACTTGAATCCGATACTCATCATCGGCTCTAGCTGCCCCTCCACCGTGAGTGCAGTTCCAGATATATACCTTCAAGACGAGTCTTTCGCCGGTGGGCGCCTGCACTTCAAAACGATATGGCTTTTGATTACTCAATACGTTAGACACCATGCCATATGCAGAGACAGCATGATGGACGAGCGCAAACAACTCCGCAGAAGTCAACCTTGACATTACTCCCCCTTGTTCGAAATTAGTACTACTTCTTCTTCAACTTCTTCTTCCCACCACTTGAATCAGGAATACCAGCGCTACTGAGGCCAATAGATCCAATCAGAGACTTACCAAATTCATATGCAACGTTCGGCGGAACCGCATTTCCGATTTGACGCCATTGTTGATCCAATGTTCCATGCAGAACAAAATCATCCGGGAAAGTTTGCAGTCTCTTTATTTCAGATATTCGCAGAATTCTCCCCCGCCAATGGAAGGGACCCATATTATTAGATCGACGCGCCTGGATGGTCCAAGACGGCAAATTTTTACTAAGCTTCAGAAGGAAAGACCAATATCTCGACCTCCAAACAAACTTTGGATCTTTATGGCCGCGCTCTTCGGTAAAGTAAAGGTAGTTATCGCCTGGAGGGACTTCAAGGAGCAATTCATGATGCTTACCGCCAGCAAAGTGCCCTTCGAAGGAAGCGTTTTCCTCCGTATCGAGGTCGGATAGTGCATCACCAGCAGTCCTCCATCGGGGAAGTCCATCCAACGAATCCTTGGAATGACTGGGAAGCGGAGAAACTGGATCGCCACCCAAAACCCCCATTACAAGACAACGCTCTCTGATCTGAGGAACACCGTAGTCCGCCGCATTAATAATATTGACAGAAGTTCTATATCCCAAGGAGTGCGCAACCTCAAGGATGTGATCTAGCGCCTCTCGATGAACGCCATAAGCTAAGCCTTTAACGTTCTCAAGTAGAAAAGCTCGCGGCCTTGCTTCCTTCAATACTCTCAGATAGCCACCAACAGTTTCCTTTGCAACTGGATCATCTAGAGCACGAGGCTTCTCAGTTCTATAGAAACGGCTTTTTGAGAATGCCGGACAAGGAGGCCCCCCAATAAGCAAGTCAACCTCGCCTACCTCGAGTTCTGCAGCAGCCAAAATTTCCCGAGTCGAGATCTGCCCAATTCTCCCTACTATATATGGGACACCAGGGAAGTTCTGAGAGTAAGCCTTCTCACAGAGCGCCTCCGCATCGGTCGCCACCCTAATTTGGAAGCCCGCGCGCTCGATGCCTAAGTCCATGCCACCGCACCCAGAGAACAAACTAATGCATGTCGGCACGCGCCTTTCCACACTACTCATTATAATCTTCCAGTGTAGCCATAACACTTGCGATCATGGCCCGGGCCAAAGGCACTGGCACAGCATTTCCCATTTGTTTTACACGCTCCCTTCGGCTCCCCTTAATTATGTAGCCATTAGGGAACCCCTGAAGAGCAGCTAGTTCCGCAGTACGCAGTCGACGTGATGTCCAATGGAACGGGCCAGTCCATGGGCCAGGGCTCGCCGCAATCGTCCAAGATGGCCTATCGGGCGATAGCTTCAATAGAAAATTCCAGAAGCGCGTCTCAGTAACAAATGTGGGATTCGGATGACCAGCCCAAGCAGTGTGTGCTTTGTAATTCCAACCAGGAGGAACTTCAAATAGATGATTTGCCCAACGACCGGAGATGATCTCCTCAGGCTCGAAGTACTTATGACCAGAGAACGGGGCAAGGGCCTCACCCGCAGTTACATGGGGAGGCAATCCGCTTTGGGGATCACTGGAATGCGTTGCCATCGGAACCGATGGCACCCCTCTTTTTGATCCTAGAATAACTACACGCTCCCGTGCCTGCGCCACTCCGAAGTCCACTGCCTTCGCGTTAAGCTCTTGCAAATAAAAACCAGCTTTTCTGGCTTTTCGAACTAGAGCATCATAAACCGGCTTGTTTCGAGGGTGCTTAATGCTTGGAACATTCTCAAATACAAACCCATCAGCGCCAGATTCCTCCACAATTCGCCAGAAATCCTGAACCAGGTCACGACGGGCATCGATCTTTGCCTTGGTTTTCGCCACCGGCCTCACCGCGTCATGCCCCATGGCTCGAGCACGGCGGTACGCGGCATCAAAGCCGTCATCTGTCCAGTAAGCAGCCTTGGAGAACGGTTGGCACGGAGGTCCGCCGACAACTATCAAGAAATCTCCCTTGGAGACCTTTGCCTGCTCCCGCAAACTAGACCCTTCGATCTCGGAAACATCACCTTGGATTACGAGGCCATGATTCAATTCATTAGCTCTCAAGGTGTCACAGGCCGTTGCATCCAACTCAACGCTTGCACACACCTCCGCGCCAGCCTGAGTTGCGCCAACTCCGAGCCCTCCCGCGCCAGCGAAGAGATCGATTACCTTGATTTTCCTATTAGACATTTAGTCAACTCAAAAAAGCATCAATGCTGACCAAGTAGAGAAGCCTCAAGCACTCTACGGGGTCGCCCTCCCCTTATCAAGGTGAGCACACGCTAAACTGAGGGCGCCCGCCTAGCAATTGGCTAGACGGGCGCCATCGAAACTATCAGCTTTTACTCCTGGAAGACTCGCGAATCAAACCCCAACAGGATTAGCCTTCTCCGGATCAATCTTGTACTGCTTGATCGCCCGGGCCACATCCTTAGCCGTCATCTTCCCGTCCTTCGCCAGCGCCGCAATCGCGGCATGCGCGATGTAGTACCGGTCCACTTCAAAGAACCGGCGCAGGTTCGCACGCGTATCCGAACGGCCGAAACCATCGGTACCCAGCACCGTGTAGCTCATCGGCACGAACGCGCGAATCTGGTCCGCATACGCACGCACGTAGTCGGTGGCGGCAATCGCCGGGCCCTGGCGGCCTTCCAGCAGCTCGGTCACGTAGGCCTTGCGCTGCTCACCTTCCGGATGCAGGCGGTTGGCACGTTCCACGTCGAAACCATCGCGACGCAGTTCGTTGAAGCTCGGGCAGCTCCAGATGTCGGCGGTCACGCCGAAGTCCTTGTCCAGCAGCTCGGCCGCGGCAATGGCTTCGCGCAGGATGGTGCCCGAACCCAGCAGCTGCACGCGCAGCTCGCCCTTCTTCGGCTTGCCGGCGTCGGTCAGCAGGTACATGCCCTTGACGATGCCTTCGGCCGCGCCTTCCGGCATTTCCGGGTGGGTGTAGTTCTCGTTCATCAGGGTGACGTAGTAGTACTCGTCAATCTGATCTTCCATCATCGCCTTGGTGCCGTGCTGCAGGATCACCGTCACTTCGAAGCCGAAGGTCGGGTCGTAGCTGCGCACGTTCGGAATGCCACCGGCCACCAGATGGCTGAAGCCATCTTCGTGCTGCAGGCCTTCACCGTTCAGCGTGGTGCGGCCGGCGGTACCACCCAGCAGGAAGCCGCGGGTACGCATGTCCGCTGCCTGCCAGGCGATGTCGCCCACGCGCTGGAAGCCGAACATCGAGTAGTAGATGTAGAACGGCAGCATCGGCACGTTGCTGACCGAGTAGCTGGTACCGGCGGCCATCCACGAGCTGATCGCACCCGGCTCGCTGATACCCTGCTGCAGCACCTGGCCGCTCTGGTCTTCGCGGTAGAACATCAGCTGGTCGGCGTCGACCGGCTTGTACTTCTGGCCGAACGGCGCGTAGATGCCGATCTGGCGGAACAGGCCTTCCATGCCGAAGGTACGGGCTTCGTCGGCCACGATCGGCACGATATGCGGGCCCAGTTCCTTGTCGCGCAGGGTGATGTTCAGGCTCTGCACGAAGGCCATGGTGGTGGAGTAGCTGCGCTCGCCGCTGCTCTTGAGCAGGCGCTCGTAGCTTTCCAGCTTCGGCGCATTGAAGCTCTTTTCGGCCTTGCGGCGGCGCTGCGGCAGGTAACCACCCAGCGACGCACGGCGTTCCTGCAGGTACTGCACTTCCGGCGAATCCGGGCCCGGGTGGTAGAACGGCACCTGGCCGTCGGCCAGCTGCGCGTCGGTCACCGGAATGTTGAAGCGGTCGCGGAAGTGGCGCACCGCTTCGTCGTCCAGCTTCTTGGTCTGGTGGGTCGGGTTCAGTGCCTCACCGGCGCTGCCCATGCCGTAACCCTTCACGGTCTTGGCCAGGATGACGGTCGGCATGCCCTTGGTGTTCACGGCCTGGTGATAGGCGGCGTACACCTTGTGCGGGTCGTGGCCGCCACGGTTCAGGCGCCAGATGTCGTCGTCGGAAAGACCGGCCACCATCGCAGCGGTTTCCGGGTACTTGCCGAAGAAATGCTCGCGGGTGTACGCGCCGCCGAAGGCCTTGCAGTTCTGGTATTCGCCGTCGACGGTTTCCATCATCAGCTTTTTCAGGACGCCATTGGTGTCCTTGGCCAGCAGGGCATCCCAGTAACCACCCCACAGCAGCTTGATGACATTCCAGCCGCCGCCACGGAACACGCCTTCCAGTTCCTGGATGATCTTGCCGTTGCCGCGCACCGGGCCGTCCAGGCGCTGCAGGTTGCAGTTCACCACGAAGATCAGGTTGTCCAGGCCTTCACGGCCGGCCAGCGCGATGGCACCCAGGGTTTCCGGTTCGTCGCTCTCGCCGTCGCCGATGAAGCACCACACCTTGCGGTCGGACTTTTCGATCAGGCCACGGTTTTCCAGGTAGCGCATGAACTGCGCCTGGTAGATGGCGGCCAGCGGGCCCAGGCCCATCGACACGGTCGGGGTCTGCCAGTACTCCGGCATCAGCCACGGGTGCGGGTACGACGACAGGCCGCCGCCGTCCACTTCCATGCGGAACTTGTCCAGCTGCTCTTCGCTGATGCGGCCTTCCAGGAAGGAACGCGCGTAGATGCCCGGGGCGCTGTGGCCCTGGATGAACAGCAGGTCGCCCGGGTGGCTTTCGCTCGGGGCGCGCCAGAAGTGGTTGAAGCCCACGTCGTACAGCGTTGCGCCGGAGGCGAACGAGGCGATGTGGCCGCCCAGGTCACCCGGCTTGCGGTTGGCGCGCACCACGGTGGCCATCGCGTTCCAGCGGATGATCGAACGGATGCGCCATTCCAGTTCGGCGTTGCCCGGGCTCTTGGCCTCCAGCTGCGGCTCGATGGTGTTGACGTATTCGGTAGTGGGAGAGAACGGCAGATAGGCACCCGAACGACGGGTCAGTTCCACCATGCCTTCCAGCAGCTGATGCGCGCGCTCGGGGCCCTCGACATCAATAACGGCCTTCAACGACTCGATCCACTCCTGGGTTTCCACAGGATTCGGGTCGTTGTTCAGCACCTCGTTCAACCAGTTCATTAGCGCTCCCATTACCGCACGCACGCGCGCGACTGTTGATAGATTTCTAGACCGCAAAGTGTAGCGCACCAAGGGCTTTCGTCACTTGGCTACGCTGGCGTATGGATGCAGGCCACCCATGTCTGCAAGGCCTGTCCCGGGACGTCCACCGGCGGGACAATGCGCTGACAAAGCGCTGCGGCAGGCCGCTGCGGCTGCCTGCAAGGGCTGCGCCAGCTGTCGCTTGCGGCCTGCTGCGCCCATGCGCAGGACGCAGTGTTACCGCCATGGATGACCGTTGTGGGGCAAGGCGGGCGCCATGTCGGCGTTGTCTGACGGGGCGCCGCTGAACCCGCGACAACGTGTCGCGCGCGCCTCTCGACGCGGACGAGGCAGCTGCGCACGGTTGGCCGCGAGCAGGCCCCTTCCCGCGGTTCGCCGCTCGTCTGCTGCGCCCCTGCCCGGGGCGGAAACCCGCAGTGCCGTTGCGTGGCCCGATACGGATGTCAGGCCGCGCAACGGTGGCTTGCGCTGTGCGCATCTTTCCCCTGCATCCCTTGCGCCACCTGGCTGCGTGGCCCGATCCGGCAAGCGTTGTGGCCGGAATCCTGCTTGCCGCGCTTGGCCTATCGATATATCGTTTGCGATACACGTTACCGATATATCGAAATGGGCCGATCCCCCTCCCCTCGCAGCCGCACCGACGATGCCGCGGTACCCCGCCGCAACGGCCAGCCGCGCGTGCTCAGCCGTGGCGACCTGCGCCTGCTGGTGCTGGCGCTGATCGGCGAGCAGCCGCGCCACGGCTACGAGCTGATGCAGCACATCAGCACCATGTTCATGCAGGCCTATACCCCCAGCGCCGGCACCATGTACCCGCTACTGGCCAGCTTCGAGCAGGCCGGCTGGGTGGCGTCGGAAGAGGTGGACGGCCGTCGTGTATTCCGCATCACTGCCGCGGGCGAGTTCGAGCTGAAGGTGCAGCGCAGCCAGGTGCGATTGGCGCAGCGGCGCGCGTTCGACCGCGCCCGCGAGATCACCAAGGCCTCGCTGCCGGCGCCGCTGGCCGCTGCGCTGCGCGAGTTCAAGCGGGCGCTGGTGCACCACCACGGGCGCTGGGCCGA